>Ga0182024_10009884_pt1 | contig 19585 bp, 14 predicted proteins | sample P32metaG_FD_120480 | JGI IMG/M metagenome (GOLD analysis project Ga0182024, IMG submission 120480) | Permafrost microbial communities from Stordalen Mire, Sweden - P3-2 metaG (Illumina Assembly) | ecosystem: Environmental > Terrestrial > Soil > Wetlands > Permafrost | place: Sweden: Stordalen... | reverse complement strand
TTCGTGGGCTCTCGACGACGCCGAACTCCGCCTTGGCCGTGAGTGGCTCGGATACGGATCGTTCGATGCGCCGTTTTGGTTCATCGGGCTCGAGCCCGGTGGTAGTTACGATCCGCTGTTCGCCCGTTTCTGGGTCGATTCGCTCGGCTCGCAATCAGTTCGAACACGACGGCCGACGCTCCGTCGGTGACGAACAGCAAACGCACCGCGAACTTGTAGTCTCGATCGCAGAGTGGATGAAACCACCAACTGACCGTTGTCGAGCCGAGTAAGGCCGCACGCGCCATCTTGGGGGCGTGAGGTGAACGCTGAGTGCGCATGCGTAACCGTGAGGCCGGCGAAAGGCTCGTTAGCCGGCGACTACAATGCGGAACGGTTCGTGTCGTGCTACCGCCGGACGATTTTGCGGCTGATCGCATCGTACCGGTAGTTCAGGATTGTACCGTCAAGGATCCGCCCGATTGCCTCTCGCACGAGCTCCAGCGGGACCACGAACCATTCCCGCGGATTTATCGGACGACCTAGCAGGATGCTGAAATAAGTGCGGTTGTCTTTCTAAGCACGTAGGCGTTTGCTACACTATGAACCTGCGAACGCGAGAGAAAACGCAACGCGGGATGTGGAGCTATGTCGCGGACGAAGAGCGCATTCCGAAAGACCATCCGCTGCGATCGATGCGGGCGTTGATCGACCCTGTTGGCGACGATCGGCATGTAGTCGGCGAAATTCTCGCGGTGGCGGCGGTCGTCGATGGCCCACTCGAGGAGGTTGCCGAAGCGCTCCCAACGCTCGTAGACGTCCGCGATCGCTGCGGCCTCGTCCACTTTACGCAAGTAGTCATCCGGACGGTTCAGATCGCGATCGCGCACGTCAGAGCCCTTCGGTGACGATGATGAGCACCTCGGCGAGCGCACCTTCCGACGGCGGGACGAATGTCCGAATATCCGACGAATCGCGCATCTGTCAGCGCCGTGGCCCGGCTGGTAGGGCGTGCTCGTTGGACGGATCGCGGTGAGCCGGCATGCACAACGCTCGTTCGAGCACGGGCTTTTCTTGACCGCTGTGGCCGTAGCGCCAATAAAGCGTGGACCCCAAAGGAGGTGCCGCGTGCAGGATCAGCAGGGCGTTAGGGGGCAGAAACGGGCCCTCTCCCCGGGCCCAGCCCTCGCAAGGATCATCGTGTGGAATCGCGGCGCCGTTCAGTCGGGGACATGACCGCAAATACGAAGGTAGCCCTTGCGGGCCATTGTGCTTGAGCGGGGTGGCCCTGCTCCGAACGCAGCCGCGCGAGCCGACGCGCGAAGGTCTGCGACAAGACGATCTCGGCGGGTCCTACAACGCGTCGACCCGCCTACGCAGCTCCTGTCCGAGCTGCATCCAGGACGCCGGCGGGGGCGCAGGGCGGAAACGCGGCGTCGGGTGCATCGCTATCGCGCATACCGTCGAGCCCGACACGCGGAAGCCGTCGGCGTCGAACGGGCCGCCAGCGATCTTCTCGAAGTCAGCCCTTCGCGTCGTCCCATAGCACACGAGGAACGCCGGCCGGTGATGCGCGAGAAGCTCTTTGGTGCGCTCGATGCGCTGCGCCATGTATCGCTCGCGTGGCGAGGCGACCCCCAGGTTCGCCGCGGCGTACGCGGACAGTTCGAGCACAGCCTCGTCGCCGTCGCCTGCGGCGAACCGCTCGCGCTGGTACGCCAGGCAGGCCGCGTCGTCCGCGGGCTCGCCCTTGAACGCGAGCAGCGTGCGGATGAGGGGGATCCAGGTGGGCTGCCCTTTCGACGTCGGGCTGAACCAGCGGGCGTGGTCCGGATCCCCCGCCTCCATGCGCCCGTCGATCACCTCGGCCCCGCGAAAGCGGTCGGCCCAGACCTCCGGCCAGTCGGAGCGATCCGTCCCGCCGGGTTCGAGGCCGCAAAACCAATGACGCGACGCGATGTTCCCGATGCCGAGCCATCGGCGGCCCATGGCCTCGTGTGCACGTTCGCTCTGGGCGGGCCACTCCGCACTAGACTCCATGGGACCCCTATCAGTCGGCAACACGAGCTGGGAGGCTTCTTCTTAGCAAGATACCAATGATACTAACGATTCATATCGGCGAGGAGGCAACGTGCCCGGCGAGACGTCTACGATTCGCATTGCCGAAGAGCTGGGACCGGCTTCGGTCCCCTTCTCGGAGGCCCTTGGCGGCGCAGCGGCGCTGAATGGGCTTTGGCTCGGCGAAGCGGGGCCGCTAAGACTCGAAGTCCTCGAACTGACGAGCGCGGCCGAGCCGACTGTGCAATCGCTTCGCGCCGCATGGCACAAGCGGCGCGCGCGCCGAGCGGTGCCGCTAATCGTCTTCTGGCAAGGCGAGCATGACGTCCTGATGACCGAGCCGGTCGGCGAGCCTACTTCAGTCCCTATCGTAAACGTCGCGCCGTCCGCGGCGCTTGCGATCTTGCAACGCGCGTTGAAAGCCGCGCAGCGCGAGGTCGTCTCCCTGGTTCTGTCGCTCTTGGAACGCACTCAGGGGAGCGCCGGGATCGCCGGTTTTCGAAACCGTAACCTGTTGTCGACGCACTACGCGACAAAGGGCTATCAGCGCGATCATAAAGCCGACTGGCAACGCTTGTCGGATCAGGGCGCGACGGTGCGGATGGAGCAGGGCGGCAAGCTCCTGCGCGCGCTCGGATACGCCCCTACGTCGCATCCGTCCACATTCGAGGTCGTCGCCGGCGACTCGGTGCGCGTCGAAGCCCTAGTGCTACCGGAAGGTACGGCGTTCGATCGATCTCCGGCAGGCCCGGGCGACGCGCCGGCAACCCGATTGCTCGTTGACGCGCGCGCCAAAGGCGCCAAGGTCGCCATCATCGTCGCGGGCCGGTTGCTTCGGATCTATCTCGCGGCCGTAGCGCAAGGCCTCGACGATGTCACGACGGCAAGCACCTATATCGAGTTGGACCTCGACATCCTTGCGGATGAGTGGAGCGGCCTTCTCCCGCTGCTCTTCGCCGCAGAATCCCACCAGCCGAACGGCCTTTTCGATCAGCTAGTTCAGGAGTCGAGCCGATACGCGATCGCGCTCCGCAGCCGGTTCCGCGACCGTATTTACGACACGATCGTTGGCGGCATAGCCCAATCGCTCTTTGAGGCACGCGGCCGCCGCAAGGTCGAAGCGGACATCCTTTACCAGGCTACGCTTCGTCTGCTATATCGGCTGCTTTTCGTGCTCTACGCCGAGGACCGGAACCTTTTGCCCCTCGGCAATCCCGAATATCGCCGAATCTCGCTAACCCAGACGCTCTTTCACCTCGAAGAACGGAGCCGAGCAAAGAAGCCGTTCGATCCTCGGCAGACCACCCTCTGGGATGACATGTTCCGCATATTCGACGCGATCAGAGGAGGGAGCGTCGAGTGGAACATTCCGGCATACAACGGCGGTCTTTTCGAGCCAACCCTTGCTGACCATCCGGAAGCGGAATTTCTTCATGCAGTAAAACTGCCAAACTCCAAGCTCGCCCCGCTTATTTTGGAACTGGCCTTTGATGAAGAAGACGGGACGCGAGGCAAGGTCGACTTCGGAGACCTCGGAGTGCGACATCTCGGAACGCTTTACGAAGGCCTTCTCTCATACAACGTCCGCGTAGCCGAAGTGGACCTCACCGTAGATCGAGACGGGATCTACGTGCCAGCAAAGGCAAAGGACACCCCAAGCGTGATCGCGGGTGATGTCTACGTCGCCTCACCGAAGGGGGGGCGAAAGACCTCCGGCTCACACTACACCCCGACGTTCGTAGTACGCCGGCTGCTGGAAAATGCGCTTGAGCCCGTACTAGAACAACACCTAGCCGACGTCGCGACTAAAGCACCCGAGGAGCAATGGGACGCAATGCTCGCGTTCCACGTCGTCGATCCTGCGATGGGGTCCGGTCATTTCCTCGTCGACGCGCTCGATGTCATCGCGAACCGCTTTGCGCGATTCCTTACGGAAAACAGGCGCATTCAGGCAAGCCCCATCAAATCGGCACGCGAACAAATCACAGCAATCGGCAAGGTCTACGGAATCGAATCACTCGGCGAAACGATCGGTGACTTCGAGCTTCTACGCCGAATCGCTATGCGAAATTGCATCTACGGGGTCGACCTCAACCCTATGGCGGTCGAACTCGCTAAGTTGAGCCTTTGGCTCCATGCTTTCGTCCCAGGGCTCCCGCTCTCGTACCTCGGGCACAACCTGCGGCACGGCAACGCCCTTATTGGCGTAATGGGCCCCGAGATCGCCGACAAAGTCGGTGGGGGCCTCTTCGGCGGAGCAGTATCGGCCGCCCTCGCACAAGCATTGGAGCACGCGAAGCACCTCGCATCGTTAAGCGACCTCTCTGTGGCCGAAGTAAAGAAATCCGAGGATGCTCAAGACGCGCTTGAAGCGAGCACGACGCCTCTTATGAACGCTTTCGACGCGTATAGCTGCCGCGTCTTCGCATCAAACGATGAACTCGACACCCGCGCCGAACGAGAAATGGGACGAGCAAGCCTAGAATACGAAGACGGGCTTGTTCGCGTACTTGAGGGGAAGACGACCGGCGAACAGAAGCGCCAAATCAGCAAGGCTCAAAAGGTCGCGCGGTCGCAAGACGCGTTCCACTGGCAACTCGCCTTCCCCGAAGTGTTTCTCCGCGCAAAACCCGGCTTCGATGTCGTGCTGGGAAATCCACCGTGGGAAGAGTTAAACGTCGATGAGCTAGGGTTTTTCGCTCCGTTCATTCCCGGAATCAAAGGAGTAGCGTCACAAAAGGAACGCGAGCGAGTCATCGACGCATTTGTCCGAAAGCGGCCCGACGTCGCGGATCAGATTCAGGCCGAGGAAGCTCATAAAGTTGAGGCGAGGGCGATACTCAACGAATCCTCAAAGGGACGCGGAAAGGCGGACCTCTACAAGATTTTCGCTGAACGCGCTCTTGCGCTCTGCCGGCAAAAAGGCGCACTCGGAATGGTCTTTCCGCGCACGCTGTTTTCTGGCAAGAGTTCCTCTGGATTTCGCGAGCAACTTTTCCCGGAGTCCGAAACGACGGTGGACTTCGGAATCAATGGAGGCGGCTGGATTTTCCAGGATGCCGAGCCGCGGTATACCGTAGCTGCGCTCGCCGCCCTAAAGAATGAGGCCGGACTCGTGCATGCGGCCGGGCCTGCGCTAAACCTACGAGACTGGAGATCGCTCCCCGACCGCCGCACGACGTGGGCGATCGCCGAATTGAGGCTCGCCTCGGACGGCCTTGAAGTTCCGCTTATTCCTGACGCTCAGGCCGCGACGCTGTTTCGTAAAATGGTGGCAAACGGCCAACCCTTTTCCGATGTATCCGATGGCGCACGCTTCGTGCCGTGGATCGAGTTCAACGCGACGACTGATCGCGAAAGCGGTTTGCTAAAGGAAACCGGAAAAGGCTGGCCCGTTGTCAAGGGCGAGAACTTCGATCTATGGGCGCCTGAACTGGGGAATCCCCCGTTCGTCCTCGACCCGAAGAAAGGGTTGGCAGCACTGCAAGCTACGCGCCTACGTTCACCTGTATGGAAAGGCTGCCCACCCAAAGTAATGAACGACTTGGCAACGCTACCTCCGTCGCAAGCGCATATTCTTTTTCGAGATGCCACTCGGCCAAACGATTCTCGCACGGTCCGGGTCGCGCTTGTTCCACCGAACCGTTTTGCGGTCCACAAAGCTCCGGTCTTAATCAACTTCGGCGGCACGCCGCAACATACAGCGTTCCGGCTCGGAATAATGTCGTCATTACCTTTCGATTGGCTAGCGCGAAGGCGCGTAGAAACGAGTCTCGGCTTCTTCATCCTAAACGCGCTCCCCGTCCCACGGTACAGCATATCGGACGAGCGCGCTCGGCGGGTAATGGAGTTGTCTGCGCGTCTCGCGTCGGTAGATGAGCGGTTCGCGGCCTTTGCGTCGTCGTGCATTGTTCCGATCGGCTCGCTTAGGGGCGATGATCGTGAAGTAGCAATCGCGGAGATAGACGCCCTTGTGGCTTCACTTTATGACCTCTCGATGGACGATCTTACGCCAATCTTCAACGACTTCTCTCTCGACGCGGTTCCGCGATCCCGGCGTGAGGCAACGCGAGAGCACTTCGCTCGAGTCTCGGCGGTTCCAAAAGTATGACAACAGTCAGCAATGCGATTCGCAGCACCTTCGCGGACAACCAACGTGTAACGATCGCCGACGCAGTGCGCGCGTGCGCGAGCTACCGCAACCACCAATACGGCATTTCCATCGCGACGGGATACTTCAACCTGGGCGGGTTCAGCAGCATCGCGGACATCCTTGAAGCGGCGCCATCGGTGCAGATTATGATTGGCGCCGAGCCAGAGGCCGAAGTCGTTCCGGATACCCTCGAAATAGACCGAGACGATCCGCTCCGCGCCATCAACCGCATCGAGAAGGCGATCGTCGCCGGCCGAGACGAGTTGGGTTTCTCCTCGGCATCCGAAAAGGCCATCGCTCGCCTTAAAGACTTTCTCGCACGGCCGACGACGAAAGTGAAGATCTACCGCAAACGGTTTCTTCACGGGAAAGCCTACATCTTCGGGGAGGAAGAAGCGGTCATCGCCGGCAGCGCAAACTTTACGGCGGCCGGACTGAACCACAACCTCGAACTTGACCTCGGACAGTACGAGCCGGACAGGGTCCGCCGGGTCCACGAATGGTTCGAGGCACTCTGGAAAGACGCCGTCGACTTCGATCTCGCGGGGATCTTCGATGCCCGCCTAGAGACGTACGAGCCGCACACAATATATCTGCGGATGCTCTACGCGCAATACAGTCCCGAGTTGGTCGTGGACGAAGCGGCGCAGGAGATATTCGGCGCCATGCAGTTGGCGGACTTCCAGCGCCTCGGAAGCCAGCGCGCTCTCCGCATCCTCGACGAGTGGCACGGCGCGATCTTGGCCGACGGCGTCGGCTTGGGCAAAACCATCATCGCGGGCGACGTCATCCAGACGTACACGCGCGACCGAGGACTGCGGGTACTTATCGTTTGCCCCGCGTCGTTGCGCCCGATGTGGACCGGGTTTCTCGCGAAGCACCTGCTTCCGGGGTCGGTCCTCAGCTACGCCCAACTCGCTCGGGACCGCCGGCTCGGCGAAGGCGACGGAAACCACCTGGAGATGGCCCCGGACCAATATCGCCTGGTCGTGGCGGACGAAGGTCACGCCCTGCGAAGCAACGAGACGGCGGCGTACCGCGCGATGCGGTCGCTGCTGGCGCAGTCGCCGAAGGCACATCTGCTGCTGCTCACTGCGACTCCGGTGAACAACAGCCTTTGGGACCTCTACAACGAGGTGATGCTGTTCGCCAAGACCGACAGCCGCTTCGACAAGGTCGGCATCAGGGATCTGCGCCAGCACATCAAGGACGCCATGAAGGTCGACGCGGACAACATCGACCCGTCCTACCTGTTCGCGATCTTGGACGCAATCTCTGTGCGACGAACGCGCCGATTCGTCAAGGAGCATTTCCCTAACGCTCGCATCGGCGACCAACTCATCGTCTTTCCCGACGTCGTGTCCCGCGCGGAGCGTTACGATCTGGACGCCGTTATTCCGGGCTTGTTTGAGGACGTCGAGTCAGCCGTCGAGGACGACCTCACTATGGCGCGCTATCAGACGCAGTTGTACGCGGTCGAGCCGTCGGAAACCGGATCACGCCAGGAAGCCATGGCGGGTCTCCTCCGGTCCCAGATGCTGAAGCGATTCGAGTCTTCCGCGTTCGCGTTTCGCCGCACGCTGACGAAGATGATCGCGTCGCACGATGCCTGCCTAAATCTGATCGAGCAGGACGGGAAAGTCCCGCTACGTGCGTTAGACGCCGAGACGCTGCTGAACGAGGAAGCCGTTGCGGAGCGGATCGCGGAGGGTGACATCGTCGACGCGAGCGCCTTCGACTCGGCCTCTCTATGCCGCGACCTCCGTTCGGACATAGCCGTGCTCAAAAAGCTGGAAGGCAAGATTTCCGGACTCCTGCCCAAGGACGATCCGAAGCTCGAAAAGCTCGTCGCGATTCTGCGCCAAGGTGCGGAAGATCCAAATCCGGACAAAAGGAAGACCCTCGTCTTTACCTCGTTCGTAGATACCGTCGAGTACATCCGGGAACACCTGTCGGAAGTCGCCCTAGTCGATCCGGTCATCGAAGGGCTCGTCGCGCGAAGCGCCTACGTCCTGGGAAACCAGCAGACCGACGTCGATGACCGCACTGCTTTCGCATGCGGATTCGCGCCTCGATCGATGCTTCCCGACGACCCGGCCGCCGAAGACAAATACGACCTGCTGGTCACGACGGACGTCCTCGCCGAGGGACAGAACCTCCAGCAATGCGGCCGCGTCGTGAACTTCGACCTTCCATGGAATCCGATGCGGATAGTTCAGCGCAACGGGCGCATCGACCGTATTTTTTCACCGCACGACACGGTCTACGCGCATTGCTTCATGCCGGATCTGCAACTCGACGCGATCCTCAAACTTGAGGAACGCCTGCAAAGAAAGATCGCGCAGGCCAATGTCGGAATCGGTGTCGAGAGCACCATCGTTCCGGGCATTGCCATCCGGGAACGCAACTTTGCCGATGCGGAAGACATCGAATCGGAGAAGGCGTCGCAGATCAAGCGTCTCGCGGAGGGGGACACCAAAGTCCTGGACGAGCTTGATCGCGACGACGCATATTCTGGCGAGCAGTTCCGGGAGGAACTTCGTAGCGCGCTCTTGAGCGACGCTGGCAGCGACTTGGAAAAACTCGCGTGGGGGATCGGTTCTGGTCACAACCGCGGCAAGGGCCCGGCGGTCGTGTTCCTCATAAGGGCAGGACGCCGCCACTATTTCAGGCTCATGCCTTTGAGCGAAACGGACGGCAGTATCAACGTCGACCTGCTAGCCGCACTCAAGACCGCGCGTTGCGATCCCGCGACGCCCCGTTCCTATCCGGACGAGATTCGCGACGTCGTGTACGACGCGTGGACGCGCGTGCGGCACAGCCTGTACGCCCAGGTCCAAGAACAGCGGGATCCGGCCACCCAGCAGGCGAGTCTCCCGAAGGCGCAGCGGGACGCGATCGACCTATTGCAGCGCGCGAACAGCGAGGCGGCTGCATCCGCCACGGAGGCGCTCGCGTCACGATGGCCGACGGACGTGGAGCGCGACCTCCGCGCCATCTTCCGTGAGGAATCGCTGGGCGAAGCCGAACGCGTCAAACAGATAGTCGAGTACGTGGCCACGCGCGGTCTGCGCGCGGAGCCGCCGGAGGAAGTGCCCGACATCCGCGAAGGCGACATCAAACTGATCTGCTACCAAGTCATCGTCCCAAGCAACGGCGGGCCGGTCGATGCCGCGCGCCCGTAGCATTACCGATCCCTCCGCAAATCTCGACCGCGCCGCGAAGGGCGGCGAGCGGTTTCCGCGCGTGACGTTTACCGTGCCGCCCGACGTCGCGGAACTGCTCGGCGTCGCGTGGCGGAACCATCGAAACCTCGACGGATCGCTCTGCCAGAACAAGAGCAACTACATTGCCGACCTCGTGCGGCGAGACGCCCACAGAAGCAAAACTCGGCGTTCAGACTAGAAAGCTGTGGTAAGCCATATGGGTACTCGGCCTTGCGATGGTAGTACCGGATCGCCGCGGCACGCGCGCGGACGCGTTGCCGCCGTGCGGCCGCTCCTCGAACGGGCGTTCGTGTTCGGAAAGTATCATTGCCGGACATATAACAGTTAAGAGTGCGCAGAAGATCTAGTCGTCGTGTGGCTGAGGCGGTGAATGGGGGCTGACTGTCGAGAGGTGTGATCGCCGTTTCGGGGCTACCCACTCTCGACGCTATCGACCTGCGATCAACCGTTCGCGCAGCTCGATGCTGCCTACGACGTCGCGCCAGCGCTCTTGACGCCGATTCGGACCGTCGGGGTCGATGTCGCCCAGCAGCATTTTGGTATCGTCCGCCTCTCGAAAGGCGGTCGTGGTTGCCTTCTTGAGCAAGAATGAGCTGGCGTCTTCGACAGCTGCTTTCAATTGATTTCGTGCCTGCGCCGGGTCGAGAAAGAACACGTCGGTGATTGCGCTGAACAGCGTGTCAAGGTCGGTGCGAAGTAGGTCGTGTGACCCGAAATAAACCGACTGATCCGCTGGGTCATCGCCCGGACCATCTCGCTCGAGCTCGATGAGTCGCTCGGCTAGCTCCGCCAGTCTTGCAACGTGCGGGCCGAGCATTATCGAGATCCCCTCGGTTGGCTCGATCACGTTTTTATGCACGACGTCGGCGGTTCGCAGGACCTCGAGGAAGTCCGAAAGCGTAATGACCGTGATCCCCAGCTTCTTCGCAGCGTCAGCGAGTGTGAGGACCTTCTTGTCCAGGCTCACCAGATACCCAGCATTTCCGATCTGCGCGGTTTCGAAGAGCATGTCGTCGTCAGGGTCGGGGCAGCCTTGCGGGGTGCCCTGGATCGTGACGAGATCCCCGCGCGACGCGAGAAACGAGCCGAATCGGAAGACGTCCTCGGCGGCAATCCCGAGCTTCGGGCGCAGTAAGACCTCGATGTTTTCGCGCAGGAGCTCCCGGCTGAGCACGATCCTCACTGCTCCGGTGATGCAGGCATCGAGGATCAATCGCGCGGCCGATCGCGCACGTCGATTCCGCAAGGCCGCGACCCATACCATCGTATCGAAGACGGCGCGGATCATGCCGCGGGGGACGTGCGTTCGCGACGAGTGGCGCTGACCTCCGCCGCGATAGCATCCTCGTCCAGGTCGGGGAGATCTCGTCCCGCCCGATCGAGGATCCCTGCGACCTCGCTGCGCCAATCCACCCCATCGGGTGGGTGGGCCAGCATGTCGTCGACCGCCTCGCGGATGAGGTCCGACATCGACTTCCCCCGGGCTGCGGCGAGCAGCTTCAGGCTCCGGACTACCTCGCTGTCGAGATAAACATTCGTTCGGTGCATGATGTATATACATCATAGCACGGGAGAGGAAGTCGGGCCAGCTCATCGCCCGAACTTGCCGCGCGAGCTCGAACCAGGGGCGCGGCCGCCGAACAATGAAACACGCAGCAGAGTATAGTGCTTATCCACGAGGAGTCTCTATGCGTGTACGCAAAGAAGAGGGTTATGCCTAAGCCGCGCCGGCACGGTGCAGCCGACTGCCCCGGGATACTCGCTCGCGTCTATGAACGACCGGATCGGGTTGGCGCCGTTCTGCCGATCGGCTACGTCTGCAACGTCTGCCGCACATTTCTCCCCGACGAGGCCCCCGTAATGTCCATCGCCGATCTTCGCCCAGCCGTCGAGGCGGTCGCCGCCGACGTGAACACCCTCGTTTTGGACCGCGCAATCCACGACCGGTTCATGGGCATCGTACAGGAGAGCTCCGAGCTCCTGACGGCGGCTCAGACGAACAACCCGTTCCTCACCGGCGTCCGCCGCTGGTGGTCGACCACAACGGCTCTCACCCTCCGACGCCACGTCGATCCCGGCGGGGCCGGGACCTTGCGGGCGATCGTCGACGTGCTCGCGACCGACGATGTCGCGCGCAAGGCCACCTTCGCCGCCGACGCGCAAGAACTCGACCGCATCAGTAAGCGTTTCCGGCCGTTCTTCAACGCGCTCATCCATCGAACCGACCCGGGGACCGGACCGACCCTCACGTTTGCCGAACTCGGCGCGGCCGTCGAAACGGTGCAGACGATCGCGCAGCGTGCCTACGCGGCCGTCACGAACGTCTCGTACAGCATGGATCCGGTCGTGCAGTTCGATTGGACGGCCATCTTCAAGGAACCGTGGCTGTCGTCGAACGTCCAAATGGCATACGATCTAGGAACGCCGGGCGTCCCGTTCGACGGACTCCCGATGACCCTCGAAGAGCAGCGTGGCCAAGCGAACCTCGAGCCCACTGCGCGCCTTCACTCCGACGGCAGCGCCGACGTGGTCTTAAAAAACGTCGGTGCGCTGCCGGCGCTCGACGTGCGCCTGTTCTTACCGTTCACGCGTACGGTCATCGACGTGCCTGAGATCGCCGTCGGCGCGAGCGTCGCCTCGGCGCGCATTGCCGGCAACCTCCTCTACCAGACGAACGGTCAGATCGTCATCGAGTTCGCCGACATTCGCGACCGCATCTTCCGCGAGTACGCCGACATCGCGCTAGCCAGCCAGCGCCTGCGCAGACTGTCTGGGCCGTATCTCGTGAAGGGCCGGATTGTCGACCCGCAGGTTTTCGGTGTCGCGTAAGCCGCGCGCCCACCAGCGTTCGAAGAGCAAGGGGGCCGTCGGCGTAACCGGCCAGTCCCCAGGGTTGCGGCGTGGTCTCGTGATGTAGCACGACGCGCCAATGGCGCCCCGCACTCGCTCTTCGGGCCCAGCGACTCCGTTCTGCCTGCCACCGGTCGGGACGGGGTCGCCGTGTTTTCCGACCGCGCGCAAGCCGAGCTGGGTTGCGAGGCGGCTGTCACTGTCAGAACCCGATGAGACAGATCCGCGCTCAAATACCAGAACCCGTTGAGACAAAACGCAAAAAACCCAGAACCCGATGAGACAATCGTCACGGGGCGCGCCGTGGGACGTCCGTGGCGCCCTCGCGAATTATGTACGCGATCCGTGTGCTTTGCGAAGCTTTCTGCTGAACGATCGCGACTATACGGTTTCGTTAAGCTCGTCAACGGCGAGAACGGCTTGGTGCCATGGTACGCCGATTGAAGCTTCACGGTCGATAATAGGGCATTATCGGACGCGCCGCGCAAACGCGCTCGATAAGCGGAACTTACTAGACGCGTGCGTGCATGAATATGTATTCGCCCGCTTTCTCATCTCCGGTGAACCCTCCGAGCATTAGCTCATAGACGCTTCCGCGACGGTCTGTTTGAAGTGACGGGCCATATTGCATATATAGACCGAGGTAAAGTGGCATGCGATACTGCGCTCGGCGAAATGCGAGAACGGACGTTGGCTTTAGCGCGGCGCCATCTGCTGCAATGTGCTTTCCGGATACAAGGTTCTCAGAAAAGCCAGCAAATGCGGTAACCTTGTAACGCTGAATATCGCCCGGCACATCATATGCGAAGAACCCGGGCCGACTCCGGTCTTTATTCTTAGCCTCGGCGAAGTTCAAAATGCCATCGAGCTCGATTGTGAAGATATGGTCGCCGTTCAGCTTTGCGATTGGTGTTGAATGCACGACCGTTAGCGGGAGGCGTGCGGCGACATCGTTCGAGGTCGCCTTAAGATGCACTTGACCACTTTCGTGATACGAAAGCTTCACCGGAACACTGATGTCGTGAATATCGAAGCCAGTCGCGATTTCATGCGGAATATCGTGCGTGGTTTTCACGAGGCCACAACGAAAGTGGTTTACTTTTAGGTAGGGGAGCTGCACGTAAAGGTCTGGCGTTGCGGTGCGGAAGAGTATCTTAAAAAGCTTCCGGGTCGAGCCCGCTAGATTCAATGCTATTGTGACTTGGTTGCGCACCTCGCGAGTCACTTGCTGCCCATAGAATGTCTGCATCATTACGGGCGGCAGCATATCGGCCATGCCCAATTCTAGCATGTCCAGTAACGGAAGATTATCAAGGCGTGCGGGTATGTCCGGTGCGCCGCCGGGTCAATGCATAGACCCAGCGCCAGGGGCGCTCGTTAGGCCGTCGCGAATTACGTAGCAGATCCGAGTGCTTTACGAAGCCGTTTGCTGTACGGTGGCGATACCGCTTCGTTGAGCACCGAATCCGTGGCTTATTCGGCGCGACCCTGCTCGGTCAGAACTATGACCTTCAACTTGCTTCCAGCGCTGAGCGATCGTTGTGGGATGGGTCGTGGATCAGCAACAGCGCACAACTGCTCTAAGCCCCGATTCACCGGATGCGCACGAGGGAAAATCATCTTAGCTAAGAGCGGTCGCTTCGAGCACATGCCCAAACGGGCTCGGGTGGCAGGCATCTCTGCAACCTTACGCTGCTTTGCTGGGTCGCATCCGGGTTATGACCGCCACGATCTCGGACGTGCTTCGGGACGCTGGCCGCGACATCGCCGCCCACGGAGCGCACGATCTCGCGGCTCGTTTGAACGCGGTCCTGGGCTGTGTTTTGAGCGGCTTTTACGTCGGCCCCGGTGTCATGATCGACGTCACCGGCATTCGGAGCGCCCCGCTTGAGTGTCTGATCTCAACAGCCCGGCCGGACGTCGGGGGACTCGTCCCGGCCGACTCCGTAGCTTGCGTTGCGCATCTCAGCACATCGCTAAACCGTACCCTTCTCGCTGACGCGTTCGCCCGGATCGCTGACGTACGCCGACTGCGAAAGACCCCGAGCGCGGAGGACGCGCGATCGACGATTACCCTCGGCCTCATCGTCGCCGCCGATTCGACCCTTGAGCTCGACGAGATCGCGACCGAAATGCGCTCCCTCAACGCAAGCGTCGGGGGTGGAGAGCGCCCGGACATGCTCGCCGTATTGACGAAGGGCACCGTTCACTACGGCGTGTCGCTCCCCGGCGACGATTCCGTCGCCGGGTTTCTTCCCCCAGTTCAAGGCACCGCCGTCGTGCCGCCTATCAACGTGCGGCAATTGCTCACGGAGACGGCTACGCACGCGCTCAACAAGGTCTGCGGTTTCGTCATCGGACACGCAGCGTTCTACGCGCCTGCCGTTCCTCGGCCTGACATGCGGGCGGCAACGGTTGGCTCACCGGAACAGTCCACCATCGTGTGGACGTACCGATTCGATGCGGCGGGCAAGATGAGCGACGCCGCCAAAACTGCCGACCCGATCGCGCCCGCTTACCGTATCGAAGATCCCAAAGGCGAACTTCTTTGTCGCCTCCGGTATCAGCCTTGGCAGGACGGCGGCGTCGTCATTGCTGAGGGGGCACTGCAGCTCGAAGGGTTGTTGCCGCTCGCCGGGCGCACGTTTCCAACGATGGTTTTCCCCCTCAAAAACGGGCACCACATCTCGTGCGTCTTGCCTTTGGACGACCGCGGGTTCATTCAGATGATGGGCGAGATCGCTAGGAGGATCTCCGGGATGACCTTACGACAAGAACAGCCGCAGTTCACCGTCGTTCCCCTTCTCGATGAAGGGACCGAGTCACCATTCGCGGCTCGGCTTTATATGACGCCGCCGATGCTTCGCGACCAAGCGTTCACCGACAAAACCAAGATCGCTCGGTTCGACGAGTTGTTTCAATTCGTTATGAACCACCTCGTGGACGTGCGGAAGACGTCGAAAGCGATGCTCGAGCTGTGGCGCACATACGCAACGCGCGTGGCCTCCGGAGAAATCGCGCGCTACACCAACCATATTCAAATTGACGAGTCGATCGACCGGCCGCTGAACCAACATATCAAATCGCTCGTCATAGATGCTGCGCGGGTGTCCAAGCAGTTCCAGAACTTGACGAGCCTCTTCGGCGTTAACATCGGTTTCTTATTCCAGAGGGATAACCAGTTCGCGAAAGGCCTCGCCATGCTGGAGGCCACCGATCCCGTTCTCGCCCGGTACATCCGCGAATGCCGGAAGTGGCTCGAACCATTGCGGCTGTTCCGAGACGAACTCGAGCACGACAACTACGTGCCTCCGCGCATGATGTATGATCGCGCTCCAGATGGTAGCATTGGCGCACGCGAGCCACTCTTTCTTGGAGGCCGGCTCACGACGACCGTGCCGTGGATTGAGAACAGCCTTAATCGATTCGTTGAAGAGATTCTCGTCTGGTGCGTCGCTAGGGCGGTCCAGCCGCCGATGATCGTCACCGAGATCCCGATCGCGGCCCGCGATCCGAGCCGGGTCGAGCGCTTCCGGGTCACGCTGGCGGGATCGGCGCCGGCCTGGGAGCTGTCGTATTCGGCTGCTGCCTTCGACGAAGTCTAGGTGGGCAATCGCGCCGACTTCGTAGCGGTTCCCACGACCTTCTATCTGGGCGGCCTTGAAACTTATGTTCGGCGACACTTGAAGTCTAAGGCCGCGTTTTTTGCCCCGCAGCAACCGGTCATGGCGCTCGATCAGCCCGGTGGCGAGGCGGAACTCGAGCGCGTGACGCTCGAGCTCGCCGAAGCTCTTATGATCGGCGATGGTGTAGCGCTGAGCGTCACCGGCGAAAACACCCACCTCGCGTACCTTACCCGTATGTTCGGAGCACACGAGACGGCGGAGTTGATTCGTCGCGGCGTCATCGAATTCGTGGGCGAGGCTGACCAAACGGGTTTTGCCGTCGATCCCTCGTTAATTCGTCATACAGACGGGACGCCGGTGCCGCCTGGGAATCCGATAATGGTGACGTTCAAGTGGGCCAATCGCGAGCCGAATGTTTACGGGCCCGCAGGGCTCGACCCGGAAGCGTCTGCGACGTACGCGTTGCGCCGCTTCGCTGCCGAGCTCGGCCTCGACCGCCGCGACATTCGTGAATTGAGTAGACGCGCCGCCAAGCACAGCCACATTGTGCCGCTCGATCGCGTCTCGGACATCGTTGCGCGAGTCGGCGCCGCCTACAGCAATGGCGAACTCGAGTGCCTCGGCTTAAGTCCGAAAATTGCTCGCGAAACAAACGTCTTTCAGGACAAGGCGGTCTACGAGATTACCACGCGCGTCAGCTACGTGGAGAATCTCCTCGACTTCGAACTCGATCAGTACCAGATGCCCACGCAGTGGAGCGATATTATGCGCTTCACGCGGGAAGCTTCCTCTGGCCACGAGGCTTTGCGCTCCGTAGATCGGATAATGGAACTGCGGCGTGCTGCGGACCTACGCTCGCTCTTTCGCGAACGCGTGCTTCGGATCGAGGACATCCCGACGCTGCGCATACATCCAGCGACAAAAAACTTTCGGCGCTGGTTGTGGTCGAAGCCCGATCCGCGCGATGCCGACGCCATCGTCGAAGAGTTCTTGCGCGACATCACGAACGCCGACCGTGCGACCGTCGGAACGTTCATGAGGCGCGTTGCGAGCGTCGCGGCGATCACTTTCGCGCAAGACCGAGCACTTGACGCTCTGCAACTACCTGCGGGCGTTCGTCTAGGCGTCGACATCGCGGCCGGCGTTGGGCAGCTGCTCGCCAGCACCGCACTCGATAAGTTCAAAGTGCGACCGCCGTCGGGATTCTTCGACCAGGTGATAGACCCGGCGTTGTACGACGCATCCGACGGACCGAAATCTTAATAGGGGACGCATTCGTCCGCTACCGTTTGGCGTTAAGAAGCCAAAAAACGAAGACATGCGGGTAATGGCGGAGCGCCTGCCGTTGCGGTCCGTCGCATGGTACAAATCGCGTCACGATGGCTCGAAGATCCGCAGCAGCGGTGGGTTCTTCGTCTTTTCGTGGTTGGTATACCGATCGAGCATCCGCCGATCGCGATGGCCGGTCACGCTCATGATTTCAGCCGCCGTCGAGCCTGCAGCATCGGCCGAGGTAATGAAACCACGCCGCAGTGAGTGCGCCGCGATGGCGCGGATGTGCTCCTTCGTATAGCCCGCCTGAGTGTAAAGGCGCTTGAGGGCGGCGGCGACCGCCCGCGGTTCGATCCGATGGCTCTGCAGTTCGCTCGTGATGGAGAAGGCGCGGAAGATCGGCCCCTCGCCCACGACGACCCGGTCGTCGTAGGCGTGGATGGCCTCGAGCCATGCCACAAGGGCCCGGACGGCGCAGATGCGCCGCAGCGGCTCCCCGAGCCGTGGCACCGCGACCGTCGCGCCCACGCCGTGCTGGTCGGTTTTGGACTTCGCGATGCGCACGAGCAGAAAGTCGTGGTCGTTCTGGTGGCGGAACGTCACGTGCGCGAGGTCAAGGGCCGCGATCTCCGAGCGCCGACGGGACGTCGCGAAAGTTAACAGCGCGATCGCGCGGTCGCGGATCTCGAGCGGAGTGGTTGGTTCCGGGAGGCGCAGAAGCAGCGCCTCGAGGTCCTCGCGCGTTACCGTTGCGCGGCCGTGGTCGCGCCCGGCGTCGCGGCGGCTTGCCCCGTCGAGCACGTCTTTGACGAACTGGTGGTCGCAGGGTGACGGGTGGCCCGCACGACGGTGGTGGTACCCGACGGCGGCGGCGCGGGAGCGCAAGGTCGCTGGCGTGCGGCCCTGCTGACTCAGCCACGTGAGGAACAGTGCGACGAGGGCGGGATGTGCAGGCAGCGGCGATCGGCCGGGATGTTGCTCGCGGCAATACCGCAAGAATTGATCCCAGCCCGAACGGTAGCTCGCGCGTGTATTCTCCGAGCGTGAGGCGTCGGCCAGCTCGCGCGCGGCGTAGATCGTCGCCTCGATCTCCGGCGAGAGCGGGAGCTGGTCGGAGCGCGCGAGCTCGTCTGTCATCGCAGCCGCTCGCGCACTTGCGCCTGTTCCTCCGGGCGCAAGGCCTCGTACATTTTCAGCAGGAGGTCGGATGTTGCGGCGTAGCGGATCGAGGTGTCGCGTTCGGGCGCGATGATCCACGGAAAGGTCAGAATTTCGGTCCAATTCGTCTGGTCGACCGGCTCGAGGCGCGCCGACTCATAGAACAAGACGCTGATGTACTTCTTGACGAGACGCTCGGCGACGTCGATGAAGTCGTGGATCGCCTGCAGTTGGATCGAGGGGAACGCTGGGCCGTCGGCCGCCCGGTGCGCGTACTCCGTGTGACGCAGCTGCTGAACCGTGTCGGCGACCGCCTCGAGCTCAGCGATCTCGGCAGCGATGAGCTCGACGTTGAACGTCTGATGGTTGGGACCGGCGATCTCATCGTAGGCGCGATCGAGCAGCTCACCCTCGAAATGGGCGGGGTCGAGCGCAAAGGGGTCGGCGCTCGGCGCTGCCGCGTGCGCCGACCCGGTGTGCAGCCGGCGGTACCGCTCGCGGGTGAGCTCCTCGGGATGCCGGCGGATGTCGTCGAGGAGCCGCACGAGTGAGACCACACGCTTGCCGGTATCGACCTCGCGCGCCATCAGCACGAGGGTCGAGGTGCCGTACCAGCGCAGGATCCGGTCGAGCAGCACGTTCCAGCGCTGCAGGCGCTCGTTGCGCGCGATAACGTCGCGCAGCTTCCCGATCACCTGGCGGCTCATCAGGATGTCAGTAAGGTCCCGGCGGACGCGGGTTAGTTCATCGCGCCACTGTTTGACCTTGGGGCTTGCGAAGGCGCCGGCGCGGATCTGGTTACGCAGCGGCCCGTCCTCGGCCCAAGGGGCCGGGCCGACGGATTCGGCGACGGGTTCGCCGGCCAGCATGCGCCGGCGGCGTTCGTCTGGCTGCATCCAGGAAACGTTCCCCGGGCTCCCCCTGGGGCTCCTGCGGTGTCGATAAGTGCAATTATCGACACCGTGCAACGAGCCGACTCGAACGCCTGTTCTATAACACCACCATGCCCTCGACCGAACTGCTCCCCGAAGAACAAACCCACAAGCGCTCCTTAGTAGTAGTCATTCGCAAGTGGGCGGATGCGCGGGCACGACGCAATCGTTCCGCTGGTCGCTTTCCGTGCCTCTGAGTGTCGATAGCCTTTGATTATCGACACTCAGCAGACACCCGGGCGACGGGGGTGTCCACGACGTCGCGCTACTGCGGACCGAATGCCTCTTCCGCGCTGTGAATCGTCTGCTGCTCCAGGCGACGGCCGTGTT
>Ga0182024_10009883_pt1 | contig 19588 bp, 16 predicted proteins | sample P32metaG_FD_120480 | JGI IMG/M metagenome (GOLD analysis project Ga0182024, IMG submission 120480) | Permafrost microbial communities from Stordalen Mire, Sweden - P3-2 metaG (Illumina Assembly) | ecosystem: Environmental > Terrestrial > Soil > Wetlands > Permafrost | place: Sweden: Stordalen... | reverse complement strand
TCGCCGGCGGGGACGGCCGCGAACAGGTCGCTTTCGAGAAAGCGGATGCGCTCGGCGACGCCGTGTTTGGCCGCGTTGCGGGACGCCGCGGCCAGCGCGGCCGCGCTCACGTCCACCGCCGTGACCTGGGCCGTCTTGGCGAATTTGGCGACCGTCACCGCCAGACAGCCGGACCCAGTGCCGACATCCAATATCCGTGGTTCCGAGACCTCGCGCGCCAGCCGTAGACACTCATCGACGACGCCTTCGGTGTCCGGCCGCGGGATGAGCACGTCGCGGTTGACCTCGAACTCCAGCGAATAAAACTCCTTGCGGCCGATCAGATAGGCGACGGGACATCCTTTCACCCGTTGCTGGACCAGTTCCTTGAACTTCGCCCGCTCCGCCTCCGGCGCCTCTTCCTCGTGGCGCGTGTAGAGTTCGATGCGCTTCCAGCCGAGGGCGTGCGCCAGCAGCAATTCCGCGTCCAGCTGGGGGAACTCGGCGCCCATCCGCGCGAGGTAGGGTTTCGTCCAGTCGAGCAGGCGCTTGATGGTCCAGGGCTGCTCCGTGGTCACGGGTGGGTTCCTTTCAGGAAGGCGAGCGGGGGGGCGTAAGCCCTCTGATGACCGCACACGATCACTGACAAGATCCTGTCATCAGGGGGCTGACGCCCCCCGCTCGCCAACGTCAGGCGCTGGCGTTCTGCCCCAGTTTCTGCTTCTTGTCGAAGTCGCGCAGCGCCTGGATCAGCTCGCCCATCGCCCCCAGGATGATCGCGTCGAGCTTATACAACGTCAGGTTGATGCGGTGGTCGGTGAGACGGTTCTGCGGGAAGTTGTAGGTGCGGATGCGTTCACCGCGGTCGCCGGAGCCGATCAGCGTGCGCCGCTGCTCGGCCCGCTGCTCGTGCAGCTTCTGCTGCTGCCGTTCGTACAGCCGGCCGCGAAGAATGCGGAGGGCGCGGTCGTAGTTCTTGTGCTGGCTGCGCTCGTCCTGACACTTCACTTCCATCTCGTCCGGCGTGCCCTTCTTGTACCAGATGCGCACGGCGCTCTCAGTCTTGTTGACGTGCTGGCCGCCGGCCCCGCCGGCCCGCATCGTCTCCCACTCGATGTCCTGGTCGCGCACCTCCACCTGCACCTCGTCCGGCTCCGCCAGCACCGCCACCGTCGCCGCCGACGTGTGAATGCGGCCCTGCTGCTCCGTCTTCGGCACGCGCTGCACCCGATGGCCGCCGCTCTCGTAGCGCAGGTGCGCGAAGGCGTCGTCGCCGGTCACGCTGAAGACGATTTCCTTGAAGCCGCCCGCCTCGCCGGGGCTGAACGAGATGTCCTCGACCTTCCATCCCTGATCGCGCGCGTAGTGCGTGTACATGTTGTAAAGGTCGCCGGCGAACAGGGCCGCCTCGTCGCCGCCGGTGCCGGCCCGGATTTCCAGGATGATGCTGTCGAACGTGTCGCCCTCCGCCAGGAGGAAATCCTCCAGGCGCGATTGCAGCGCCGCCCGCCGCCCTTGCAGTTCGGCCAACTCCTGCTCGGCGTACAGCCTCATTTCCGGGTCCGCCTCGGCGGCCGCCATCGCCTCGGCCTGGGCCAGGTCTTCAGACACCTTTTTGTATTCGAGATAGGGCTTGATTTGTCTGGAAAGCGCGCCGTGTTCCTTGGCGGTGCGCGCGTAGCGGGCGCGGTTGTTGACGACTTCCGGGTCGGCGAGCTGCGTTTCCAGGTCGCGGTAACGGGTCAACGCTTGTTCAAAGAAGGGCCACATGCGCGGCGCGCTCCGGGGGTCGATCCGGTGGGAAGGGAAGGACGATCGACCCCAGGCGTCGGCCTTCGGCGGTCAGGAAAGGGGCATCGGCGTACTCCCGACAAAGAGAAGGGGGCGCGGCCCGTTACCCGAAAACGGGCCGCGCCCCCTTTATCTACTTGGGGGCTTCGGCTTCGGCGGCGGGCTGCTCGGCGCCGGCCGCCTTCTTGCGGTTGGCCCAGTTGTACTTGCGCTGGAACTTCTCGACGCGGCCCGTCGTGTCCACGAACTTCATCTTGCCGGTGAAGAACGGGTGACAGGCGGAGCAGATTTCGACCGTAATGTTCTTTTTCGTGCTGCGGGTGGTGAACTTGTTGCCGCAACCGCAGACCACGGTGGCTTCTTCGTACTTGGGGTGAATACCGGCCTTCATGACGATTCTCCGTTGGCGATTCAACACGCTGCCTTATTCTATGGGGAGGTTCGGACGCACGGCAAGGGCATCCACGGCCGACGGGGAAGGAGACCATGAATATCGTTGAATGGCTGGATTCGGGCGCGGCCAATGCTGTCGCGCCGCTGCACCGGCCCTGGCTTAACTCCGTCCTGATCGCGGCCACTCATCTCGGGGATGCCGCCGTCACTATGAGCGTTGCCGCCTTGGTCGTCGTGGTGCTGCTGTTGCTCCGTCGGTGGCGGCCGGCGTTGTGCATCGCCGCGGCGGTGGCGTTGGGGTTCCTCCTGGCCGAGGGCGTCAAGGACCTAGTCGGCCGGCCGCGACCGAACGTGGCGTGGCGGCCCGCTCAATACCCCCTTCCGAAGACGCCGAGCTTTCCCAGCGGCCATGCGGTGGATTCCGCGGCCGCCTACGTTTCACTGGGACTGATCGCCGGCCGGCGCCTGCGGCGGCGATGGCTTCGCGTCCTGGCCCTGGTCCTCGGGCTGGCCCTGCCGCTGCTGGTCGGCTTCAGCCGCGTCTACCTGGGCGTCCACTTCTTCACCGACGTGCTCGCGGGGTGGGGCATCGGCCTGACGCTGGCGCTGCTGGCCGCGTGGGCCGACGCCTACTGGGAGCGCAACCCGAATCGGTGAGAGGGCGGCCGCCAACGGAGTCGCGCGGCGTCCATTACCGGGCCGATTTCCCGGAGCGCGACGACGTAAGGTCCTCCAACAAGACATCACCGGACTGGCGCCGCTAAAACGCGCGGTGCTCCACGCCCTGAAGGACGGCGATGTGCGACGCTTCTGGCAGTTGTTCTACTCCGCCCGCAAAGTTCTGGACAAATTGAGCGAGGCTTCCGAGGCACCGTTGGTCCCGCTCCAATGTCTGCCGAGCCTCGCCGTGGCGTCGAACGGCGCCATCGTTCCGCTCGACCTGGACATCCGCGCCGCCGGCTCCCTTCCCCCCGACTCGCCGGTGAGGCAGGCCTACCAGACGTGGTTCGGGGCAGCGGGGACCAGCGGGTTCGCCGAATCCAAGCAGGCCAAGGGCTTGCACCGCAAGGCGCTTCTCGCCTATTTCCGCCAACTGGCGGGGCGGCCGCACAACTCGGCTTCGCCCGCGGCGCGCCGCGCCCAAGAGGCGGTGGTGACGAGTCTGGGACAACTGCCGCCCGACCTGGACCTCGACGACTTGGACGGATGGCTACGCAACAACACGGAGAACTGGGATCTTCCAGTGGACGACGAAGAGCCTTCGCCCCTGGAGGAAGCGGCCATCGTTACCGCCCCCAGGCCGCGAGGTGCGGCTTCGCCGGCACCCTCGGTGCCCATCGCCCGACCCCGAAAAAGGCGCTCACTCTTCCTCCGCCTCTCGCTGCTGCTCAACCTGCTGTTGATCGCGGCCGTCGTGCTCCTGTGGCTGCTCTGGCCGAAGGACGCCTTTGGCAAACGCCTGCCGATTATCCGGGCCGCGCTTCCTACCGGAAGCGATTCGTCGGCCGTGGACCCTTCGCTGACGTTCTCCCCCTACTGCATGGTGTTTCCGACGGAGGGCACGACGGCCGGGAAGGTGAACGAGTCGCTGGCCGCGCTGTTTCCGGGCAAGGTGCGGGAGATACCAGGCGGGGCGGAGGAACGCGGCCGACTGCTGCGGCAAAAACGGGACGACTCCGTTACCGCGTTGAAAGAGCCGGAAAAGCTCAAGAAACTACTCGCCTCCCTGTCCACCGGCCACGGCGTCCGTTTCCGGGGGCTGGACGCGAACGCGCCGGCGGGCAGTCTGCCGGCCGTCATCGAGATGGGGGGCATCTTCACCATCGACAACGGACCCAAGTACGGATCGTTGCTCCAATCCAACGGCCTGGACAAGGTGCTTGCGGAAGCCGGCATGGGCGACCAGGAGGAGCCGCGCGCCCTGCTTACCAATCTGCGCAAGGCGGTGGCCGACTACGCCTCGCTTGAGGACGCCCTGCGAGTGACGAACGGCCGAACCGCCTTCCTGCTCGACGTGGAACCGACGGCGGCGCCCCATGAGGCGGTGCGGCAGAAGCTGCTCAGCCGCCTCGACAAGCCGGTGTTCATCTCGCGCCCGCTCTCGGAGTTGTTCGACGCGGTCGATCCGAGCGGCGGCGGCAGCAGCAGCTCGGCCGAGTACACGCTCACGCTGGACGGCAAGTGTTTCTGGCGCCTCGCCGGCCAGGAAGACCGGCGCGACGTGGATTTCGCCAACAACGACAGCAACGACCGCATGAAGTGGACGTGCTTCGACGCCAACAAGGTCATCGCCTGGACGCCCATCCCGCTGACCCTGAAAAGCGGTAAGACCGTCAACACGGCTACGTTCGACGTCGCCATTCCCCTTTCCGGCAGGGTCGTCGTGTTCCGGAATCAAAACATCATGGTCGGCGACTCCAGGGAAAAAGTCGTCAAGCAGGGCAAAAACTACATTGAAAGAGCGCTCAAGTTGAATGTTTCGCCGGAGGACGCCATCAGCGTGCGACCCCCGGCCCCGAACGCCCCCAAGGACCAACAGCAGTACACCGGGACCTTGATCTACCCCTACCTGGCCGACCGGGCGACCAAAAGCGTCGGCGACCTCGAAGTGTTCGACGACATGGACCAATTCAATGAGCAAAGGGCGACCGAGGACAAGGCGCTGTCGCCTTGATGCGTAAGACGCGGGGCGGCGGCTCGCCTATTTGTTGCGCCCACGGCGCGGCAGGCCCGCACGCCGGAGAAACCGTGGAATAGAGAGCGTCGGCGCGTCTGGTTGCAGAAGGGTTCCGGGCACGGAGCCGCCCTTAACTTACTCTCAACGGATACGTTTCAGCGTGAGCGTGCTACAAGCTAATGTACATGGATGGTAAAGGGAACACCCGTCTTCCGTCCAGAGAATCGGCGGGTTAGACTAACCCCATCGGCAGGCGGAAAGGGCGCCCGCGGACGGCGCCGGCCCTGTTCATCCTCTGGTGATCGGAACGCGCCATGAGCACCCCCGTCACGACGCCCCTTCCGGCGGAGATCGAATATCCCGACCGCGACGGACGGCCCATGGCGGACAACACGCTGCAATACCGCTGGATCGTGACCCTCCAGGGCAATTTCGACGCCCTGTACCGGGACCGGGAGGACGTCTTCGTCGCCGGCGATTTGTTGTGGTATCCCGTCGAAGGGGACAACGTCATCCGCACGGCCCCCGACGCGATGGTGGCGTTCGGCCGGCCCAAGGGCGACCGCGGCTCCTACATGCAGTGGAGGGAGGGCGGGGTCGCCCCACAGGTGGTTTGGGAGGTGTTGTCGCCGGGCAACCGGCGCGGCGAACTGCGGGAGAAGTTCAACTTCTACCAGCGGTACGGCGTCGAGGAATACTATCAGTACGACCCGGATCGGGGTCGCCTGCGCGGCTGGCTGCGGCAGGGCGAGGAGTTGCGGCAGATCGAGAACATCGAGCGGGGATGGCAGAGTCCTCGCACCGGAGTAAACATGCGGCTGGACGGGGGAGAATTGGTCGTAACGTACCCCGACGGCAAACGCTTCCTGAGCTTCGTGGAGTTGGCGCGTCAGAACGACGAATCACGGGCGAAGGCCGAGAAGGCCGCCGCCCGAGCCGAAAAGGAGCGGCGCGGGCGGAAGGCGGCCGAGGCACGCGTCGAGGCCGCCGACGCCCGCGCCGAACGGCTGGCGGCCCGCTTGCGAGAGCTGGGCGTCGACCCCGACGCCTGACCGCCCTCACTCTCGGTCGGGGTCCAACAACGCCGGTTTCAGCGTCCACGCCTGCCGCTTGGCCAATTGCATCATTTCCGGCGCGTGGAAGCCCGGCGGGAAGATCACCCAACCCCACAACTTAGGGTCGTCGGCGGAGACGTATTTCGCCGCCGCCAGCGGTGTCGGCTTGAATTCGACCGTTTCCGGCGGTTTCTTGCCGTCGGCCAGGTCGCGCGCGACCGGAGCCAATGCCCGCAAATACGCCTCCGGCGAAACCGGCGTTGAACCGAGCCAGACCGTGCCGGGGACGCGGTGCTGTTTGCGCACGAAGTCGGCCACGTCGGCGGCGGTGCGGCCGAACTGGCTCCAGTCGGTCGTGACGCCGCCGTCCGCGACGGGCGGCGAATCGCCGGTGGGGCCGAACGGCGTGTCCGTCACGCTCAGGCAGTCCGGCTGGCGTCCGGCGGCCCGCGCGGCGACATAATCGTTGAGGAGCGCGAAAACCTCTGACGCGGACAGCGTATAGTTCTTGTTCCGCTGGAAGTCGATTTCGTCGCCGACGGCGGCGGCGACCGCCTTGATCTCGGCCGCGCCGAAACGGCGGCCGCGCGCCCGGTCGCGGTAAAGCTTCGCCGCCTCCGACGCCGTGATGAATTGCACCTCCGGGAAGCGGTGAATGAAGCGAATCCAGGTCTCGAAACACTCGTAAGCCGTCTTCGTCTCCTCCGGCGTCTTCTGCGGCGGCGCCTTCCATTGCTCGCGCGGCGGGTTGGCGCCCTTCTTGAAGTTGACGGCGTCCCAGAACTCCTTGTGGACGAACTCGCACGGGTGGTAGTAGATGCTGACGATGCCGCCACCCTCGGCCAGCAGCGACTTGCGGGCCTCCGTGAATTTGTCCTCGGCCGTCTGCTCTTTTTCGAGACTCGTCAGGTCGGTGCGCAAAATGTGGTCGAGATTATACAGGTTGAGGGCGCCGCCGTAGTAGCAGGGTTTGCCGTCGAGGCCGATGTGCTTGCCGGCGTCGAGGTAGACGCCCATGCCCCACTTCTTCATGGCGCCGTAGCTCTGCGGCCCCCACGAGCTGCCCGGCTGGCCGTAGCAGGTGGGGGCCTGGCCGAAGATGCGTTGCACGTCGTCGCGGCCGGGGCCTTCGCGGCGGTCGAACTCGGCCACGCCCTCGTCCCAGCCGAGCGTCGACAGGTACATCGCCGGGCTGGGTTGGACGCTGTGCCAGTTGGAGTGAAAGCCGATCTCATGTCTCTCCAAAGCGGCGATCACGTCGTCGCGCTTGCGCCGCTCCAGGGTGCGGGCCTTTTCGCCGACCACCTTGAACGTGGCCCGGATGTGTTCGCGGGTGAGGAAGTCGGCCAGGTGCAGGGCCGCGTCGTCGTCGGCCGGCAGGAGGTAGTCCTCGGTGTCGAACCAGAGGATCACGTAGACCTTGGCCGGCGCCGCCCACGACGCGAAGGGCAGGGCCAGCAACACGACCAGCGCCAGCAGCCGGCGCGACAGGCGGACGGACATGGTGTGGTCTCCTCGGAAAGAAGCGATGCGGCGGGGGACATTGTAGCAGGCCGCAAGACAGGAGCGCGGTCAAGGCGAAATGGTCCTTGCCACACGGAAACCGTTGTTGCTCTTAATGTAACTCGTCACGACACGGTCACGGTAAGCGGAACGTACATACCTCGCCTGGGTGTAGAAACAGCCGCCACGCAACGGCCTGGTGTCACTGTCCCTGATGTGTGTATCCCCTTCTTTGTCCTCTATGTCCGGCCCTGGCTTGTAGGGCGCCATCCGATCCTGGCACCATTCCCAGGCGTTCCCCAGCATGTCGAACAGGCCAAAATCGTTGGGTTTCAAACAATCTCCCCGTACTTCCAGCTTGCCCGGCCAACCGGGCAGCATACCCCTGTCCACCGAAACCTTGGTGTACCAGGCGTATCGACCCAGCAACTCTTCCCCCTCCCCGTAGTAGCGGCTCGTGCAAGCCCCCGCCCGGCACGCATACTCCCATTCCGCCTCACTCGGCAGCCGGTAGCCCGTCCTGTGCAGGTAGTCCGGGTAAAGTTGCATTCCCTCGCCGAACTTTCCCTGCTCATTCGGCTGGTAGCACCACTGGTCCTTGGCAATCCCCTCCTGCTCACTTAGCCAGTTGCAGTACGCCGCCGCATCGTACCACGAAACGTTGTTCACCGGACAATCGTCGGTCGGGGAGTAATCTTTATCGTAGTTAAACTCCTTGCGAAACCGATGGAACTGCCCGACCGTCACCGTCCTGGCGGCGATGGCAAAGGAGCGACTGATTTCCTTCTCTTGCTGGTGCTCTTCTTTTCCCGCCGGTCCTCCGTCCCGGCTTGCCTCCGTGGGCGGCGAACCGATCTGGAACTGCACGGGGCCAGGGATGACCACCAGGGTCTGCCCTTGGCCGTTGACGTACCATTGCGGTTTGGCTTTCCCCTGGCCTTTGAGCAACTCTTGTTTGATCTGTTGCAGCTTCGTTTCTGTTTGCGGCTGGTCCTTGGCCCATTGCTCGTTCATCTCCTTGAACCTCTCGCCCTCCCATTGCCGCAGCAACCACTCCGCCGCCCCGTGTAACCCAGGATCGGGATCGTCTCGATACAAGCTCCATACTTTGAGACGCATCGGTTCTTTGTCGGCAGCCGACAGCTGGTCGGGGTCAAACTCCCCCAAACTCAACAGCAAGGCCCGGCGGCTGGATACCTTCCCCTCCTCGTCGAACCGCCGGATGACCACCCTCGGATCGGCTCCCAGTGGACCCAGGCGGTGGATGAGGTAACTGCGTACCCTGGGGTCGGGGCTGTGTTTCAGGAGCGGCCATACTTTCTCCGATTGATTCATCCTCAACATCACCACCGCCGCATTCGCCTGCCGCTTCGCCAGTTTTTCCCGCTTCTCGTCCGAGGAGGGCAGGTCGGACGGGAGTTTCTTGTCGATCTCGCCGGTCAGCACGGGTAGGGCCAGTTCACTCTGTTCCTTGAACTTCGGGTAGATCACGGCGAACTGCTTCACGTCGGCGTCCATGAGCAGATCGGCCAGGATGTCCGGCTTGTCGGCGGCGTAGTAGGCCAGGATGCTCGTGGCCAGATTCCGCTCGTTGGCGCGGTCCTCCTTGCGGTCGCGGAAGACGGCTTCGAGGGGGACTTGGAGTTTGTCCCGGACGGGCCGCAGCGCCTTCATCCAGTCGTCCGAGAAGATCGGATCGACCGAAACCAGCCCGTCCACCACCGAAGGGGCGACCGCGTTCCAGCGCGGGCCGTCCGGGTCATACGCCGCCAGGGCCGCGGCCGCCCGCAGCCGGCCGTCACGGTCTGTCTCGGGTTTCTCCACGACGGCCCAAAGGCGGTCGATCAACTCGTCCTTGTGGCCCCGTAGCTCCTGGACGATGACGCCGACCTCGGGGGCTTCCGCGTGGAGGAGCAGCTGGTCGCGGAGGTAATCCACCTGGGAGGGGTCCACGGGCAACAGGGCGAGGCTGGCGTGGAGCTTCTGCCGGGATTTGTCCGCCGCCTTGTCGTACTCTTTACGCAGCAGCGGATCCGTCCACTTTCGATAATCGGACATCTCGGCCACGACGCCGGGAACTTGCGTCGTACCCGCATCGAGAACCCGCTGCACTAACTCAGTGGCATGAGTCTCATTTTGCTTTTCGGTAATCTCCTTTTGATTTTCGATGCCCTGTTCACGAATCGCCAGGCCGGTACACGTCGTTACCGCCAGTAGCACGCCGAGAGTCGCCACTCGCACCGCATGGTAATGGGCCGCCTTTCCCATCATCTTCCGCTGCGGCGGCGTCCACTGCTTCTTCGCCGTCAGCCAGCGGATACGGAACCATTGCGACAGCGACGGCAGCTGCCGATTCTCCGGGCGGCCGTTCCATACGACCGCCCGATCCGCCAGCAACAGTTCGGCCCGGCCGCGGGGCGTCTCTTTTTGTTTGCGGGTCAGCCAGTCCCGCAGCGACGGAACGAGGTAGTCATGGGTCAGTTGGTAGAAACGGGTGTAGCCGCATTCGCCAGAATGCGGGTTTACAGCGGCGTCTGGGTTTTCCCGCGTTCTGGCGAACGCGGCTACTTCAGCGTCTTCTTCCCCTTCCGGGTCGGTCGGCGTGATGAGCCGGATTTCGCCGTCGAGAATGCGCATCAGGTCGTCGAAGTCCTTGGGGCGGTTGGCGTAGCCAGACGCCTCCAGCAACTCGGCATACGACCGCATGTGGCCCTTGATGTCCGTGCCGGATTCGGGAAGCAGCGCCTTGAGGACCGCCCTGGCCGCCTTCTGGTGGTAGCGGTGTTCGGCCGGGGCGGCGGCGGCGCTGAACGTCCCCTCCAGAAAGGCGACGCCGACCCCCTCGGTGCCGCCGACTCCTTTCAGGGCGGCGGGCGTCCACGGCTTGCCCTTGACCATCTCCGCGAACAGGGCGAGCCGGACGCAGATCACCCGGCCGTCCTGAGACAGACCCTGGACCGCTTGATCGAGGAACGATTCCTGCTCCTTCGTCGGCTCTTGTTCCAGGCGTCCGAAGGCGCGGCCGAACGCGGCCAGCACGTTCCGGGCATGGATCGGGTCGAACAGGTCCACCAGGGCGCAGTTCTGGCCCTGGAGAAGCTCGATGTGCAGGTCGCCCATGAAGCGGCTCACGGCCAGCCAGAAGTCGTCCCGCACCAGGACCACCGCCTGGACCCGCTCGCCGTCGCACTGCCGAAGGGCCTGGGCGAGTTCGGCGTCCTCCCCTCTCTTGGCGGCGTGAAGCCACTGCTCGAACTGGTCGAGGACGACGAGTACCTTCTGGCCCTCGCCCAATCCCCGTCCTTGGCGGAGGGCCGCCATCGTCCCGGTCAGGTCCAGGTCGCCCGGCAGGCCGGTACAGCGTTTCCGCAGCCCCTTGAGCAGCCGGGCCTCGGTGTCCGCGCCGGTGGACTCGATGTAAACCGGGAGTACCTGGGCCGCCAGGCGGGGGAGCAACCCGGCCTTCACCAGCGACGATTTGCCGCATCCGCTGGGTCCGTAGATCACCCCCACCGTGAAGGTGAGGGCGTCGGCGGCCTCGACCCGATGTTTCCAGAAGCGGATGCTTTCGGGCAGGCCGTTTTTGTCCCGTGGACCGGGGAGCAGGTCGAGGAAGAAGTCCGCATCCTGGGCGTCGAAGGACCGCAGGCCCTTGGGAACGACGGCAATGGCGGCAGTAACGGCAGGCGACGCAACCGACCGAACCGGGGCGGCGTCGGTCGGCTGCCGCTGTTCGGGTGTCCGGCCCTGCGCCTCCGGCCGCTCGACCTCGAAGTACCATTCGAGAATGGGCATCAGCTGGGTGAGCGACTGGTACACGTCCTGGGCCGTGATCTGTTCGCCGAAGGTGTGCGTGCCGACGTTGCCGAGCTTGCGAACGGTCGTGGCGTAGGCGTCGAGACGGTCGGGGAAATGGCCGTCCTTGACCAGCCGTTGGATGAGGTTCTCCAGGGGCCGGGTGCCGGCCGGCTCGTTGCACCGGCGCTCGTACACTTCCCGGACGACCAGTTCCAGCACCTTGCGGGCGCGGGTGAGGGCCATTTCCGGGTCACGGGAGGCAATGTCGGCCGCTTTGTGGACCCCTTCCTTCAGTTCCCGGAACTGATCGGACAGGTGATCCAGTCGCTTCAGCAGGTCTTGGAAGGACGAGTCCATTGGTACACTCTCCGAGCTTTGGTGGTACGTCCGATCATAAAGGGCGGCAACGGCCGTCGCAACCAGTTGCTTCACGGCTTCCGGCAACCGGACCCGTTCACACTCCCGTTGTTGCCGCTGCTCTCCGGCACGACGCGACGGGCAGGGCCAGCAGCACGACCGGCGCCAGCCGCCGGCGCGACAGCCGGACGGACATGACTTGTGGTCTCCTCGGTTCGTGGATTTGTTAGGATGAGGGGATGGCGACAAACCCTGGCCAGCCCCCCGCGCCGCCGACGATCCACGAGGCGGAGCGGGAATCCGGGGCGTCGGGCGCCGTGCTCCGCGGGGCCAAGATCGATCCGGCGGCGGCCGTGGCGCGGAGGCGGGTCGGGCGGCGATGCCAACCGGAGGCTGGCGGTCCAGATTGAATCGGTCGTAGGGCCGGCCACGCGGCCCCAGGCGCCGCACAAGAACGCGGGGCCGATGGCGCTGCCTCACCTCCATCAATTGAACCGCTCGCCGGACGGGCATACGTTCTACGAAACGGATAGGCGAAAGACGAAAAGAACGCCATGAAGCATTTCACCCGGGACCTGATCGAACGCTACGGCTCGCGGGACGACGCCGTCGCCCGCTCCGCGGACGCCGAGTGGGAGGCGGCCCTGGAGCGCTACGAACAGGAACTGCGTTCCATCGAACCGGAATTGCCCGAGCACATTCGGGCCTTCACCCGGCTGCTGCTCCACGACGCGATGGTCTGGAGCATCGCCCGCCAAGAGGACAAGCTCATCATGGTCCTCCGCAAGGACGTTCCCCCTCGGAACGTGGTCACCCTCACCTACACCCTGACCGAAGAGCCGGTCATTGACCGGGAAGCACTCTCGCCCGAATTCCGGGGGCAGGTGATGGACTTCCGGTACGACGAATTCGAGCTGATCCGGGAGGGAAGCCGGCGGACTTACGCCCAGTCCATCCTTTTCGGCAACGGCTGGGAGATGGCGTTGCGGTTCGGCGACGTGCAGGCGAGCCTGGCGGAGCCGGTCTACCCGTTGCCCGGTACGGTGTTCGTTCCCGTGTCCACTCCGGCCGCCCAACCGGAATAGGCCCGGCCGACCGGGCGCACGCCGACGGGCTGCCGCCCATCGCCCGCAGCTCTGTAATTTTTCCCCTTTTTTGTTGACAACAATGTTCTACTCGCCGAAACTGTGGCTGTACCAGCGGCCCCGGTAAGAAGAACGGCGACGGCGCCCGTAAGCGTCTCAGGCTGTACGAGGACCAGAAGCCCTACCACGAAGACAAGTGAGCATCTTTTGGGGTGCCGGGGGGCTCCGTCGCCCCCGCTCATTTTTCTATTCGGGTACAATAAGGGCAAGAACTTGGCAGGTCGGTCTTCGCCGCCAGCTTAAGGGAGTCAGCGGTCATGTCCACGGTTCCCCTACGACAAACGCCAGAAGCCCTGCCGCCGGAGAGCGCCGCCCAGAAATTCCAACGCCTCGCCGCCCTCTGGCGGGCCGAAACGGCTTACGTCTCCTCCACCAGCGATCTGGTCGGCCACCCCGCGTTCCTTGAGATCGTCGGCATGGGGCCGGCCGTCGTCCCCCTCTTGCTGCGCGAGCTGCAAAACCGCACCGACCACTGGCACCGCGCCCTCCGTCGGATCACCGGCGCCGACCCGGTGGCGCCGGCCGACCGCGGCAACATCGACCGGGCGGCCGAAGCCTGGCTCCGCTGGGGCAAGGAGCAAGGCTACGAATGGTAGACCTTCCTCTTGAGGACGTTTTCCCTGGCCTTCGGGGCCAACGGTTCGATATCAAGAGTCCGAAGGACGACGCCTACAACTGCGTGGCGTGGGCGGCCGGCGACGGCGGCAACTGGTGGTGGCCTGACCCGGACGGAGAAGACCACTGGCCCGCCGGTGTTGCCCGCGCGGAAACCGTGGCCGCCTTCCGGGACGCCTTCGCCCGCCTCGGATATACGCCTTGCGACCATGACCAACTCGAAGCGGGTTACGAGAAGGTCGCCGTTTTCGCCCTCGCCGGCAGGCCGAAGCACGCGGCGCGGCAGCTGCCGACCGGCCGCTGGGCCAGCAAGCTCGACCTGATGGAAGACATCGAGCACGCCCTCCATGACCTGACTGGCATGGCTTATGGGTCGGTCATGCTGGTCATGAAAAGGCGGCTGACCGTCCCTCAAGGTGAGAAAGCGGCCGAGGGCGGTAGTTAGATCCTCGGCCCCCGGCCCCGTCTGTCCCGCCCCCGCAATCCCCATAGAATAAGAACGGTAGGAAGCAGCCGTACACGGGTAGTCGGTCGGGAGTCGTGGAGACCAGTGCCATGCCAGCTGAGGCGATCGAGGAAAGCGACGTTGAAGGCGTCGCCAAAGACAAGGCCATCGGGAACGACGTTCAGACCAACGGCAGCAACGGCGAGGTCCGCGCCCCTGCCGTACCCGTCGACGACGACCCCGTCGAGACGCGCGAATGGCTCGACGCGCTCGATTCGGTCCTCCAATCGCGCGGCGAGGACCGGACGCGCTACCTGATGACGCAGCTCAAGAACAAGGCCAACGCGGCCGGCGTCCACATCCCTTTCAGCGCCAACACGCCCTACGTCAACACCATCGCGCCCTCCGACCAACCGCTCTTCCCCGGCAACCGCGACGTCGAACGCCGGCTCAAAAGCCTCGTCCGCTGGAACGCCATGGCCATGGTCGTCCAGGCCAACAAAAAAGACGGCACCATCGGCGGCCACATCGCCACCTTCGCCTCGTCGGCCACGCTCTACGAAGTCGGATTGAACCACTTCTTCCGCGGGCCGAACCATCCCGACGGCGCCGACCAGATCTACTTCCAGGGCCACGCCTCGCCCGGAATCTACGCCCGCGCCTTCCTCGAAGGCCGGCTCGGCGAAGAGAAACTGCTTCACTTCCGCCAGGAACTCGCCGAGGGCGGCGGCCTGTCGTCGTACCCGCACCCGTGGCTGATGCCCGATTTCTGGCAGTTCCCAACGGTGTCGATGGGTCTCGGGCCGATCATGGCCATCTACCAGGCCCGCTTCAACCGCTACCTCGAACACCGCGGCCTCAAGAAGACGGCCGGCCAACACGTCTGGTGTTTCATGGGCGACGGCGAAAGCGACGAGCCGGAATCGCTGGGCGCGTTGACCCTCGCCTCGCGCGAAGGGCTGGACAACCTGATCTTCGTCATCAACTGCAACCTCCAGCGCCTCGACGGCCCGGTGCGCGGCAACGGCAAGATCATCCAGGAGTTGGAAGCGGCCTTCCGCGGCGCCGGCTGGGACTGCATCAAGGTCATCTGGGGCGGCGACTGGGACAAGCTGCTGGAACACGACAAGACCGGCCTGCTCGTCAAGCGCATGGGCGAGGTCGTGGACGGCGAGTTCCAGAAGTATTCCGTGGCGGGCGGCGCCTACTTCCGCGAGCACTTCTTCGGCAAGTACCCCGAGCTGCTCAAGCTGGTCGAGCACATGACCGACGGGCAGCTGGAGAAGTTGAAGCGCGGCGGCCACGACCCGGAGAAGGTGTACGCCGCCTTCAAGGCGGCCGTCGAGCACAAGGGTTCGCCGACGGTGATCCTGGCCCACACGATCAAGGGTTACGGCCTGGGCGAGGCCGGCGAGGGCAAGAACATCGCTCACCAGTCCAAGAAGATGGACGCCAAGCACCTCGTCGAGTTCCGCAACCGCTTCGGCCTGAGCGTCCCCGACGACGCGGCGGCCAAGGCCGCGTTCTACAAGCCGGCGGAGGATTCGGAAGAGATTCGGTATCTCAAAAAGCACCGCGAGGACCTCGGCGGTCCCTTGCCGGCCCGCGTGGTCAACTGTCCGAAGCTCCAGGCGCCCGGCGCCAACTTCGTCAAGCCCTACGCCGGCGGCAGCGGCGACAAGAAGCCGTCCACGACCGGCGTGTTCGTGGACGTGCTCGCCCACCTGCTGCGCGACCCCGACCTCGGCAAGTGGGTGGTGCCGATCGTGCCCGACGAGGCGCGGACCTTCGGCATGGACCCGTTCTTTTCCAAGTACAAAATCTACAGCAACGTCGGCCAGCTCTACGACCCGGTGGACGCGGAGTTCCAGCAGGCCGCCTACCGCGAGGCCCAGAACGGCCAGCTGTTGGAGGAAGGCATCACCGAGGCCGGCTCGATGTCGTCGTTCATCGCGGCCGGCACCGCCTACGCCACGCACGGCGTCCCGATGGTCCCGTTCTACATCTACTACTCGATGTTCGGCTTCCAGCGGGTCGGCGACCTGATCTGGGCGGCGGCCGACCTGCGGACGCGCGGCTTCCTCTTGGGGGCGACGGCCGGCCGCACCACGCTCAACGGCGAAGGCCTTCAACACGAGGACGGCCACAGCCACATCGCGGCCGCCACCGTGCCGAACGTCGTGGCCTACGACCCGGCCCTGGCGTTCGAGCTGGCCCTCATCGTCCGCGACGGCATCCGTCGGATGTACCAGGACGTGACGGACGACGTTTTCTACTATATCACCCTGTATAACGATAATTATGCCATGTTGGCGATGCCGGAAGGCTGCGAGGAGGGCGTCCTCAAGGGGCTGTACAAGCTGCGGCCGGCCGCCAACGCCAAGGGCAAGGCGCCGAAGGTCCAGCTGTTCGGCAGCGGGCCGATCCTGATGCACGCGCTGCGGGCGCAGGAGTTGTTGGCGGAGCATTTCGGCGTGGCGGCCGACGTGTGGAGCGCGACGAGCTACAAGGAATTGCGGCGCGAGGCGCTGGAAGTGGAGCGCTGGGACCTGCTGCACCCGACGGAGAAGCCGCGGCAGAGCTACGTCCAGACGCTGCTGGCGACGGAGGAAGGCCCGTTCGTGGCGGCCAGCGACTACATGCGGGCGTTGCCGGAGATGATCGGCCGCTGGGTCCCCGGCGGCCTGTTCGCGCTGGGCACCGACGGCTTCGGCCGCAGCGAGACGCGCGCGGCCCTGCGGCGTCATTTCGAGGTGGACGCGGAGTGCATCGCCGTGGCGGCGCTGTACCAGCTGGCCCAGCGCGGCAAGGTCAAGCCCGAGGTGGTGCAGCAGGCGATCCAGAAGTTCGAGATCAACCCCGAAAAAATAAGCCCCATGCGGGCGTGAAAGAGTAGACAGTAGTCAGTAGTCAGTAGTGCCTGACGGCGTGCATCCCGCGAGGGACGCCATATTACGTCGGCGATAGAGGGCGGCCGACTACTGACTACTGGCTACTGACTACTGGAGCGGAGCGACATGGCCATTGAGATCAAACTGCCGGCGCTGAAAGAAAATGTGGACACGGTCGAGGTCAACGCGGTTCGCTGCGCGCCCGGCGAGACGGTGGCCAAGGACCAAGTGCTCCTCGAAGTGCAGGCCGACAAGACGGCCCTAGACGTGCCGTCGCCGTCGGCCGGCCGCGTCACCGACGTGCGCGTCAAGGTCGGCGAACAGATCAAGGTCGGCCAGGTCATCTGCCTCCTGGAAGGGGGCGGCAACGGCGAAGCGACCAAAGGCGCGGCCGCCCCGGCCAAGCCCGTCGAAGCCCCCAAGGCGAAGCAACCGGAAGCGCCGACCAAGACGGAGGCGCCTTCGCGGCCGCAACCGAAGACCGCGACCGTCGCCGCGCCGGCGCCGGCCGTCAACCGACTCGCGCCGGCCGGACCCGCCACGCGCCGGTTGGCCCGCGAACTCGGCGTCGATCTGACGCAGGTGGCCGGCAGCGGTCGGGCCGGCCGCGTCGTCGAGGAGGACGTGAAGGCGTTCGTCCGCCAACTCGCGTCGGGCGCCGTCGCCGGGCAGGCGCCGGCCGGAGGCGCCGTCCAGGCGCCGCCGCTGCCCAACTTCGAGCAGTGGGGGCCGGTCGAGGTTCAACCGCTTTCGGCGATCCGTAAAGCGACCGCCCGGCAAATGAGCCTGGCCTGGGGCCTGGTCCCGCACGTCACGCAGCACGACTTGGCCGACGTGACCGACCTCGAAGCCTTCCGCAAACAGCAGCAAGACCCCAAGAAGCCGAAGCTGACGGTGACGGCCTTCGCCCTCAAGGCCGTCGCCGTGGCCCTGCGCGAATTTCCGACGTTCAACTCCAGCCTCGACCTTGCCGCCAACCGACTGGTCCTCAAGCGCCACTACCACATCGGCGTCGCCGTGGACACCGAGAACGGCCTGCTGGTGCCGGTCATCCGCGACGTGGACAAGAAGAGCGTGGTCGAGCTGGCCGAGGAGCTGACGGCCGTGGCCGACCGGGCCAAGCAGCGCAAACTCGACGGGGCGGAGCTGAAAGGCGGCACGTTCACCATCACCAACCTCGGCGGCATCGGCGGTACGGGCTTCACGCCGATTGTGAACTACCCGGAGGTGGCCATCCTGGGTCTGTCGCGCGGCCGGCTGGAGCCGGTGGTTCGCGGCAAGGAGATCACGCCGCGGCTGATGCTGCCGCTGTCGCTGTCCTACGACCACCGCGTCATCGACGGCGCCGCCGCGGCGCGCTTCACGCGCCGCCTCGCGGAGATGCTCGAAAACCCCATGCTGATGCTGCTGCACGCATAAGGTCCATAAGAGATGACAATAGATGCACATTGTCGGTTGAAGGTCCGTAGTCGAGAATACGGCGCGGCGGGCCGGAAGTTGCTTGCGCGGCGGCAGGAAATGGGTAGGATTATCAAGCGCGGCGCGCTGGAATCAGTGGTTCGGCCTTAAACCATGAGACGTCTCAAGCTCAAGAATGGTTATCACGACTCGCTCATTCGAGCGATCCGTTACATCGACGAAACGGACATCATGCTTGACGTGGATCTTTGTAGCTGCTGCAATGTGTCGCCTGGTCGCGCAACGCTTTGTTTGAATGGAGTGCGAAACTTCGCGGACGTACGGCAGGCACTGGAATCGGCGAGGGTGAAAAATACAAAACGCGACTACATAGACGAGATCTATGCCGTCCTGCGAGCCGATGAGCGTGGCTATTTGCTTGGCCTTATGACGGCTGGCCAGGTCCGTGTAGACGCACAAGCCTTGCACGAAGTCTAACGGCCGAACCATCCGCCGCGGCAGACCGGCCGTGCGATGGATGTTTTCTTCGGTGCGGCGAGTCAAGATGAAGGTCTACAGCCGCCAGGTGGAAGGGCCGCACAACTACGCCGTCGGCCACACGGGTATCCTCGTGCATAATTCCAGTGGCAACGTCCGGCCGCGAGTCGCGGTTCGGCAAAGCCCCACCGACGCCAACAGGCTGTTCTTCGCTTTCGATGCGGCGGCTCCGGGCGGACGAGGCGGGGCGAGCGTTCGGGTCGATCCAGGGCAACGGTTGGCCTCGATCGACGGGGTTCACAAGAACGTCGGCGTCCCACCGCGGTCAACCGGCGGCTTGCTCGCGGAGGGGCTTCGACAAACCGGTATGCCGAAGCCAGGCGTCCTCGAAGGCTTCAACGTGGAAAGGACCACGGCCTCGGCACTCGCCGCCGGCGGGAATGGCCAAGGCACGCTCATCGGAAACATGCTGGAGGACGCGGCACGCGCGCTCGGGGGAACCGTCGCGCGATGGGAGCCAATCAAGGACGGCAATATCTGGCATCTGCGCGTCCACATCTCCTACCCCTGATCCAGGAGACATGCCTTCAAAAGGAGCATCAGATGACACTTAATCCACCGACTCCTTCGGACGGCCGCTTCAATGAAGAGGGGGATTGGATCGCGCAACAGTTCTTCTCGCCCGATGACATCCGCATGTCGCCGGAGGAGTACGTCGCTCGGCACGCTCATGCGTTAGGCTGCTTCTCATTCCACTTCTATCGCTACCGCGATCCTGCCTTGGGCGCGTGGGTGCGCCGCGTGGGCGAACTTCTCTCGACCGAGGAGGAGGTCGAGCGCTGCCGACAGCGATTCCTGTCTTCGGAGGAATTGGCGACGGTTCGCCGGCAGGAGGTTGAAGGCCTGTAGACGCGGCGTTCACGCCGAACCCTCCCGATGAACTCTTCGGTTCGATGAGCGTGGCAGAGAGTCCATGGCGGCGGCGAGATGGCTTCCCGGCGCACAATCCCCCCTTCCCCCCAGGCGTGGCAAACCACGCCGGG
>Ga0182024_10009882_pt1 | contig 19588 bp, 8 predicted proteins | sample P32metaG_FD_120480 | JGI IMG/M metagenome (GOLD analysis project Ga0182024, IMG submission 120480) | Permafrost microbial communities from Stordalen Mire, Sweden - P3-2 metaG (Illumina Assembly) | ecosystem: Environmental > Terrestrial > Soil > Wetlands > Permafrost | place: Sweden: Stordalen... | reverse complement strand
GCCGGCGGGATCTTCAAACCCCTGCGCTCCAGCCCGCGCTGGCCCAAGCTGGCGAAAATGATGAATTTGCCGGGCAGCGCTTCGTAACCGCAATCGGGTGTGCTGCTTAGCGGATTGGCATTACGATGTCGCGTCATGACGCTCTCGCCTGGGACAACTCCGCGGTCCAGCCACCTACAGCCGTGAGGTAAAATCGAGCAAATACTCTTATGACCGTCTCGGCGGGTACCAGGCTGGGGCCGTACGAGATCCTTGCGCCCATTGGCAAGGGTGGCATGGGCGAGGTTTGGAAGGCCCGTGACACCCGCCTCGGTCGTGATGTAGCGATCAAGATTTCCGCTGAACAGTTCAGCGAGCGCTTCGAACGTGAGGCGCGTGCAGTCGCTGCGCTGAACCATCCAAACATCTGCACGCTACACGATGTCGGCCCGAACTACCTCGTGATGGAGTTGGTCGAGGGCACTCCACTCAAAGGGCCGCTGCCGGTGGAAAAGGCAGTCGAATACTCAGGCCAGATTCTGGATGCTCTCGATGCCGCGCACCACAAGAGCATCACTCATCGGGATCTGAAGCCAGCCAACATCCTGGTCACCAAGCAAGGGATCAAGTTGCTCGACTTCGGGTTAGCCAAGCAAGCCATTCGTCTGGGTGAGGATGAACCCACCAAGGCGCTCACCGACCAGGGCCAAATTATCGGAACGCTGCAGTACATGTCGCCGGAGCAGTTGCAGGGCAAGGAAGCCGACGCGCGCAGCGATCTGTTCTCGTTCGGCTGCGTGCTCTACGAAATGTTGTCGGGCAAGCGCGCATTTGAAGGCCAGAGTTCGGCGAGCGTGATCGCAGCGATTCTGGAGCGGGAGCCGCCGAAGCTCGAAGCGGTGCCTAGCCTAGATCGGGTGGTGCGAAGATCGCTGGCCAAGGACCCCGACCAGCGCTTTCAGACGGCGCGGGATTTGAAAACAGCGCTGACGTGGGCGCTGGAACAACCCGCGCCAGTCGCAGCCAGACCGATCCGGCGCTGGTGGATTATCGGGGCTGCGGCTGTGATATTTGCCGCGATCGCCGGCGCTTGGACGATAGGACACTTCCCTCGCACTTCCGATGACCGCGCATTCCGAGTTCAACTTACTCCGCCTGAGGGCGGTCAATTCATGCCATTCGGAGGTGGAACCGGTGGTTTTGCACTTTCGCCCGACGGCAGAAGTGCCGCCTATGTTGTCAGAATGAACGGGAAGACCGGGTTATGGGTTCGCTCCCTCGACAGCGCAACCGCACGGCTGCTTCCGGATACCGAGGGAGCGGGTTATCCATTTTGGTCGCCGGATAGTAAGTCGATTGCTTTCGGAGTGGCAGGTAAGCTAGAACGCGTCGAGATGAGTGGCGGAGCGCCAATCACTATCTGCGATCAATGTGCAGCAAGTGGGGGCGCATGGACACGCGATGACCGCATAATAATAAGCAGCGGGCAAGTTGGACCTCTGCGTCAAGTGCGGGCGTCCGGCGGTATGCTATCTGCCCTCACAGAGCTCGACGCCGCGCGCGGCGAGCTTCGCCATAATTATCCGCAAATCTTACCAGGTGCAAATTTTCTCTATTGGGTGGGGGCTGATAGACCGGAGAATAGCGGTGTATATGCTGCTTCGCTCTTCGACGTCGCAAAGCGCGTGAAATTGATCACTACTCGCAGCAGTGCAGTGTTCGCCTCCGCTGGCGGTAAGAAGGGGTATTTATTATGGCTTCAGGGATCGACGTTAATCGCGCAGGACTTCGATTCCGCCGCTTTAAAGCTGAGTGATCAGCCGCGACAGGTTGCCGATCCAGTCGGCATCACTGGCACCTTGCAACATATCGAGGTTGCGCCTTCAGAAGGTGGGCAACTCCTATACACGCCGAACATCCGAAACCAGTTCACCTGGTTCGAGCGCTCCGGAAAGCCAATTGGTGCAGTCGGCGACGCGGGCGAATTCATCACCTTCCGCATATCGCCCGATGGACGCCGGGCGGTTGCTTCTCGTGACCTTCCAACCGGAACGGACCTATGGATGTTGGACGTGGAACGGGCCGTCGCGAGCAAGTTCACCTTTAACGGAACCGTTCATTTCCCGGTCTGGTCCCCTGATGGCCGGACCGTAATGTACCGATCCTTCACAACCAATGTAAACCTTTTTCGGAAGGATTCAAGCGGATCAGGTAATGAAAGACACCTTGACCTGTCACCTGTGCCTAAGATTGCCTTCGACTGGTCTCGTGACGGGCGTTTCGTGCTTTATGGAGAGCGAGGAGATCTATGGGTTCTTCCGGTGATGCCTGACGGTACTCCAGCGGGCAAACCCAAGCTCTATTTCGTAATGACTCCTTTCGGAGCTTCTGAAGCACGCTTCTCGCCCGAGCCGATCCCGCACTGGGTCGCCTATCAATCAAACGAATCCGGTCGAAACGAGATTTACGTTCAGGCCTTCCCAGAACCGCGCGATAAGTTCCAGATCTCGACGGAAGGTGGCCGCTTCCCAGAGTGGGGCCCGGGAGGCCGCGAGCTGTATTACGTATCCCCGGAAAACAGGCTGATGGACGTGAGTTTGAAGCTGGGCGAGAACTCGGTTCAGCCATCCGCCCCGCGCGAACTGTTTCAGTTGCCGGCAGTTGATCCAGCCAACATTCAGCCCTATGCCGTCGCTCCCGACGGCCAGCGCTTCCTGGTGCGCGTTACGCAGCCGCCAGTGTTGAATCTCATCGTTAATTGGCCCGCGCTTCTCAAGAAAGGGCACGCTACGCCATGAAACCGGGGGAACGCCTTGGTCCGTATGAAATCCTTGCCCCAATTGGCAAGGGCGGCATGGGCGAGGTCTGGAAGGCTCGTGATACACGCCTTGGCCGCGACGTAGCCATCAAGATTTCTGCCGAGCAGTTCAGCGAGCGCTTCGAACGTGAGGCGCGTGCGGTCGCTGCACTGAATCATCCCAACATTTGCACGCTCTACGATGTCGGACCGAACTACCTCGTGATGGAGTACATCGAGGGCGCGACGCTCGCAGAGCGTATCAAAGAAGGTCCGATTCCACTCGAAGAAGCGCTCGCAATTGCGCGCCACGTCGCCGATGCGCTCGATGCCGCGCACGAGAAGAACATCATCCATCGAGATTTGAAACCCGGCAACATCAAAATCAAACCTGACGGCACGGTCAAGGTGCTGGACTTCGGCCTCGCCAAGATCGGCGGCACACCGACGGCAGGCAAGGCTGAAGATTCACCCACACTCACACTCGCTGCGACACAGGCCGGGATGATTCTCGGCACGGCGGCTTATATGTCGCCGGAGCAAGCACGCGGCAAAGAAGTCGATAAACGCGCGGACATCTGGGCATTCGGCGTGGTGCTGTACGAAATGGTCACGGGGCGGCAGCTATTCGAAGGCGAGACCGTCTCGGACATGTTGGCAGCGGTGCTGCGCAAAGAGCCGGATTGGGAGCAAGTGCCGGTGCAGGTGCGACGTTTATTGAAGCGGTGTCTCGAGAAAGATCCGAAAAGGCGGCTGCGAGATATCGGTGACTTGTGGGAGCTGCTGGACAAAGCGCCGCAATCAACGGCTACCTCACGCTCGCGGCTCGAATATCTAGGTTGGATCGCAGCGGCCGTGTTGGCTATCATCGCGCTCGGCATCTCTTTCGCTCATTTCCGCGCGAAGCCGCCGGAGGCCGAGCAGCCGGTACGTTTTGATATTGCGCCGCCCGAAGGCGGACGCTTTACTAATCCGCTCCTTTTCGCGGTGTCGCCCGATGGCCGTCGCCTCGCTTTCCAAGCGGTTGGAAAGGACGGAATCAGGCGCATTTGGGTTCATTCCCTCGATTCCGCCGAGTCGCATCCTCTGGCGGGCACAGAGGGTATCAACATAGCTCCCTGGTGGTCGCCGGACAGCCATTTCGTGGCATTCATCGATAAAGGCCACTTTGTGAAGATGGACGCCACCGGCGGTCCGGCCGAAGAATTGTGCGACCTGCGGGGGATGAGCGGCGGATGGCACGGGGGCACATGGAGCAAGGACTACGGAATTATTTTCGGCTATAGAACGATCTTTCGGTGTTCAGTATCCGGTGGTGCTCCCACTCCTCTGACGACAATCGATCCTTCCCGTCAGGAAGTCTTCCATGGGCGTCCTGTTTTGTTACCGGATGGTCGCCATTTTTTCTACTTACGCTATTCTCGTGATCCCGAAATGACGGGCATATCCGTCGGCTCGTTGGATGCTAAACCAGAAGCACAGGACCGGAAGCTGCTGCTCACGACGCAATTTGGCGTAGCCTATGCACCTTCTTCAAATCCATCGATGGGACACTTGCTGTTCCTGCGAGAGAGTACGTTGATGGCCCAGCCCTTTGACCTCCGCCGTCTCGAGCTAAGCGGTGAGCCTGCTAGAGTGGCGGAGCAGGTGGGAAATAACAATAACGTCTTTGGATTTTTCTCGGCTGCCGAGAACGGCACATTAGCATACCGGCGTACAGCCTCAGCCAACAGCCAACTCACTTGGTTTGATCGCCAGGGCAAATTGATTGGCCAAGCCGGAGAACCGGCTCCGTATCAGTACGTGGTGCTTTCCCCAGACGAAACTCGGGCGGCACGCAGCCTGTCCCAAGGTTTTATACTCAATCCGGATATTTGGCTACTTGAATTTGCGCGTGGCGTAAGCACCCGGTTCACCTTCCATCGCGCGACGTTTCCCGTTTGGTCGCCGGACGGAACACACGTGGCGTTTAGTTCCAGCCGCGCCGGTCCCTACGACCTGTACCAAAAGGCCTCGAATGGAGCTGGGGACGATGAGTTGCTCTTCAAATCGACGGAGGGCAAGACACCGACGAGTTGGTCGGCGGATGGGCGGTTCCTTCTGTATACCGCTTTCAATCCCAAGACCAAGTCGGATCTGTGGGTGCTTCCTCTTCAAGGCGACCGGAAGCCAATTCCTCTTCTTCGCAGTGATTACAACGAAGCCTGGGGTCGCTTCTCACCCGACTCGCGCTGGATCGCCTATCAGTCGGACGACTCCGGAATGAACGAAATTTATGTGCAGCCTCTGGACCTGACCTTGGCCAATGCCGTGTCACTCGGCCCGGGCAAGACCTTAATCTCTAAAGGCGGCGGCATACGACCGGTTTGGCGGCGCGATGGCAAGGAATTGTTTTATCAGGCTCCGGATCGAAAAGTGATGGCTGTGGAAGTAACTACCAAGCCCGCGTTGCAGGTCGGCAGTCCAAAGCTTTTGTTCCAGGTGCCTGACGCAGAAAGCATTTGGGACGTGAGCGCGGACGGGAAGCGATTCCTAGTCCCCGTACCCGTTACCGAGAGCGCGCAAACTCCGATCACAGTGTTGTTGAACTGGCAATCGGGATTAAAGAAATGACTCTCGTTGCTGGTACTCGCCTTGGTTCTTATGAGGTCCTTGCTCCAATCGGCAAGGGCGGCATGGGCGAAGTCTGGAAGGCGCGCGATACCAAGCTCGGCCGCGACGTTGCGTTGAAAATCTTGCCAGCCGCATTCGCCTCCGATCCCGACCGCATGGCGCGATTCGAGCGCGAGGCGCGCGTGCTCGCTTCACTCGACCATCCGAATATCGCCGCCATCTACGGCCTGGAAGAGAGCAACGGTGTCCGTGCATTAGTGTTGGCGCTAGTCGACGGGCCAACACTGGCGGAAAGAATCGCTGCTGGACCAATTCCATTTGATGAGGCAATTCAGATTGCTCGTCAAATCGCCGAAGCCGTCGAGTATGCACACGACCGGGGCGTCATCCACCGAGATTTGAAGCCAGCCAACATTAAAATCAAACTGGGCGGGATGGTGAAAGTGTTGGATTTCGGTTTAGCGAAAGCGCTCGATGAAGAACCGGTTGCTGGTTCCGGTACGAACTCGCCGACGCTGACGATGAATGCGACACGCGCGGGTGTGCTGCTCGGCACGGCAGCGTACATGTCGCCGGAGCAAGCGAAGGGCAAGCAAGCAGACCGGCGCAGCGACATTTGGTCCTTCGGCGTAGTGCTGTATGAAATAGTCACCGGGAAGCCACCATTCACTGGAGAAAGTGTCGGGGACATTCTGGCATCGGTGATTAAGGAGGAACCGAAGCTCGATGCAGTGCCAACGCAACTGCGGAATCTTGTGGCACGGTGCTTGTGCAAGGATCCACGGCAAAGACTGCAGGCAATCGGCGAAGCAAGAATTGCGCTGGAAAATCCCGCACCTCCTGCAGAAGCAAAAGCGACTTCAGTCACACGCACGCGGCCATGGGAAGGGATTCTGGCTGCAGGGCTGGCGTTAGTCGCGACTGCTCTGGGTTTCGTATCCTATCGGCATTTCACAGAAGAGCGGCCCCGCGTTCTCAAGGTCTTCGTGCCTCCTCCCGACAAAGCGACGTTCGCGTCCACTAGCACGCCGGCGGTTTCGCCCGATGGCCGCCGCCTGGCGTTTGTGGCGACGAGCAACGGAAAGGATAGTCTTTGGATTCGTGATCTTGATCTCTTGACTGCCCGTCTATTGCCCGGAACGGAGGGTGCAAGCTACCCCTTCTGGTCTCCGAATAGCCGCATGATTGCATTCTTTTCCGAAGGAAAACTGAAGAAGATCGACGTGGCCGGCGGTCCGGCCCTGTCTCTGTGCAATGCCGGTCCCTTCTCGTCGGGCGGAACGTGGAACAAGAACGACCTCATTCTGATTCCGTCCAACGGCGCCAGCGGTCTATTTGGTGTTTCGGCGGGGGGTGGGATTCCGACGCCAGTAACCACACTCGACGCGGCTTCTGGCGAGGTTTCGCACCGTTTTCCCTGGTTCCTGCCGGATGGCCACCATTTCCTGTATACAGCTCTTAGCTCGGATTCGGAAAAGAGTGCGATCTATGTCGGTGACCTCGATTCGAAAACGCGGCGGCCTATTCTGGCTGGAGATTCCAATGCGATCTATGTTCCACCTGGCTATCTCCTGTTTCTGCGCGAGCGAACTCTCATGGCGCAACCTTTTAAGACCGGCACATTCCAAACCACCGGCGACGCGATTCCCATCGCTGAACAGGTGGACTACGCCGGCGGTGCAGACGCCCATAGCCAGTTCTCGGCTTCGCAAAGTGCAGGTGGAACCAGCGTTTTAGCATACACTTCCGGTGGCAGTGGGGGAAATGTCCAGCTTACCTGGTTCGACCGATCCGGCAAGGCGAGTGGAGCAATTAGCGCGTCGGGCCTACCGCGTTGGCCGGCGATTTCACCGAATGGCTCTATGGTAGCGGTGGACCGTGAGGATTCGACGGGATCATCCGATATCTGGCTACACGATCTCTTGCGTGGCACCGCTTCCCGGTTCACCTTCAATTCGAAGCTCAACATTTATCCCATCTGGTCTCCCGATGGAAGCCGCATCAATTTTGCATCGAACCGCGACGGCAATTTTGCCTTATATCAAAAGGGCAGCAGCGGAACCGGCCAGGATCAACTTCTCGATAGGAATCCGGATAAAGCAGCGACTGCCTTCATACCCCTAGATTGGTCCAAGGACGGCCGCTTCGTTATTGCGGAGACGACTGGCAACCCCAAGACGCAATCTGACATCTGGGTGCTGCCGCTGTTTGATGGCCGCAAACCCATTCCCTATCTACAGACCGAAGCCAACGAGCGTCTGGCAAGGCTCTCGCCCAACGGCAAGTGGCTGGCGTACATGTCCAATGAGAGCAAACGATTTGAGGTCTATGTTCAGACTTTCCCGACCCCCGGGAGCAAATGGCAAGTTTCGATCAACGGCGGCGGCAAGCCGGTCTGGAGCCGCGATGGAAAGGAATTGTACTTCGTCGGCGCGGAACAAAAGATAATGGCCGTAGAGGTGAAGGGCGGTGACAGATTCGAAGCGGGCGTACCAATAGCTCTCTTTGAAACTCGCCTCTCATTCAGCAGCAACATTGGGCATTTCGATGTGAGCAAGGATGGTCGCTTCCTGATTCCCACTCCTGTGGAACAATCTGCGAACACGGCCATGACTTTAGTGATCAACTGGCAGGCGGGACTGAACAAATGATTGGCACCTCCATCGGCGCTTATCGAATCACCGCCAAGCTTGGTGCTGGCGGGATGGGCGAGGTGTATCGGGCACGAGACACCAAGCTGGATCGCGAAGTTGCAATCAAGGTTCTTCCCGCAGCCCTTGCACAAGACCCCGAGCGACTTTCTCGGTTCGAGCGCGAGGCGAAAGTGCTTGCCTCGCTGAATCATCCCAACATCGCGCAAATTTACGGGATCGAAGAATCGAATGGTTTCCGCGCATTAGTGATGGAGCTGGTGCCGGGAACGACCCTCAAAGGGCCGCTTCCGCTTGAGACCGCTCTTAACTACGCGAAGCAAATCGCCGACGCGCTGGAAGCCGCGCACGAAAAAGGTATCACGCATCGCGATCTGAAGCCCGCGAACGTCATGGTGACGCCAGCGGGGGTCATTAAGGTGCTGGACTTCGGACTCGCCGCGGTGAACAGCGCATCCGCGCCCGGTATAGGCGATCCCACCAAATCACCCACGCTCACGATAGGTGGCACACAAGCCGGCATGATCATGGGCACGGCGGGTTACATGAGCCCGGAACAGGCCAGCGGCGGAACGGTGGATAAGCGCTCCGACATCTGGGCCTTTGGTGTGGTGCTGTGGGAGATGCTGACGGGCAAGCAATTATTCCAGGGCACGACGATCTCGCACATCCTGGCCTCTGTACTGAAAGACGAACCGGATTTTACGCAAGTTCCGCCCAGGGTCCGGCGATTGTTGCGACGCTGTTTGGAGAAAGATCCGAGGAACCGCCTGCGCGACATCGGCGACGCGATGGAGTTGGTAGAGGTCGGCGCAGAAGCAACGCCCGCGGCGAAGGCCTCTCCACCGTCGCGGCTCGGTAAGGTTTGGTTCATTGTAGCTGCGCTATCGGCGCTGATGGCCGGCGCGGTCGCTTTCGTCCACTTCCGCGAGAAGCCCCCCGAGATGCCCCTGCTGCGCACCACGATTCTTCCACCCGAGAAGACGGCTTTCGAATTCAACAGCAACCGTGGCCTGTTGGCCGTCTCACCCAATGGCCGGCGCCTGGTGTTTGCCGCATCCGGCGACGGAAAGAGCCAGCTGTGGGTCCGGCCTTTGGACGCGCTGACCGCGCAACCGCTTCCCGGCACGGCAGGAGCGATGTTGCCATTCTGGTCTCCCGACAGCCGGTTCGTCGGATTTTTCGCGGACGGCAAGCTCAAGAGAATCGACATCTCCGGCGGCCCTCCGCAGACGCTTGCCGATGCGCCGGCTGGCCGCGGCGGCACGTGGAGCGCGGACGGCGTCATCGTATTCACGCCCACGAACGCCAGCCCGCTGCTGCGCGTTTCCGCCGCCGGCGGCACCTCCAGCCCAGTGACCAAAGTGGATGAGGGAGGGTCCAGCCATCGCGCTCCCTGGTTCCTTCCCGACGGGCGGCACTTTCTGTATGAACGGAGCGGCGGCACTGCTTCGCACATCACCATTCATGTTGGTTCTCTGGATTCGCAGGTGGACCAAGCTGTTGGAGAGGCCGATTCGAACGCCCTTTATTTCGACGGGCATCTGCTTTTCTTGCGGCAAAACACTCTGATGACCCAGCCCTTCGATACCAATCGCCGGGCAACGACCGGGGATGCCGTGCCCATTGCTGAAGACATCCAGCACACCTTCAACCCCGGGGCAGTAGGGTGCTTTTCCGTCTCCTCTGCGGGGCTGCTCGCTTATCAGACCGGCACAGCCGGCGGGGACGTCCAGTTAACCTGGTTTGACCGCAAGGGCAAGCCGCTCGGCACGCTGGGTGAGCCAGCGAACATCGGGGACATTGAGTTCTCGCCCGACCGAAAGAGTTTAGCGACGCGTAATTCCGACATGGACCTATGGATTTACGATGTCGCGCGAGGCATCCGTTCGCGCTTCACCTTCGGCCCGCATGCCGGGAGCTATGTCGTCTGGTCTCCCGACGGCGGAACCGTTATCTTCAACTCGAACCGCAAAGGCCCGTATGACATGTACCGAAAAACGTCTGATGGCGCCGGCGCCGAGGAACTACTGTACGCTGACAATTTCGCGAAGAATCCGACGAGTTGGTCACCGGATGGAAAGTTTTTACTGTACAGCGTTAGCGCCCCGAAGACGGGGCTTGATCTGTGGGTGCTTCCGATGACGGGTGAACCTAAGCCATTTCCATTCCTGAGAACGGATTTCAACGAAACCAGCGGCCGTTTTTCGCCAGACGGACGGTGGGTTGCCTATCAATCCGAGGAGTCGCAACGATTTGAAGTCTATGTGGCTCCGTTCCCTGGCCCCGGAGGCAAGCGGCAGATCTCGACCGGCGGAGGCAGTTTTCCGCGCTGGCGGCAAGACGGCAGGGAAATTTTTTACGTCGACCCAGGTGCGCGGCTAATGGCGGCGGAAGTGAACGTCAAGGGTGGCGCGCTGGAGGTCGGAGCTGTGCGTCCGCTTTTCGGGCCGATTCAAACCGGTTATTTCTACCTCTATGATGTTTCGGCCGACGGGCAGCGAATTTTGGCCGCAGTCGCATCTCAGCAGGCTTCCGAGCCGGTGACGCTGGTCCAGAATTGGACGGCGGCGTTGAAAAAATAATGACGACAGCCGTTCGGACAATTGATCCGAAGGTTTGAAGAAAAAATCCCGTCTGAAATTCCGCTTTCGCTCACTTGGCCTAGTAACTCGATGCCTTTGAAATGGATGCCCGGATAGCCCACGTATTGTCGGGTATCTGGAAGCTATCGTCCAAACCTCGAAAATGAAAAAGTAGTGTACGAGTGCGCCGTAATACATTCCCTATCCACTAGTTGATCAAGTAAGCTTAATTGAATCATCCACATGCCGCTCCAGCCAGGCGACAAACTCGGCCCGTATGAAACTCTCGCTTTGGTAGGCAAGGGCGGCATGGGTGAGGTCTACCGTGCGCACGATACGCGCCTGCATCGCGACGTCGCCATCAAAGTCTCTGACGCGCAATTCTCCGAACGCTTCACGCGCGAAGCCCGCGCCATCGCTGCGTTGAACCATACGAACATCTGCCACTTGTATGATGTCGGCCCGAACTACCTCGTCATGGAGTACGTCGAAGGTCCGGACCTCCGAGGACCTCTCGACTTCGATGACGCGCTTCCTATCATTCAACAATTGATCGACGGCATTGAAGCCGCGCACGAAAAGAACATCATCCATCGCGATCTCAAGCCTGCGAATATCAAGATCACGCCCGAGGGCGTCGTCAAGATTCTCGATTTCGGATTGGCGAAAGCCATGGAGCCTCCACCTCCGAGCGGCACGAATCCCGACAACTCGCCTACCTTTACGATGGGCGCGACGGCCGTGGGCACGATCCTCGGGACCGCTGCGTATATGGCTCCGGAGCAGGCCAAGGGCAAACAGGCTGACAAACGTTCCGACATTTGGTCCTTCGGTGTGATTCTCTACGAAGTGCTCACGGGCAAGAGATTGTTCCCAGGGGAAACCGCCGTCGAAATCCTCGGTGGAGTGCTGAATAAAGATCCCGATCTCTCCGCCGCGCCTGCGCGCGTGCAGGAATTATTGCGCTGGTGCCTGGAAAAGAACCGCAAACAGCGTTTGCAAGCAATCGGAGATGCTCGACGCTTACTGAACCGTGACCGTGAGGGAGGGATACTAACTGTTCCTGCCGCTCCTTCCCCATCGCGGCTCGGGAGGATCGCCGTTGCCACAGCGGCGGTTTTCGCTCTAGCCGCCGCCGCACTTGGCTTCGGATACTACCGTGCGACGCGTCCCGCGCCTCTCAAGCCGCTGGTCCGTCTCGACGTCGATCTCGGATCCGATGTATCCCTGGGCGCACCCGCCGGTACCAACGCGATTATTTCTCCTGACGGCACGCGCCTGGTGTACGTGTCTCAGACGAAACTCTTTGCGCGTAAGCTGGACCAACCCAAGGCAGTCGAGCTGGCTGGGACCGAAGGGGCGTATGCGCCGTTCTTCTCGCCGGACAGCCAGTGGGTCGCTTTCTTTGCTATCGGAAAACTGAGGAAGATTTCCGTGGAGGGAGGCTCGCCAATCATTTTGTGCGACGCTCCCGTAGGCCGTGGCGGCAGTTGGGGAGAAGATGGCAACATCATCGCGGCACTAACTACGGACGGACCACTCTCACGGGTGCCTTCCGCCGGAGGGATGCCGAATCCTGTGACGCAACTAGCGCAAGGAGAAGCCACTCATCGCTGGCCGCAGATTCTTCCCGGAGGAAAAGCGGTTTTATTCACATCGAATACCGTAGCACCCAACATCGAAGTGATGTCTTTGGCCGATCACCGCCGGAATACGCTGCAACGCGGAGGGAGTTTTGGTCGTTACCTGCCAGCGTCGAACGGAAGAGGCCACTTGATTTACATCAACAAGGGAACGTTATTCGCGGTGCCTTTCGATCCCGAGAAGCTCGAAGTGCAAGGCACACCCTCACCCGTGTTGGAGCAGGTTGCCTTCAGTATAGGGGGCGGCGAAGCGCAGTTCGATTTTTCGAGAGACGGGACGTTGGTCTACCGTCGCGATACGGGAGGTGGACTCTTCACCATCGAATGGTTTGACAGCATGGGGAAGGCGGAGTTACTGTTAGCCAAACCGGGCGCGTACGGACGTCCTAGCCTATCGCCAGACGGCCAGCGGCTGGCCCTGGAGGTGGCAGATGGAACGGGGACAGACATCTGGATCTACGACTTCAAGCGAGACACGATGCAACGCTTGACCTTCAGCGGAACCACGAACAACCTGGTGTGGAGTCCCGACGGCAGGTTCCTCGTTTTCCAAGTTGCTAACGCTGGCATGCTAGCTATGCGAGCCGACGGTGGTGGCAAGCCTGAAGTCTTGATCGCAAGCCGACGCAATATTCCGCCTGCGGCGTGGTCTTTTACGCCGGACGGAAAGCGGCTGGCGTATATGGCCCAAGGTGTTGGGACTGCCTGGAATCTTTGGACGATGCCTTTGGAGGACAACGACGCAGGACTGCGCGCGGGAAAGCCGGAGGTTTTCCTGGAGACTCCGGCGGACGAGAGGTTTCCTTCCTTCTCACCTGATGGGCGCTGGTTGGCGTACGCCTCGACCGAGTCGGGGACATTTCAGATTTATGTGCGGGCATTCCCGGACAGAGGCGGTAAGTGGCAGATTTCGAATGGCGGAGGCACTTACCCCATTTGGTCATCCAGAGGGCATGACCTGTTTTTCGAGACTTTAGATAACCATATTATGGCGGCAACATTTGCGGTGAAGGGTGATTCCTTCGCAGCCGACAAACCTCGCGTATGGTCTGACAGGAAGCTCGGTGGCTTTGTCAATAATATGAGGAATTTCGACGTCGCGCCGGATGGCAAGCGCATCGCGGCACTGATGCCGGTGGAGACGCCGGACGCCCAGCAGTCGCAGAGTCACGTGATCTTCCTCGAAAACCTCGCCGACGAACTGCAGCGCAAAGTGCCGACGGGGAAATAGCCTCAGATACCCATGACCGCGCTAACGCCAAACCGCGATTTTGAAAAAGTAATGGAAGAGTGCGCCTTGATCCAGGCACAACCTTCTCTTTTGATCCGCTAAACTTGTCTGATTCACGCATATGCCGCTATCTGTAGGCGACAAGCTCGGCCCCTACGAGATCCTTGCGCCCATCGGTGCGGGCGGCATGGGCGAGGTCTACAAGGCTCGCGACACGCGGCTCAACCGTGATGTCGCGATTAAAGTTTCCAAGGAAGAATTCAATGAGCGCTTTACCCGCGAGGCGCGCTCCATTGCCGCGCTGAACCACACCAACGTCTGCCATCTCTATGACATCGGCCCGAATTATCTCGTCATGGAGTACGTCGAGGGGGAGATTATAAAAGGCCCTCTGCCGCTCGAAGAAGCGATGCCCATCATCCTGCAGTTGGTCGATGGCATCGAGGCGGCCCACGAGAGGAATGTTGTCCACCGGGATCTCAAACCCGCCAACATCAAGATCACGCCGGAAGGCATGGTGAAGATTCTCGATTTTGGTCTGGCGCGAGCGGCCGATCCCGCACCCGAAGGCTGCGTTGAAAACTCACCTACTTTGACCATGGGAGCGACACAAGCTGGAACGATTCTGGGCACGGCCGCTTACATGTCGCCGGAGCAAGCCAAGGGAAAGACCGCTGACCGGCGTTCAGACATCTGGTCGTTCGGCGTTGTGGTGTATGAACTCCTCACCGGCAAGCGGCCGTTCGACGGGGAAACGGTGGTGGAAACGCTGGGCGCGGTACTCAACAAGGAGCCGGATTGGACACCGGTGCCCGAGCGCACGCGGCGGCTGCTCCAACGCTGCTTGAAGAAGGACCGCAAGCAACGGCTCGGAGCGATTGTTGATGCAAGATGGGTGATGGAGGAGTACCGAGGGCAGCCGGAGAGCCAGGCGCGTGGACTGCGTTACCCGCCGTGGAGTGTAGCCATTGTTGCTGTACTAGCGGCAGTCGGGATCCTTTTCGCATATTTCCATCACCCTGAGCCGGGAGCTCCGGTTTTGAACTTGGCGGTAAATCCTCCTGAAAAGTCCACCTTCGGCTATCAATTCTCTCTTTCTCCGGATGGGCGCATGCTAGCGTTCAGCACGGGGGAGGGCCGTTCCGAACTCTGGATTCGACATCTCGATTCTGCGACCTCCCAACTAGTCGCCGAAACCGAAAGCGTACAGTATCCTTTCTGGTCCCCCGATAGCCGATCCGTCGCTTTTTTTTCCCAGCAGAAGTTGAAGCGAATCGAGGTTTCTGGCGGCCCTGCGCGGACGATATGTGAGACGGGCGGCCCCATCATCCAGGGAGGAGACTGGAACCGTGACGGCGTGATTATCTTCGCTCCTGGGACAGGCGGCCTGCAACGGGTGAGTGCGACGGGCGGCCTGCCGGAGCCGGTTACGCGTCTGGAGGACACGCCGGGAGCCATCAATCACAACTTGCCGATATTCCTTCCGGACGGTCGCCGCTTCCTCTATCACGCAGGTGGTGCTGGAGTCTTTGTCGGAAGTCTCGATGGACAGTCAAAAGACCGAAAGGTCCTCCTGAACGTCCCATCCAAGGTTGCCTACTCGAGCGGCTACTTGCTGTTCGTGCGCGATGGAACGCTGCTGGCGCAGAGATTTGATCCAGACCGCGTCGCGTTGTTGGGCGATCCCCGCCCTGTTGCGGAGAATGTCGCTCTCTCAATCACCGGTGGCGCATTCATGTTCTCGGTGTCATCTGGTGGTCTGCTTGCTTACCGCACCGGCGGTGAGGTCAGCCATCAGCTCGCCTGGTTCGACCGCGAAGGCCGGCAACTTGAAAAGGTCGGCGAAGCAGGCCCTTGGTTGGGTCCCGTCCTCTCGCCAGATGGGATCCGCGTGGCTGCGATACGCGGCAGCGACCTTTGGGTTCTCGATTTGGCACGAGGAGCCTCGTCCCGTCTCGCTCAAGGGGGGCCGGGGTACGCAATCTGGTCTCCAGATGGGAGCCGCGTAGCCTACTCTTCGCATGACGGTATTCATCTTAGGATCGCCAACGGCTCCGGCGACGATGAACTGCTGGTCAGTGGCGTCGGCATTCGTCCGCGTAGCTGGTCCCACGACGGCAAATTCCTAGCTTATAACCAAACCGATTCTAAGACCAAGCAGGATCTATGGCTGCTATCTCCGACGGGGGATCGCAAGCCGGTGATTTTCCTACGAACGCCGTTCAACGAGACGGAGCCCGCCTTCTCCCCGGACGGCCGCTTTTTGGCTTATACCTCCGACGAATCGGGCACTTGGCAGATATACGTGCAGACCGTCCCCCGCTCGGCGAACAGGTGGCAGGTCTCCACAGCCAGCGGCCTCCAGCCCTCCTGGCGGCAGGACGGCAAGGAAATGTTTTTTGTCTCGAACGAACGGAAGCTTATGGCTGTGGACGTGAAAACGAACGCCGGATTTGAAGCCGGGGTGCCGCACGAGCTGTTTGCCCTGCACTTCGACAATGTTCCGGAATTGTATTACGTTTATACGCCCGGTGCGGACGGCAAACGCTTCTTAGTCGCAAACGTAGCTGATGAGACCACCTTCAGCCCGATTCAGATCGTCTCGAACTGGCTGGAGCTGGTGAGAAAATGAAGTTCGCAACCGCGCTGGCCTCGCAGCATGATTGAGCTAAATGTCACGGGCGGACCCTGCTGGTTTCAGCACCCATCCTTTTCTGTTCACGTAAACTAGAGTGAATTACAGATATGTCCCTCTGCGTAGGTGAGCGCCTGGGCCCCTATGAAATCCTTGCCGCCATAGGCGCCGGCGGCATGGGCGAAGTCTACCGAGCGCACGACACGAAGCTGAAGCGCGACGTGGCGCTGAAGGTGCTACCCGACGCCTTTGCCCACGACCCAGAGCGCATGGCCCGCTTCCAGCGTGAAGCGGAGGTGCTGGCCTCGCTGAATCATCCAAACATTGCTGCGATCTACGGTGTAGAAGATCGCGCGCTCGTGATGGAGTTGGTGGAAGGTGATTCACCAAAAGGCCCGTTGTCGTTTGACGGAACGTGGCACATTGCATCGCAGATCGCAGCGGCGCTCGAATACGCACACGACAAGGGAATCGTTCACCGCGATCTCAAGCCCGCCAACATCAAAATCACGCCGGAGGGAGTGGTCAAGCTGCTCGACTTCGGACTGGCGAAGGCATTCACCAATCAACGCGAAGCGCCGGCATCCGCCGGTGTGAACTCGCCCACCCTCACTATCGCTGCGACCGAGGTGGGCATGATCTTGGGAACCGCTGCCTATATGAGCCCCGAACAGGCCAAGGGCAAGAGCGTGGACAAGCGAGCCGACATCTGGGCGTTCGGCGTAGTCCTGTATGAGTTGCTCACTGGCGATCGGCTGTTCAGCGGTGAAGACGTAGCCGAGACTCTGGCCGCTGTCATCCACAAGCAGCCGGACCTCACGAAAACTCCGCGAGAAGCTCGGCGTCTGCTCGAAGAGTGTTTGCAGAAAGACCCCAAGCAGCGATTGCGGGATATTGGGGATGCTAAGCGGCTGCTGGGAGAAAATGCGGCGGCCGTAGCCGCTGCATCCGTCTCGCGGCTCGGAAGATTGCCGTGGATCGCGGCGGGGATGCTGGCCATAGCATTCATGCTGGCGCTTGCGGGATGGTACCGTGCGACGCGGCCGGTGGAAAAACCGCTGATGCGAATGAGTGTCGATCTAGGGCCTAACGCGGTGGCAGGCGTTGCTGTCACCACCGCGATTTCGCCCGATGGAACGCGGATCGTCTTCCCGATGCGCAGCCCAGACGGCAAACAGCAACTCGGTATGCGCCTTCTAGAGCAGACGCAGGCCACGCTCTTGCCCGGTTCCGCTGGAGCGAGTGATCCGTTCTTTTCGCCCGACGGCCAGTGGATCGGATTCTTCGCGGACAGCAAGATGAAGAAGATCTCCGTCCTAGGCGGGGCGCCATTGACCTTGTGCGATGCGCCTTTAATGCGGGGCGCAAGCTGGGGTGAGGATGGAAACATCATCGTAGCCCTCAATGGCGGAGGTCTGTCGCGGGTCCCCGCAGCGGGAGGAACACCACAGCCTCTCACCCAGTTGGAGCGCGGGGAGTTAACTCATCGCTGGCCACAAGTCCTGCCCGGAGGCACGGCCGTCCTGTTCACGTCGTCCCACGGCAATGTTACTTACTTCGATGCCACGGTGGAGGCTCTTTCACGGAAGACCGGCGTGAGGAAGACCGTTGTGACCAGCGCATACTTCGGGCGCTACCTTCCCACGAATGGCTCGACCGGTCATCTGATCTACGTACACGACGGTACACTGTTCGCGGTGCCGTTCGACCCGGACCGGCTGGAGTTGCGTGGTACTCCCGCGCCCATCCTGGAGGATCTGGCTGCGGTTATAACGTTGGGCGCAGCTCAGTTCGATTTCTCCCAGACCGGGACCTTCGTATACCGCAGTGGTACAGTCGCGGATCAGAGTTGGCCAGTGGTTTGGCTCGACAGTTCCGGGAAAACGCAACCCCTAGTCACCAAGCCCAATGGCTATACCACTCCTCGCTTTTCGCCCGATGGACGGCTGCTGGCGCTTGCCTTGGGAGCGGGTGGCGCACGTGAGTTTCAGATCTACGACTGGCAACGGGGCACGATGTCGCGGCTGGTCCTTACTACGGAAGCGAACTTCTATCCGACATGGAGCCCCGACGGAAAATATCTCGCTTTCCGATCGGCCACACCCACGGGCTCCAAAATTCAATGGACCCGCGTCGACGGCTCCAGTGAACCAGTGCCCCTGCTCGAAACGAAAGGCATTGCGCTTCCTTACTCCTTCTCGCCGGAAGGCCGCCTTGCCTATCGCGATGGAGGCCCGGAGACCGGTTTGGACCTCTGGACCTTACCTCTGGATCTACGCGACCCGGATCATCCGAAGCCCGGCAAACCGGAGCCATTCCTGCGAACGCGATTCAATGAAACATTCGCTATGTTCTCACCGAATGGGCACTGGATCGCCTACCAGTCCGATGAATCGGGAAGAAATGAAGTTTACGTGCGGCCTTTTCCTGGGCCAGGCGAAAAATGGCAAGTTTCAACTGGCGGAGGCACGCTTCCATTGTGGTCGCGGGACGGCCGGGAGCTCTTCTTCGAGAACCCCGACAATCGCATCATGGTGGCCGATTGTATGGTCAAAGCTAGCACCTTTGCATCCGGGAAACCGCGTCTCTGGTCCGAGACGCCGATCCGGGACATCGGCGGCATCTCCAACTACGGTTTGGCCCCCGACGGCAAGCGGTTTGCCGTGTTTCCTGTTCCAGAACCAGCGGCTGAAGAAAAAGGCTCGCTGCATGTGACCTTCCTGCTGAACTTCTTCGACGAGCTGCGGCGAAAGGTGCCTGCGGGCAAATAATTACAATCCCCAGGAACCGCGCGAATATTCAGTAATAGCCCCACTTTGAAGTGCATGGTCGGATAGGGAATGGATGGTCGTTAGCCTTGATCGGGAGTGCTTCGGAGAGAAATATCAGGGAGCAGCAGAGCACTCGGGCCGAAGCACTTTCGATAAGGAGACTTGAAGGAAGCCGCTGGCAGGGCGGACGAGTATGGAGCTACAAGCTTGTTTGGATGCAGCCGAACTGAACCGACGACTGCGGGGTACGACGGAAAGGCCGGCCATGGCTACTCATGAGATGGCTGGTGGTCATATTGGAGAGCCAGAAAATGTCTGGGACGCGCAGCCGCGCGGCACTTGTCAGCCGATAGGCACACGACCACGCCGGCACGCGAACGCATGTCATCGGGCCGATTGGAGCGGCGGCTACGAACTGTCGAAGAAACTGCACCGGGAGGCTAACTCCGCCGCGCTGAGGGGAACGCCGATTCTCATCGGCCCGCCACAGCGTGGACAGTTCCAGGTGTGAGCCTCCGAAGCAACCGGAGCACTGGGTGGTTCGCGGGGTTGAGGAAGAAGTTCCCGGATAAGGCGCAGCCGATCAGTACGACAGCTATTGGCCAGGAAGCCAAACTGTCGAATGCGCACGAATCCGCGCGGCAGCACATGTTGCAGGAAGCGCCGCAGGAACTCGGTGGCGG
>Ga0182024_10009881_pt1 | contig 19590 bp, 20 predicted proteins | sample P32metaG_FD_120480 | JGI IMG/M metagenome (GOLD analysis project Ga0182024, IMG submission 120480) | Permafrost microbial communities from Stordalen Mire, Sweden - P3-2 metaG (Illumina Assembly) | ecosystem: Environmental > Terrestrial > Soil > Wetlands > Permafrost | place: Sweden: Stordalen... | reverse complement strand
CTCCCTGGGTGATATGACGCCGGAGGAATTTGCTGCAAGAGGTTTGGCGAGAGAGAAAGAACGAGTACATTTATCAACCGCGGCCTCTAACCCCAGGCGGGACTAAAATGGGGGTCAGGTCGGATCCGCGAAAGGATCTGAGTGCGCTCCGTGGCCGGTGCGGCGAGCAAGAGCCGAGCGTCAGTCAGAGGCGCGGTATTTAGAGCATTAGGACGCAGCGCGCAGTCTAGCCGGTCGAGGCGCAGCGCGCTCAAGCGCAAACTTACCCCAGGTAACGTGCTGCTGTTTGGCCGACGAGCAACAGACGTGGCGCTGTAGCGAGCGACCACGTATCCAGATTGCGGAATGCCTTCGCCTTCGTTCCGAAGGATCAACTGCCGAGCCACTCGCCGAGTTGGAGCGCCAAAAGCTCCGCGCGCACCAGGCAAGGTCCTGGGACTAAGCGATCACCATCATCACCCAGCCGCGTGACGCAGTGACTGATAACGTCCTTTATCATACGTTAAAACGGCAATGTGAACTGTCGCCTAAGATGCCGGCAGCGGGATCCCCGCTGTCCCGGAATGGCTCCGCAACTCGGTATAGGATCACCGAAAGACGGCGCCGAAGGATTCGCCGGTGTTTAACGTGAAGTATTGAATACAGCTTTTGCGGCGATAGCCAGCAAATGGATTTCATTTACCGACAATTCGCCCGGGAGGACCGCCGCAGGAGCACCCCATTCCGAAGGGGCCTGGGGGTATAAGCACATGCCAAACTGAGTACTGCAAACGGTGCCATAGCTAGGTGGAATTACCAGATGTCCTTGATCCGAGCCGCAAGTGCACGGATAACCGGCCGGCCCAAATCCGGTGATCGCGCAAACTCCTCGGAAAGTTTGACAATAATTTGTACTGGGAATTTGAGCCAAGGTTGTGGCTGTAACCCCAACCATGGTCACCAGACTAACCAGGCAACGAAGTGTAACGCGTACCCTCGGGGTATTCATTGTGCCCTACTATGCTTTAAAGCTTTGACACACTTCCCAAGTATGTAGATTGTAGCTGGCCGGGGCAGCGTAACAGCCCCTTGACTGGTCCACACCCGAACAGTACGCGTTATCTCAACATCATCGACCTGTGGGTTTTCGTCGCACCAGGCCTTCACTTCGTCAGGAGTAGACATATCGCGCATAACGTGAAATGTCGCTACGATTCCTTTCATATTGGGCAGTACAGCGATGTTAGATGAAATCTCATTCCCGAGGGTTACCTGAGTGCTGCGCCAAAGTCGACGCCCAGGAATGACAATCGCCTGATCTTGTTCCCCAGCCGTAAGCCGGATGTTATCCAACGCTGAGGCATCTAGATCGGGCCCCTGTGAGCCTAAGAGCGTCTCCTCAAACGCCTCGAAGTCGGACGGGATCTCGATCGTTTCCCGGTGAGTGACTCGCTGAACGTCGCTTCCACTTTGTAACCGCCAGGCAGTCGTTGTCGATATAACTATTGACCTCCACCAAGACGGTACAGAAACCAACGCCGAAACCGCATATTTTTTCAATGCCTGCCGAAAGACTATGCTTTCTGGCAGCGCATCCAGGTTCTGCGGATTTATTATCCAACCAAAAGTGGCCTCGCCGTTCGCGTTCTCCGGCCCGTCTTGCATTGCAACGTTTTCACCAAAGCCAATAATAGATGCGCGATTCCGTAGCTCATCTACAGACGCTGTGTTCTCGGTTGCGACACCCGCCTTGCCATTGAGCGCGCCCGCATTGAATCCGGCCCCGAGCCGCTCCGTTCCGCTTTGACCCGAACGGAGCAAAACCCCTTGTTCCTGCGGGCTAACCGCGTAAGCAAAGGCCCTTCTGTGATCGCTCAAAGTCTGCGCAAAGTTGTATAGACCCGTTTGGGCCGTCGCCACATAGACACCAGGTGTGTCCGTGAGCACAAAATCCCCGATTTTCAAGGGGTAGTCTCTCTGCTCTCCAGGACCGCCCCCAAGTCCGATACGGGTATTCCCTACATCAGACCTCGATACCCAAAGCTCCGTCTTGGAATTCAGGAGACCAAGAGAGGAACTTTTCGCAAAGTCGTCGTATCGCCGGTTAAGCAGCAACACGGCCCCCACCCGCAGCCGCGAAGTGGAAGACACACTCAAGTCTACATCATTGGAACTAGAGATAGCCTTAAACCTTTGCTCTGTTATGATCCTCGGATCGATTGCCGCCACTACTCCAACACTCGGCCCAACCTCAAAGGAATCGGCCCCCGGCACTCTCCCGCCGGCAAGCGAACCAATGCGGTGAATTAAAGACAATTTAGCAAGCCGCGCAAATGGCAAGCTGCCAGAGTGATTGTGCCCATTAGCCCCAACCAAGGGGACGCCAGACTGCTCATACTCGGCAGTTCCGATCGCCTCGAGGCTTGAAAACGATAAGGGCGCGTCAATTCCTAGCACTAGTCGAATACTCTTATCGGCAAAATATTTCCCAAGGTCCTCTTCCACTTTTGCCTCTGCTATTTGCTGTTTTGACTTCTGCTCGATAGAAGGCGCGCGCATGGCAGCACCGCTTCGGCTGTTGATTGTCTTACGCTCTTGATCGCTCTCAAAATAGTTCGCTGCATATTGACCCTCGAATCGGTTCCTTCAGTTCGAGCTGCGCTATTGCAAGTATGCACTTGCGATAATTTTCATGGTCTGCCGGCGTTAAGGGAAGGACATGCTTTTTTGCTAGATCCATCCGCATGGCTTCACAGCCGATTACTTGCTCTGGCCCACTCAAGTCTTGCTTCTGCGCGAGATCGTAAATGAATGCTAAATAATTCTCGCGCGAGAAATTATTGTTGCTGTATCGTTGCTCTTGCTCACGCTGCGTCTGATTGAGGCGCCGGTCGACGCTGTCGATCCAATCGTAGTAGATTGGCTCCCACGCAGAAAGATTCAGTTCGTGAGGGTCGTTATGACGTTTAGCGGAAACGCTATCATCCGAAGTCGATTGGGGTACTGGCCCGATCTTAACTTGGACCACAGCCAGGGCGGTAGTATTGTGTCCTGGGACGACCGCTACATCGAACTTAAGTCGAAAGAGCGACGCTCCATTCAGATCGTGCCTATCATCGAGCTGATTTTCGATGCGAAGCGTTCGAAGTTGGTCACGATAGTCCAATCGGTCTTCAAAACATTCCAAGTCTGGTGCGGCGAGATTTGCTTTTGGCATATCGGCCCCGTGCGGATTTACATTCAGTGGCGACGGCACGACTGACTGGCCGACGACGGCGGATGCGGCGAGATTTGCCTTCGCTGGTTCGGGACCTTGCGAATCGATTGTCGGTGATGCTGACGTCGAGGGCTCGCCGATCTGGGCACCTAAAGTGCTGGTCCGCTCTTCGTTCACTGTCCCTGTCGCTTGGCATGACAACTGGCTCTTGAGCTCGTCCATGAGCCAGTGGTCCTGCTCGTAGCGGTCGTTTACCAACCTTTCCCGCGTGAATACCTCCGGAGAAGAAATGAAAATGCCTCCGTAAGTAAGTCTCTCCGGTTCGAACACACGCCACAGAACCGCGCCAAAGATCGCTGCGAATACGGCAATCACAACTCCTGTTATGACGTTCTGGTTACTCAGAGCAATGTTCATCTGCGGTATCTCGCACCTTACAGCACATTCACCTTGACGCGTCTATTCTCCATGCGCGTCATCCTGATGTTCGATCGTGTCGAAACCTACAAAGCGCACAAAGTGTTTACTGGTGCGCTCCCGCTCTCACCTACTTTCGTCAATTCTTCGAATCGCTGGTACCGAAGCACGGCGCGCTTCCCTTCTATAAAGGCAATGTACGGCGCCAAAAAGCCCGGAAGAAAGATTCCATCGTGGCCATCGATAATCTTGTCGTGGGTAACTATGACCGCAACAGGGCTGTTGGCGATAATTGGAGTCAATCGGCGGCACGAGTAGGTCTTTGATGCGTTAAAGCTCGTAAAACCACGGTAATCGGCCTTAAAGTGCACGTAACTAGACGCATCAGAAAGCCGGACCAATTCCGAAAACAGCTTTAGGACCGGTCTTATTACTCCGGTTTCGGTGATTATCCAACGCCCCCTTCGCCCATCGCTTGAATAATCCTACGTGAATAGACTACTGCCGCGAGTCGGTTGATTATCTCAGGGACCGGTGCAAACATGCCGGCTCGAGAGTCGGTTCTATCTCAGCTTCTTGCGAGATATTGCCGCTCGCAGGGGCTCCGTTATACGTTTTACGCAGTTAGATCCAGATTGGTGCGCTGCGATACCCAGTCAAGAGAACTGCGCCCGGCACGGAAATCGATCGTCGGGCTGGTTGAAGGCGATGTAGGTCCATATGACTTGCAAGAGCGCATTTATGGTTTCCAAGATCTACCGGACGTGGTGCGGAGAAAGCCGCCGACCCGAAGGCCGGCGGCTAAGGATCAGCGGATCAGGTGATGATGCGCCGATGCTCGCGGGCGAGATCGGCGTAAGCCGCGATCGTCTTCGTCGGGGCGAAGTGGAAGTCGCACTCGAGCGGTAGCCCGAGGGGGCCGCGGGCGGCGCTGAGCTCCGCGAGGCTCACGTAGGCGAGTTCGGGTTCGCCTAAGCCGAGGTCGCAAAGACCGAATGCGAGATCGATGTCGGGGTTGAGCTCGGTGAGAAGCCAGGTGGCGTTACCGTCGGCGGTGAAGAGCTTAACGACGGGGTCGAAGTCCAGCACCTGGTCTTGTCGGTCGATGGCGTCGCGTTGCGCGCGTCCGTTCTCGAGGAGTTTCTGGCGTTGAGCGGAAGTGATGAGTGTCATGTGTTCGATTCCTGTGTTAGCGGACCCCAGCGGTCCGTTCGCCCCGAACACGGACCGCGCAGGGGCCGCGCGGAAGCGGACACAGTTCATCAGAACCCGATCAGCAGGAATCGAGATAGCAACCGCCGTGACAGCGGCTTTGGGCTGGCGCGGCAGGTGCGTGTTAAAGCACTCTGTAGTCCGGGTAGCGCGACGGGCAACTCACGGCCAACTCCGACCAGCGGCTACGCCAATCAGCCCGCCGAAGAGCTGCCATTCGCAAGTGATTCGAGCCGCTGGATATAGGAGATTTTTGGCAGAGTTTTGCGACAACTAAACCTTTGATTCCACGGAACCGACCCTTTTTGAGATCGCGACCTGGTCACGTATAGAGAAATACCAACAAGGCGGCGGCCCCCGCCCAAAACTTAAACGCGAGGTCGGCATTGTCTCGATACCCTTTTGGTTCTCCGTACGTTCGGATGAGATAGTGGCGCTCGAAGATGAACCAAGCGGGTGGCCCCAATGACCAAGCAAACGCAATAACATACTTTCCCGCCTCCGACTTCTTCCAGTAGATCGCCACTACGCAACTGGCTATGCCTGCGACGGTCGCCACAGCGGTTGCACCGCGCCACCACAAATGAAGGGCTCTAGGAATGCTATCCGATTGGTCATTCACAGGTACTTTTCTACCAGAAAGAACTGGCGATCCACTTTAGAACCGAGCGCGTCAACGATGCGCGAGGCATGCCCCGCTTGGCACACAAGCCTAATTCAAACGCCCACGGGCCGGAAGCGTCACATCTTTGACCCTTTGTGCGACAGCGAATGGCCGCTATGGACGGGATGTGCGGCGGCAGGCGGCGGCAAACGGACCGAGGGGAGCGGCTCCTTTGAGGCGCTCTGGGCGATGACCAAGGCAACGCCCACGTCGATGAGGCTCGGTGGCGGCAACGTAGTAGTGACCCGCAACGTCGAAGACCCGCGTCTGAAGTTTAAGGCCTTCCCGCTTCGACTTGCTTTGCAATGCAAGGCTGTCAGTTGTCCGCTGGGTCCATGCATGCGGGCATGTCGGCGGGCGGAAGGTTCTTGGCCATGAAGCGCGCCAAGTCGTACATGCTATGCGCGTGGACGGAACCGGATGGCAGCAGCGTCTTCCATGTCCAATTGTCTCGGTAGCGGATGTCGACCCAGGTCTGACCTTGGTTCCGCCGATCCCCCGGATTGCCGAAGTGCACAAGAGACCGCAAGCTGGCGAGAATTTCGCCCCGGTTATAGATCCTGTAGATCGTCAAGCCGTGTGCCTGGTCGACGAAATCGGGTGAACTCCGCTTTCCGGAAACCGGCGACGGATCGAAGGCATAGACCTCTTTGACGGTTGGAATTCCGCTCTTGGCCTGAAGCGAGTACGCGAACCGCTGTGCAAGGCCTCCGCCAAGGGAATGCCCGGCGGATATGACGCGGGCGTCGTTGAGCCAAGCCCATTCGGGCTCACTCTCTCGCCGCTGATACTCGTGGGCGAAAGTCGGGACGAAGATGCCGGTCAGGACCGTGTATTCGTCTTTGGGATCGAAGAAAGCAAGAACCCATCGGAGGTTCGCCTTCCAGTCATCCAAGCTGCTGCCCGCCGTACCGCCGAAGGCAACGACAACCTGCCTCGTCGTAGCGTTGGACCAGACCTCAGCTCGCAGGTGTACGTCGCGCATCGCTTGAGCCGCGTCCGCGTACATCTCACCTGCGTGTGGCTTTAGTGATGGAAGTTCTATCCACTGCACCCAACCGCGCTGGGTCAAGAACGCGTGCGGCTCTGGGCACGTTGAGCTCGTCTCTAATGGTCTCCGCTTTGGATCGTCTGAGTCCTGATACGACGCTGCCGCAGACCAAGCATATGGCCAATGGATCTCGGACGCTTCATGGACGGTCTTCCAGAATTGGAGCTTGCCGCCGGCTTCACGACGGTAAACGTCAGACTGCTTCTGGTCCATGCTTGCGCAGCCAGACAGTATCGCAGCATAGCCAGCTAGCATGGCGGAGGCTCCGGCGACCCACGACCAGCGCATATGCGTTCCCTCGCGGTGCTTCAATTAGCCTGGAACATCATTTAGGTAGTGCCTTGGCATTGTACCTCCTCAACAGCGCTTTGAGAACTGTCCTTCGCTGGGTGGAGTGATATTAGTTAGACAAGGCTCCAATGAAGATTATAGATTGGTTCTCTTTGGGTCTCGTGTACATTGCTTCCGAACGCTACCATCCTCCAAGGCGTCTTTGCACTTTCTCTCGCCACTCCCGATCGAAGCGGTTCTTCGCGATCTTTTTCCATACCCTATCGAGCCAGGCGAATGGTACCCATAGCCAGAGAATCTGCAGATGTAATAACCCATCAACAAGCTTATTGAGTCCTACAAATCGAGTCACAGGAACATTCACGACTGCGGAAAGTGTCCAGTCGGGCAATTCTCCATACACAAGCCAATGCCACCCCTCAATAACCGACACCACTATCAAGGCCAGGAAAAGAACTGATCCGACGCCCATGGCCCATTTGCCAACATGTTCGCTGTCCATTCTTCTTGCCCTCCGGGCTCGGACGATACACCAACATGCGCGCTTTCACTGATGTCGACCGCGGCAGACATCGTAGCCAACATTTTTGCCACCGTCGCGACGCAGGCCGATCGAAACCGCGAGGCTGCCAGCAACTTCGGGTGAATCCCAAATCGGTCGGCAACCTCGTTGCTCGAGGCGCCCGCAACCGAACTCGCCTCCACTGATGCCGTTGGGTCGGATCGGCGCCAATACTCGTAAATGGGGAGGTCTCCAAACTCGTCACTCCAAGCTGTCATCCGCGAGCGGCAGGGTCAAGAGCGGTCTAAGTCCTACGGCCGCGAAATCTGCACCCTCCTCCAGCTCACCTACGATGCGACCTTCAGATACCCCGCTAAGTCTGGCAGCTGCTCGATTTCACTGGGGAGGACGGCGGACTCGGTGATGTGATGCTCGCTGTGAGTTTTCGAGGTCTGCACTCTACCGGGATGGAATGATCGGGATTCGTGGATGCGCACAATTTCCCGTTCGCCGATTAGGCGGCTCGCGAAGCGCGCGGTGCCGCCCTGCTCGGATGCCGAGCAGCGCAGGATCAGCGTATTGCCGCAGTTCTCCACGATCGTTTGCGCTTCGCCCTGGCCGTACGTGCTGCTGACCTGAGCGATGGAAAGGATGTGGTCATAAGTCGTACTGCAGTGCCTGCGATCAGGCGGTGGCGGGAGCGCATTCAAGAACTGCGCATCTTGTTGGTCGCGAGCCTATCTTAAGGGCATAGGGGGTCCGTAAGGGTCATTTATGCCGAATTTGCATTGAAATGCGCTGTGAAGGCAGCGCAAGGCTTGCCAATAGAGCAATTAGTGCATCTGGATCATTTTTTACAGTAGGCTATATAATCTTCGCGGGCCAAAGTCACATGTCTTTCGATAGCTTTTTCTCAGATGTCCTGTCGACAGTAGTCGGTGGTGCTGCCTTAACATTTCTATTTTTCCTAGGGCGTGAAAAGCTATTTCCGCTTCCGGCAATCGTTGGCCGCTGGTACTTTGAAATTCAAACTACGAGCACTGATTATGTGCCATATCAAGGAATGATCTTGCGATATGTGGCTATGGTTTGGCCCGCAGAATATCGAATAGAAGGCACCGCAGAAAAGATCTATGAAAACTCCTCGACCGGAGTACGCCAATTCGTCGGAGAACATCGTACACGCGCCGTCGTAGAGGGCCTCATTCAAAAACAATACTTCAGTAGCGACAAAGTGTTCCTCCACATCGTCGAAGAAGGTCACGGGCGCGAATCCACAAACTTCTTTCGTCTCGTCGTACAGGCGGACGGGACGATGGTCGGTACGTTTAGTTCAATGGTTGCAAGTCAAGAAGGGCGGTCGCTGTGGCAAAGAAGGCCGTTTTGAGATTCGCCTTACGAGCGACCTTTATATTCAGGCGCGCATTCGGCGCCTAATTTCAGAAGCTAACCGATAGCGTCTCACGCATTCGGCGATTATTACAAGCGCACACACGAACAACAGGCCGATCATTGCAACCGGTCTCCCGCTTAGAGCCTGGTAAACAGCAATGACTGCTAGAGCCAGTCCTGCCCATACAACGACCTGAATCGCAACGCCGACGCTCACTCTGAATATGGCGCGAAGCATCGAAAGCCCGTCAGTCTGCAGAGCGGGATTGAATAAGTCGGATTGCTGGAACAGTGCAACATTTAGGACTTCGATTTGAGAGTATACGAAGTCTCTCGCTCTTCTCAGCTCCTCGCCAGAAGGCGCGGTGGTCGATTGACCACTCGCCTTTTCCAGCAGTCTGACGAATACGTAGTAGTGCTTCATGGGAACCAGAGTTACTGCAATCGCCAACACTTGCGCGAGCTCCGTGGTTCCGTAACCGCCGTCTTTTCTTCTGTGATTGAAAAGGACGACGCCAGACCACAGGAACAGCGGCTGATAAACTTCGCGAAGGCGAAATTGCCATTCCTTCCTAGTTTCCTCTCTGCGAGCCACATATAGTCCAATGAAGACATCCTTCAACAGCCACGCGCTTACTGTCACGAGCAGCGGGACAACGATCCGGTCGAGTAGTAGTGCAGGGGTCCATTCCACAATGTGAGCCCACCGTCACCCGATAAATAATGGCGATCGGCCAGCCATCCGATCCAAGGTGCGCTCAAGAAATCCCTTAGCCCGTAGGCCTTTTGACCACCATTCCGAGCGAGCACTCCGAAAGCCTATCCATACTGCATAAGACAGCGCGTCGTCGTAGCCCGCGAATAAGCTTCCTGAAGCCGACGTACCAGTCTTACCTCTGATATTTTTCCTAGCGATCCCGCTTTGAAGCAATATGCGGTCAAGTACGTTCAAGGACGCAATACTTGCGTTGGTGACCAACGCGCGCTTCCGTACGCGGGGCAGCAGCGAGCCATCCTCAAACTCAATCCCGCGCACTATATACGGATCCGCCATCACCCCCCTTTGCGACAGGCAGGCATACGCACGGGAAAGCGCAATGAGACTGATGCCGGTGCGCGTGGAACCAAGTGCGACGGATGGATTTGACTCATCCTCGCCCACAAGACCAAACTGCGCGAGGCGCCTCAGGACGTGGTCTGTACCTAACAGTTGCACGAGTCGAGCAAATACTGTGTTATCGCTCAGCACAAGCGCGCGCTCGAGATTGATCTCGCCGCGATACACGTGATCGAATGACCGTACATTCCAGGCGCCATTGGCAAAAGAACCCGATCGCCAAACGAATGGCGCCGACGGCAACTCCGTATGTGCATCAAGCCCTTGCTCGAGGGCTTCTAGCAAGACGAATGGTTTATACGTAGAGCCGGGCTGAATAGTGCCTAGAAACGCGGCACTGCTTTCCGCTTCCTGCCCCCCAACAAAATTGGATTCTGCGACGACCTCGCTGGTTCCAGTGCGAATGAATGTCGCTGCGACTGCTTGTACATTCGATTCGGCGGACGCAGCTCGACACATCTCATCGAGAGTTCGTTGCATACCGGCGTCGATCGTCACATGCAGGCATCGAATATCAGGTGGCCTCTCCAGCCCGGTCAATTCGCGGATTTCTCTCTCGGCGATTCGAGTTAATCTCGGCTTACGCAGCGGGTACGTCGACACTGGTACCCGTAGCATGTCGCGCGGTTTGGCCTCCGGCGAGCCGAGGAATCGCGACATTTGTGCCGCGCGACACCGATACGCATCAATGTCAACTAGCGGACTCGTGCGCATCGGGCGTCGCAAACATCCCAACACAGCCTCGAGCTCTTGTTGGGTATACAAAGACGTTGCGCACGAGCTGCTGGGTTAGCGTGCTACCACCCTGGCGTACGCCGAGTCTGGAAAGGTTCTTAAGCAGAGCCCGGAGCGTGGCCCGGTAGTCAATTCCTCGATGCCGAAGGAATCTTTTATCTTCTAGAGCGATAATTAACGGTCCTGCACGTAAAACCGTTCGGGCGGTTGCGCGAAGCATCAGTGATCCATCGGAATATCCAATGGGCTGAGAGTCCCACGTCTTAAAGACAAACGAACGACTGCCGACAACGCCATGCTGGCCGACAAATCGACAGACGCTCAGAATGAATTGTACACTCGCTATTGTTCGCAGTCCGCTTGGCACCGATCGCAGGTCTAGATACGGAAAGCCGTCAACAATTCCCGAATATGTTCGAATGGCCCGCATAGAATCATGAGCTCGTTCTTGGATCTTTGTAGGTTACCGCGGCCGTCAGGTGAGAGGTGGGTTACTTCCAGACGACAAAGCGAAGGCATTTGTCACCGATTCTATATCTGCTGCGGTGCAGCTATGCGAGTGTGTCTGCTTCATCGAATTGACGTGCGGTGGTAGCATTATCAACCTACGCGAGTCCCGGAAAAGCCACCGCCTTACAGTCGCATTGCGACTTGACATGTGCTCCAAGAATTCGCAAATCGCTACTACGGCAGCCCTGTTCGGGCCGTAAGCGTGTCCGTCCTCCTCGCACCGACCGACCGTCGCCCTGAAATTGGGGACCTCCCAATTCAAGGCGCAGCGGCAACTTCGCCTTTGGGGAGTTTCGGACATTAGGGCAATCCCAAAAGAATTGCCGCTCGTGTATTCCTAGAGTAACACCCATGGGAGTGGATCATGAATGCGAATGAAAGAGCAGAGACGAGGGAATCACAACGGGCTCCCGTCCAATGCCGCACACAAGTCGAAGCCTTACAAGACGAGGAGATATTTCATGGACGATCTGATTATACGGTTTCTCGACAAGACAGAGCATGCATCGGACAGAGCTCGTTGGGTTATCATCGTGATGCAAGTCGCCTGTATTGTGGTCTTCACGGCTGCATGGCATGAACTACCCGATGGCTGGACACACACCCGGTTAAGTACGGCCCAGGCGGCGGTGTGGTATCTCGACTGCAGCGCGGTAGAGCATCCTGAGCTATCGAATGCTGACGAAGCTGAATCGCGTCAACTCAGACACGATCAGTGCCACTTTGTGGAGGAAGTCAAATCGTATCGAGCTCCGTCGGGTAGTTGCGGCTTATATTACGCAAGGACTGTACAGAGTCCGTTTTGTCCAGAGGAGATAAGGAAGGCCAAACAGTTCCTAGGCGATCGGGGGTTCTCGCCGAGTCAGGCCAGAGAATACCTTAAGAACCTGGAAACGTCCCTTGTGGAAAACACCATTACTGTGTCGGTCCCATTTCTGGGCATCACGCTCGATGTAAATGATTTGACCCTGCTTGCTGCAATAACGTTCCTACTTCTATTGAGTTTGCTCCTCTTCAATATGAGGCGCGAGGAAGAAAATCTGTCAATGCTATTTGACAGCCTAACCGACGAGTTACTGCCGTCGATTTATCGAGTTCTATCGATGACACAGGTTTTTACCATTCCCCCGGCGCTGAACGGTAAACGCCGTAAACTTTCTCGTCTTTCGGAGGGCATCAGGCGGTGGTTGGCGAGGCTGTTGTTTCTTACGCCACTCATCGTAGAGTGTTTTGTCCTATGGGATAATTACAAAACCTTACCCACTGGGCAGGCGGTCAGTCAAAAACTTGCAAATCTCGAATTCGGCTTGGGAATCTTATGTTTCGCGACTATGTTCGTACTCACCGCTTTCTGCCTGCGGAACTCCATCGCCGTGAGTCGTCTATGGACTGAGGCCTATGATCGAATCCAGGCGCCCAGAGATGTTAGCGGCTAGCATTTGATCCTTTGCCGTGACGCAGCCGGGGGCCGCCACGGTCATTTATTAACGCACAAGCTATTATTGAGAAAGCAGGACTGCGCCGCCGACGTGGTACGGTGAATTCAACCTTCTGCGAGCCAAACTCGATGCCGCGCGGCCTCGGGGACTTCCTGGCGATCGAGCAATCCCAGAAGATTCCCCAGTCGGGTAAATCCGACTAAGCATTCGTTGTCGAGTGACAGCCCCATAACTTCGCCGGCGATGAGGATCGGTGAGCGCAGCCAGGTGCCGGCGGTTCGCCAGTGCTCGACGATCTCGGGTCGAGCGTCTTGGACGCCTTCCTCCGCGGTTCGCCAGCGGGCTTCGTCCACCGCGCGTTGATAAGGTCGCGGGATGGCGACGCGCCGGAGCGCGACGCCGGAGAGCTCTGTCTCTTCCCATTCCACGTTCACCCAATCGATGAGTCGCACGACGTCGGCAACCGCTTCGTCGCCGTGGTGCTCGTGAAAGAGCTGCTCGAAGACATCGGCTGGGCAATCCAAGCCGAGTGCTTGCGCGCGCTCGAAGTGGTCGGCGGCGTTAGCGGTATATTGGTTTTGGATCGAAGCCCAAGTGATCGTCATGGACCGACTTCCCCTCGCCTCTCGCGTGAGCATTTATCCATCAGTGGGCCAAGTGACTGAAAGTTCTGCGCTGCAGTTCGGTTTACACCGGTTACGCACAGGGTTATGCACCGAATCGGGGGATAAATCGAGGGGGTTCGATGTCCGGTCATTAACACACCTCGTATAAGATTGCTACGCAGAGAAAAATAATTCCGACAGGCTCGCTGAGCGAAATTAACTTCTCGATCCGCTGAGATAAATCGCTTACTCACGACAGTATCCCTCGACCCGGAGAAAATCTTGGTGTCGGGTTATGTCCAAAAGGACATCCACGGCACACACGGCGCGACTGCAACAACACCGGAGAAATGTGAGGCATTTGGCGCGGCCCCGCCCAAGTCAGTCATATGCATGGCCGGCTTATAAAGCCCGCATTAAGAGAAAACTATCGCGTACCCGATAAGGAAATGAACTCATGTGGAATTTTTCGACGCCCATCAATCCGAAAAGAGATTGTCCACACGGATGGACTGTAGCGGCGTGGGTGCTGGTGAGCATCCTGTGGTCGGGTGCGATCGCGGCTCAGCAGTGTTATCAAGTCACGTCGGCTACACCCGAATCCGGGATACATGACCCTACTTGGACCGGCAATGTTTCAAACTTTCTCCAGGCGGCGGATAACGCGCTCGCGCTAGATACAGATTGTTGGTCTAACGGTAATGGGGGCTGCTTGCCGCTGCAGGTCGGAACCTGCAGCCCTGCCGGAGTTCCAAGCGCGGCGAATGCAGTGTCCTATTGTCAGGTCGTTTCGTCAGGCGATCCGAACTTTTGGTTTTATATTCAGGCCGTTGCGAGCCAGGTTTCCAGCTGCGAGTACTGGGCCGTTGCACCCCCCCCTCCAGACGCGCAAACCACCACACCAGATCCAGTTAGCGAGCCCGTCAATCCGGGCACCGGCAATGTCTACGCGACAGAGACTGACATCCAATTCGCAGGCGGACCTACGCCAGTTGCGTTTCGAAGATTTTATAACAGTGCAGATTTGACGGGTGTCGATGGCGTCTCTGGTTGGCGCCATTCTTACGATCGATCCATTAGTACGGTCTATGGGAGCTACCCCAATTACCCAGGACAGAGCCCCACCGTATCCCCGGAATATACCACTCCCGCTTTAGCCTGCACCGACGGCTTCGCCGCTATTCAAGCGTCGGTTCCCGCATGGACATCTGCGACGGCGACCTATAACAACGGGGTCTGCGTCATTTCGAACGCGACGGGGACCATCGGAACGCTGGAAATTCAATCGTATCCGCCCTCATACCCACCGCCGACTCCTATTGAATATGATGCGATTCGGGATGATGGCCAAATCCTTCGATACACATTACAAGGCGGAGCCATTAACAATCAGCCCGGGATTTCTGTACGCCTCGCAACGACCGCATCCGGAGTCACCCTCACTGACGATCAGGACAACGTGGAGACCTACAACGCGGCAGGCGTTTTACAGACCATCACAAGCCGATCCGGGTTTGTCCAAACGATCTCGTATGACAGCAATGGACTCTTCTATAAAGTTGTCGACAGTTTCGGCAATTCGCTGACGGTGACGCGCAATTCTCAGGAGAGCATCGGAAGTATAGCCGCGAGCGGCGGCGGCATCGTGCAATATGGCTATGATGCCGGTTTTCGCCTCACATCCGTAACGAGCCTGGATTCCACGACGCGTAGCTACGTCTATGGCGACTCCCGTTTCTTCAATGCGCTGACCGGAATTGTCGATGAAAGTGGCACGACTTATGCAAGCTGGACTTATGACTCGCAGGAACGCGGGCTCACCAGTCAGTTGGCTGGCGGCGCATATGCCGCGACGCTTGTCTATAACAGTAACGGGTCGGTGAAGGTGACCGACGCACTGGGCGCCGTGCGCATGTTCAGTTACACACGTATCGGAGATATCAATCAGGTCACATCGATCAGCGGCTCACAGTGCCCCACTTGCCAGGAATCGGCGGCGACGACGCATGACAGCGCGGGGTGGGTGGCCAGTCGTACGGATTACAACGGTAACTTAACGTGTTACGCGAATGATCCCGTTCGAGGCTTAGAGCTGGTACGGGTCGAGGGATTTGCGCCGGGCAGCACTTGTCCGACGAATCTGTCGAGCTACACGCCACAATCGGGCACGCTGCAGCGGAAGATCACGACCCAGTGGAGCAGCACGTGGCGCGAGCCATCGCTGATCACGGAGCCGAATCGCACTACCGCCTTTACCTTCGACGGATCGGGCAATGTGCACACCAAAACGGTTACGGATCTGACCGTAACGCCGAATGTCGCACGGACGTGGACTTACACGTACACAGCTTACGGCCAGGTGCTCACGGCCAAGAGCCCACGAACTGACCTCAACAGTACAACCACGTACACGTATTACACGTGCGCGACAGGTGCTCAATGCGGCCAGGTCGAGACCCTCAAGAATGCGGTGAGCCAGCTGACAACGTTCAATACGTACAACGCGTACGGTCAACTCTTGACCATGACCGACCCCAACAACGTCGTGACCACGCTTACCTACGATGCGCGCGAGCGCCTCACTTCGAGTGAGGTTGGAACCGAGACCACTAGCTACACCTACTGGCCGATCGGACTCGTGAAGCTCGTCACGCTATCCGACAGCAGCACCGTTCAGTTTACTTACGATGGGGCGCATCGCCTAGAGACCATCACGGATGGCCCCGGCAATTACATCAGTTACACCCTCGATGCGATGGGCAATCACACGGCCGAGAATTGGTACGATCCTACCGGTACCCTGCATCGAAAGCATACCCGGGAGTACAACACGTTAAACGAGCTCCATCAGGACATCAATTCCGCCGGAGCGTCCGCGGTGACGACCACGCTAGCGTATGACAGTAACGGTAATCTCACCAGCACCGATGCGCCGCTATCGCGAAATACTGGCACTCAATACGATGTGCTCAATCGGTTAGACCAGATCACCGATCCTAACAGCGGCATCACGGTATTGGGCTACGACGCGAATGACAATCTTGCCAGCGTGAAGGATCCACGGACCTTAACGACGAGCTACAGTCACAACGGCTTCAATGATGTCATGAAGCTCATAAGCCCGGATACCGGCACCGCTACCAATACCTACGATTCGGGTGGGAACCTCAAGACCGTCACGGATGCGCGAAGCGCGCTTGGCACCTACGCGTATGATGCATTGAATCGCCTGACGCAGGCCGCTTACGCTGATGAGACTATAAATTATTCCTATGACGCCGGTACCAACGGCAAGGGTCGAATGACGGGCGCCTCGGACGCCAATCACACGCTGTCGTGGACCTACGACACCCATGGCCGGGTGATCGGCAAGGGTCAGACGGTCGCCTCAGTGACCAAATCCGTGGGCTATGGCTACACCAATAACGATCTAACCTCGATCGTCACGCCCTCGGGGCAAACGGTCAAGTATGGTTACACCGATCACCGAATCACCTCGATCATCGTCAACAGTACGACGATCCTGAGTGGCGCCACCTACGATCCCTTCGGGCCAGTCAACGGCTGGACCTGGGGTAATGGCACGACGGTAAGCCGCACCTATAACGAAGACGGCAAGGTCACGGCGATCAGCACCGCGGGAGATCCCATCGACTTTGGCTATGACTACGCGCTTCGAACTACAGGAATTACCGACACCGGTACGAGCGCGAATTCGTGGACCCTGAATTATGATCTTCTGGATCGAATCACCTCTGCCGCCAAAACCGGCACCAGTTACGGCTGGACTTATGACGCTAACAGCAACCGTCTTACCCAGACCGGCACCTCTGCGTCAACGTTTACCCCTTCCACCACCAGCAATCGCCTGAACTCCACAAGCGGCGCGCTGGTTCGCACGTATGCCTATGATGCGGCCGGTGATACGGCGAGCTATTCGACCCTCGCCTTCACCTACAACGATCGCGGGCGGATGAGCGTTGCAAAAGTCGGCAGCACCACCACCAATTATGTCTATAGCGCCGTGGGACAGCTGATTGAAAAGAACGTCGGTGGCACGATCACGATTCTGATGTACGATGAAGCCGGACATTTGCTCGGCGAGTACACGAGCACGGGCGCATTCATTGAGGAAACCGTTTGGATGGGCGACATTCCCGTGGCAACATTGAGGCCCAACGGTAGCAGCATCAGCAGCTACTACGTGCACACGGATCAACTAAACGCACCCCGGAAGATCACACAGCCCTCCAGCAACACCCTCGCGTGGCGCTGGGACACGGAGCCCTTCGGCACCGCGGCACCTAATCAGAATCCGGCAGGACTCGGCACATTCGTCTACAATTTGAGATTCCCGGGTCAGTACTACCAGGCCGAGACCGGGCTTAATTACAACTACTTCAGAGATTATGATCCCACGGTTGGCAGATACGTCGAGTCTGATCCGATAGGCATGCGAGGAGGAATTAACACATATGCATACGCTGAAGGTAATCCTGTCAGGAATGTCGATCCTTTAGGACTTTGGGAGATAACAATCAACATCGGGGCCGGCCTCGGATTTCAGTTTACGCTGGCCAACAATGGGGGTACCGGATTTTTCAATGGTCAATGGAGCGTCGGGGGCTATGCCGGGATTGGTGAAGGATTTGGCGTAAGCATAAATCCAACCAATACTGGCTGTGTGGCCAAAGGCTCTAACTTCGGGCTGCAAGGGGGTGGCCAGATCGGCCTTGGTGCCGGTATTGAGGCGGACGCGCATGTCGGAGAGGAGAACTCGTGGGACATCAACGCGACAGCACCAGGGACACCTTTGAGCGTGTCTGTCGGATCAGATGGGCCGCAGGGCCCCATACTTACATTCGGTGAATCGGCAGTTGTCGGTGCTGGTGTGACCATCCATTTTTGAGGTATTTTGATATGGTTCGACCATGTGGTCTTTAGGCAGGATTGCCGCGATAGCTCTGATTGCCGGCGCCATAATGAGCATTCCTGTCGCCCGGTCGAATTTGGACTGGCCGGCGGCGGTACTGATTGCATTCGTTACATCAATCGCTCTCTTCTTCTGGCTGAAAGCAATCCGTCGCGGCAGCAGTGCGGATTGGTCCGCCCCATTCTCTTTCAGCGCCCCCTTTTGGCCGATGAGTAGATACCCTCTTCGATACTGGTTCATGACTTCTGTCGGGCTCATGCTCGGCGGCGCGATGGGGATTTCGGAGTCACTCTGGACTCACTCGGGTCACGAAGCCGTGCCTGGAACATTCGCGGCGCTTGGCCTTTGCATGCTAGGTGCTGTAAAGCTCTCCATTCGGAGCGATGGCTCAGGGTAACGATGGCGCGGCAATCAACCTGTTCCTTTATGCATACGTAAGTGGGAACCCGATCTCCTATTCGGCGAGACGGCTTATTGGCTGGGCGGCAGTCTTCCTTCTGAACGTCGTGATTCCTATCGGCATGTATCGGCTGAATGCCCATGCCAACCATCCCGATTCTTTTATTTCCGTCATAGTGTTTGTTTGGGTCTTCTAATGGGCTGCGTCTGTGCGCAGAGCTCACTGGTGTGCGCTCAGGGCGTCGACAAACCTCGCCTCGGATTGCCGCCGCTGGTCGCTCCGGCCGATAACCCACAAACACCCGCGCGGATTGCGCTCGGTCGACGGTTATTTTTTGATACTCGCCTGAGCCTGAACGGATCGATTAGTTGCTCGAGCTGTCACCAACCGGAGCATGGCTTTTCGGACGGCAGGGCGTTGGCGCAGGGAATCGACAAGCGCGAGGGAACCCGCAATACGCCAAGCCTCTTGAACGCCGCATTCAACACGTCGCAATTCTGGGACGGTCGCAGGGCATCGCTTGAGGCACAAGCGCTTGATCCTCTCACCAATCCGCTCGAGCACGGCCTGAAGGATGACCAAGCCCTGCTCGACTTGATTCGCGCAGATCCCGTTTACGTCGCCGCCTTTCGCGCGGCCTTCTCGGTAGATGGCCCCTCCATCCAAAAGGAGCAGGTCGCTCAAGCGATTGCCAACTTCGAGCGCACTTTAATAGCGGGGGATTCCCCGTTTGACCGCTACTTTTTCGGACGGGACGAGCACGCATTGTCCCCGAGCGCGCAGCGAGGGCTAAGCCTTTTTCAAGGAACGGCGCAGTGTTCAAGCTGCCACGTCGTCAGACAAAATGCGGCGCTGTTCACCGACAATGCATTCCATAGCGTGAGCATTGGACTCCAACGCATTGCACCGAGGCTGCCCGAGCTGACAAAGCGTCTGGTCACGGCTCGGCACTCCGGAACGCGTATCGATCAAGCGATCTTGTCTGATCGGGATGTTGCGGCGCTGGGGCGCTTTGCGGTCACACTGAATCCGGCCGACATTGGAACATTCCGAACGCCAAGCCTGCGCAACGTGGCTCTCACGGCACCGTACATGCACGATGGAAGCGTGCCCACACTGCAGGAGG
>Ga0182024_10009880_pt1 | contig 19590 bp, 15 predicted proteins | sample P32metaG_FD_120480 | JGI IMG/M metagenome (GOLD analysis project Ga0182024, IMG submission 120480) | Permafrost microbial communities from Stordalen Mire, Sweden - P3-2 metaG (Illumina Assembly) | ecosystem: Environmental > Terrestrial > Soil > Wetlands > Permafrost | place: Sweden: Stordalen... | reverse complement strand
TCGGGGAGATGCTGCACTCCGGCCGGGTCAAAAGCGACGCCAAGCGCAAGGAGTACCTCGAGATCATCGTCCGCGAGAGCGAACGGCTCTCGAGCCTGATAGAGAACGTGCTCGATTTTGCGAAAGTCGACCGGGGGCGAAACGCGTACGAGTTCGCGGACGGCGACGTGGGCGTGGCGGTGGGACGCGCTGCGGGAGTGTACCGTTACCGCGCCGAGCGCGACGGGGTCGACCTTGCGGTCGAGGTCGAGGCCAACCTGCCGCGGGCGTGCATCGACGAGCGCGCCATCGAGCTCGCGGTCATCAACCTCGTCGACAACGCCATCAAATATGCTCCTGAGAGCAAAATCGTCACCATCCGCGCGCAGCGCGAGGGCGACTCCATCGCCATCCGCGTAACGGACAGAGGACCGGGCGTGCCTTCCGACGAGCGGGAGCGCATCTTCGAACGCTTCGTCCGGGGAGCCTCCGCGGCCTCGCGAGGGGGCGGTTCAGAGGTACCTGTGCGAGGCAGCGGCATCGGTTTGGCGCTCGTGAAGCACATTGCGGAGAGCCACGGAGGGCGCGCCTGGGTCGAGAGCCCGACGGGCCAGGGCAGCACGTTTGTCGTGACGATCCCGTCCTCCGCATGAGGGCCATCGGGGGTGGCGGCCATCCGCCGGTATTGACGGGCTCGCGGACCTGGATATCGTCAGGACAGCTGGGGCGATCTCTTGGGACACCTTCGGGCGCCCGGTTTTCGCGCCCGGCCGGACCGCCGCGCGACGTCGCTCGGCATCCTTTTGAATAAGGCTGGAACGGGAGGTCCATAGTTTTCGCATGGGGAATGACGAAGCAAAGCTGTTCGTGGCGGGTTTGCCAGACAGCATTTCAGAAGAAGTACTCAAGCAGATCTTCGAAGCGACGGGCGGCACCGTGGTGAACGTCAGCCTCCCGAAGGACCGCGCAACCGGCCGACCGCGAGGATTCGGTTTCGTCACTCTTTCGACGCCCGCCGAGGCGCAGGCCGCGCGCGATGCGCTCGACGGCTCGATGCAGGCGGGCAAGAGCGTCTCGGTACGACCGTTCCAAGCCGAACCGCCTCGCCGCGACGCCACTGGGGCCCCGGGTCCACGGACCGGCGGCTTCTCGGGAGGGCCAGGCGCGGGCGGCCCCCGCGGAGCTGGCAGCGGACCGGCTGCGCCCGATCGGACGTTGTACGTCGGCAACCTCCCCTACGACTGCACGCAGCAAGAGGTGGAAGTTCTGATCAACGGCGTGGCGGAAGGTCAGGTCGTGCGCGTTCATTTGCCGACCGACCCGGATGGCCGCAAGCGCGGATTCGGATTCGTCACGATGGCGAGCCCCGAAACCGCGAAGAGCGCGTCCGAGGCGTTGCGCACCGCAGACATTCGCGGACGCAAGCTCATCGTCAACCTCGCGCACCCGAAAGGCGAGCGTCCGGCGCGAAGCGATGGCCCCGGCGGAAGCGGGGGTTTCGCGGGCGGATACGGCGGCGGCGGCGGCTACAGCGGAGGCGGCAGCGCGGGCACCGGCGGGGGGGCCGGCTTTCCCGCTTCCAATTTCGGTCCGCCCCCCCCACGCAAGACCTTCGATGAGCGCCGGCGGAAGCCGGGCGGAGGCGGAGGCGACGACGGCAGCGCGAAGAAGCCTCGTGGCAAAGAGCGCGGCCGCGACGACGACTGGCGCAACAAGGACAGCGACGACGACTGAGCGAAGCGCACCCTTCGCCCCCAGCCATTCATCCCTAGACGCTTGACTTGAAGCGAAGGACGCGTAATTTACGCCGCCCTCCTCGAGGATTCGGTCCATGCGCGACATCATCAAGATGACGTGCGGCCAGTGCGGCCGCGCCAACTACACGACGACGAAGAACAAGCGGACGATGTCCGAGAAGTTCGAGATGAAGAAGTTCTGCCCCGTGTGCCGGAAGCACTTCCCGCACAAGGAAGGCAAGATCTCCAAGGGCTGAGCGCCTGTCGAGTGGTGCCCTGTACGTCAGTGCAGGGCGGAAGCCTCGGGGGTGGACATGAAGGCCCCCTATGCTAGAAGCGCCTGTCCTCGACAGTGAGGATGCCACCACCCGAGTCGAGCGCCCGCTGCTTTTGGACGCGATGGAGCCCAAGACCCCGCGATGATCTTCGACTGGCTGCAGGGCCTGTTCTCGAACGATCTCGCGATCGATCTCGGAACGGCGAACACGCTCATCTACGTGAAGGGAAAAGGGATCGTTTCGTGCGAGCCCTCCGTCGTCGCCGTCCAGCGTGACGCGCGCGGCGGCAACAAGGTTCTCGCTGTCGGTCGTGAGGCGAAGGAGATGCTGGGAAGAACGCCCGGCAACATCCGGGCTGTGCGACCGCTTCGAGACGGCGTCATCGCCGACTTCGAAATCACCGAAGCGATGCTTCGCTACTTCATCGCACGCGCCCATAACCGACGCACCCTCGTGAAGCCACGCATCATCATCTGCGTCCCGTTCGGCATCACCGAGGTCGAGAAACGCGCCGTAAAAGAGAGTGCGGAGAGCGCGGGCGCCCGCGAGGTGTACCTCATCGAGGAACCCATGGCCGCCGCCATAGGGGCCGGCCTTCCCATTACCGAGCCGTCGGGAAACATGGTCGTCGACATCGGCGGCGGCACCACGGAGGTCGCCGTCATCTCGCTCGCCGGCATCGTGTACTCGCAGAGCGTACGGGTCGGCGGCGACAAGATGGATGACGCCATCCAGGCGTATCTAAAACGTAAGTACAACCTCGCCATTGGGGAGCAAACCGCGGAACGCATTAAGATGCAGATCGGCAACGCGTATCCGCTCGATCAGCAACTCACGACCGAGGTGAAGGGCCGCGATCTCGTGGCCGGAGTGCCCAAGACCGTCATCGTCAACTCGGACGAGATTCGCGAGGCGCTCGCCGAACCCACGAACGCGATCGTCGAGGCAGTGCTCCTCGCGCTCGAGAAGACGCCCCCAGAGCTCGCCGCGGATATCGTCGACAAAGGCATCGTGCTCACGGGCGGCGGTGCGCTCCTCCAGAACCTCGATGTCCTCCTGCGCGAAGAGACCGGCTTGCCCGTCATGGTTTGCGACGACCCCATCAGCGCGGTCGTCCTCGGGAGCGGCAAGACCCTCGATCACATGGAGCTCTTGAAGGAGGTGACAATCGGCTGAACGAACGGCGAGTCCGGCCACCTCGCGTCCCCGCGGGGTTGGCTTTCGACGTTCCTCGACCTGATTGAAACCGAGCGGGAGCCCGTACCGTGTCCCCCTTCAAGCGCTACCGCGACGCGGCGATCATCGTCCTCCTTCTCGCCGTCCCGTTCTTCTTTCTCCGCGCCAACATGAAGCGCCCGGAGAACTTGAACGCGCTCGATCGCGCCATCTTGCGGGTGAGCGCGCCCATCGAGTTCGGCGCGTCGAGCCTCGCGCGCGGAGTTTCGAACTTGTGGGGAGACTACGTCTACCTGGTGGACGTAAAAACCGACAACGCCCGCCTCGCCTACGACAACGCGCGCTTGCGTGAGAACGTGCACCGCCTCGAACGAAACGAGGTCGAGAACCGCGAGCTGAAGCGCTTGCTCCAACTGCGCGAGACCGTGCCGGGAGACGCGATCAGCGCGCAGGTCGTCGGCAAAGATTTCACCGAGTTTTTCCGCGTCACGCGCGTGGTCCTCGATCGCGGCTCACACGACGTGCGCCCCCGCATGCCGGTCATCGCGCCCGACGGAGTGGTCGGCACCGTTATCCACGTGGCGGGCGACGCCATCGACGTACAGCTCGCCGTCGACGCTGCGTTCGGTATCGATGTCGAGGACGAGCGCACCCATGCCCGCGGCTTCGTCCGAGGAACGGGAGATCCCGCGCGCTATTCGTGCAAGGTCGAGAACGTCAGCGCGGAGGATGAGGTGGACGTCGACGATCTCCTCGTGACGAGCGGCAAGGGGAAATGGTTCCCGAAGGGGCTGCCCGTCGCTCGCGTCACGTCCGTAGTCAAGCGCGAGCTCGGACGGGATCAAGAGGTCACGGCGGCGCCCACGGTCAACTTCTCGCACCTGGACGCGGTGCTGATCTTGGTCTCCCCACCCTCCGAAGAGCTGTTCGACACGACGTCCTCCGGGCTCAGTTCCGCGAAGAATAGTCCTCCGCGAGGCAAGCCATGACGGGGACTACCCATGCGTAACGCGGCATTCCTCGCAGCCGGCCTCGCGCTCCTCCTCGTGCAGGCAAACCTTTTTCGCCTCACGGGGTGGTTCAACGTACCCGGACTCGTTCCCTCGCTCGTCTTGCCCCTCATTCTTTTCATGGGCGTCCACGAGTACTCGCTCACGCGCGGCGCGACCGTGTCCTTCCTGCTCGGCTACGCCACGGATCTCATCGGAATCGCGCCCATCGGCCTCCACACGTTCACGTACGTCGCGCTCTTCTTGATGGCGCGCGTCCTCGGGGTCAGGCTCGCGGCGCAGACCGTGATGATGCAAATCACGCTCGTCGTGGCCTTCACGCTCGTGCATGGCGTCATGATCCTCGTTCTGCTCGCAATCTTCGGAAGAGACGCGTACGTGCCTCGAACGCTCTATTTGCTGGCCATTCCCCATATTCTCGCGACCGGAGCCGTCGCACCCTTCGTCTTCCGCATCGCGCAACGCGTACATTCGTCGACCGTCTCGGGCTCGCATACGGACGCGGGAGGTTCGCGGGTGTGAGCGACCTTCTCGTCCCTCGCTCCGACGTCGGCGAGTTTCGCAAGCGCTACAAGTGGATGGCGCTCGCGGCGTTCGTCGCATTTGGCGCAATCGTCGTGCGCCTCTTTCAGCTTCAGATCCTCTCTGGAGCAGAGCTCTCTGCGCAGGCCCACGGGAACATCGTACAAAGAGCCTCGATTGCCACGACCCGCGGAGTCATCCGGGATTCTCAGGGCAAGATTCTCGCGTCGAGTCGCCCATCGCACAACCTCTACGTAACCCCCGGCCGCGTGATGCCGAGCGCGCGCCCCGTGCACCCCGGCAGAAGTGTCAGCGAAGAGGCGGTCGACAGTTGGCCTCGGCTGGCCGAAGTGCTCCGACTCAACCCGGAAGAGCGCACGCGCTTCGACGCTCGCGTCCGCGCCGCTTGCGTAACCGACGAGCCCAAGTCGCCTTGCTGGAGACCCATCCTGGTCAGAGAAGATCTCTCGCGTGATCTTGTCGCGGAGATCCGCCAGCACGAGCCCGATCTCACGGGCGCCGAAGTCGTGAGCGTTCCCGTCCGCTACTACCCGTTCAAGAATCTAGCCGCGCACGCCATTGGTTACGTGGGCGAGATCGACCCCGAGACCCTCGCGAAGTACCAACCCACGACCGCCGACCCCCTCACCCCCGAGGAGAGACAGAAACTAAACCCCCTCGGTTACGAGCAGGGCGACGTCGTCGGAACGACCGGCATCGAGCACGCGTGGGAAAGTTACCTGCGGGGCCAGCGAGGCTGGGAGAAGCACGTAGTCGACGCACGCGGGCGCTTCCGAACGGGACCGGATGCCGAGCGCCTGCTCGATCTACCCGTACGCCAAGACCCTTTGCCTGGCCGTGATCTCAAGCTGACCCTGGACATCGAGCTCGAGCAGTCGATCGAACACGCGATGCGCGGACAGCTCGCCGGGGCCGTGGTCGTCGTCGACGTACGGACAGGGCGCCTACTCGCCCTCTACTCGAAGCCCGACTTCGATCTAAACGACGTCTCCGGCGGCGGCGGGAGGCTGCGCACACAGCAGACCTTCAACACGCTGTTCAGCGACAAGGAGCACCTGCATCCCGTTCTGGACAAAACCATGAGCGGCTCGTTCCAGCCGGGGTCCACGTTCAAGCCATTCTCGGCGCTCGCCGCGCTCGAGGACCGAGTGCTCGATCCCGACGACAAAGAGCGCTGCGACGGATACATCGCCTTCGGCCGCCGGATCTTCAAATGCACGCACGTCCACGGCAAAGTGAACATGCACGAGGCGATCGCCGAGAGCTGCAACATCTACTTCTGGAAGGTGGCCGAGGCCGCCGGAATGGATCGGATCGCGCGCATCGCGACCGACTTCGGGCTCGGCGCGAAGACCGGGATCGGGATCAACCCCGAAGCGCCGGGGAGGGTTCCGACCCGGAGCTGGTACTCCCTGCGTTACCGTGGTCAGTTCCGGATCGGCTTCACTTTGAACTCGGCCATCGGCCAGGGCGCGAACACCGTAACCCCGCTCCAGCTGGCGTTCGCTTACGCAGCGCTGGGCAACGGAGGAACGCTCTATCAGCCGGAGATCGTCCGAGCCGTCGAGACGAACGACGGTGCAGTCGTACAGGACTTTCCGCCGCGCGTGCGGCGCAAGGTCACCATCCGGCCCGAGAATCTGGCGCGCGTCACTGACGCTCTCTATGGCGTCGTCAACGAACCGAAAGGGACCGCCTACCCGGTCCGCGACCCCATCCTCGACGTCTCTGGAAAGACGGGCACCGCGCAAACGACGCCCCTTGCTCTCGACGAGAATGAAGCAAAAAAGGCGTGGTACTTCTCGCAAAACCACGCGTGGTTCGCGGCCTATTCGCCGTCGAAAGCCCCGGAGATCGCCCTCGTGGTCCTGATCGAGCATGGCGGCTCGGGACCCACGATTGCCGCGCCCACTGCGATGCAAATCGTACGCGAGTACGATCGGTTGACTGCCATTCGCGCCGGACGGCCGCCACCGGCACCGAAGCCCGCCCTCAAGACCGTCGCGAGCAAACCGCCGAGCACCCCAATGCCGGCCCAGCCCGCTCCCATCCCACCCTCTCCGGCCCCCACCGCGGCGCTTCCGCCTAGGGCCGCACCGACGCCGGAAAGCGCGGCGCCATGAGAGGACGAGGCTTCGCAGGATCACGTCTTCTCGGCCACGCGCGAGACCATTTCGACTGGATGCTCTTCCTCGTCGCCGCGGTCCTCGCCGTCATCGGAGTCATCAACTTGTATTCCGCGACGAGCGTGTCGCGAGCGTCACTCTCCGAAGTGTACATCCAGCAAGTCTACTGGCTCGTATTCGGCGGCATTCTCGCGACCCTCATCACCTCGATCGACTACCGCCACTACGAGCGTCTCGGCTACGCGCTCTACGCGTTCGGCATCGTGCTGCTGGTGCTTGTCTTCGTCCTCGGCAAGGACATCCGCGGGAGCTCGCGCTGGATTTACGTCGGCTCGTTCAGCCTGCAGCCGAGCGAGTTCATGAAGCTATTTCTCATCATCGCGGTCGCCAAGTACCTACATGACGATCCGAAGAGCGAGGGACGAACGCTCAAGGACCTCGCGATCCCTGCCCTCATCGCGGCCGTCCCGATGGTCCTCGTGCTCGCGCAGCCCGACCTCGGCACCGCGCTCATCCTGCTTCTCATCTTCGTCACGATCTGCGCGCTCACTCGGATCGCGTGGAGGAGCCTCGTGTCCCTCGGCGTAGGCGTCGCCGTGGTGCTTCCGCTCGTGTGGATGTACGTGCTCAAGGAGTACCAGAAGAGCCGCATCACCGCGTTCTTGAACCCCGACGCGAACATTCACGGCACGGGCTATCACTCGCACCACGCGCGAGTCGCGATCGGCAACGGCGGGATCTTCGGCCAAGGATTCATGCGAGGAACGCAGAACCAGTTCCATTTCCTACCTGACCAGTACTCTGACTTTCCCTTCGCGGTCTTCGCCGAAGACTGGGGGTTTTTGGGCTGCCTGCTCCTCGTGTCGATCTACGGGTTCCTCGTGATATGGGCGATCCGTGTCGCGGCAACCGCGAGAGATCGATTCGGCGCGGTCATCGCGATCGGCGTCGGCAGCCTCATCTTCTGGCACTCTTTCTTCAACATGGGGATGGTAACGGGAATCTTGCCCGTAGTCGGAGTAACTCTCCCTCTCTTCTCGTATGGGGGGTCGAGCGTTCTCACCATCCTGATGGGCATCGGGCTACTCATGAACGTGTCCATGCGACGCTTTTATGTGGCGCCGGGTCGCTCGGGAATTCTCGCCGACAGCTGAAGATCGCAAAGCCGCGGTCCGCGCCCATGCCGTCGCCGCTTCTATGCTCCGCAACGATGCTTCCGAAGCCGCGGCGCGGGCGCCGAGGTCTGATCCTCGCGGCCGTCCTCCCGATGTGGCTTGCCCGCGCTTCGGTCGTTGCTTTGGCACAAACCGAAACAGGCGAGCTGATTCGCCTCCAGTACCGCGCCACCGCCGGCTGCCCCGACGAAGCCGCCTTCCTCGCACGCGTGCGTACGAGGACCGCTCACGCTCGGTTCGTTGGGGAAGGAGAGCCGGCCCGAACCTTCTCCGTAAATCTCGAGAACGGCGCGCCCTCCTGGGGGAGCGTGACCATCACCGAAGGCGACCGCGCCGAGGGAACCCGTCGACTCGAGGCCGACTCCTGCGACCAAGTCGCCGATGGGGTCGCGCTCATGGTCGCGCTCGCGCTCGATCCGCGCGCGCTCGGTGGCCTCGCGCCCGCGGTATCCGAGGTAGAGGCAGGGCCTCTGCCTCCCGCCGTGCCCGAGATCCCGGATGCATCCGCAGCCGGCGACCTCGATGCTTCGCCGGCACCGCCGCCGGCCAACCCGATCGAAGTGTCGTACGGCACACCCACGGCGCCGCCGTTGAACCTTCCGCCGAGCCAGGAATCGGACTCCGCAGCTGAAGCGAACCATCCACCGTCACCGCTGCGCGCGTTCGTGCGCCATTTCATCGCCGGCGCCGATGTCGCACTGGCGACGGGCGTAACGCCGAAGACGCTCTTTGCCGGCACGCCTTACCTCGATTGGCGCTCCTCCGCCGTCGCGTCGCTCGCGGCCGCTTTTCGGGTCGCTTTCCTCCGCGCCGGAACGGGTACCGTTCCCGTGGGGACGGGGAACGCCGCCGCCGACTTTACGTGGACGGTCGGACGCATAGACGGGTGCGCCACTCTTCGTCCCACACGCCGCGTCGGACTCAGCCCTTGTGCCTGCCTCGAGGGGGGCGCTCTCGAAGTGCACGGTGACCGTGTGCCCGAGGCGCGAACCCAGCACAGTGCGTGGATCGCGGCAGGGCCGGTTGCGCGCGTAGAGTGGACGCTTCTCGGCCCAATCGTGCTCGATGCCCAGGTCGGGTCCAGCTTCCGGCTCACGGACTATCGCTTCGTGGTCCTTCCCGTCGCAACGGCGTACCAGGTTCCGTACGCCGGCCTGGAAGCGGAAGCCGGGCTAGGGCTGTCTTTTGAGTGATCGAATCGGGGTACCGCGGCCATCTGATCACGTGGACTCTCTCTCCTCATGACGAGCCGCGACTACGCGCCGGTGTCCGGGGTCTTCGACCCGAGACCCGCAGCTTCCGTGGACGATCCGCCGCGCGCCGAACCCTCGGCGGCGCGCCTCCGGTGCGTCGTCGAGAGGCACTACGACTTCGTGTGGCGCACCCTTCGCTTTCACGGGGTACCCGACGCCACGGCGGAGGACGCCGCGCAGCAGGTCTTCTGCGTCTTCGCGCGTCGCCTCGACGAAATCGCACTCGGTGCAGAGCTCTCCTTTCTCTTCGCGACCGCTACCCACGTCGCCTCCGATGCCCGCCGCACGTTGCGCCGGCGCCCCGTCACCATCGAAACCGACATCGACACCCTCGAAGCCCCCCTCCCCTCTCCCGAAGATCTCGTCGACGAGCGACGCGCGCGCGAGGTTCTCCATGAAATCGTGGAAACGATGCAAGAGAACCTACGAGTCGTCTTCGTGCTCTACGAGATTGAGGAGCTCACGCTCCCCGTGATCGCCTCGATGCTCGGCCTACGCGAGGGAACTGCGACATCGCGTCTTAGGCGGGCCCGCCTGGAGTTCAAGTCCATCCTGAAACGCCGGAAAGCAGCGGAGAGTCATTCCCTCCGTGGAGCACGAACATGAGCCGTCCGCACCGCCTTCTCGACGCCTCGGACAGCGAAATCGAGCGCTTGCTCCTCCGGGCGGGGCGCGCGGGTGCGCCTCCGGGCGCGCAGAAACGCGCTCTCGTCGCTGCCACTGCGGTCCTCGGCGCCTCGATGATCGCAGGCACCGGCGTGGCGGCGGGGAACGCGGCGCTCAGCGCGAAGGTCGGTTCCTTCGCCGCGCTGGGCTCGCTCAAATGGCTCGCGCTCGCCGGGGCGGTCGGGGCCGCAGGGGTAGGAACTGTCGTGGGCGCCGTCGCCATCCAGCATGCGGCAACGCCTATGGTCAGCACGACCGTTCGGACGAGCGCCACGTCCGTGCGCCCCGCGTCCATTGCACGATCGGCCCCGCCACCTCCCACACAAGCCACAGCGCGACCGGTCGAAGCCGTGCCGGCCTCCGCGACGTCTTCCGTTCAAACACCCCCGCACACGGCGAGCGGCTCGCCGATCGGCCTAGCCCCCGTACCGACGACCCCGTCTTTCTCCGATGAGCTGGCCACCCTCGACCGGGCGCGAGCCGCCATCGATGTCAGGGAGCCTGCCCGCGCGCTCTCAATCCTGGAGGGGTATCGATCTCGCTTTCCCAACGGGGCGATGCGGCCGGAAGCGGCAATGCTTCGCATCGAGGCGCTCGAGAAGGCAGGAGACCACCCAGCGGCGATCCGCGCCGCCGACGCGTTCCTCGAGAGCGACCCGGCGACGCCCTACGCCGCGCGTGTGCGGTCTCTCGTCGAATCGCCGAATCCTTGATCGGCGAGGCAGGCCACGGCCATTAGGCCAGTGGCTCTCACCGAATCAGGAGATCTTGCCATGGGGTCCGGAGTATCCGCCTTCGCGTGGTTGTCGTGCGCAACGTTGGCTCTCGTCGCATGCGGGGGAGACCTCGCCATCGGCGGAGTTCCCGGCGACGGCGGTACCGGTTCGGATTCTGTAACGCCGGGAAACAGCACTCTCCTTGCGGACGGTGCCCCCGCCTCGAACGGAACGCCGAGGCCGATCGTCCTGGCCCAGAACTCGGTCGACCAGCTCGACATCCTGTTCGACATCGATAACTCGGCGTCGATGGGCGACAAACAAGTCCTTCTCGAGCAGGCGGTTCCCGACCTCATCAGCCGACTGGTCAATCCGAACTGCGTGAACCCGAGTGACGGCACCCTCGCGGGATCGTCCACGGACGGTAGCTGCGCGGCCTACGCGGGGTCGGTGATCGAGTTCAAGCCAGTGCACGACATGCACCTCGGCATCGTGAGCTCTTCGCTCGGGTCTCGCGGCGGCGACCTGTGCATGCCGGCGCAGGTAACCAACAATGGCGGTGCGTTTGCCGACGGCAACCCCGCCGTCAACTCGCACGCCGACGACATGGGCCACCTTCTTACCCGCGCCGGCGTACCCAGCACGACCAACCCGAACCAGGTCCTCGAGCGAGAGGGGACCCTCGCAGACGTCGGCGGCCAAGGGTTTCTCGACTGGTTCCCTCGGCTCACACTCACACCGCCTGACTCGAACGACCCCACGGCCTCCGTAGCGCCGGTGCTCGCACCTGTCGCGACGGCGCTCACCATGGTCGGCACGGGGGGGGCGAACTTCACGCCGGGCACTCTCGAGGGGGACTTCTCGGCCCTCGTTGCCGGGGTCCACGCGTTCGGATGCGGCATCGAGTCTCAGCTCGAAAGCTGGTACCGCTTTCTCATCCAGCCGGATCCTTACGCGTCGATTGCTCCCGCGAGCACCGCGCCGTTCCGGTCGGGACAATGGGTGGGCTACGACTCAGTCATCATCCGAGAGCGGCACGACTTTCTTAGGCCCAATTCGCTCGTCGCGATCATCGTGATGTCGGACGAAAACGACTCCGAGATCGATACCCGCTCCTTCAGTGGGATCGCCGCCAACTGGATGGTCAGTACCTTCCAGCCGCCTCACGGGACCACGCCGTGCGCGACCAACCCCGCCGCGGCAGGGTGCCAATCCTGTGCGTCCTTGTCCGCAGGGGCCCAGGCGGCCGATCCGGCTTGCGCGACGCCGTACACCGCTCAAACCGACTGGGGCTTCAACCCGAATCTGCGCCACGTGCATATGCAAGAGAAGTACGGCATCGTTCCGCAATATCCCATCCAGCGCTACTACCTCGGGCTCACGAGCCCACTGGTGCCGGACCGCAACCACGAGTATCCGATGGGTGCGAGCTCCTACCGCGGGGGCACGGTGGGCGATCCTGCCGATCTCAACTGCAGGAACCCGCTCTTCGCGCCGCCCAACGCGGATGGTTCGACGACTCTACCGACCGGCGCAGACATGTCTCCGACGACTCTCTGCAATACGGCACACCCCGCGAGTGGCTCCAGTCGCCGGCAGGGCCAGGTCATTTTCGCCCACATTGGTGGCGTTCCTCATCAGCTTCTCCAGGCGGCGCCGGGAGTGGTGGACGCGATCTCGGGTCAAACGGAATGCCCAGCGGGCACGCCGCAAGCGGACTGCCCGCAGAAGGACACTCTAGGGCTCGCGGACTGGGTCAAAATCCTCGGAGCGGGGGCTGCATCGGCCACAGCCACGAGTCCGCCCAGCTATGACTATACGGGCATCGACCCACATATGGTCGAAGCGTATGCGCCGCGCGTTGCGGGGAATTTGCCGACGGGCGTGACCACACCGGTTCCGCTATATGCCCCGACCCCCGCGGGTGGGTTTGCCGGTGGCGATCCCATTAACGGAGGAGACTGGGTCACGAACAATTCCACGGCGGGGGCCGTACCTGGGGCCGTACCCGCACCCGTCCACAGGAACCTTTACGTGGACCGCGAGTATGCGTGCATCTTTCCTCTCGTGAATTCGGCGACAGGCGCCTCGACGCCACGCGATTGCTCGAACAGCAGCGTGAACGCCATGGGTCAGTCGGACGACTTCCTGGATCAGGAAGCTTGCGACTGTTCCACGACAAAGCTTTCCACGACGACGCCGTCTGCGATCCCATCTGTGTGCGGTCAGTGCACCGCAGCGACGTGCAAGGTTGGAACAGACTACAACCTGCAGACGTACGCCAAGGCGTACCCGACGATCCGCGAGATCGAGCTCGTCCACTTGATGGGGCAGCAGGGCGTCCTCTCTTCCATTTGCCCCATCCACACCAGCGAAACGGTGCCAGGCGATCCGGTCTTCGGCTATCGACCGGCCGTCAACTCCATCATCAACCGTTTGAAGTCTGCGCTGACGACCGCATGCTTGCCGGAGAAGCTCGCTCCGACCGCGGGAAGCTGCGTGAACGACGCGGTGAAGACGGACCAGTGCGTGCAGTGCCTCGTCGTTGCCACGCTTCCGCCGCATGACGACGGAATGAGGTGCGAATATATCGCCTTGGGCCTCACCACGCCAAGCGCACAGACGCTCGCGAACTACGAAGTGTCCCAGGGAGATTCGGGCTTGTCGGGCAGAACCATCTGTCAGGTGGCTCAGATCCCGTACGGCGGTCCGAACGTTTCTTGCGACACCTCGACGACCCCGGGCTGGTGCTATGTCCAGTACACGGAGGGATCCAGCGTAATGGGCGCCTTTGCGTGCATCGCGCAAAACCAACCTCAGTCCATCGTATTCACGCCGGGCTTTCCTCCAGCAGGCTCCACCGTGAGCTTGCTGTGCCCCGGCCTACCCTAAGCAAGCACGGTCAGTCCAGCCGCGAACTTTCGGGAGTCGCTGGAAGGTCTCGGAGAGCGGTCGGCCGCGACAGTCGAGTACCCCCTTTGCCGCTCAACAATCGTTGCGCGGGGTAAATGCTCCGGTGCCCGGCGAGGAGATAGGCGAGCACGCAGACGATCACGACATGAGGGAACGCGGGAGCCCCGAGCAGCTCCGCCGCCATGATGGACAACGCGAGCGGCGTGTTCGAAGAGGCCGCGAAGACCGCCGCCAGGCCAACCCCCGCCCCAAGCTCGAGAGGAATCCCGAGCAAACGCGCGAGCACACTCCCGAGCGCCGCTCCAATGAAGAAGAGGGGCGTCACCTCTCCTCCGAGAAAGCCGGCTCCGAGAGTAATTGCGGTGAAGACGAGCTTCACGGCGAAGGCATACACAGGCAGCTTCGGATCATGGAAGGATCGGACGATCGTAGGGACGCCGAGCCCTAGGTAGTCGCTCGTACCGACGAGCTTCCAGAGCCCAACCAGGACAACCCCACCGACGAACATGCGAAGAGGTAGCCGCGGGAAGTACTTCTCGCCTTGCTTCTTGATGCCGTGCGTGAGTTCGATGAACACGGTCGCGACGAGGGCGACCGCAGCCGCAAAGACGACCCACTTGAGAAGAAGGAGCGGGGTAAGTGGAACCGGGGAGGCCGCGGGGTAGTGGGTGTGCACGGTACCCAGCGCACGCGTCGTCATGTCGCCAACGATCGATGCCACGAGCGCGGGAACCAGCGCGTCGTATTCGATGCGACCGAGCACGATGAACTCGAGGCCGAACACCGTTCCGGCGATGGGCGTCCCGAAAACGGAACCGAAGCCGCCCGCGACGCCTGCTGCGAGCAGCTGCCGGCGGACGCGCTTGTCGAGACGCAAGCGGTGCGACACCCAGTCCGTCAGACTCGCGCCCATCTGCACGGCAGTGCCCTCTCGACCGGCGCTCCCCCCGAAGAGGTGCGTGAGCACGGTGCCGACAAGCACCATCGGCGCCATCCGCAGTGGAATCTCGGGCCCCTCGTCGTGGATCGTATCGATGACGAGGTTGTTGCCCCCCTTGATGGGCAGCCCGAAGCGTTCGTAGATCCAGCCAATCCCGAGGCCCGCGATCGGTAACGCATAGACGAGGACTTCGTGACCGGTGCGAAACTCCGTCGCACGCTCGAGGAGCCAGAGAAAGAACGCGGAGGCCGCGCCGCAGATCCCTCCGACCAGCGAACCCAAAGCGATCCACTGCGCGAGAGCCGCCAAGCGAGCGCGTCTCGTCATGCCGGGCTCTCGCCATACGGGTAACTCCAGAGGACGTTCTTGGTCACGCGGCTTCTCTCCTGGCTGTCTTGCCGGAGGGGCTCACGTGAACCTCCTACGGCGCCCTCTCGCTGCTGCAGGGCTACATCGTAGGAGTCATTGGCGGTCGCAAGCGGCCGCGGGTATCGGCGGACTCCACCGCCATCGCAACTTGTCAAACCCTTCGAACGCGCAGAAGCTGCGCCAAAAGTGGCCGCCTTGTCAAGACGCTCTCTCGCGATGAGACGGTCACGGGCACCCGGCGTCGGGATTGCACGTCCCGCCGTCGGAGCAGGTGAGCACGCCGGTACAGCTACCTGCGGAACACACGCTGCACGCGTTCCCCGTTCCGCACATCGTACCGTCGAGGAGGGAGGCGTACGAACAATTGCTGGCTACGCATGTGCCGGGCAATTGTTGGCACCCACCGGGCGATTGGCACTCCATGCACGTCACGGTCGTGCCGCTGCAGCCATAGGTTCCCGAGCATCCGTCGGTGCCCGCGCATGCCGCTCCCACTGCCCCGGGGGCCACCGCACAGCCGCCGCATGCGTTCACCGATGGAGCCTCGCACACGAGCGTGGTACCGCTGCAGCCGTAGGTTCCCGCGCAGCCGCCGACCGTACATGCGGTCCCCGGCGTGCTCGAGAGCGACGTACACCCGCCACACGCGTTCGGCGAGGGGGCGTTGCACACGAGTCCGGCGCCGCTGCACACGTACGTCCCCGTGCAACCATTGACGGTGCAGGTCGCGCCAGGTTGCCCCGACAGCGCCCCACAACCTCCACATGCGTTCGCGCCTCCGGAGCATGCGTCGGCGCAGGACGCCGCGTCGCATACACATTGACCTGCGGAGCTGCACTCGTGCCCATCCGGGCAGGCGACGCAGGTTGCCCCCGCCGTGCCGCAGATTGCGGCCGCCGTTCCACCTTGGCATCCGCCGTTGTCGTCGCAGCATCCGTGCGGACAGTTGTCGAGGCCGCAGGTCGTTGTAGCCTCCACGTTCATGCTCGCGTCACCGCTGGAACCGGTGCCGCTATCGAACGCAGCGTCCGACAGGGTCGCGTCGAACGAGCTCACTTCGAGCGTTCCCGTCTCGGCAACGACGCCGGCGTCGCCCTTATCCCCGAGCCCGAAATCGCCCACCAGACCGAGGCAGCCGCCGACGAGGATGCACGACACGGTGGAGAGGAGGCAGATCGCGACCCGCACGCGTACTTTCATCGGAGCGCCCATCAAAACGTCCCGAGGACGCCCGCGCTCATCGGTCCGAGGTAGGCGCTGAGCGCCTTCGGCTTTGGATCGGTGAGGACGAGCGTGACGCCGGCCACCGCACCCACGCCAGCAACGACCATCGCGGCGGTCGAAACGTTCGCGAGCGTCCGATACGAATAGAGCTCGCCGCTGTCGCTAAGTGGACAGCCGTTGGCGCAGGACGCGCTCAGCGACGAATGCTTCGAGAGTACGAGAATGCCGGCCACGCTGCCCGTGATCAGCCCCACGGCACCGAGGCCGAAGGAGGCAACGGCCAGCTTCATAGGAAGGGGTGCGAAGACACCTGGCGGCTGCTGCACCGCGACGACAGGCGTCGGTGCCTCCGGCAATGGATTCATCGACAATGTCACGGTTTGCTCCCCCCCTTCGGCGACGTCGAACGCACTCTCCGCAACCTCGAAGCCGGGCGCACGCGCCCTGGCCGTATGCGACCCTGGGTCGCAAGGGCGACGGACTCCGAGTGCCGCCGCAGGCACGGGCGTGCCGTCGATCGTCGTGTCGGCCGAGGTTACACCCTCGACACGGATCGTGACCCAGGAGAGCCGAGGCGCGAGCGCCGCGAGCTCTCGTTTCGCGTCCGCGAGCGCCTTGCCGAACACCGCGGGCGCACGGGGTTCCAGCGGCTCGCGTACGATTCGCTGGTACGTCTCGTGCGCCGCGACCAGCTTGCCGAGTCCGACCTGAGCACGCGCCATACCCAGTAGCAACGTAGGCGCATGAACGAGAGCGTCGGCGCGCGAGAACCGCTCGACCGCGACCGCGTAGTCCCCTCGCTGTTGTGCGTCGAACCCCTCGTGCGCGAGCGAGCGGGCCGTCGCGCGGTCTGCGTCGGAAGGCTGGGCAAGCGCGACGCGCGCAACGAGGGAGAAGGCCGCAAAGAAGAAAAGAAAAGCTCTCATGCCGCCTGGTCCCCCCGAGCGCTCAGATGCCGAAATCCACATCGCTTGACCGCTTTGAAGAAGGGCGAGCCCCACTCGGGGTCGGTGCGGGCGCGGATACGGACCCCGGCACGCGCTCGGAGGACGACGCGGGCTTCGCAGCCCACTCCGGAGGAGCCCGCGGAAGATCGGTGACCAATACGGTCGAAGGGTCGGCGGTCCGCGCGGCTTGAGGGTTCGGCGATCCCGCATCGGGTGCCGCAGAAGGTGCGGGGAGATATGCCGAACTCGCCGCAGGCGCCTGGCTCGCCACTCGCTCGCCCGCAGCAACCGTAGAACCTACAGGGGAACCGGACAACGCGATCCCGAGTACGATGGCCATCGCCGCTACGAGCGCCGCGGTCGCAACGACGTAGCGCCGTGAGCGCATGAGCGCCCGCGCTCCGCGAATCGACCGGGTGAATGGAGACCGCGTCGTGGTAAGGTGAGAGGGCTTCGCGAAGAGCGTGGCGGAGGGCGGGGTCAGCTCGACCGGCGGAAGGGAGGGCGTGGATAGGTGAAGCCAACGACGCGTCTCGCCGGAGTCCGACGATCCGACACCCGGAATCGCGAGGGCCTGGCCTAGTGCGACGGCGAGCTCCCGAGCGCTCGAAAAGCGATCGTCGACTTTGCGTGAGGCCGCTCGCGCCCACCACGCGTCGAACTCCGCGGTCAGCCACGGAGCTATCTCGGACGGCACCGGCATGGGCTCGTACATGATTTGCGCAAACAGATCCCCCAGAGCCTGACTCTCGAAAGGCAGCCGTCCTGTTAGACACTGGTATGCGATCACCGCCAGCGACCAGAGGTCGGAGCGGTGATCGATTTCACGGGTGCCGCGCACTTGTTCGGGACTCATGTAAGCCGGTGTCCCGATCAGCAAGCCAGCCTGCGTGCCCGTACCTTGCAGAGCAAACGCCGACGACTTCGCGACGCCGAAGTCGAGCAGCTTGACCAATTCTTGCTCGTCATCCTCACGCGCAAGAAAGACATTCTCTGGCTTGATGTCGCGATGTACGAGCTGCGCCAAATGGGCCTTGCCAAGGCCGCGGGCGACCTGCGAGATGACGCGATACGTGCTCGCCGGGTCGAGCCGCCCGACTCGTTTCAACCGCGCGGAAAGGTCTTCGCCCTGCAAATATTCCATCGCGATGAAGGGGACATCGGCGACGACGGCATAGTCGAGAATGCGCACGACGTGCGGGCTCTGGAGCTGAGCTATCGCGCGCGCTTCGAACTCGAACCGAGATCGGAAGCTCGGATCGCTCTGCGAATCGCCGCTCATGAACTTGACCGCGCAACGGACGTGCAGCGTAAGATGATTCGCCAGCCACACTGATCCCATGGTTCCGCGACCGAGCTCGCAAACGAGCTCGAAGCGATTCGCGACGATGCTTCCGACGGTAGGAGTCACGATCTCACTCGCGGCCGCGCGTGGCCCGACAAAAGGTGCTACCGGAAGCGGTATCACAGGTATGATAAGGGGTCCACACGTAGTCGAAGCACAGCCTCGTCGTGCGGTGTCTTCGCCTGTCGTCTCGTCGCCGCATGGCGACGTTGGCTATGTCGAGCCATGTGACGGCACAACGTGTGCTCTGTCCCCAATCGCAAGCGGTTCCAAGACGTTACGTCTTGGACGCCCGTGCCCTCGCGTAGACCTTCCTCGTCCCGAATCGTTCTTCGTCCCGGACAAAACGTCGCTTCGTCAAAAAGAAACGACCTGCCCGGCTTACTCGGCGGGGGTGCTCTCTGCCTCGCCCGAGCCGGAGCCGGCCTCGGCGGACTTGACCTGCGATTGAATGCGCATCCCGTAGAACGAGCGGTACACGCAGTAGAGCGCGACCGCGAAGAATACGGCTGACAAGACCGCGCTGGTCGAACGTGCGATCGGGTTCTTCTCGTCGTTCGCGAGTTCGACTGCGAGGAGGCCGAAGAGCGTAGTGAACTTGATGATGGGGTTCATCGCGACGGAGGAGGTGTCCTTGAACGGATCGCCGACCGTGTCGCCCACAATCGTCGCGTCGTGCAACGGCGTCCCTTTCATCTTCAACTCGACCTCGACCACCTTCTTGGCGTTGTCCCAGGCGCCGCCGGCGTTCGCCATGAAGAGCGCCTGGAAGAGGCCGAAGAGCGCGATCGAGATGAGGTATCCGATGAAAAAGAACGGCTCCGCGAACGCGAACGAGAGCGTGCAGAAGAATACGGTGAAAAAGATGTTGATCATCCCCTTCTGCGCGTATTGCGTGCAGATCTCGACGACCTTCTTGCTGTCGGCAATCGACGCCTTCTCCGCCCCGTCGAGCTTGATGTTCGCCTTGATGAATTCGACGGCGCGATAGGCCCCGGTCGTGACCGCCTGCATCGACGCCCCCGTGAACCAGTAGATCACGGAGCCGCCCGCGATGAGCCCGAGCAGAAACGGCGGGTGAAGGAGGGAGAGTTTCTGTAGGTCGCGGGTCAGCCCGCCGGTTAGGAGCATGATGATCGAGAAGATCATCGTGGTCGCTCCGACGACGGCGGTTCCGATGAGCACCGGCTTCGC
>Ga0182024_10009879_pt1 | contig 19592 bp, 25 predicted proteins | sample P32metaG_FD_120480 | JGI IMG/M metagenome (GOLD analysis project Ga0182024, IMG submission 120480) | Permafrost microbial communities from Stordalen Mire, Sweden - P3-2 metaG (Illumina Assembly) | ecosystem: Environmental > Terrestrial > Soil > Wetlands > Permafrost | place: Sweden: Stordalen... | reverse complement strand
GCACTCCCTTGCCGCACCGCCCGCGCTTGCCGAAGCCGGGCTTCCGCCACACGCAAATCCAGATTCGATCGCTCCGCTCGCTGGATGAGGGAATCAAGCTCGACATCGTTAAATGAGGCCCACCAGGACGAGGGTGGGGTCGCCCTGTCAGTCACCCCATTTGCCACCGGCGAGATCCAGATGGCGGGGGCACTAGCCGGAGACGGGTGATAGTTCGGTCCGACAGCGCAGCCGCCTAAGCCGGCAGCGCCGACTACCGTCATAGCCTTAAGAATTTTTTTCCACCACATCGTGTGCGACACCTTTCTATGGCTGGCTCGGGGCGCGCGGATCCAATTCCAGGTATACGGTCGTCGGCATACCCAGACGCATTTCGTCCTGGGGGTCCCGCACGAAAACTCGAATTTCATAGACCAGGCTGGAACGGAGTTCCTCCGTCTGGACAGACTTGGGCGTGAATTCGGCGACGGAAGAAATGAAGCCGACCCAACCCGAGAGCGTCCGACCGGGAAAACTGTCAGCGCTGATCGACGCTCTCATCCCCGTGTGAATCCTTCCCAGATCGGACTCGGAAACATAGGCCCTGATCCACTTCGGATCAGCGATGGCTAGATCGAAAATCGGCCGCTGGGGGGACGCCATCTCGCCAGCCTCCAATAGCCTGGAGCGCACCACGGCATCGCAGGGAGAAACGAGTTCAGAGTCAGCCAGTTGCCTGCGCAGGAGGCCGAGTTGTGCCTGATCGGCGCGCAATTGGGCCTCCCCTTGCGCAATGTCCTCCCTCCTCGGGCCAATCTCGGATAGATCGAGGGCTTTTTCCGACACTTCCAATCGCGCCTCCGCCATGCCCAAGGCGGCTTTGGCGCTATCGAGGTCTTGCTGGCTGATAGCCCGCCCAGTGGTAAGCCCAGCCAGCGCTGTCAGGCGGGTCCATTGCTGGTTGGCATTGACTAGGTCCGCTTTGGCCGACGCGACATTGGCCTGGGCCTGCGCGATTTCCTCCGGGCGGCTGCCGTGATGCAGTTTTTCCACTACGGCCTGCTGGGCCTCCACCACCGCTTCCGCCGTCGCCGCTTGTGGTTTGAGCCGACTCGTGTCCAACCGGGCCAGGGTCTGTCCGCGCGTGACCTTGTCCCCTTCCTGGACCAACACCTCGGCGATGCGCTCGCTATTGTTGAAAGAGATCTCGACTTGGCGCAGATCGACATTCCCATAAAGGACCAACCGGTTCGGGTCTTTTTTCGAGTGTTCCCACAACCGCCCAACTACGACGCCGACCGCGACGGCGGCCAAGACTGCCAAAACCACTGCTCCCGCAATAGAATCCTTTCTCTTTATGAACGAAGACGGCGCGGTTTTGGCTTCAGGTTTAGGCTCGGCCTTGGTTTCAGGCTTAGGTTCGGCTTTGGCGGCATCTTTTCCGACCTCCTTCCTCGCCTGATCCCAATCATGAACTGCCGGGTCGCCCTGGCGGCCTCGCTCCTCGTGGAGTTCATAGGCCCGCTTGGAGATCTCCGGCGCCGGTTCGGGCGGTGTATTGGCTTTAGCTTCAGCTTCAGGCTGAGCCCCAGGCGTGGACTCCGGCTGAGACTCGGCTTTCGGCCCGGGCTGCTCGGATTTATTCATCTGGAACTTCCATTTTGAGATCAGGGATCGACGCAGGAATACAAGTCCACCTTGTCGCCGAAGTGATAGGTGAGGGGAGCGCCGCTATTTGCGCCCACGCCCGCGCAAACCTCCCTGATTGTTGCGACACCGTGACCGAAGTCCTCACTCGCCGCTCTTAACAATTTTGCCCGCACGTGGGTTGGCCGTGAGCTTTTCGACCATTCCCCGAGGATCGGCGCTCGGCTTTCGTGCCCGTCCCGCCACGTGATGGCCCTCATGTACGGCCGAGGTTCTGTTGACCATTTGCTTGCATCCGCTGGCGAAGGTCTCTAATTCTCAGCTAAGACCTCCGTATAATACATACGTATTAAAGTATATATTACTTTTTGTCAAGCAAACAGAATGGCAGATAGGTCAAGTGCGCTCAATATCTGTTGGGACGTTTTGGCCCGGACAGTGACCGCAAACGCTGGGGCACTCGAATGTTCGAACGGGGCGGGAAAAATAGCAAGAAACGAGCCATCGTGGCCGTGGCCCGAAAACTTGCTGTTCTTCTCCACCGATTGTGGGTTACCGGTGGTGCGTACCATCCTCTTTATAACGTCGCAATCAGTTCCGGCGCACCATGATGTCTCGAAAGAGTCTTCAACGTTGCCTATGTGAGTAACCGTGCCAAACGATCCGCATTTCCTGATGATGCTACGAGCCAGGAGGAATTTGTAGAAGGATACCGTGTTCACGGTGACTGCGTGTTTTTTCCCGGGCCTTCGAGGCCGACAGAAAGATTGCAGCCCCAACCTGATACTGAGAACCCCAATGTGCATCCGGCCTCGACAAGAGCCGACTAAGTACGAATGGAAGCGTGTCGATCAGTTCAACACGGCATCTAATGACTCCAAGATGCGCAATCCCCAACTACGAAGAACCGACTAGAAGACTCGTCCCATCATTGCAGTAGCGCACGTGTCTGCAGAAGTGTGTTGTTTAAGTCTTGTTTTTGTTCCAGAACCCGTTTTGCGTTCGGGATCACGTTTGCAAGTTCTTGTGGTGCGCCTTCAACCGCTTGGTTTAGCGCAGGCAGTTTGGACTCATCGTTCAGGGCGGCAACATATGACGAAATAATCCGAGTCAGGGCCGCGGATGTTTGCGAGTTTTCTGCGTAATCTCCACGAAGAGCTTCTAGATCGCGCTTTGCCGCCGTTGGCCAGTCAAGTCCTTCCCCTACTCGTGTAACGGCCGCTTGCAGTTGTGATCGCTGGTTCGCGGATAACTGTTCTAAGCGCAGCGCCCCAGCGACGGCCCTGAGGTGACTCATCAGAAGGTCTTTAGCGATTAGCGTAGCAAAAAGGGATCCACCATTTCCGACATCGTGCGAAAACCGCAGGCCGGCCGCTAGAGCGCGAACCGCTCCATCTTTATCGCCTGTCTTAACCAGGTGAAAGGCATAAAGAACATTGAGCCGCCCAAGAACCAATGCTTTTCTGGCATAGTCCACCGGCACGTCGTGCCCGAGCCCGTAATCCAGTCCCCAGTCACAGTTCGGAAGAGGGGTCGCGCGGGCCATGATTTCAAGGGCCAATGTGTTTTTCTCAAGCAGGTCTTTGTATTTAGAATCGTCGTATGGCGCTGTACCGTCGAGGATCGCGTTGAGTTCTTTGGCTTGCTGGTCGGTGATACCGGAATCCTGAACTTCAGAGAATGCCGACCAGTAGCGCAAAGCTGCATTCTCCGTGAGGGACGCATTCCGCTGAGCCAACGCAGAACCAGCCGATAACAGTGCAATCAGAATCATCGAAGGAATCGTATTGAAGATTTTCATAGCCTGATTTTCTCCTTGCTTAGCACAGCGACCGCGCTCTGTTTGCCTTGCGGAAGCGGGCTGGTTTGGGAACGAAACGCTAAGTCGTCAACCGCTGCCTTAAATGATGGCGCTGTCGCCAGCCAAGCATTTGCGCTTCGCATGGTTAGTGGCTCCAACGGTGCATGCCGCTCGGCAAATGCAACATCGCGAGCCGTATTTGGAACAACAACTCGGTTACTGCGGATATGCAAAATAACCGTTCCGATAACAAGAATGGCCGCGACTGCGGCAAGCCAAGTCCCAAGTGAGAGCGAACGCCGAGATGCATAGCCGACTCTGAGTGTCGGAACAGGCTCAGGGGTAATTGGATGGAATCGCTTCAAATAGACTTCGAATTGCTCATCATCGGGAGTCTGCATAGGAATTCTCCTTGGCGAACATTGAGCCGCGCAGCTTGGCCAGGGCATACCGGTATCGCGACGCCGCCGTGTTCGAACTGACACTCAGCAGGTCACCGATCTCCGAGAAAGTGAGTTCGCCCCATACGTGCAGAACTATGACTTCTCGCTGATCATCCGGAAGATCGCCTAGCGCACGCCTCAGATTCTGCTCTCCGGCATAGTCCCGGTCTGGAGGACTAAACCATGCCGAGTCGATGTCGAGAGGTATGTTTCGATCCTGAAGCTTGGCGTCGTTGAGAACGGCGTTGCGTACACACGCAAAGAGATAGGCTTTTTTGTTTATCGCTTGGCTTAGACTTCCGTTCTCGATCGCCTTCAGGAACACTTGGTGAAGCGCATCTTGAGCGCGGCCCCGATCGCCCGAAATCGCCGACGCGAACAGCAGCAGTGCCGCCCCATGTTGGCGATACAGGACCTCGATCTCGGCGGTATTTCGGTCTGTCCTAGCCACTTTGCGATCTCAATGTTAAGACAATCGGCGCCCATGGATTTGTCTATGTCGGGGGAACTTCTTTGTCGCATCAGCAAGGCTGCACCAAGCCAAAGGAAGTCCAATGGGATGTGCAGGTTAGATTGCGAGACGGGAATCCCTCTCAACAACTGCTAATCGGAAGAAACCAACCGCGGTATCTCCCAGGGTCCGCGTTGCCTTCGTTTTGCGGAAAAGCATGCAAACGGGCAAGGAACCCGTCAAGGTTTCCCTTCGGCTCGCATTCGCTCGACCTTGACTGAACCCTTGCCCGTTTGCCGACAACCTCTCCGCTAGAAAACGAAGGCACACAATCGAAGCCAAACACCAAAAACTTCGATTGACATCACAGCGCCTTCTCATGGAAGGGAAAAAACATGAAATTAGAAGAAGTCAACCACAAAACTTAAAGAGGCCGTCGATTATCTGGTGCAGTCGCTGGAGTCCGGGCAGGTGGGGCGCGAGGCGGAGTTACGGCCCAACGAAGCTGCTTTAAGCGAGTACACAGATTCGTCTTCTTCGCGGTTTTTCTCGTCAGTTTTAGCCGATACTTTTTGGGCCTCAGACATCGAAAAAAATACGGCGCCAAGCGCCATACACTGCTGTCCATGCACTCTTTCGTGCACCAGTTCGCATTCGTATCCGCAAGGATCTTTTTTGGGATCAGTGATCATGTCAATAACGTATTGATTGGGTATCCTGATTTGCGTGCCCTTTGCGCACACGCCCTGTGGAATCGACCGCGCTGCCTCCGGTGTCAAAGAGATGGCTGATTTCGTGCCCGATGCCGTCACCGACGGCGCCGTAGTTCACCGCGGCGGGAGCCTCCTGCGGGTCGAAGTACGGCGGTTGGAGAAATGCTGTGGGAATGCTAAGCGCATTTTGCAGGGGCAATTCCTCCGCATCGACGGTCTGCGGATAAACCCCGCCGCCCACTCTTTGCGATCGACGGGATGGCCGAGACGGGCGATAAAGCGGTGGTAATCGAACAGGCTGCCGCGCCATAGGTTGCCGAAGATGTCGTCGGCCTTGACTAGGTAATCGGAGTAGTCGCGCCCGGTCTCCGGGTAACCGATTCCCACATAGAGATTGGTGAGCTTGGCTTGCGCTTCAGCTTTGGTCGCAGGATCCATCCAGGAGAGGGCCTCAATGCGGCGCCGAAAAAGGTGGTTCTGTTCCCCACCCCTGCGCGGTCAGCCGGAGAAATCTGGGTACAATAAGGGGACGATAAGAGTTAACCTAGGGTACTCTCTCGGACTAAACGAAGTTCGCCGACACCCGCCGAGAATCATTGGGCCGCCAAGATATAGGGTTTCAATTCTGCACTGGCAGCCTCTGCCTCGCCAAAGCGATCGGCATCCTGCTTCTGGCCAGAGCGACGATATAGCCCGCTTTCGTCAAAGCTCGCTCGCTTACGGCCTTGCGAAGACCGTCTAAATTTGTAGCGAGTTCGGAATGACCATCTTCAATTAGTGTCTGGTCGGCGCCGTCTATAAACTCACGCACAAGAAGTATTTCCAGCTCTAAACTTTCCTTCGCATCCTTAGCGGGGGACGCATTCTCCATCTTAAGAAGTATTCGATTTCCATCGCTTTAGAGGAAGCCGAATGTTGTGTCCTTGCGGAACGCTCTGAGAACTGCGTCTACTCAAAAAACTCGAGTATTTGATCCAAATTGAATCGGTTCAAAATTCTTGCGAGCTTTGCGGCTGATGAGCTCCCGGTGCCAAGATAATATATGATTCCAGGCAAATAATTCTTTTCAAATTCGCGACTTCTTCTCGGCATTAAACTCATCTTCCGACTTGGCATAGAGGGCTCGGAGATAGAGCCGTCGGTCTCTAAGCACACCAGGTTTTCGGGTAGCGTGCGGATCGCAAGCGAATGCATGATTGAAAGCTTCCAAACATTGAGGCGGCAAATTCCGAAGCTTCTACTAGACTTCTCCGGCGTCCTGCACTCCCGATGCAGATCACTGTGGTGTAGACTCTCATCTTTTGAGATTAAAATCGGCCACGTCAGGAGTCACCATGCTTTTGAGATTGTTTTTTTTCGGATCGCTGGAGAAACGACAATGCATGCTGCTGAGACTTTGTGCACTTCTCTTGTTGTGTACAGCTGTATCCGCCCAAGACCGTGTCACTGAGCTGATGAAACAGTTTACGGAGGCGCCCGGACCTCCGGGTGCGGAAGGACCTGTCCGTAAGCTGGTGGTCGAGAACATGAAGCCCTATGCCGACAAGATCATGTACGACGGGCTCGGCTCAGTGATTGTGCAGCAAGGAACAAGCGGACCGCGAATCATGGTGGACGCGCACATGGATGAACTCGGAGGGATGGTGCGTCACATCCGTCCCGATGGCTACATTTCCGTGCAAATGCTCGGGTACTGGCTGCAACAAGCCCTCGGTGACCAACGTTGGGTGATCATCGGAAGCAAGGGGGCGGTGCTTGCAGTGACCGAACTTTGGGATGCGCATGTGGCTCCCCATGAGGCTGGACATCCGGCGACACCAACAGAATATTTCCTCGATGTGGGAGCTCGCAATGCGGCCGATGTAACGGCGCTTGGCATATCACCCGGAGATCCGATGGTTCCGGTTTCCGAATTCGCCATCTTGCCGAACCAGCGCTATCTGGCGAAGGCCTGGGATGACCGGGTGGGCTGTATTGCGATGATAGAAGCCATTCGGCGCCTTCACGGCCAGCCGCATGAAAATCAAATCTTCTATACTGCGACCATCCAGGAAGAGGGAAGCATTGAGATGCGGGGTGCGACGACATCGGCGCACATCATTAATCCTGATATTGGAATTGCATTGGAGGTCGGCATCACCAACGATACGCCTGGCAACAAACCTGAAGCCGCACTCGAAACGCTGGGAGGCGGCCCCGGGATCATGATGTATTCGTTCAGTGAATATCCCAATCGCAATCTCGTTCACTTCGTCCAGCAAGTCGCGGCGGACAATCACATTCCTTTGCAATCCGATTTCGTGGAAGGTTTCGGTGACGATGCCGGAGCGATCAAGCTGAATGGAAGCGGAGTACCCGTGACTACTTTGCTGGTACCGACGCGCTCGACTCACACCCACAATGGCATTATCGATCGTGCGGACTTCGATCGCACCGTGGATCTGTTGGTTTTGCTTTTACAACGCCTCGACGGCCCTACGGTGGCTCGCATCAAGAATTTCGATTCAGACTGGGCGGCGCCTTCGCATTAGAGGGGGCGGTTGCGAAAGTCGCGAGGTTGATAAGGGCTTGGCCGACCCTTAATGAGCGAGATAAGGTACAAAGCCGTGTTTTTTGGTTGATAAGCGGTACACGGACGTGGTCGCAGTGATGTAAAGAGTGGCGTAATTCTCATCTCCCCACGTCAAATTTGCCGGTTGCTCAGGCATGACTATTGTTCCCAGGTGATGACCTTGCGCGTCCCACACCCATATCCCTTTGGGGCCGGTTACATATAGGTTCCCATCTCGGTCGACTTTGATCCCGTCGGGCACTCCATCCCCTTTTCCTCCTGGTTCTTCGCCAAAAATGCGGCCGTTTTTCAGAGTTCCGTCAGGGGCTACGTCATATGTGAGGATGTTTCTCTTGTCGCTGTCATCTACATAAAAACGCTTTCCATCGGGGGAAAAAGCGAGGCCATTCGGCTGCGACAGATCCTTCGTGAGCAGCCGGACATTTCCTTTGTGATCCAGACGGTATACGCCTTGAAACGGGATTTCCTGTTTTTCCCCAGCCACAAGGTCTAGCGTGGGATCAGTGAAGTACATCGCGCCGTCGGGCCCAATGATGACATCATTTGGACTATTGAATTTCTTCCCCGCATAGTGATCGGCTAATATCTCGTACTTGCCGTCGGGTGCCACCGCGACGATGGCTCGCAACACGCTGGCGCAGTCGATCAAGCGATGTTCCCGGTCGAAAGTATTTCCGTCCGGATCACCTAATGAGATGACTTCCGCCTTCTTTCCATCCGAAGTGACGCGGAAAATCTTGTTGATGGTTTCGTCGCTCACATACAGGAAGCCTGCCGGATCCCACATGGGACCCTCCGTGAAGCCGAAGCCACCCGCCACCAGCTCGAGCTTGGCGCTCTTGTCAAATAGATTCCAGAATTGTGGTGATTCGGCGTGAAGCTCGAATTTGCGGGATGGCTTCTCTTGTGCGGCTAACGAACCAGTAGCCAGAGAGTACAGAAGGGTGAACAAGCAAAAGATGCGTGCATTCTTTGTATGCATGAGAATCCGTTCCGTTCTATTTTTTAGCGGATGATCTGGTTGGCCATGCCAGAGATAGCACTTAATCGTTGTCTTGGTAACCATGATCGCGCTTTTTACCACCAGCCATGCTCATCAGATAACTTACCAAATGATCGATTTCTTCCCGGCTTAACGTGGATGCGTAGTCAGAAGGCATTACTGGCTTCGGTTGATGCTCGAGGCAGCGCAGCTGCGATTTCTGGAAGAAGTAAAAGTCTCCGTTCGGAGTTTGCAGTTGCACCGAGAAATTATCCTGGTTGCGAGCAATTCCGCTTATGCTCTGCCCATCCACAGTTACCGCAACAAGGTCAGTTTTTCGCCAAGTAGTATTTTCGGCTGGATCGGTTATGGCGCTGCGAGCTTCCTCCGGCGAATGGTTGCCAGCATATTCAGAAAGCTCTGGTCCTAGAAATCCGCCAACGGCTTCGGCCATATGGCAGGTGGAACATCCTGCGTTGCCAAAGAAAATGGACTTGCCTTTCAAGGGGTCTCCCCGCAATGCGGCTTGTTGTCGGCTTCCTTGAAGGCGGCGCAAGTAGGCGACAACATTCTTGATTCCTGGGGCTCCTAGTGAACGGAAGGGCGGCATTGCGGTTTCGGGAACCCCGTTCGAGACAATCGCAGAGATCTGATTGTCAGAAAACCCTTGCAATTTTGGATTGTTCACAATGTTGGGCGCATGTTCCGCGCCCCTGCCGTCGAGACCATGACATCCAGCGCACACGGTGACGAATACCTGCTGACCTTGGGAAGAGTCGAGCTTTGTCTTGGGATGAGTCGAATTTGCCTGAGCGTGTACTTCGCTGCGGAAGAGGCTACCGAAGGCTAGTAGAACAATCGCGAGCGGGAATGTGGAATGCAGCCGAATAATGAATCTCCACTTGGATTGCAGTGCCTGAAGCTTGCCAAAGCAGACTTCAGGCCTTCCACTCAATTCTGCGCTGCCAGGTTAGAACAACAACTTGAGAGCGACTTGCATAATGCGAGGATCGCGAGCGCCGGTGACGTATCCGAACGAACCGGAAGTTGGATCCGCGGCGTTATTGGCTCCCGTAAAATTGGAATCCGCATTGATCCCACCGTTGGGATTGCCGAATTGCGCATGGTTGAACAGAGGGTCCGAACAATAGTGCGCATACACTTCTCCCGCGAGATCAGAATTAAGAGCGGCGCCGACGAGTTTCCCAATACCGTGGTAGACTATACCACCGAAACGAAATAATTACTAAAACGATTAAATACGCTTATATTGAGGGTTTATATTGACTCGACAACAACTGTCAACACTTTCCTGCAAAAGCAGTTACTAAGAAAGTAATGAACAGGAGAGGCTCTAATTGGTAAAGCGGAGAGAGGCTCATAATCGATGAATCTTCTCCGAAGCGTTCAATTCACTGGATTGCTTTGCGCCTGCATGATGGCTTCGTCGAGCGCTAAAGACGGATCGACTTCATCGGTTATCGACGTTTCTCCTAAGGAACTTGCGGTCACGCCAGTTGGGGCGAATTGGACATCATATAACGGGGATTACTCCGGACGTCGCTATAGCAGCCTTTCTACAATAAATACTAAAAATGTGGAGAAACTAACTGCGCAGTGGGTGTTTCATGCGCAGAACTCAAACCATCTCGAAGTGACCCCGGTTGTTGTGAATGGAATGATGTTTGCGACTTCGGCGAATGACGCTTTCGCGCTGGATGCAAAAACCGGCCGCGTCGTCTGGCATCATACTCGCCGAAGCAGCGACGGTCTCATCGATGACGCGTCGCGGCATATTAATCGCGGTGTTGGCGTCTGGCACTCGCGTGTTTATATGGAGACTGATAACGCGCATTTGATTTGTCTCGATGCGCGTTCGGGCAATTTACTATGGGAGGTTCCGTACGCGGATTGGAATAAGAATTACGGTGCAACCAGCGCACCTCTGGTGGTGAAAGACAAGGTCATTGTCGGAACTTCTGGCGGGGATGATGGTGTCCGTGGATTCATCGCCGCTTACGACACGATGACTGGCAAGCTTGCGTGGCGCTTTTGGACGATTCCCGCCCCCGGCGAATTTGGTAGTGCGAGTTGGCCCGGAGAAGAATATTTACACGGCGGCGGCACAACATGGATGCCCGGAACTTACGATCCGGAACTGAACGCTATTTTTTGGGGGACGAGCAATCCATCGCCTGACTTCGACGGGAGTGGCAGGCCAGGAAATGATCTCTATACCGACTGTGTCGTCGCGTTGGATCCTGACACCGGAAAACTGAAATGGTATTTCCAATTTACACCGCACGATCTTTTCGACTATGACGCTACCGAGACCCCTATTCTGATCGACGCGGCGTTTAAAGGAGAACTTCACAAACTACTCGTACAAGCAAATCGGAACGGCTTTGTTTATGTCCTGGATCGCACCGATGGAAAATTTCTGTCTGCCATTCCTTTTGTCGAGAAGTTGAACTGGGCCAAAGGAATTGACGCGAATGGCCGGCCGATTCGCACTGATGTCCAGCCAACGGTGCAGGGCACACGTGTTTGTCCTGGATACGCTGGCGCGACCAACTGGTACGCCCCTTCTTACAATGAGGACACCCACACGGTTTATTTTCTTGCTCTGGAGCAATGCCAGACCTATTTCTCCGCTGCCAAGCTGGAGCATTTTGCCGAAACGAAGACCTACTACTCCACCGGCGTAAAACATATTGCTGGTGAAGACTCTCAGAAGTTTCTTCTCGCTTATAACCTTGATACCGCGTCGTTCTCATGGAAATATCCTCAAGTTGGCCACGGAAATTCTTCCGGAGGTATCATGACGACCGCAGGTGGAGTTCTGTTCTTTGGCGATGATGCAGAATCGTTTGAAGCATTGGACGCAAAAAGCGGCAAGCCTCTATGGCACTTCAATACAGGCCAAAGTTTTAGCGCTTCTCCAATGACTTACGCTGTCGACGGCAAGCAGTATGTCGCGATTGCGGCAGGTAGCGATATTTTCAGCTTTGCATTGCCCTAGTTTGTATGGAATGAAAACATAAACGCACGTCACAAAAGGAGATAAATATGGATTCCGGATTTACTCGCAGATCATTCGCTACTCGTCTCGCCTCTGCTCTTTCAATCATGGGAATTGCCGGAGTCGTCCTCGGCAATAAATCGCAAGCTCAAACTTCCAGCGCCCAGGATTCAGGCGTCATTGAAATCAACTGCATCGCTGCCGTGGTCCGCAAATAAAAACAATTAGGGCGCAAGGAGTGACAAATGGGAGTGAACTCGAAGTCTTCCTCCGATATTCGGCGGAGCATCATGTCGAGAATTAACTGTTGTTGTCGCGATCGCATAACCGTGAATCCTATCACCGGAGCAACGGGACTCGGAAGTCCTCCGATTCCGCTCCCTAATGTCTGTAACTGTCGAAAAATCGCATTGACACCAACAATACTGGTTTCGTGATTGTTGGTGAAATCGCCTGGCTACATCAACTATCCCCATCCAACTTGCTATAAAACCAGTCTTCGTCCAGGGTGGATCACTTCCGGTTTGACCGTCAACCGCCCAGAACAGCTCACTCCGGCGCGTTATCTTGTCGATCATGTGCACTGAGCAATTGCGCGAAGAAGTAGTGATCTCGACCGCTGCCTTCAGCACAATCGTCGTATTGCAGGGCCTCATGTTGCGAGATTTCAATTTATCAACAAGCTGTCCGCTATCGCGGCCTTGTTTCCAACCTGCGAAAGGGCGAACCGGACCCGCAGAGATGAATGCAGCTCTGCCCTTGTTGTTTCGTTCGAAAGACTAGGCCTTCGGAGCTGCGCTCAAGATCTCGACCAGGCGGTCCGCGATCATCTTGTCCTCGCCGTCCTTGAGCTGCCAGACAGCAAAGCCGAAACTGTTCGGGTCGCTGGGATGGCCATGATGGCCGCCGTGACTGTCACCGGCCGGCGCGTCGGGATTGCGTCCCCGCATGCCGCTCGCACCGGCGCCCATGCTGCCGATACCGATTGGCCGGGTGTCGGCCAGCCTCTGCATGACCTCCGGCCCGGTGATGTTGAGCCTGGACGGATCGATCTGCCAGCTGTAACGCGGCGTCACGTTGCCGAGAGCTTGAGGGTTGAACTGTCGAGGGAGCGCCGTCACTCCGAACTTCTTCACTGCATCGGTGATGACCTGTGCGCGCTCGTCGTACATCCTCAGCGTGGCGTCGAAGTCCTGATTGACGAAGATCTCGAGCGCCTTGAGCTGGCCGAGAATGGTCTCCTTGCCAATCTTGCAGCAACGGCCGATGCGATCTTCCTGCGGGCTCATGTTCAGCAGGGAGTAGCGGATCAGCTCTTCCTTGCCGATCAGGATGCCGGATGCCTGCGGTCCTTGGATATCCTTGCCGCCGCTGAAGGTGACCATGTCGAAGCCGACTGCCGGATACTCCCAGAGCCGCTCGATCGGCGGCACGTCCGCTGCGGCATCGTTGAAGGTGTAGATGTTGTGTGCCCGGGCGATTTCGACGGTCTCAGGCCCGCTGACCTTGCCCTTGTCGGACAGGATATTGGTGAAGTGGATCGCCACGGTCTTCGGATTGATGGCAGCAATCATCTCTTCGCGCGTCTCGACTTCGACCAGCTTCGCGCCGGTCTGGCGGATCTGGTGGTCAAACGGATATCGATGGCTCTTCTGGATGATGACTTCATTCCTGGGGAAATTGCTTACGTCGGGAATGTCGCGCATGCGGGGCTCGATGTCTTCGGTCATCATGCCGGCGTAGCCGACGACCATGGCCGCGGCTGCGCCACCCGTCACCAGACCGGTGTAGCCGGCGGGGGACTTACACAGTTTCGCGATGAACTTACCGGCTGCGATCTCGAGATCGTCGATCAGAACGAAATGCTCGTTGCCTCTCCGGATCAGCTCCATGACCTCCGGCTTCATCACCGACCCACCGATGACGGTTACGGTGCCATTGATATTGATGAGGGGTGTTACTCCAAGCTCGGCGTAGATGTCGCCGGTAGAACCAAGCCCGGTTGTGATGGGTACGATGGGGCTGCCGTCGACCGAGGGCATGGATGGCTTGCGCTTCTTGCCAAAGATGCCCGCAGCGTTCAACTTAGCCGGAGCGAACAGGCTGCCACTGGCGGCCCCAAGCGTGGCCAGAAATGAACGGCGACTCCAACCAAACTTCGGATTCATGCGCAGTTTCCTTTCAACGTCTTTCGCGAAATTATTTATCAGCAGGCGATGTGGCCGGGGTGGGCGGAGTGACGACCATTGCGCTGCCGACGATCTCAATCAGCGAATCGCCAGGAATCCACTCGAGAGCCATGCAGGCGCGGGACGGAGCTTTGCCTGGGGAGAAATAGGTCCCGTAGATCTTGTTCAACGCGTCGTACTGCGCTTTATGTGCATCGAACCGTGCCTTGCCGATTGGCGGGGGAATACTGTCGGCGAGAGGCAGACAGAGAAAGACCTCGAGATGGATGACGCTGTCCATGGTGCAGCCTGCACGCTCGACCGACTTCTTGAGCGCCTCCATTGTGCGGGTGACGTGCCTTTCGAAGGGGTCAGTTACCAGGACGTGATCCTCCTTGGGATAGCCGTCATTTGAACCCGTGCCGGAGAAGTAGTAGATCCCATCGTGTGTGTGGTTACTGCCGCCGGGGCGACGAGGCGCATCTGCGCCAGGTCCGCCCACGGATGCGCTACCAGGCGTGGGTGTGCCAGCAGGGGGAGCCTGCTGAGCGAAAAGTTTCGGCGCGCTGGTTATGAGCGCCGCCAGCGCCGCGATCTTGCCAAAGAAGTTGCGTCGAGTGTTGATTTCCATAGAATTTCTCCTTCGGATCTTTCGTCGAGGAAAGCCAACTTGACAAAAAGCGATGATAGCGCAGGAACGAGTGGTCCAATGAGGATTTAGTCTCCCATCGAGGGACGAGATCGCCTTCGCCTCGCGCTCGAACCGTTGCTTCAGTTCAGGATTGTCGGACAGGTGCGAAGTAAGCACCTTGATGGCGACGGTTCGGTCGAGCCGAGTATCCCGTGCGCGATACACTTCACCCATGCCTCCAGCACCCAGCGGAGACTGGATTTCGTAAGGGCCGAGTTTCGTGCCAGAGGTGAGGGCCATGTGTGCGCGCAATTATAGCCTTTGCGGCACGTTGCACGTGGATGCGACGATTATGGGCGAGTGGTCGGCTAACCTTACCTTACCGAATTACGGAAGGGTTGCCCGTAATCCCCCAGCCTCGTGCATTGCAAGCACCTAATTTGGACCACCGGATAGCCAGAATCCGCAAAACCCGACTCGACTGTTAAGGTTAAAGAACGCTAATGTGGCGACCACAAAAGTCATAAAATTAGCAAAGGTCGGGTGGCTCGCGGCCTACGATCTGAAACGGAGAACACGATGTCCAACAGCATATCGACCTTGCTGCTTCGTAATCTGAGCGACGTATTTGGCGACCCCGTGCGTCGTCGCGCTGCAATCGACGAGATCTTTCACGAAGACGCAGTATTCTGTGACCCAAAAGGCGGTATATTTCGTGGCCGTGACGAGATTGATCGTGTTGCTGGTGTGATAAAAGCAACACATCCAGATTTCGAATATCAGCCCCTCTTCCCTCCCGAGGAATTAGGTGATGCCGGACGGGTTCGATTGGTATCTGGCACTCCCGGCAAACCACCAGCTTACGCGGGAACCGATTTTATCGTCGCCCGGAACGGTCGCATTGCTTCGGTCTATCTCTTTTTCGACAATCTTCCTTAAAGCAAGAATGCGCAACCTCAATGAGATCGAATGCTTTGTTAAGGCAGTTGAGTTGAAAAAGCCTGACGGCAGCAGCAAAAGCCCTAAAGCTGCCAAAGTCTAGCATCAGAAGCAAAATCAAAAACCTTGAAGAACGTGAGCTGCATGACTTGCCAGACGCGGTCGTCTCTTCATTCATGCGCGACGCGCGAAGGGTCTCAAGAGCATTACCAGCTGTCACAGGTGCCCCGGAAGTGGAACACCAGAGCCGGATAGCATACATTCTTGCAAGGAAGCCGAGCTCGCGCGAACAACAGTAGGTAGATAAAGATAGAAGCCCGATGGCTGTTCGTCAGGGCTGCTGGCGGGCCACCCAGCCCCTCAGGTTTACTAGGCGGCGAAGGCCGCCCGGCTCAACTCCACTATTGTCGGCAACTCTTCCCTAACGGGGATTGGGGAAGAGTTGACCGTCAACCGCCCACAATCGTCCCATAGCTCGGTCGAAGCTTCCACTATCGCGATCATTATTTGGTGAGCTTCGCAGACCAGTTCAAGATGACCGACATCGGAACGGTTTCCGCTTGCTTTAATTGTGTGAGGATTAGAAATCGCTGGCCTTCCCGGCTTACGTCATAAGCGAACAGGTCATTCGTGGAGACGGGCTGCCGTGGAGTGGCCTGGAAAAGAGCGGCCGGCGTGCCAACATCGAAATTGGCTCCGGTGGTCACCGGTGCCGCCATCATTTTGCCGTCCGAGGAAAGATAGAAAAGCTCTCTGCCGTCTCCTCGCCACCGGGGCTGCTCTCCCCCGCCGATCGAGACTTGCCATTTGCCCCGTGGCTCCGGGAACGAGGTCACATAAATCTCCCACTTCCCAGTCTCGTTAGAGGCGTACGCGACCCATTTTCCGTCAGGCGAGAATTGGCCGTTCCTGAGGGTGGCAGGCGCTTTCAGGAACAGGCTGTACTTCAGCTCCGGAAGCGTCACGAACCACAAGTCCGTGCCCCGGGTGTACAGGATGTACTCTCCGTTTCTCGACCAATCGTTCGGATGCTTGTCGTGGTCATCCTGCACGATGCCCCTTTCTTCCTGCGAGCCATCGGAGTTCTTTATATTCAGGTCGAAGTTGAGTTGTTGATTCGAGCAAAACACCAGCTGTGTACTGTCAGGGCTCCAGACGGGCAGCACGTGAGTGGAGGTATCGAAGGTAAGCCGCTTGGCGCTATTGCGCTGCAAATCATAGGTCCAGACGTGGGCGATCTGACTCTGGCTCTCCGTGTCGGTCTTGTCCATGGCCACCGACCTTCCGTTCGGAGCCAGGGATATGTTTTGATACACATCGGGCTTGCTCACCACCCCCACCTCCTTCCCTTTGCGATCGAACCAGACGGGTTGCGAAAGGGCGACGGCGCTGCCGCCTGTCTGAGCAATCAGCAGACCGTTGTCGGAGACGGCAAATACGGCTCTTCGGACGAGCTGCTGATAAGAGATATCGGTCAGGATGGTTATCGGCTCTCCTGTCAATGCGAATCGCTTCAAATCGAAGCGCTGGGCAAGCAAAGTTTTTTCACGGGGAAATAGCAAGTATCCAGGGGCGGCATAGGACGCGTTCGCGGTCGCTTCCACCACGAAGAGCTTCTCGTTGGAGTCGAGCGCACCCACGCACCCCAAGGTAAGAGTTGCAGACTATCCGTCGAGAGTCGTTTCGTTCGCGGTGGGCTGGTGATCGGTTGGGATCGCTCGCACATGACCTCGAGGACACAAAAGGCTATATCAAGAGGGTGACAACACCCGTGGCCACGAGTGCCCCTGCCCAGATCAAGTCGAAGTTGAGCCATGCCTTACGGAGAAGCGCGAGGCCCAGCTTTCGATACACCACCCAAGCGAACAGCCCAGCGACCGCAAGATAAGCGATGGTGTGGACCCCGGTGGCGAGCATCCCTGTGAGCGGGCTGCCGACCGGAGCCATGTGATTGTGGCCTGCCATTTGGCCCTGTGCTTCGACAGTGTTGCTACGCAACAGAACCGGTACCACCATCAGGCCTGCGCCGTGCGCAGAGGCCATAAGAAACGACCACACGGTCAAATCTCGAAAGCCTACCTGCATGCGGACCCACCGAGGGTGCTGATGCCGCACCAGGAAATAGATCCCAAGTCCAATCAGGATTGCGGCGACGGAGTAGCGGATCGCTACGAGCGGCAGCGTCATGCCGAGCACCGCGGCAATCAGCACCACGCTGCCGATGGCCAGCGCGTGGCCGATTGCAAGGGGGATGAGGGACCTTAATACTGCGCTCCCCTTTTGCTCCTGCATCCCCAACGCCACCGCGAAGAGCCACCCCATTGCAGGATTTATTCCGTGGTAAGCGCCAAGGAGTAGCAACATCCACAACGCCGTCGGAGTCAGCCCGGCATGCGTCATTGCGTGTCCGAATAGCAATAGGAGTCCGACGAAGCGTCGCCCCCTTCCAGCCGCACCTGGTGTGCACGCAACTCGTCGAACTCGACAAAGAATTTTTCGTCGAGTTGCATTCCGCCCTTGGGGCTCGTATCGATCTTCACCATCCAACTCTTTACACCATCAGGATAGAACTGATCGTCCCATGGAGAGTAGAGCGAGTTGGTAAAGTACACACGCTTACCGTCGCGGCTGATCTCGACCATTTGGGGACCGCCGTTGAGTGCCTCTGTGGGCTTCTTCGGATGAGCCGACCGGCGCACGATGCCGCCAAGGTGGATTGAGCCAGTCTTTTTTGGGCTCGCGGGATCGGACACATCGTACTGGATGAACTCACCTGTCCCCCAGCACGAAACATAGAGGAAGCGGTCGTCGAGTGAGAGATTGATGTCGGATACCAACGGTGGAACTGCCTTGAAACCCTTCAGTAGTGGCGGCAGGATCTCTGGATCAGCTGGCTCAGCGGGGATTTCAATCACCTTGCGAACTGCCCATTTGCCTTTGCCGTTCGTACCGCCGTCCTCGCGATACCACATCCAGACGGAGGACGATAAGTCTTTCAGCGAGACGACTACGCCCACGAATCCGAAAGCTTTGTTGGGATCGTGGGCGGGGCGAAGTTCCAATACCATCTGCTGTTCCGCGCCTAGGTCAATTTCCTGAAGATGCCGACGCTTGTCCAAGTCCCAGATGTGCAGTTTGTGACCGTATTTTCCTCCCAGCAGCAATTCCGGGTTAAGGCCATCCTTCACCATATTCGGCGTTCCCCATTCGGAGGTGATCATGGTGTCGTTCCCGAGGTGCCACCAGAAGTCGTACGCCAGATTCTGGGGGCCGCGCTCCTTCTCCCACGGGCCCTTCAGCTCAAACGTGTTCGCATCCATCAGGAAGATGCCGCCAGGGCCATCGCCGCTAGCCGAACCGAGCGCGCTACCATAAATGCCGTCGGGGCCACAATGAATCGTGTGTGGCGATGTGTAGCCTGTCTTTTTAATGAACTCTTCAGGCTCGATCACTTTCACGATCTTGGGGTGCTGAGGGTCCGCTTTCGTGTCCAGGATGTGAACCCGCGACGATCCGATGCCCGGTACGATCAGGTAACGACGCTCCATGTGCGGGTGCGGGTTTTGCGGGCAGAGGCACGCGCTGCATGCGTTCCAGCCGAAGTGATGCAACTCGTTATCGTTGTGGGGGAAATCTACCTGGCCGACGAACTGGCCATATGCGGAGGAGCGCGGATTGACATCGATAACGCCTATGGCGTCGCGCTTACCATTCTTGCCGACGTTGAGCAAAGAGACGTAGGCGATGCGTTCCGGCGCGGCTTGCATCGCCATGCGCGGCGAAGGATAAAAGGTTGGATCTGGCTTCAAGGACATAGTCATATTCTCCTCTAGCAAGAGTTACTGCGAAGCATTCTCCCCGGGAATTTTTCACGCAACGTGACGCAATCACGATGGCCAACAAAGCCGCCACGGCAGGACTCCAGGAGCTATGGGAAACGCCGGTATGACAACGCGTGCCAAGAGTCCGCGATCCCGCCAGCAGCCGAAGGTCCACGCGCGGTTCTTCGGTCGCTGTAAGCATAACTCGTCCGCCTACTACTGGGCCACACCCTTGCTGATCGGGGTCCCCGGTAACCGACTCAGCGGCAATCGGGCGCATTCCGGTCGGATGACGGGCTGCGGAAGTTCATCCCCAGCACGACTACTTCTCCCGTGGTGTCCGTCATCCTGTACTGGTCTTCGATCGCATAGCCGTCGAGAATAAAGCGCCCGAGCCAGGTCGCCTGAAACGTCTGCCAGTTC
>Ga0182024_10009878_pt1 | contig 19595 bp, 14 predicted proteins | sample P32metaG_FD_120480 | JGI IMG/M metagenome (GOLD analysis project Ga0182024, IMG submission 120480) | Permafrost microbial communities from Stordalen Mire, Sweden - P3-2 metaG (Illumina Assembly) | ecosystem: Environmental > Terrestrial > Soil > Wetlands > Permafrost | place: Sweden: Stordalen... | reverse complement strand
CGAAGCTGCCAACGCAGCGGAAGAAGTGCTTGTATTGCTTGTGCTCATCAAAATGAGATTTCTTTCCCCGCCCTACAGTAATTGTCCAGGGTCTACTTGTCTCACTCATCTTGGCACAGAGGGGAACACCCGTAGATAACTTACCTTCGACGAGAGAGTCGCTATCTGAACGCCTGCCGAGCGAACGCACTAGAGTTTGCACGTCGGAAGGCCCGCCGTTGTTCACAATCTGCTGATTCTGAGGATCGGTCACTACACTTGCGTTTGCCAAACCCTGAAGCACAAGTACGAGATCATCCTTGGTCAGCCTTAACGCGAAGAAGTGCTGACTGAACGTGACGTTGTTGTCCTTCACGCATCCAAGCGTATTTCCATCATTGCCGCGCGGGAATTTGGGGCTCCCAGCCTCAGGCCACGAGGGTGTCGACACCTGCATCACGAATCCTTCACCCTGCTCGTTCCAGGCAACCATTCCCTTGGAATGCCCCCAAGGTCCGGCGCAATTTCCACTACTCGTGCATGGTGCGATGTGCGGGTCCCCATACGGTTGGTCGTTCCAAATTACGTAAAAGAACTTCCCGTTATAAACCTCATCGTAGCTCGCTCCGACCGGGTCGTTCACGGTTGTCCCCAGGCAGTCATTCAATCCATCCTGCAGCGTGGTCGATTCGCTGCTGGCAACGACGTATTGCTGGCCAAACTTTGAGTAGGTCTTCCCGGTTTGTACCTGTCCGCCAAATAAGCAGGACCGTATACCCCCCCACACCCAGGGAAACTCTTGGCATTGAGCTTGAAAACGAACCACCACGTCACCGAGTGCCCTTTGGAGAGCAAAGGACAAGGCACACTCGAATCGCATCCCTGGAGGGTCGGCGCAGATTGGCTTTGGGGCGCAATCTCCTGTGCCGTTGATGGCTTCCCGGGAACCATCGCTCCGTGCAACAACGCGATGCCGAGTGGTACAACCGGCACAATTGCTCGGACAGCTGCCCCGATACGGCGGACACCCTTCCCGTTTGTCTCATCTGCATTCGACGGCATAAGACTCTCCTCCACAACGATGAGCACCAGCCACAACTAGACAGCTCAAGAGTATGTTCGAGTCACTCCCTCAACAAACCGCGGACCAAATGATAGGCCTAAGGATTGCCACTCCCGCCGCCTGCCACAGGTCCCCCCGCGGTCGTGTTGTTTGCGGAAGGCTTGGTCACCCCTTCAGGTCGCGAGAACGAAATCCCTTTTCCAGCTGCATACGTGCTGCCGCTGATGCCAAGCAACGTCAGAATGCTCTGTGGGATGTCGGGAAGTTCCAGTCACTTCAGGATGTACAGGAATATACCCACCGCTATCAACAGCGTGAACACAAGCAACTGAAACCGCGACATGCTCGCGTCGCCGTTCGCCTCATCCAGGAGAGTAGATAAATTGATCTGATTGGTCCACATCTTGACCAGCAGCATCACGCACAATGCTCCCATAATTAGAAGAAAGGCGAACGCAATTAAGTGGTCGTCTCAGCGGAAACATGGCACGGTCGGCACCGAAAAATCACAATATTTTACACACCCTTAAAACGGGCAGAGATTGGCCGGTTAAGCCGACATCTTGTTACTTATCGATCGCCGATAAGTACCTCAGCGATTTATCAACTGGAGAGACTCGCTCGTGTCTGAGAATCAAAATGGAATAGACGGCGCGCGGCTGGAACTACCCTGCAAGCAGGCAATAATCGTCAAACCGCCAGGACGCCAGAAAGAGCCATCGGATGAAGCGGCCAAAGAGGCATGGTTCACAACTCCCGCGGCAACCTCACCCTAAGAGAAGTAAAAGACCTTCGGCGGCCCGAAGCGTTGAGGGCCCTGCCAAAGTTTGGCCTTCGCGATCCATATACGTTCCTGCCAATACGATTGCCCGCAGTGTCGGCACAGTGAGTTGTTCGTGGGCCATGTTGAGAACGACTTCGAGTTCTTCGGCTCCGCTTATTCGATAACGCAATACGCTCTGCTCAACGTGAATGTCATGCAATTTACCGCTGATAAGGGTTGGGTGTTCCTTCCTGAGGGCGACGAGTTTGCCATAAAGATTCAAAATAGATGCGCTGTCTTCCTCTTCGGCGGCAACGTTGACATGAGTGCGGTCCTCGCCGAAGGGTAGCCACGGCACGCCGCTCGTGAAGCCGGCGAGCGGGCTTCGATCCCAGCACATCGGCGCACGTTCCGGGTCGCGGCCCTGTCCGATGCCGGGCTCATTTTTTTCCGCCGGATCCTGAACCTGCTCGGGAGCAATCGGGGCGTTGGTCATCCCAATTTCGTCGCCGTAATACACGGTGAGCGTACCAGGCAAAGCAAAAAGCAGCATGGCGGCCACCCGTGCTTGGTGCCTGCCGATTCTGGAGGCGATGCGCGGCTGATCGTGATTGCCGAGAACCCAGTTCGGCCACGCCCCGTGCGGCAATGCGCGGTCATATTCGGCGATCACCTCCCCGATCGCCGCGGCGCTCCAGGGGCATTGCAGGAGGTGGAAATTGAACGGAAGGTTCGCGCCTTTCAAGTCCGGGCCGTAGTAAGTCATGAGCCGCGGAACCGGAAGGTAGATTTCGCCGATCAAAACGCGGTCAGAGAATTCGTCGACGACACTGCGCATCTTGGCCACGATCGCATGCACTTCGGGTCGGTCAGAGTTATAGACAGGGAGAAAGCGATGATTGGATGGAGAGCCAGGCCGGAAGCCGGGGTTCGGAGGATTGTCCCGGAACTCGTCGTCCTTGATCATTAACCACATCACGTCGACACGAAAACCATCCACACCTTTTTGCAGCCAGAAGCGCAAGCCGTCGAACATGGCCTCGGCCACGGCGGGATTTCTCCAGTTGAGATCCGGTTGCTGTTTCAGAAACGAGTGGTAATAGTACTGCGCCGTCTTTTCATCGAACTCCCATGCAGAACCGCCGAAGTTGCTGCTCCAGTTGTTGGGCTCATCGCGCCAGATATACCAGTCACGCTTGGCATTCTCCCGCGACGAACGGCTTTCCAAAAACCACGGATGCTGGTCCGAGGTGTGATTGGGGACGAAGTCGAGAATGAGGCGAAGCCCGCGTTGATGCACCTGCGCAAGCAGTGTGTCGAAGTCGGCCATCGTGCCGAAGATGGGGTCGATCCCGCAATAATCAGAGATGTCATATCCGAAATCGGCCATAGGCGAGGGGTAAACGGGAGAAATCCAGATAGCGTCCACACCGAGTTTCACCAGATAGTCGAGGCGGTCAAGAATGCCGCGCAGATCGCCGATCCCATCGCCGTTGCTGTCCCGAAAAGACCTCGGATAGACCTCGTAGATGACTGCCCGCTTCCACCACTCCAAATCTTGCATCAGACCCATCAGCCCCTGCGATTTAATCGCGATTGGGAAAGACCCACGCATGATTAACGATCTCTGGTACAAAAATGCGGTTGTCTATAGCCTTTCCGTCGCCACCTATATGGATGCAAACGGCGATGGAGTCGGTGACTTCAAGGGCCTGGTGCGACGACTCGATTTTCTGCAAGGCATGGGAATCACGGCGGTCTGGCTAATGCCATTCCAGCCTTCGCCCGGTCGCGATGACGGGTACGACATCACAGATTATTACAACGTGGACCCGCGGTATGGAACGCTGGGGGATTTTGTCGAGTTCACGCACGGGTGCAGCCAGCGTGGCATCCGCGTGCTGATCGATCTGGTTGTCAATCACACGTCGAATGAGCATCCCTGGTTTCGCGAAGCTTGTCACGATCCCAAATCGAACTACAGGGACTGGTACGTGTGGTCGGCGAAGAAGCCCGAGGATGCCAATGCCGGGATGGTGTTTCCCGGCGTGCAGAAGTCGACCTGGACATGGGATAAGAATGCGCGCTCTTATTACTTTCACCGCTTCTATGACTTTCAGCCGGATTTGAACACGGCGCATCCCGAGGTGCAGGCGGAGATCCTGAAGATCATGGGATTTTGGCTGCAGCTGGGAGTGGATGGCTTTCGGATGGACGCCGTTCCGTTCGTTATTGCGAAAAAGGGTGCGGGTCAGCTGCGATTGGTCGAGCATTACGACATGTTGCGATCGTTCTCTGAGTTTCTGACTTGGCGAAAGAGCGGTGCGCTCATCCTGGGGGAAGCGAACATCGTGCCAAAGAACGATTTGGAGTATTTCGGGGAATTTGGCGAGCGGTTGCAAATGATGTTCAACTTCGATGTGAACCAGCATCTGTTTTATGCGATGGCGAGCGGCGACACCCGACCGCTGATGAAGGCGCTCGAGAACACGAAGCCTCGACCGGCGACGGCGCAATGGGGACAGTTTCTCAGGAATCATGACGAGCTGGATCTTGGACGGCTGACGGACCGTCAACGAGAGACGGTATTCGCGGAGTTCGGCCCGGAGAAGTCGATGCAGTTGTACGGACGGGGAATCAGACGTCGGCTCGCGCCTATGCTGCACGGGGATCGCCGGCGGCTTGAACTTGCCTATAGCCTGATGATGACTTTGCCGGGGACGCCTGTCCTGCGTTACGGAGACGAGATCGGGATGGGGGACGATCTACGTCTGCCGGAGCGGAATTGCGCTCGCACTCCGATGCAGTGGTCGACGGAGCCGAACGCGGGCTTTACGACGCACGCGAAGCCGATTATGCCGGTGATCACGGACGGCGCCTACGGGTTTCGACAAGTCAATGTCGCCGCGCAGCGCAGGGATCCTGATTCGTTCCTCAACTGGATGGAACGCACCATTCGCATGCGCAAAGAGGTTCCAGAAATTGGATGGGGCGACTTCTCCTTCGTGCCGCTCCGCACTCCGGGCGTCCTTGCCATGGAATACGAATGGCGGAACAACTCTGTGCTCTGCCTTCATAACCTGACGCCCGAGCCGCGGGAGATCCGCTTTCGGCTTACCTCGAAATGTGCCGGCGAACGCGACCGCCTGATCAATCTGCTCTCCGATGATCACAGTCACGCGGATGAAAGCGGACGCCACTGCATTGTGCTTGAACCCTATGGGTACCGCTGGTTTCGAGTCGGCGGGTTGGATTACCTTCTGCGCCGTTCCGAAGTATAGGCAGTCCTAGAGAATTGGTGAAAGCGAGATCACCGAGACTTGCATTTGGGGATGAACCGCGACGATCGGTCCTGAAAAACGCCGCGGGGTCTGGGAATATCATTGCGCGCATTTCGCTGCGGCAATCCACTTGGGCGAATAGACGCCATCTCGGACAGGTGCCCCCAGAAACGCGTTGCAGGCTTGCCGACCGAAGTAGTGAACGATACATACAGGAATTGGGCACACAACCGGCACACCTTGCTGGGGTGATCAGGGTTTACTGGGGTGCGACAGGGCTGTCATTGATGCGCGCGATTCAATGGCCACTGCCGTTTCAGGTGAGGCATAGATCTGGGGAGAGAAGCCGGCTCCCAAGGAACATCAAACGTTCTCTGAGGGGATGACGTGAGATCCAAGTTGGGGCAGCTTGCCGGCGCAACCGATACTCCGCACGCCGGATGGTGTCAGCTTCGTTGGCGGACCTTGTTCGACTGACTAGTCCCCATAGCAGATGCAGGTCGCATGACGCTCGTGCTCCTGCAGTGGGAACGTTTGTGCTTGTCCGAACCGCCGAGGGGTTTGCCCGCCCCCTCGGCGGAAAGGCCAACTCAGACGTTTTCGATTAACGATCCTCCCGCGCGGCAAGCTACCCTGTTTTAGCTGCGCTAGCGCGGCAACGGACGCGTGGCTGGCAACGGTGCTGGCGCGCTGGATAATGGTGTTGGAATCTGGAATGGAGTTCAGATTCCTAGTACTCATGATGGAACATTGATGCGCATTACTCCTTGCGCAACATCACCGCCGCTCTCGGCTGTTTTAAATCTGCACATCTTGAAGGGGGTCGGACAAAAGTCGGACGTATCGAGCAGAGCAAAATCTGGTCTTCTGTCCTTCGCCGCGCCAGTCAAAACATCTGTGCCCGCCGTTGGAATTAGCGCCACGATCCCATCTAGAATCTGCTTCTGTTGCAGAGGCCGGCGTCCGGGCTCATGCTGTTTTGAGCCGCGCTTTCCCCAAAACCAAGCTCAGGTTTCATCCTGATCATCTAGATAGATTGTCTGCCGATAGATATTTTCTGCGATTAGTCGGCCCCCGACCCTCAAAGGACTGTCGGGAGATTACAGTCCGAAGGCAAGGGGGAATCCCGAAGGGGAAGGGATCCCCCAAGGATCGGAATTGTGTCAGAGACTCCGCCTTCGTCCACTGACCAGGTTGATGACGAGGACTATCAGCGCAATCACAAGCAACAAGTGAATCAGGGAACCCGCGACGTGCAAGCTGAATCCCAGAAGCCAAAGGACCAACAAGATTACAAAAATTGTCCAGAGCATGTGCACCCCTTTCTCGAACGTTTGCGCCCAGGATTCGGAAACCCCCGGGCGCCCACGATGCATTCAAAATCCGTCTGTTAGTTGGATGCAATCGCCTGCTGCTTTGCATCCCGCACGGCCTCGAGAAATGAACGCGCTGAAGCCGGCGCGGCTACCTCGCCTTGCAGAATCCGGCGGGTAGGGACATCGTGTCCGTAAATGGCCTCTGTGGACTCTTCGTCGCGGCGAATTGACGCGCCATTCAGAGTAACTCCGGCAAAGGCTCCCTTGGCGCGCGAGTAAGTCAGGATTTCCGTATCCAGCTTCCAGTTTGTATCGGCAGAGGCATGACGTCCAACCGGCCCGGCTGCCGCGGAGGCATCCGCACCAAGCTCGAACCCGCTCCCAATCAATCTCTTCATCCCGTTGTCATTCTGGATGATCATGACCAGGTCCACGCCCTCGACACCGATCTGCAAGCCCCAGCTCCCGCCTGTAATGGCAAAGAACGCGGGCGCGCTCCATCCACCAGTCGTTCGGCACGTGGTCACTCCGCGGCCATTTTCGGCGCCAAACACAAAGCCGCCCTTGAGCAGATGAGGCACAACCGCGATGCATTTCGCGTGCTCCAGAACTTCTTCCGGAATGCCGCTGTCCGGCGCGGACATGATCTCATGCAGCACTCTGCCGGCGTGATCCAGGCGGTTGACGGTTGCTTCTCGATCCGACTCCGCCCAAGCGGCGCTAGCCACACCCAGACTGAGTATTGCCACTAATGCTGCAAACTTCTTCATGCATCTCACCCTATTTTTCTACCCATGCGCAACGTCGAGTGCTTTAGGCCCAGAGGAGGCGCACAGGGTATGTCCTACATTAGGGTGAGCAACTGGAATGATCTGAGCAATCCGGCTCAGGGATTAAATGACGACTTATCGATCGGCAATTAAAATTGCGGGGAATTTCATCTGCCGCGAGGCTGTTGGCTGCCTTGGCACTTGAATCTTCCTGTGAAAAGCGAGCAAAATTGAACAGATTGCCCACAACCGCGAAAGGGAACTTTGTGCTAAAATATCGCACAAAGGTATGTCGCTAAGCGGAGCGGACGGAAGTTCCATCGAATGAGCGGTCTACGTTCTGTTGAGGGCGCCATTGTTGCTGATGAGTTTTGCTCGTCGCTGCAATTCTTCAATTGAGTCTGATGGCGAGGGACTCGGTCTGGTTTGCAACGCCTTTTTGCGGCCATTGAATCTGGAAGGAGGTCGTGAGGTGGTTGAGTTCCATGAACCCCAATTTGATGCTGCGACCTTTCTGATCCACGCGGGGCTGGGGCAAAGAGCGGTTCAATTGGCGCCCAAGCAGCCCTTCTTTTCGCAAGGAGAACCAGTCGACTCTATCTTCTATCTGCAGAAGGGTCGCGCTAAAATCACCGTCGTCTCGCACGCCGGCAAGGAAGCGACTCTCATGCTTCTCTCGGCGGGCGATTTTGTGGGAGAAGAAGCGCTCGCAGCGGTACCCGGCCTGCGGCTGGCCACGGCGACCGCCGCAACCGCATGCACCGCCCTCAAGATCACGCGAGACGAAATGATCCGCGTGATGCATGAGGTACACGGTTTTTCCGATCTATTTTTGAAGTTTCTATTGGCCCGCAGCATGCGCATTCAAGCCGATCTTGTCGATCAGCTCTTCAACTCCAGTGAAAAACGCTTGGCGCGCATTCTTCTTTTGATGGCGGAATTTGGCAAACCGGGTGATCCAGAGACGTTGATTCCGAAGATATCGCAGGAAACTTTGGCTGAAATGATCGGCACCACCCGCTCCCGGGTCAGCTTCTTCATGAACCGGTTTCGCAAGCTCGGTTTTATCGAATACAACGGCCGCATCAAGGTGCATAAGTCGCTGCTCAACGTAATTCTGCACGATCGCATGCCGGACGATAACGCCGAAACCACGCCGACATCCGGCAGCCCACGATCTTAAGCATGGCGCCGCGACGCGCACGGTTCTCCAATTCACGTCAGATCCTGCTTCGACTCTGATCCGAATTGGACTCGACGGCTGTCCCGCTATCCCAACGCATGGGATGTTTACTTAGCCCATGAATCCGAGATACGGACTGGAACCGAAGTTCCCGAAGTTCGGCAGGACAGTTCGAATCTGGCCGTCCGAAAGCCCGAACCACTTCGCCAGAGTCCCCGCATACTGATCGACCGAAGTCGTCGGGATCAGGCGACCCGCGCCTAGATCGTTGGCCTGGTTCACGCCAATTACCGGGTACTGGCCGTACATGTTTTGGCCCTGCACTGCGCCGCCCACCACAAAGTGGTGACTGCCCCAGCCGTGGTCTGTACCGTTGCTGTTGGAAGTGAGCGTTCTGCCGAAGTCCGATGCCGTGAAAGTCGTCACCTGGTTGCCGATCCCCATCGAAGTCATGAGGCCGTCGAAGTATTCGAATGCCTCTCCGAGCTGCGTCAGCAGGGTGGCGTGCAGTTGTGCCTGGTTGTTGTGGGTGTCGAAGCTGCCGAGCTGGACGTAAAAAATCTGCCGCGTGACACCGAGTCCTGCGCGGCCGCCGATGATCCGGGCCACAGTTTGTAGCGATGCGGCCAGCGGATTGTCCATCAACTTCTTCGTCGTCGGATCGAGGAATTGCGTCGGGTTTGGAACACCACCCGCACCGGCGGGCAACATCGACGACGCGAGAGTTGCCTGCGCCTGAATCGATCGCTGAATCACAACTTCATATTCTTTGGCGAAGAGGTTGGCTTCCTCGGCGCTGAGAATGGAGTTGAGCGCGCTCGTGCCGGCAGAGTTGCCGAACAAGGGCTGGGCCAGCCCGGAGATGGGAATCGGTCCGGCAGGCGTGCAATTGAGCTGGAAGGACGACTGACCGGAGAGAAAAAGCGCGATTCCCGATGTTGAGATGCAGGTGAACATGGAGTTCGAGTTCATGTTCATGCTTTCGATCAGGTCTGCAACCGCTCCGCCCCACCCAACGTGTTCCCCGCTGCCAAGGTTCGAGGCCACGGACTGCCAAGCTGCCGTCTGATCGAAGTGAGAAAACAGAGAGTCCGGCAACGGAACGGAACTAGCATTCACCTGCGCCTTAGTTGCAGGGACAACCAGTGTTCCCGTGTTCGCCACGATTGCAGCACGACCGGCGTTGAACAAATTTTGGACGCCGGTCAAGTAAGGATTCAGCGCAAAGGTACGCCCGCTCTGCGGTGTTTGCAGCATGATCGGCAGCAAGTCGGTCAAGGGATACGCAAGTCCCGGCGCTCCGGAACGTGCCTGCGAAAACGCAGAGTAGGAGTCCGGATCGGTTGCAATCACGGTTCCGTGCCCGTCATTGCCGCCCTGCAAAAAAACGCACACCAGCGCCTTGTAGTCCGGGGAGGTGTTGCTTTGCGCCATAGCGGCCATCGAGTTGAGGCCGATGAGAAATGGGCTGGCCGAGACACCCGCCATGGAAGCGAACGAAGCCGTTCTTAAAAATTGCCGCCGAGAATGTTCATGCTTGCACATAGTGGGCTCCCTATTGTTGCGCTGTGAAGTCTGGTGAAGCCAACGTCAGATAGACCGCAGTCTGCACACGGGCCGCAAGCGCGGCGTTGATTGCGTTCTGATCGCCTGTCGGGATATCGATAGCGCTGACTGCACTCACAATCTGGCCTTCGAGCGTGCTGTTCATCTGGCCGGCCATCAGCAAAAGATTTAGCCGGTCAACCAGTGCAGTCGGTGTCGAAGCAAGACCGAGTTCCGTGCCGTACGACGCGAACACATCCGGGCCACTCGTCGCGTCGGCGCCGATTGCACCCTGCATGTAATTCAGATAGCCGACAACCGTCGTCACATTGGTCATCTGAAATTCCGGTCCCACCAGCCCGACGGCCGCAATGCTCGTACCAGGCGGAACGTATCCCGGAGCGAACCAGTTGAAGACTGTGGGCGAACGCAAGGTCATTTCGCCGAGCCCGTAGATCGGATCCTCGGTGCTGCCCAGCCAATATCCGCCGTTGCGCGACTGCGCCGTGAATGCGCGTGCCCACTCCGTGTAGCGGAGTAGCGCTTCGCGGACCTTGCCGTATTGCGGGTTCGCAACGGCGGACGCCGTGGTGCGTGCCTCTGTATCGCTCAAAATCGCCGTGATGACCGCCTGCATGTTGCCGCGCGTGCCTGTTCCATCGTCGATGAATACCTGGGCAACGCGATTGACGTATGCGGGACTCGGATTGCTGGTGACAAGATGTTCAATCAACTGCCTGCAGAAGAACGGCGGCAGGTTCGGATGATTGAACAGCGTGTCGAGGGCGAGCTTCAGGTCCCCATTTGGATCCGCATTCGTCGAAGCCGGAATCGTCACGCCGAGAAAATCCTTCTCGACCGTTGAGTGATGGTCGGGGTAGCTTGTCATCGGGAGAAGCTCTTCGCCGAATCCTGTGCCGACATACTGGCAGCAATTCGACCATCCCGCTTCCGTCGTGTCGCCGGGTATTTGCCAGCTGAAGCCCGTGAAGACAGCCGCCATTCCCATCACGTCCGTATTCGAATAGGTTGGGATCGGATTACCGTTCGCATCCGTTTTCTGCGAGCCATCGTTGTTCAACTGGTAGAGGCCGATGGTAAAAAGCTGCATCACCTCGCGGGCGTAATTTTCGTCGGGATCGGTCGTAGCGTTGCCTTTGTCGTTCCCCAGCATGTTGAGCCACTGACCCATCATCGGATTCAGCGTCACGTCCTGCAGCAGCTGTCTGAAGTTCCCAAAGGCGTCTGCGCCGAGCATGTCGTAGTAGTTGGCTTCGCCGCGCGGCATGTTCTGTACTGAAGCATTGGTGCCCGAGATCACGAAGATCTCACTCAGCGCATGTTGCACCCGCTGCCGCAGCTCGTCGCTTGCCGAGAGACTGTTTTGCCAAAACGCATTCTCAACGTAGTTCTCATCCTGATTGTTCTGGACGAAAAGCGCCGCGTTGCACTTGACGTCAGCGGCAGCGCAAGGCGGATTAAGGCTATTCAGAATCACCGCCTGCTCCACCCCTGGCTCCATCAGCGTCTGCTGCGCGGCGAACTGTTGATTCAACCACGTCTGGTATCCGATCAGCGACAGGTTCTGAATGTCGCCATCGGTTGCGCCAAATGTTGCCTGCTGCAGGAAACGCGATGCATCGGTAAGGCTGACCTGCAACGTGGGTGCGCCGCCGGCCACATCGGCGATGAGGTCCGCCGAATTCGCGGGCCCCGGACTTGGATTGAGCACCTGCAAGTCGATCGTGCCGGGCTGCGTCGGATTGACGGTCGCCGTCAACTGAGTGCCGCTGTTGAATGTCGTCGGAACCGGCGCTCCGTTCATCAGCACTGTGGCACCGGAGATGAAACTCTGGCCCGTGACAACAACCGACGCCGATCCAACATTAAACGACGTCGGGGTCGCGGAAGTCAGAATCGGAATCGGATTCAGCACCGAGATATTCTGGGTGATCGAGACGGTCGGATTGTCGACGCTGGTGATGGTCATCTGGACGACGTTGTTCGGCTTCGGCACCACAGCAGGCGCTGTATAGATGATCGACCCGTCTGCGTTGGAGACCGCAGTCCCCACCTGCGCATTCCCTCCTGCCACACCGTTGATCGCAAGAGTGACGCCGGTGTTGTTGGTTCCACTCACCATCAATCCGAAGCTGATCGAATTGATCACGCGCACATCGCTGCCGGTCTCAGGCTGTAACTGAAAAACCACCTGCCCCGGCGCCACTTGGACTGAAGCTGTCGCTGAATTCGCCGACCCGGGATTCGGATTGGTCACGAGTAGCGGGAAGGTCCCCGGATTGGGTGCGGCGATGGAGGCCACTAACTGCGTGCCCGACACAAATGTGGTAGTAACCGGGGTGCCATTCCACGAAATCTGCGCGCCGTACACAAACTGCGATCCAGCCACGGTCACAGTCGTCGTGCCTTCAGAAAAGCCCGTCGGTGTGACCGAACCGAGAATCGGAATCGGATTCAAAACACCCAGGCTCAAGGAGCCCGGCGGATAACTCGGATTGCTCGTCGCCGCGCTGGTAATGGTGATGGTATTGGGAACCGGGACCACGGCAGGCGCAGTATAGAGGCCATTGCTGTCGATGGTTCCCAGCACCGCATTGCCGCCCGCGATGCCATTCACTGAAAAGGTCAGCGGCACGCCAGAGGCCTTCTCGTTGTTGACGATCTGAAGAGTTTGGTTCACCCGAATCGTGGTGGCAGACGCCGAGATCTTCGTGTAGTAGCTGGGATCGGTCACCTTGAAGGAACTCGAGCAGCCCGTGACAAGTGAAATCGCACCCAAAAGCGACGCTAGGGCGGTTTTCCAATTGCTGTACACCGAAGGCACACGGTTGGAGAGTGCACGTGAATTGGCGAATCGCTTTAAGACAAGCGCGCGGGTTGAAAAGTACAGTCGTTCAGATCGATTGCGCATGGATGCTCCTGGCTGGGATACCGAGATCCAGAATGCAGTTACGTTGTCGTGAGCGTGGATCCGTACAGAAGCGGGGAAGGAAGAGAGCAGATTGTGATGCCCCGCCAAGCGGGGGATGCTGTCTGGGGTTTATTCGTCACAGCGCAAATAGCTCGCGTTATCGCCGAACCGTGCGGACCCCTCGACAGTGGTTGAGAACCTTTCGTTGAACAGACTTCATCAAAACACACCGCCTCGCTGACCGGTTGCCCGACGGGGTAACCATGTCAAACAAAAGTAATGTGAGGGGGTACTGAACTCTGCTCAATTTATTCGAGCGCTGCGTCCATTTCGAGATTCTCAAAGTCCGGATAAATTGCAAGAATCCAGGCGTTTCGGTAAAAATCGGGCGCCGGTTCCGTATCGCGTAGTCGGGTCCCCCACCTCTACCTCGGCGATGCGGTATAGTCCAGAGTGCCAAATTTATGAAACCGTTTTCGTTCGCAAAATTCGCAATTCTCTGTGCCTTCGCCACGTCTTCTTTTTTCGCGTGGACGCCTTTCGCTTCAGCTCAGGTCTCGCCCGCCAGCGGCCACAGCTTTCGCGTCGAGGGCGATCACTTCTCGCTCGACGGCAAGCCCTTCCGTGTTCTAGCCGGCGAGATGCATTACGCCCGCGTGCCTCGCGCTTACTGGCGCGATCGCCTGCGCAAGGCCAAGGCCATGGGCCTCAATACCATCACCACCTACGTCTTCTGGAACGTCCACGAGCCGCAGCCCGGCGTCTATGACTTCTCCGGCAACAACGACGTGGCCGAATTCGTACGCGAAGCACAACAGGAAGGTCTCTACGTCAATCTGCGTCCGGGGCCCTACAGCTGCGCCGAGTGGGACTTCGGCGGTTTCCCGGGATGGCTGCTCAAAGACCACTCCATGATGGTGCGCAGCGACGATCCGAACTTCATCGAAGCTGCCTCGCGCTGGATGCACCGCCTCGGCCAGGAACTCGCCCCGCTGCAAATCGGCCGCGGCGGCCCCATCATTATGGTGCAGATCGAAAATGAGTACGGCAGCTTCGGTAACGACCGCCACTACCTTGGCCAGATCAGGCGGCTCATTGAGGACAGCGGCTTCCGCGACGCGCAGCTCTACACCGCCGATGGCGCGGAGCAAATGCCTAACGGCTCTTTCGCCGATTTGCCCGCCGCCGTCAACTTCGGCACCGGCGAGGCGAAACACTCCTTTGAGCAATTACTCAAAATGCGCCCCAACCAACCACATATGGCGGGCGAGTATTGGGACGGCTGGTTCGATCACTGGGGTGGCAAGCACGAGGCCCGCGACACGCAACAACAGATTGACGAGTTCCGCTGGATCGTCCAGCAGGGCTACTCCGTCAGCGTCTACATGTTTCACGGTGGAACGAGCTTCGGCTTCATGAGTGGCGCCAACTCCAACGGCAGCGACTACCAGCCCGACGTCACCAGCTACGACTACCAGGCCACGCTCGACGAGAGCGGCCGCCCCACGCCCAAGTACATGACCTTTCGCGACATCATCGCGAAGGCCACTGGCATAACCCCTCCGGCGATTCCGGAGACGCCTGCGCCAATCACGATTCCGGCGATCGCACTCGGCGACTCCCGTTCGCTGTGGAGCGCTCTACCCGATGCGGTCGAATCCACCCAGCCGCTCACGATGGAAGACATTGGCCAGAACTACGGTTACATCCTCTATCGCACCACGCTCAAGACTGCTGGTGATGGAGACCTGAACCTTGATCTGTTGCACAGCTACGCGCGCGTATACCTTGATGGTGCGTTCGTGGGCTCTCTAGATCGCCGTCTCGGGAAGATGTCGCTTCCGCTGCACGTCGCAAGCGCGGGCGCACATCTCGACATCCTCGATGAGAACTCCGGTCGCGTGAACTTCTCCATCGTCCTGCGCGGCGAGCGCGCGGGGATCACGAAGCAGGTTCTATGGCAAGGCCAGCCCGTCGAAGGCTGGTCGATTTACCCGCTACCCATGCTGGCGACAGACAAGATTGAATTCGGCAAGGAGCCGAGCACCGGGCCGTGTTTTTATCGAGGCCACTTCACTCTCGCCAAAGCCGGCGACACATTTCTCGATGTGCGCCCGCTGGGCAAAGGCGCTGTGTGGATCAACGGCCACGCTCTTGGCCGCTTCTGGGACATCGGCCCGCAGCAGACCCTCTACGTGCCCGGTGTCTGGCTGAAAGACGGCGAGAACGAGATTGTGGTCTTCGACCTGAAAGGCAAGCCTGGCGCAATGCTTTCAGGTTTGGATCACCCTTTGCTCGACGGGCCGGTCCGGGAAGCTGCGAATTAGGTCGGGGCAGGCGGACAGAGCACTCGGCCCATCGCGGATACAGAGCCATCGTGGATGCAAAGAAAGAAGGGCCCGAAGTGCTCTCGCCAAGTCAGCATGGCTCCTACTTATCCGAAGCCCTGTGCGCCTCACCACGACGGAAGAGCTGATTCACAGTGGAAATGAAGTGCGTGGCGGCTGCAGGAGTCGGTACGCCACCGGAAAGAATCCTCTCGAAAGGAACGGCGTGACCATACATAGTCTCCGTGTCCGAGCGGTTCTGATGGACAACGTCGCCGTTCAGGTCGACCCCGGCAAAGAGCCCTCGGCTGCGCGAGTAGGTCAGGAACTCAGCATTCGCGAGCTCCGTCGTCGCGGCCTGCGCATTGCGGCCAACGGGCCCGGCCGAAACAGCAGCATCGCCTCCCAACTTCACTTTTTCCTTCAGCAGATCGTCGAGAGCACGATGATTCATGCCAATCAACACGAGATCTGTTGATTGCCCCCCGATTTGGAAGCCGAAACTTGCTCCTTCAAGCTGAACGAATGCGGGGGCACTCCACCCGCCATTGTGCGTCCGGCAGGTTGCCACACCCTGTCCGTACTCCCCACCGATAACGAAAGCGCCCTTCTTGAAAGAAGGCACCACGAGGACGCAGGTCGCGTGGGAAGCGATATCCAACGGAACACCTTTATCCGGCGTGTTCATTAACTCGTGAAGAACCGCATGGGCCGCATCGATACGCGCATCGATCTTCGCCGTATCTTCAGACAGGGCCAAACAGCTGAAGCTGGCTGCACACAGAGCTGCCGCGAAAAACCTCTTCATATCGTTCTCTCTTTCGTAATGGACTTATGTCCGCTGACGGACCTAGTGTTTACGACTCCCAAATCCCAGTCGTGGTTGTATCGCAAAGAAAGAAAAACGGATAAAGGAATTCGGGATGGCGGCTTCCGGCTCGACAGAGAACGGCCCTAAAATGGGCCACACAAAGAGGATTTGCTGCCAATCGCAGCACATGCTTCGTCCGTCTAAAACACCAAAGCATCTGCATGCGAACTCACTGCCCTGCCCAAGCCAGCCCGTCGGTTTCTTTCCCCGTCGCAATCATACGAGTGACCTTCCAGCTTCCGAGGTCAATCTCGGCCACCTGGTTGCTGTGCATGCACGAAACATAAGCAGTCTTGCCATCCGGCCGCACCACCACTTCCTGCGGATACGCGCCGACCGAAATATTCTGCGCCACCTGCATGGTCCTGATGTCGATCACCGCCACCTTGTTCACATCGGGCAGCGCCACCAGGAACCAATGGCCATCGGGCGTTACCGCACCGCCGTAGCCCTCCGCCTCAATCGGAATCCACTTCGCGACGCTGTCCGTCTTCGTATCGATCACCGCCATCTGCGGCTTGGTCTGGTCGGCGGTGAACACCCAGCGGTCGTCCTTTGAAATCGCAATCCGCTGCGTGTTGCCGGAGATCGGAATCACTTTCAGCGTTTTGCGACCCGCAATGTCCAGCACCGAGACCGTCCCCGGTCCCACGTTCGCCGTGTAGCCACGCCGGCCATCATGTGACAAAACGAGCATATGGCTCTCCGGCTGCCCCGTCGGAATCGATCCCACAATCTTCAGCGTCTTCGGATCAATGATCGTGATCGACTTGTCCAGCTCTGTCGACACGTAGAGCATGCCATCTTTCGGCCCGATCAGCGGGCAATGCGGCCGAACGCCATGATCGAAATTGACTTCGCCGACAATCTTCTGCGAAGCAATATCAATTGCCACAATCTTCGTGCCATCGGTCCCCGGCTTGCCCACGCCCGAGTTGCCGTAGATCGGCACATAGGCCGTGTGCCCATCTGCCGATGCGATCACCTCATGCCCCGTAACACCGCCCTCGGCCACCGAACCCAAGACTTTTCCGGCAACTGGATCGACGATGGCCAGGCTGCTCTCGCCCTTTTGCGCGACCAGCAGTCGCGATTCCTGGGCATGAGACACAGCGGCGGCACAAAAAGACAACAAGGCCAGGGGAAGAAAGGCCAAGGGAAGAAAGACAAGGGGGAAAACGAAACGAATCGACCTCAACGAGACCCTCCGAAAGCTACGCAACGACTATAGCGCAGCTACCCGTAAGTACAGCAGTCAGGTCCTGCTCCTCAACTATGCGAAGCCCACGGATTGTAAGTCCCGACACTCCACGAATGGCCTTCGGGATCCTTCACGGTAAACTCACGGCTGCCGTAATCCGTATTCTGAATCTCGCGCACAATGGTTCCGCCCGCAGCCTTCACCTTCGCATACACCGCATCGGCATCGGGCACGATCACGTACGCGCTGCGCGTCTCAAAGCCTCCAACGTCCTCCGGCGACTTGAAGCCGCGCCCGTAGGCATCATCTTTGTAAGACCCGAGCATGATCATGCCGCCGCCCAGCGTCAATTCCGCGTGGCCGATGGTGTTGTCCGGGCCGGGATAAACGGCATGTCGCGCAAAGCCAAGCACCTGGCAAAGCCAGTCAATAGCGGCCGGAGCGTTGCGATAGCGCATCGTCGGCATTATGGTGGATGGGGAAGTCACTGGGTTTGGCATAGGTCCTCCTGGTTCGGTCCAAGCTACCGAATCAATATGACAGTCCCGACCGGAGGTTCTCTTGGAAAAATCGGAAATCGGAGAATGAATGAGAGGCTATTCGACAACAATGTGGTTCGCCCACTGCGTGCGCCGCGCCGAATACGTAGTCGCGTCGATGCCCGAGAAGGCACGGAACTCGTTGGCAAAATGCGACTGGTCGTAGAAGCCGCAATCGAGCGCTAATTCAGCCCACGGCACATCGCCGCCCGCGTGCAGCTGTCGCACGGCGCGTTGAAAGCGCTGCACCCGGCACCACGTTTTGGGCGACAAGCCCACCTCTTCGCGAAAGACCTGCGAAAAGCGGCGCTCACTCCAGCCGGTGCGCCGCGCCACCTCGCGCACCGTGGCAATGCCCGGCGCGCTTCCGAAAGCACGCACCGCGAAATCGATCTCACCCGATCGCCACGGACCGTGCCGTGTGAGCCGCGGCGCGAACCTCTCCATCAGAAATCCCTCCAGGCAGCGCAGCCTTTCCCGTGGCCCAGGCAATTCACGCAGCCGATCGCGCAGGCTTCGCGCCGACGCGCCCCACGCATCTTCAAGGGCCACGCTCCGATTGCTGAAGAGATCGACAGCGTCCGCGGCAAACGGCGAGAACCCACCGGGCTGAAACACAATGCCGACCAAATCAGCCATATCGGAGTTGTCGATAATCTCGTAGACCGAGCGCGCACCCACCACCAGCGCCGGCGGCATGCGGCGGTCGCTCTCGCCAACGGGGCAATCAAGCAGAAAATCGCGCGCCAGGTTGAGAATGACCTGCACGCAGCCAGTCGGTAGAACGCGCTCGCGCCGATGTGCGACCTCACGCGCTTGTGCGTACCACAGCACGCGAATAAAACCATCCAGCGGCGCAGCGGGAGTGCGCTCCAGGTAAAGCATGGCGACCTCGCAATTCTTATAGCATGATCGCTGCATCCTCAGAAACACGACCCCAACCGCAGACGACCCCGCTCCGGTATCCTTTGCCCCATGGGCCTGCCTGCGGGCGATACCCAACTCGTGCAGATTATGGACGTCGCGCTGGCCGATGCCGCACGTCGCGCCGGCGATTGGCTCGCCTGCCGGCCCGGCTGCACCCAATGTTGCTACGGTGCCTTCGCCATCAACGGGCTTGATGTAGCGCGCCTGCGCGCCGGCCTCGAGGCACTGAGTGCGACGGACTCTTCAGCCGCGGAAGCCGTGCGAAAACGCGCTCGCGCATGGATCGCCGAATTCAGTTCCGATTTTCCTGGCGACCCAACGACCGGCGTGCTTGGCACCACGGAAGACGATCAGGCCCGCTTCGAAGACTTTGCCGACGACGCACCCTGTCCGGCACTCAATCCGGCAACCGGCCTGTGCGATGTCTATGAATGGCGGCCCATGACCTGCCGCGTCTTCGGACCACCGACCCGCATGGAAGGCGGAGACGATCAAACTCCCAGTTTGGGCTGCTGCGAACTCTGCTTCATCGGCGCGAGCGAATCCGAAATCGCCGCTTGCGAGATGCCGGTTCCGCATGAACTAGAAGCCGAGCTCGTCACCGAAACAGGAAACTCCGACGAGACGGTCGCCGCCTTCGCCCTGTTGAGTTGATGGACCGGTGTGCTCCAGGCACGCCTGCAGAACGCGATCCTCGTTCCGGACAACTTGCTGCGTTTCACTTCGCCAAGGATGGGCCTTAGAATGCAGCCAGCCATTTCGCACGACCATGCCAGTAGCCCAACTCACCCTCGAGCTTCGCATCGAGCACGCCCAGTCACTCAAAGACCGCCGTCAGGTCGTCCGTTCCATGAAAGACCAACTCCGCCAGGGCTTCAACATCTCCGTCGCCGAATTG
>Ga0182024_10009877_pt1 | contig 19595 bp, 16 predicted proteins | sample P32metaG_FD_120480 | JGI IMG/M metagenome (GOLD analysis project Ga0182024, IMG submission 120480) | Permafrost microbial communities from Stordalen Mire, Sweden - P3-2 metaG (Illumina Assembly) | ecosystem: Environmental > Terrestrial > Soil > Wetlands > Permafrost | place: Sweden: Stordalen... | reverse complement strand
CGGTATCGCCCGCTCCGGCAGGTCGTACACACGCTGGAAACCCCGCCGTCTCACGCACACCACCTCGCCGACATCAAGCAGCCACTCGACGGCGATCTTGGCCTCGGACCAGTCCCACCACGGGCCGCCCTTCCGGGCGCTCCCGAGCTCCCTGATCATGAGCGGCCCGTCCGCCCGCAGCCGGCCGAGCACCGCCCCACACGTCTCATCGGCGTTCTCCAGCCAGTGCCACCGCCGCCCTCGCGCTCGGCGCTCCTGTCGCTTGAACGCGTAGTTCGGCCAGTCCTCGATCGGCAGCACGCAGGCGGCATGCGCCCAATACTCAAAAGCCCGGAACGGCGCGCCGCCCCAGTAGGCCTCCTCGATCGACTTGCGGGGTAGGGCGCCGAGGCGGGCGTAGGCGACGAGCTCGTGGGTGCGTGCGAGCACCGAGATCGTGTCGAGCTGGACGGCCCGGAGGCGCCGGAGCATGGCGGCTGGGCCGCCTTTCCAGCGCGGCCCGAGCAGGCCCTGGGCGGCGAGGGCGAGGCGCCGGGCCTCTCGCCGGGAGAGCGTCTCTATGGCCGTCACGGCTCCGACCTCCAGATAAGTGGCGCCGCGTGCTTCTCTGTGTCCGTCACGGCTCCGACCGCCAGATAAGTGGCGCCGATGGTCTCAGTGCGGGTTGGTGGCGGCCCGCTCTGCCATCAGCCTCTCGGTGAGAGGTGACGTCGGGCTCTCGTCCTCCTCGTCGGCCATCTCGTCCATCCCGATCGGGCCTTCGGACTTCCCGCTGAGGAACTGGCGGATTACCGGGTCGTCCGTGGCGAGCATCTCAGCCTTGCTGGCGAACTTGACAAGGTGGGACCGAAAGAGGACGCCGAGGTAGTCGGCCGTCCGCAAAGTGGAGGCGATGTTGTGGGTGATGATGAAGAAGGTCGCCCCCGTCTCGTGCTGGGCGGTGACGACGAGCTCGTCGAGGTAGGCGACCCGGACCGGGTCGAGCCCCGAGTCAGGCTCGTCGAAGAGGACGATCTCTGGCTCGGTCACCATGGCACGGGCCAGGCCGGCCCTCTTCTTCATGCCGCCGGACACCTCACCGGGCAGCTTGTGAAGGTGGTCCATCAAGCCGACGAGCTCGGCGTTCTGGTGGACCCGGCCGCGGATGTCCTGCTCGGCTAGGCGGGTGTGCTCCCGCAGCGGGAAGGCGATGTTGTCGTAGAGGCTCATCGAGCCGAACAGGGCGCCGTCCTGGAACAGCACCCCGAACCGCTTCCGGATGACGTTGAGCTCCCGCTCACGCAACCCCACGATCGGCTGCCCGTCCACCCAAATCTGTCCCCGGTCCGGCCGGAGCAGCCCGAGGATGTTCTTCAAGAGCACCGACTTGCCTGTACCGGACGGCCCGAGGATGGCGGTGATCTTGCCCCGCGGGACGTCGAAGGTGATGTCCTCGAGGACGGTGTGGTGCCGGAACGACTTCGTCACGCCCTGCAGGGAGATCATCGCGTCGGCATTGACGGCGGCGGGCGCCGGCGGGGCGGGCATGATGTTCGTCACCACCGGGATCTGCTGGGTATGCAGTTCTGTCATGGCTTCGCCATTCTCGCTCTCGCTTCAGTCCGACACCGAGAGGTGCACGATGGCGGTCATCGTGGTGTGGTTGTTGGGCAGGTTCAGCTCACCGTTGATCAACAGGCCGTAGATCATCGATGAGCCCCCGCAGGCGGCGCTCGTGTCGTTGACGGCCGGGATCGTGAAGCCGCTCGCCACGAGAGTGGCCGTGGCATTCTGCAACGGGCCGGCCACCGGCTGGCCACCGGGGGCGCTCGTGGTGAGACTGATGTCTACCGGGCCGTCCTGGCAGTTGGGCACGCCCGGACCGGGAATGCCCAGGAAGATGTCCGACTGCACCTGGGCCTTGATCGTCAGGTTGAGGCCGCCGTTGGCGGCCGGTGTCGGCGACACGCTGGCCAGCGTAGGGGCAGCCAGTGAGAGGTTGACCTCGTCGTCCTGGATCGGCGGCTGACCACCGGTCGGGATCTCGACAAGGGTCGGGTTGGCAAAGGTCGTGTTCTGAGGCAGCACCGTCGAGGTCTCACCCGGCAGCAGCAGGAGGCCGCATAGATCCGAGGCTATGTGCGGTGCGAGCGCGTCCGTGTGCGTGGCGAGCCCGCTGATCGTCAGCTGTGCCGTGAGCGAGGCCTTGACAGCCACCTGGTATGGCATCCCGGGAGGGCTAGTGGCGGCCGGGCAGTTGGGCGGTGGCGTGAGCGGCACCGTCGTCGTGGTCGAGGCGGTGCCGGCAGTGAGCCTGGCGCCCTCGCCCCCGGGTCCCTTTGCCGCACCGGTGTGGTTCCGGGCGGTGGTGGCGACGGCGGCTACGCCGATCGAGACGGACAGGGCGACCGCAAGCAGAACCGAGCCGCGCCGGCCTCGGAGATGGAGGGAGCGCTTTGTTACTGCTGCTGGTGTGGGCGGCGTAGTCGGCTCCATCGAGATCCTTCGCTACTGCTGGAGGGAGATGTCGAGCGTCACGCGGACGCTCGTGGACGTGTGCGAGTTGGGGAGGGCGAGCAGCCCGTCAACCTGACTGGCGAGATAGTCCGGGCACGTTCCCCCCGAGCCGGTGCTCTGCGCTCCCCCGATCGTGAACCCGGTGGACACGAGCGTCGCTGACGCATCCGCGAGCGGCCCGGTGAGCGGCTGACCGCCTGCGCCCTCAGTGCTCAGCTTCAGGTCTACCGGAAGCTGGCAGGACACGCCGAGAAGGCCCGTGCGAGCGCCGATCGGTGCCACAAGTTGAACGTTGAGTCCGCCGTTCGACGCCACCGTGGGGGCGACCGTTCCCACGCTCGGCGCCATTGCCGAGATGACCGCTGGGACCATCGCCCGGGCAAAGGCGGCGTCGAAGGGGGCAAAACCCAGATTTGCCGGCTGCACGACCGCTGTCTCGCTCGGGAGTTGCAGCAAGCCGCAGAACGTGCCGGAGATGGGTGGGAACGTGATGGGGCCAACCGGGCTGTCGGTGAGGGAGAGGTGGCCGGTGAGCGTGCCGGTGAAGCCCAACTGGTAGAGGTGTCCGGGCGGAAACGTCGTCGCCGGGCAGGTGCCGTGGCTGGCGAGCGGCTCGGCTCGGGCCAGAGATGGCCCGAGAGCCGTCAGCGAGCCGAGGACGAGGAGCCCGGCCGTAGCAGCGCGCCGCCGGCGCCGGGGGGCGCCCCACCATCTGCCGGCGAGGAGGCGGGCTGGCCCGTGCCCGGGCTGAGCTGTGGCGCTCACAGCAGCTTCACCTTGTCGATGAGCCAGTGGCCGTTCGAGTTGTCGAGTGTCATCTCCAGGCGGAGGTGGTCAGTCGAGGCCCCGCCGGCCTTGGCCGTGTTTGTCACTTTCTGGTTCAGGAACACGATCACCACCGCCTGAGTGGGGGAGGCCGAGACCACGCCGGCCGCGGCGACGGTGCCGGCCGCCGTGGCGTGGTACTTCGACAAGATCGACGAGAGGGCGCTGGAGGACTGGCTGAAGCTCGTCCGGAATGAAGGCGTCGAGTGGCTCTTGACGAGATTGAAGTCCTGCTGCAGGTGACGGTAGTTGTAGCTGCCGATCTCGACCGCATAGGAGCTGGCCGCCTTGAGAGCACTCGTCCGGGCTGAGTCGGCGGAATTCTTCTGACCGATGTCGAGCAGGGAGACGATCAGGCCGGCAGCAAGGGCGGCGATGACGAGCGCCGCCACCGCCGACCATAGGTTCATCGCAGGTAGGCGACGGCGCTTGGCGCCGACCGACGAGGCATCCTCGGCCGCTTCACTTGCCGGCTCGGCGCCGGTGGCGGGAGAATCGCCCAACAGCACCGTCACGGGCACCTCAGCCGTCGGCGGCCCGCCGTCATTGTTGACCGGCGAGGGAGGCTGGTCCGGCAAGGAATCGCCGGCGCGCCGGTCGGGCGCCACGCCGCTCGAGTCCTCGCTCATCTCCTCCATCTGGCTCCCTTCGGGTTCGAGCTGCAAGACGCGCCGCGTCTCGGCGTCGAGTGTGCCACCGCCCCTGCTGGGGCGGTCGGCGGCCGTGCCGGCGGTCACCCGGAGGCCGTCAGCCACTGCCGGTGCCCGGCAGGCGGGGCGCACCGCGCTGCAACAAGTCGGGAGCAGAAAGGAGACACTGGAGTGACAGGTTCGGCGCGCCGGTTCTTTGCGTCGGCGACGGAGTCTGGGCGCCGGAGATGTAGGGGCACACAGTGTTGGCGTCGTTGTAGGTGAGCTCGCTTCGGATCTGTCCGTTCTTCGAGACGGCGGCCAGGTCACCGGCGAAGACCGGGAGGGCCTGGAACAGGGCCCGGATGGCGGGGTTGCGGGCGGCGGCCGTCGTCAGCACGGTGGCGGAGTGGCTGATGAGAGCTTCGATCGACGTCGAGTCGTTCGTGAGGAGGCTGCGGAATTGCGTCTCGAAGCTGGCACCGTTGTGCAAAAGAGCCTGCAGGTCAGGATTGGAGACCTTGAGCTGCGCGGTCACCGAGGCCAGTGCCGAGGAGAACTTTGCGAACTCAGAACTGGTGGCGAGGGCGGTTGTCAGCACGGAATGCCCGCCTACCTGCAGCTCGGCCGTGGCCGGCTCAGAGGCTCTGAGGGCGGACACGAGATTGGAGCTCTCTGCCACGAGCACGCGCAGCTCAGGGCCGATCCCGCCCAGGCCTGTCGAGAGGCCCTGGTTCAACGTCTGGATGTCACTGGTCTTGATGGAGGTGAGCAGCCTCCCGAAATCGACGAGGAGGCCGTTGATCGAAGTCGGGACCGATGTCTTCGACTCGGAGATGACGGAACCCGCATGGAGCCACGGGCCGCCCCGGCCCGCCGGCAGCAGGTCGAGATACTGCTCCCCGACACCGGTCAGCTCTCTCACCGACGCCGTCGAGTGGACGGAGATCTTGGCACCGGGGTTGATGCCGAGAATGACGTCGACATGGTTGGAGGCCACTTTGACCGCCGTCACCTGGCCGACGGCGACACCGCGGTAGGTCACGTCACCTTCGGGATAGATGCCGCCCGCCCGGGAGAGGACCACTGTGACCGGGAAGCGCTGCGGGCCGATCCGCCAGCCCATGACACCGAAGAGGATGTAGGAGAAGCCAGCCACGACTACGAGAGCGAGACCGATCAACGGCACGGCGTTGGAGCGCTTCACGGCAGCCCGCTCTCGAGAAGCGCGGCCACGGCAGCGCCGCTGGACGACTGGCTCGTCCCCCCGCCATTCGGGAGCGCCCCGCTCCCGGCAGCTGTGGTCGAGACGAGCCCGCCGTTGAGCGTCGGCGTCTGCGGGCTGCCGTTCAACAGCAGGTGCAGCGTGACCGACACCTGCAGGTAGTTGCCCGGGGCGACCTTGCTCGTCGCCGACTCGAAGTCGGCGATGTTTTGGAGGTCGGGCCCGATTTGGGCTTCTACGCCGACAAGCTGGTTGACCACGGGCAGGAGGGCCTTGGCATCCCCGATGCTCGCCGAACCGCTCCGGCTGATGATCTTGTCGGCCGCCGAGCTCAGCCGGGTCAGCTGGGTGAGGAAGTTTCTCAGGTCCGTGTTCTCGCTCGCCAGCACGTGGGCGGCCGGCCCGATGTCGTCGATGCCGGCTGTGATGACGGCACTGCCGGAGTTGAGCTGCTTGGTGAGGTTGCCGATGGAGCTGAGCGCGTTGTCGAGATCTCCCCGGTGGGCCTCGAGCGACTTGAAGTCCGTGCCCAGCTGGGAGATGAGGCTCCGCAGCTCCGGCTGGTTGCCGTTGAACGTGGCGTTCAGCTGCGTGACGATGGTCTGCAGCTGGTTGAGGCCGCCGCCGTTCAGGACAGCGGCCAGAGCCGCCAGCGTGTCCTCGACGCTGGGGGCTGTGCTGGTGTCGGTCTCCGGGAGCACCGCCCCGTTGGTCAGCCATCGCGGGCGCCCGGTCGTGGCGGGCGGTCGCAGCAGGACGAATTCGTCGCCGAGCGGGCTGTCGAAGCGGACCTGCGCCGTCGTGCCCACCGGGAGAAGGACGGCCTTGCGGATCTTGAGGACCAGGTCCGCCTTGAAATTGCTCGTCGAGATGTTGGCGACCTGCCCGACGATGGCCGAGCCGTCCCGCACCTGCGCGTTGACAGGCAGGTTGAGGACGTTGGTGAACTGGGCATGCAGGTCGTAGCTGGGCCCCGACAGAGTGCCGAACTTGGGCAACGACTGCAGCCCCACGCCGACCCCGCAGCCGCCGAGCAGCACCGCGCCGGCTAGGGCGGCGATGGCGACAGGCACCAGGCGGCGCCGTTCAATCCGGCGCCTCATCTGCTGCCCTCGATCAAGGGGGCGCCTCATCTGCCGCCTCCGACGAGATGGCTCAGCGACAGGTCCGGTCCGTGCGAGGCGCCCGGTGGCACGCTGAGGGATCCGAGGGAGTAGTTCAGCAGGCAGTCGAGGTCGAGCTCGGTCCGTTGCCTGGGGTTCGTCGCCAGCACGAGGCCGCGCAGCAGCGAGTTGCCACAGACCTGCTTCACGAGGCTCATCGAGCCGGCGGTCGGGTCGTAGCGCGCCCGCAGGGCGGCGCCGCCCGGGGCGCTCTTGTCGACGGAGTTGGCGAAGTTCTCGAGCGTCAGCGGACCGATGTCGAACACCGCCGCCAGCTGCTTTTGCTGTGCCGCGAGGGCAGCTGCGAAGGCGTCGAGGTTGCTGACGCTCGAGCCGATGGCCGTCTCGTTGTCGTGGACGAACGTGGCCAGCTGACCGAGAGCCTGCTGGAGATCGTGGAGAGCGGCGGCGACGTCGGTGTTGTCCGACGCCAGGCTGGTGCTCACCGTGGACAGTGCGCCGGCGAAAGCTTGGTAGGTGGCGGTGTTGGCAGCCGCCGCCCCGGTGAGCTTGCCGAGGTTGTTGAGAGCGGCGGCGAGGGCGGCGGGGTGGGACGCGAACCCGGTGATCGCCACGCTTGCGTCGACGAGGGCCGCATGCAGCTGCGGGCCGTTGCTGCCGAAAGTGTGAGCCAGGCTGTGGAGTAGTTCGGAGAGGGCACCCTGCCGGTTCGCCCCCGTGGGCCCGAGCACCCTCGCGAGCAGATCCAGGTTGCCGACGACCTGGTCGACACTGACCGGGATCGCCGTGCGCGCCGTCGGGATGACAGTTCCTGACGCCATCCGCGCACCGCCTGTGTAGGCCGGCATCAGCTGGACGTAGCGGTCGTTCACGACGTCCGGCGCCTCGAGGACAGCGTGGGCGCCGCGAGGGATCGGCACGTTGTCAGGCACGAGCATCCGGACGGCAACGCCTCCCGGGCCAGGCGTGATGGCGGTGATCCGACCGACCGGGACACCGAGGACCTCGACGAAGTTGCCCACGAACAAGCCGGGCGCCTCGGTGAAGTTGGCGGTCACCGTCATCGTCGGGGTGCCCGGAACGGCGATGTACACGAGCCCGGCCACGAGCGCCGCCGCGAGGACACCGATTGCGATCTTGGCGGCTCTCGGGAGGCGGCGGGCGACGCCTACGGCCGGGGAGGACCGGATCACGCTCATGCGGCGGCCGACACGGCGGCGGGCATCGCCGGGCCGGCTCACGACGTTGCTCCGAGCCGGCGCGAGAGCCGACCCATACGGGTGGGCCGGAGTGTGCTCACGGCAGGCAGCCTGTCGTTGGGTTGATGTGGGCGATGTCCCCGCACTGCTTGATGATGTTGTCGGGGAGCAGCATCGTCGGCACGACAACGTCCGCAAAGGGCCCCGAGCCGGTGACGTTGGCGGCATAACGGTCGAAGGCGGCGAGCACCGGGATGGCGTTGCCGATGTTCGTGCTGTCCTGTGCCAGCACGCCGGAGACCGTGTCGAGCTTCGTCAGCAGCTCGTTCAGCGGCACACTGTCACCCTTGAAGATCCTGCTCAGCTGGATGCTCAGGCCGGCCGTCGTGCCCAGCAGCTGACGGATCGCCTGCCGCCGGGCGTTCAGGACCTGGAGGATGAGGTTGCTCTGGCCGACAAGGCTGACGAGCTCCTGGCTCCTGTCGGCGAGGACGCCGGTCAGCTGGGCGCCCGCCGTCACGATGGACGACAGCTCCTGCTCGCGATTGGCGAGGACCTCCGAGAAACGGGCCAACCCGGAAAGAGCAGCCGTCGTCACGTTCACCGGCGTCCCCCGCAGGTCCTGACTGCTCACATCGAGCGATTTCACCATCGCCGAGATGTCGTAGTGCTGGATCTCCGAAGTCGCCTCGTTCAAGTCGCCGACGAGGGTGTGGGGGATCGACGTGCGCGACACGGGGATCACGTGCGGGGGCGCCTCGTTTCCCGTTCCGGCCGGGGTCACCGCCAGGTACTCCTGGCCGAGCGGTGTCAATACCTTCGCCGCCACCGTGGTCGACGTGCCGAGGTGGACGCCGCCGGAGACCGTGAAATGGACGAGGACCTTGTCCCCGTCAAGAGCGATCCCGGTGATCTGGCCGACGCGGACGCCGGCGACGGTGACGATGTCGGTCGTGGCCAGGCCGCCGGCGTCGGCGAACTCCGCCTCGTAGGTGTTGCCGCCGCCGAAGATCGGCAGCTTCGAGAAGTTGAGCGCCCCGAGAATCACCAGGACGAGCACGATGATCGTGGTGAGGCCGACGAGGAAGGGGTCTCTCTCCCTGAAGCGCTTCATGCGCAGTTCCCCGTGTGATCGGACTGGTTGCCGACCGGCCCGGCCGGCAGGGTGAGCGGGTCGCCCGGCTGCGGGGGGCTCACCCCCGGCACGAGGGAGATGTCCAAGTGCCCGACCGGTTCCACCGTGAGATTGCAGATATAGACGCTCAGATAGCTCCCGCTGCTGATGACCTTGCTGACCGTGGTCAACAAGGTTGGGAAGTTGGCGATGGCGGCATTCAGGCTCTGCTGGCGGGCTGCGAGCGAGGAGGAGAAGCTGGCGAGGTCGCTTATGTCCTTGTCGAGCTGCGGCTGTGACTTGCTCAGCACGTTGGAGAGCTGCGAGGTGAACGAGCCGAGGCTGTCGATGCTGGCGCCGATCTCCGCCCGCTGGCCGGCGAGGCCCTTCACCATGGAGGTGAAGTTGTCGATGAGCGCCCCGAGCTGGCGGTCGTGCGAGCCGACGGCTCCGAGGAGATGCGAGAGGTTGCCGATCACCTCGTCGATGGCCAGCTGACGGCCGGCGAGGTTGCTCGTGAGGGCGGCGGTTTGCGCCGTCAGGTTCTCGATCGTGCCCGACTGACCCTGGAACACGGCGATGATCGACTGCGTCAGCTCGTTGACCTGGTTGGGCGTGAGCGCCGAGAAGACGGGCTGGAAGCCGTTGAACACCGCCGTCAGGTCGAGCGCCGGCTGAGTCCGGGACGAGGGGATGACGCTGCCCGGACTGAGGCGCCTCCCGGCCGCGGCGCCGGGCACGATGGCGAGGTAGCGCTGGCCGAGAAGGTTCTCGTAGTGGATGTCAGCTTGCGTGGTCGTCGTGAGGTGCTGGGAGGAGGCGACGCTGAAGCTGACGACGGCACGGTCGTTCACGAGCTGAACGCTCCCGACCGTGCCCACCTGTACGCCGGCGATCCGCACCGTGTCGCCGTCCTGCAGGCCCGACGCGTTGGCGAAGTCCGCCTGGTAGCCGACTGTTGCCTGTGAGCTCACGTTGAGGAGCGTGGACGTGACAACTCCGGTCGCGAGCAGCGCCAGTACCAGGAACATGACGAGATAGATGACGATCTTCCTGAAGTGGCGGTCCGAGTTCATCGGCTGTGACCGTTCGCGATCGCTATCGATCCGAACAAAGGCGCCAGGAGGAGAGTGGCCACTGCAGGCGAGGAGGGCGCCCTGCCTCCATCGAGCCCGGCGGCGACGAGAGCGACGGCCCTCTCCTGCTGCGGCTCGGCCAAGGTCCCGGCGTTCACCGCCGCAGTCGTCGCCGTTGCTCCACCGCCGGCGGCCGTATCAGCGGCGGCTGCGGCGGCACAGAAGCTCGGACAACTCCCGGGGGCGTATGTCGTGGGGTTGACGAGCCCGGGCCCGATGCCTCCGGCGAAGAGGGCGTCCGCATTGTTAGCCCCGAGCGTGGCGAGGACGAGGTCCGGGGCATTGGCGAGGGACACGGTCGAGGTGAGCGAGAGGTAGGGGCCGTTTCTCTCGGCGGCCGCCCACGCCTTGCTCCAGCTGTTGAGCCCTTCGAGGACGTCGGCGATCTCGCGTGGGCTCTGCGAGACGTCGGCCAGCAGCGGACCGGAGGCGATAAGCAGCTGATCCCACGGTCGCTCGATGGTCGTGAGCAGCGCGGCGCCCTGGCCGGACACCGACGCACCGGCCACGAGGACGTCGTGCACCTGGGTGTGTTCGCTCGTCACCGTCTTCGAGGTGACCGAGAAGTTGGACAGCACCTGCAGGATCGACCGGGTCGAGCCGGCGAGCTGGTTGGCGACGGGCGAGAGCAGGCGCAGGTCGGCCTCGAACGTTGGCAGGAGAGGCAGCATCTTTGCCAGGTAGGCAGATGCATAGTTGAACGTCCTGCCGAGCTCGCCGCCCTGGTTGCTCAGCGCAGTGGCGACCGAGGTCAGGATCTCGTCCAGCTGGGCGGGGTGGATGGCGTTCAGGACGCCGTCGAGGTCGGCGAGTGTGTCCTGCAGCGTGGCGGGCGTTTTGACGGGGATGGCGCGGACCAGGTCACCGGCTGCGAGGTGAGCCGCCGACGGGCCTGCAGGCGGCTCCAGATCGACGTACTGGTTGCCGAAGATGGAGAGGGGCGCCACCGTGGCGCGGACCGTGGAGGGAATGGCGGAGATCTCGGAAGGCTCGAGGTGCAGCACCACGATCACCTCCCGCCCGATCGTGCGCCCCTCGCTCGAGACGGTCCCCACCGTGACGTCCCGGTACTCGACAGGGCTGTCGATCTGGGGTGCGTTGGCTCCGATCGGCAGCTCGGCGTCCACCGTCACATAGCTGCCGAGACTGCCGGAGAACGATGCGATGACGACAGCGACGACGCCGGCCGGGATGAGGAGCATCACCACGCCGAGGAGGACGACGACTCGACGCGAGACGTACCTGCTCGTGCCGGGGAGCTGGACGGCGTCGTGGCGCAGGTCGCTCACCCGGACACCTTCACGCCGCTCGAGACTCCCCAGAACAGGATCGTCATCAGCATGTCGGTGATGGCGATAAGGACGATGCTCGCCCTGATAGCCCGGCCGGCTGCCCGGCCGACACCCTCCGGTCCTCCCGTGGCCGTATAGCCGTAGTAGCAGTGCACGAACGTCACGATGATGGCGAAGATGACCACTTTGAGCGTGGAGAGGAAGATGTCCTTCCCGGTGAGGAAGAGATGGAAGTAGTGCAGGTAAGTGCCGGTCCCCTGGTGGCCGACGGCGAGCACGGTGACCTCGGAGGCGAGGTAGGCGCCGGACAGGGCCAGTAGGTACATCGGGACGGTGGCGGTGAGGGCGGCGATCATGCGGGTGGTGATGAGGTAGGGGAGAGACGGGATCGCCATGACCTCGATGGCGTCGATCTCCTCGGTCACCCGCATGGCGCCGAGCTGGGCCGTGAACCGGCAGCCCATCTGGGCAGCCAGGCCGAATGCGGTGATGAGCGGGGCCAGCTCCCGGGTGTTGCCGAAGGCCGAGAGAAACCCAGCCAGCGGCCCCAGGCCCACGATGTTCAAGCCCTGGTAGCCCTCGAGGCCGAGCTGAATGCCGAGGGCAGCTGAGAGGACGCCGGCCACGAGGACGGTGCTGGCGGCGATGGCGAGCAAGCCGCCGCCGAAGGTGACTTCCCCGAGGAGCCGCCACACCTCCTTGCGGTGCTTCGTCAGCACGAGGGGCACGCTGATCACGACCTGGAAGGCGAAGGTGAGCAGCTGCCCGAACCAGATGAGCTGCCTGACGACAGCCTGCACGACGCCTGCTCCCGGCCAGCGCCGTTCCGCCGTCACCGCGGCGCCGGCCGTCACAGCACTCTCGGGGGGACGAGCACGAGGAAGATCTCGGTGAAGACCAGGTTCAACAGGAAGAGCGAGATCCCGGTGATGACGACGGACTGGTTGACCGCCTCACCCACACCGGCGGGCCCCCGCTCGACGTTCATGCCCTTGTAGGACGCCACTGACGCCGCGATGAGCCCGAAGATCGCCGCCTTCAGCTCCGACTCGATGAGGTCGGCAGGCTGGGAGAACGAGCTGAACGAGTTGAGGAAGCCGCCGGCCGAGCCGTGGAGGATGAAGACTGCGGCGACGTAGCCGCTCACCACGCCGGCGAGGGCGACGATGCCGTTCAGGAGGACCGCCACAAGGACGGCGGCGAGGAGACGGGGAGCGACGAGGCGCTCGACGGGGTCGATCCCCATGACGTTCAAAGCCGACAGCTCGTCGCGGATAGTGCGGGAGCCGAGGTCGGAGCAGATGGCCGAGCCGCCGGCTCCAGACAGGACGAGGGCAGTGATGATCGGTGCCGCCTCCCGCACCGTGCCGACGGCGTCGACAGCCCCCACGAACGAGGTGGCGCCGATGGAGGCGGCCAGGCCGCCCACCTCGAGGACGATCACCACACCGAAGGGGAGAGCGATCAAGAGAGCCGGGAGCACTGACACAGAAGCGAGGAACCACGCCTGCTCTGCGAACTCCCGCCAGGCAAAGCGCCGCTTGACGATGCTCTCGACCGTCAGCCACGAGGCGTCCATCATCATGGAGCACAGAGCACCGAACGTCTCGACGAACTTCGCCGGGCCACCACCCTTCTCGGTGATCGTGGCCGTCACACTGCTGATGGCGTGAATCGAGGCGGGCTTCTTCGGAGGTCCGCCCGCGGGCTTGGTGGCTGTGCTAGCCAAAGCCCCCCGCGACACGACGCTTGCTCAGGCTTCCTGTGACTTCACTGTGCGGCCTTCTTCCAGCACCCGTTTCACAGCCATCCCCTCAATGTTCGGTGACCGGTCACCGGATGGACCCGCCGGGCCCACGGTGGCCGTGACGTGGAGGACCTTCTTGCCCTCCATGGAAACAATGGAGCTGATCGGGACAATGCGATGAGTGGCAGTGGGGACCGCCGGCCCCCACTGCCACTCGCGTCATAGGTCTGAACGATGCTGTGGTTCTACCTCATGCCACCGGTGAAGTGGCAGTCGGGGCTACAGAGACACCGAGCCCATGTTCTTGATCGTGGCCTTGGTGAGAGGAGACGATGAGCAGTTGCCCTTCACCGGTGTGGCGTTGAACGTTCCCTTGATGGCCGAACCGGAGAGGAAGCCCTTGGTCACCTTGCCGCTGATCGTGAACTTAAGCGCCGTGGAGGTCGCCTTCAGCGTGATCGTGCCCGAGGCGGGCGACTTGGCGCTGTTGTTGGCCTTGGCGCTGAACGTCCCCGATGCCGACCCGGAGAGGCACGCCAGGTTGGACGACGTCATCTTGAGCGTCCCGCTGACGCCGGTTGCCGGCGGGCTCCCGGCCTTCTTGCAGCCTGTGATCGAGAACGTCGCCGCGACACTTTGATGACCCGTGGAGGTGAATTTGATGCCGGGCGTGATGGTCGCCGTCGCGTTAGAGGCCGAGCAAGTCGTGCCGGTGGCGGCCGACGCCGTGCTGGCGAGGGTGCCGACGGTGGCACCGCCGACCGCTGCCATGGCGGTCGCCAGCATGGCTGTCCCTGCTGTGACCGTGAGCAGCCTTCGAATTAGTTTCACGTTTTTTCCCCTTTTATGTGTGATTGAGGAGGATGGACCCCGCTCGTCCGTAACTTACTGATCGGTAGTATACGAGACACATGCTGCGTTTACAAGCGTGAAACAGAGGTTTCTTGTTGCCGAAGCCGGCCACTCCGGCGAGGGTCAATAGGACTTGGCTGCACCTCTAGTGGCGCGGCGATAGATGAATAAGCTTCGCGACCCGACGTCCTTCAGAGGCCTACTTCATTGGTTTCCTTACCCGACCCCGGTTAGGCGTAAACACCTGCTTGCCGTCTTCGCGGTCATCTGAGCCGCCCGCGCTGAGGTCCGTCACCCGAGGTACTTGCGGATGACCGATGCCGGTGCCAGCCCGGAGGAGCCCTTCAGGACAACGGTGTTGGTGCCGGCGGCCGACGGGAAGCCCTTCTGCTGGTTGATGATCGGGTCGAGGATGCCGAGCGGACCGCAGCCGGCTGTGCCGGGCACAGCGAAGCTGTTGTCGACGAGCACTGTGCCGGTCACCCGGAGAACGCCGTACTTGTCGACCTTGATGCTGCTGCCGAGGCTGCCCGTGATGGGCTTGTTGGGGGCAGGGGGGTGGGTCTTGCCGTCGGTCAGGTTGAGGGTTGTGGGAGCGGTGGGCGAGCCGACCGTGCAGGTCGTGCCGAGGAGAGCGTTGCCCAGCAGCACGTCGCTTGGGAGGCTGATGGCGGTCCCCTTGGTCGTCTCGAGGTTGAAGAGGCTGAACGTCGGGAGGCCCACGAGCTGGGGCGTGGCAGTGACGGCGATGGGGCCAGAAGCACCGGGAATGCCGAGGAGGCCGCCCGGCACGTTCATCGGCGGGGCGACCATGGCCGGCCTGCCGTTGTCGGGCAGCACGACGGAGTAAGTGCCGTTGCTATGGCCGATGAGGCCGAGGATCAGCTTGATCGGCGACGTCTCTGTCAGCGTCGTCGAGTTGATCTTGAAGGTGCCGGTCGAGGCGGCAGCGAGGCAGTAGTTGACCTTGGGGTTGTTGACTGGGCAGTTGGCGAACTCCTGCAGTGAACTCGGGAGCGCGCTCGACGACCGGATCGTCGACGCAAGCGCCGGCCCGGAGGTGGCTTGGGCTCCGAGAGCCACCGCGAGCAGGGCGGGCACGGTGGCAAGCAGAGCCAACCGGGCAACGGCCGGAGGGCGACGCCGCCGGTGGGGCTGGACGCGCGTTGGTGAGACAGAGAATGTCGAGTTGAGAGTCACAGCTTTCGCCCTTCCTGTTGCCGGGGTGTCCGTCGCCGAGTGACCAGACGGTAACTAACTGATCGGCAGGAATATATCCCCGCCCCTACCCCACGTCAAAACATTGCAGGGCCGCCGGGGCGCGGTCATCATCGGTGACCGGTGACAGCGGGCTGGAACTACGCGGATGTGTGGGAGGAGATCGCCGACTGCCTCCCCGACGAGGTGGCGGCAATGCATGGGCCTGTCGTGCTCACCTGGCGGGAGCTCGACGAGAGAGCGGACGGCGTCGCCGGTGCTCTTCTCGACGCCGGCCTGCGACGGCAGGACAAGGTGGCCCAGTACATGCGCAACCGCCCCGAGTACATCGAGTCGATGTTCGCCGCCTTCAAGGCTGCCCTTGTCCCGGTCAACACGAACTTCCGTTACGGCGATGACGAGCTGTCCTACCTGTGGGACGACTCCGACACAGCCGCGGTCGTGTTCGACGCCGAGTTCACCGAGACGTGTGACCGTCTGCGCCGGCGGCTGCCCGCTGTACGGGCGTGGCTCTTCGTCGGGCCGGCAGCCGACTGCCCGGACTGGGCGATCGACTACGGCGGCGCCGCCGGATCGGTACGGGCCGGCGGCCCGGGGGGACGAGTCCGTCCTCGGTGGGGTCGATCCGGCGAGGACCTCAATCTCCTCTACACCGGGGGCACGACCGGGCTGCCGAAAGGCGTCATGTGGCGCCAGCACGACTTCTTCCTCATGATCGAACAGCAGTACGGCCGGCAACCACCAGAGGAGCCCGACTCCGGCGCCTACCTCTCGCGGCTCAGCGGGCCCGGGCCCCGCGTGCTGCCGGCGCCGCCCCTCATGCACGGCACGGCGTGCTGGTTCGCCATGGCGGCGATGTCGGCGGGCGGGTCGGTGGTGACGCTCACCGAGCCCCGTTTCGACCCGCGCGAACTTCTCGAGACTGTTGTCTCGCGGCGGGTCAAGGGCGTCTGCATCGTGGGGGATGCCTTCGCCAAGCCGCTTCTCGCCGAGCTCGACTCCGACCCGGAGCGATTCGATCTCGGGCACGTGCGCCTCGTCATGTCGTCAGGGGCGATGCTCAGCCGGACGAGCAAGGCGCGCCTCAGCCATTACGCACCGAAGGCCCGGATCGTCGACGGCCTGGGCAGCTCTGAATCCGGATCTCTGGGGACCGCGGTCACGACGCCGGGACACGTGGGGGAGACGGGTCGATTCCGGCTGGGGCCGACCGTCCGCGTGCTTGACCCCGACGGCAATGACGTTGCGCCGGGCACGGCCGAGCCGGGCCGCCTCGCCATCGGCGGGCACCTTCCGCTCGGCTACTACAACGATCCGGAGAAGACGGCCGCCACGTTCCTCACCGTGGGCGGTCACCGCTACGCCGTGGCCGGCGACTTCGCGCTCGTGGGCGCAGACGGCTCGATCACGCTTCTCGGGCGCGGCTCTACCTGTATCAACACTGCCGGCGAGAAAGTCTTCCCCGAAGAGGTAGAGGAGGTGCTGAAGACGGCCGGTGCCGTCCGTGACGCTGCCGTCGTCGGCCTGCCCGATGACCGCTTCGGCGAGGCTGTCGTGGCCCTCGTCGAGCTCGAAGGGGGTGCCCCTTTCGACGAGACCGGCCTCATTGCCCACACGCGGGAACACATCGCCGCATTCAAGGCGCCGCGCCGCATCGTTGCCGTCCAGCGAATCGATCGGTTGCCGAACGGCAAGATGGACTACCCGGCGATGAAGGCTGTCGCCGGGGCCGCCCTCGGCGGGGCGGCCCGCGGCGTGCCCGGATCGTGAAACCCGCTCAGACGAGAGACGACGTCCATCCCTCAGAGACGACCGGCTCGAAGTTCGGCCGGAGCGGCATCTTGCTCCGCCCGTCTTCCGGGCGGACAGAGAGGACCTGGTGGACCTCGAGGTGATGCCGGTCGAAGTTGACGGCGGACACCGCCATGTAGAGCCGCCAGACCCTGGCACGCTCTTCGCCGACCTCGGCGACGACATCGTCGAAGTCTCGTTCCAGGTTTGAGAGCCAACGTCGCAGGGTGAGGCCGTAGTGCTCGCGCAGGCTCTCGAGGTGGCGGACCTCGAACCCGTGGGCCTGGAACATCGTCACGATCGTGCCGACCTCGTGCAACTCCCCGTCGGGAAAGACGTACCGGGTCATGAATGGGCTGACGATGCGCGACGGCCGGCTCACCCCGGCCGCGATGGCGACCTGACGGGACACCTCTCTCGCCCGTGATGGCGACGGGACCGGCTCGTTAGACGCAGGCCGCCCGATGGCGTGGTTGAGGAAGCGGCCGCCCGGTCGCAGAAGCTGTAGGAGCGTGCGGGTGTACTGCTCCATCGAGCGGCGCCCGACGTGCTCGAACATGCCGATCGAGCTGATGGCGTCGAACGGGCCGTCATCGACGTCCCGGAAGTCCTGCAGCCGGAACTCGACGAGATTCGCCACCCCGGCTGCCCGGGCCAGCTCGGTGGCATATTGCTGCTGCGCGCGGGAGAGCGTGATGCCGACGACAGAAGTCCCGTACTCGCGGGCCGCGTGCACGGCCATCGACCCCCAGCCGCAGCCGACGTCGAGCAGCCTCGTGCCCGGGGCGAGGTCCAGCTTCCGGGCGATCAGGTCCAGCTTTCGCAGCTGGGCGTCCTCGAGGGAGTCCTCCGCAGACTCGAAGACGGCACAGGAGTAGGTCATCGAGGGACCGAGAAGCATCTGATAAAAGCGGTTCGAGACGTCGTAGTGATAGGAGACGGCTCGGCGGTCGCGCGACCGGCTGTGGCGAATTCCGCGCGGGCGGAGCTCCGCCTCCGGCGGCGGCAGAGGGCGGAGGACCGACAGGCCGGTCTCCCTCAGGAGCACTCGCAACGGCGCCGTCCTCAAGAAGCCCAGAGCCGATGGAGGCTCGACGGAGAAGAGCGGCTCCAGCGAGCCGACGAGGTCGATGTCCCCCGCCACGTAGGCGCGAGCGAGACCGAGTTCTCCCGGGCGGGTAAGCGCCCGCTGCAGGGCCTCGCGGCGGAGAATCCTGAGAGTGAGAGTCGCCTCTGGCGGTCCGGCGGCGCTGCCGTCGAAGGCCTCCACGCGAAACGGCATGTCGTCATCGAAGATTGATGCCACATATTGCGCCAGCGTCACCCGGACCTCCCTCGTCCGCCCGACCAAGGCGATTGTGCCACGAAGGCGGCCACTGCCGCTAACGCGGGTACACCCGGATCGAAGGCGGCTACGCGAATTGAGTCAAGGTTCCCGTGGTCCGAGCGAGTTCGTTGCTCGCCCCAGTGGACGAAGAGGGGAGGACACGTTGGGTCACGACGCCGAGGTAGTCCGGGAGGTGGCGCCCTATCCCGCTGCTGTTTTGATCCGCGTGACGGACCACGCGAGGCTTAGCGCAACATCGCCCCAGCCACCGCCAGATGAGCCGCCGGCAGGTACTCGGGCCTGGGGACGGACTTGAAAGCTGCGGTGCTGCCTGACGTCACGAGGATCAGAACGCGGTTCCCAGGGCCGCCACGCTCACGCCTTGCACCGGCGGCAATCCTCCGGCGCGCGGCAGAGGGCGTTCCTGAAGCGGACGACGTGTCTGTAGGTCATTCTCCAAGAGCAAGTCCCCCTGTCGATTAGGGCATGAATTCAAGTCACGGTTCACCTTGTCGCGGCGAGCTCTCCCTCTAAGCGATTGACCTTTCACCGTTAGTGACTAAAAAGAATATATCGTATAAAGGCGTGCGGGAGTAGCCTTGCCCACCGCAGCCACCCTTTTGTTTTGGGGCGCCCGAGCGCTGGGAAATCGGCTTTTGATCTTGACTGGGTGTGTTATGATGCCGCGTCTGCCATTTGAGCAGGCTAAGAGAGGAAACAACATAAAGAAGTTTAGTAGCTTCGGCGCGCTTGTGGCGTCGTCGGTTCTAACTATGGGGGTCATCGCCGCTTTGGCCGGACCGGCGTCAGCCGCCGCAGCCGCTGGCACACAGCCGGCGACCTACGTTTCCACGACCGGTACGGATGCGGGGTCATGCGCGAGTACTGCTCCATGTGCCACGATGACCTATGCCGAGAGCCAGACAGCCATCGGCGGCACTATCCATGTGGCGGCAGGTACCTATTATCAGACAGTGGACTTGACGCAACCTATCACGTTGAAAGGTAGCGGTAAGAGCGCCACTATCATCAACGGCACTGGCATCGACTACCAGTCGGACGGGAACCTCGGCCTTATCTATATCACCAACACGTCCGGCACTTCGGGCACTATCGCCATTACCGGCGTGACCGTGACCGATCCGTACATCACTGCAAACGAGCAGAGCTTGGACTCGTCACCGGCCGACATCGCCAACTATGACTCGCAGTCAGGAGACATGGTGACGGTGACGGCTAGCAATCTCGGCCCGTCAGAGTATGAGTCGGCTAGCTCTAGCACTGTCGAGCCGGGTCTTGGGTACTACTCACTCAGCGCCGCTTCGACGAGCTTGGTCAAGAACGTCACCGACACCGGTTCATGGAATGCCTTTTTTGCCGAGGGCACCGGGGGCGCGACGAGGTTCCAAGACGACACGGCCAGTCACCTGACGGGCTACAGCGCCGCCACCTATGGTCCGGCACGCGGAGTCTTGGGCCTAGCTGATGAGGGCGGCTCGCTGTCTGTGACGGCTTACCTGGACAACTTCACCGGCTATGCCGGCTGGGGTATTCAGGGCTACGCGGGTTACTACACCGACACCGGGTCGCTAACGCTCGACGCCTACCACAACCACTTTG
>Ga0182024_10009876_pt1 | contig 19595 bp, 16 predicted proteins | sample P32metaG_FD_120480 | JGI IMG/M metagenome (GOLD analysis project Ga0182024, IMG submission 120480) | Permafrost microbial communities from Stordalen Mire, Sweden - P3-2 metaG (Illumina Assembly) | ecosystem: Environmental > Terrestrial > Soil > Wetlands > Permafrost | place: Sweden: Stordalen... | reverse complement strand
CGCGCTCCAGATTGCGAACTCCAGCTTCGCGGGTGTAGGCGCGAATGAGCGTGGTGATCGCGTCGTCGGAGAACTTCACGTTCTTCTCCGAGAGTCCGGCCTGCAACATCTGCTTCTTCACCATGAACTGTTTGGCGATCTCAACTTTTTCCTGCTCCGTGTAGCCATGCAGCCGCAGCACTTCCATGCGATCCTGCAGCGCAGGAGGGATGGTGTGCATTACGTTCGCCGTAGCTACAAAGAAAACCTGCGACAGGTCATACTCCACGTCGAGGTAGTGATCGACGAACATGAAATTCTGTTCGGGATCGAGCACTTCGAGCAGTGCGGCAGATGGGTCACCGCGGAAGTCCATCGACATCTTGTCGACTTCATCCAGCATAAAGACCGGGTTTTTCGTGCCAGCCTTCTTCATCATCTGAATGATCTGGCCGGGCAATGCGCCGATATAAGTTCGGCGGTGGCCGCGAATTTCTGCTTCGTCGCGCACCCCGCCGAGCGACATGCGCACGAACTTTCGTCCCGTCGCCTTGGCAATCGACATGCCCAGCGAAGTCTTACCCACGCCCGGAGGACCAACAAAACAAAGAATCGAGCCCTTCGGGTTTTTCACCAACTGGCGCACAGCGAGAAATTCGAGGATGCGCTCCTTGATCTTCTCCAGGCCGTAATGATCTTCGTTGAGAACTTTCTCCGCGCGCGAAATATTGCGGATTTCCTTGGAACGTTTCTTCCAGGGCACCGCCAGCAGCCAATCGAGATAGTTGCGCGAAACCGTGGATTCCGCCGACATCGGCGGCATCGCTTCCAGCTTTTTCAGCTCCTGCAGGGCCTTGTCTTTGACTTCTTTCGGCATGCCGGCGGCTTCGACCTTTTTCTTCAGTTCGTCGAATTCGCTCTTTTCGCCACGGCCCAGTTCCTTCTGAATGGCCTTAATCTTTTCGTTGAGGTAATACTCTTTCTGCGCCTTTTCCATCTGCCGCTTTACGCGCGACTGGATGGTGCGGTCGACGTTCAGCTTTTCAATTTCCACGTCGAGCACATCGGCAATGCGGTTCAAGCGCTCCGAAGGATCGAAGATCTCCAGCAGTTCCTGTTTTTCTTCAATGGAAAGCTGCAGGTTAGCAGCAATGATGTCGGTGAGCTTGGCCGGGTCTTCCATGCGTACGGCTGAGATCATGGTCTCGTAATTCAGCGCCTGGCAAAGCTTCACGTACTGCTCGAACAGCGTGGTCACACGCTGCATGCCCGCTTCGATTTGTGCGTTCATCTCTACGGGATATCGCGCCACGCGGACTGAAGCCTGCATGTAGCCATCGGAATCGGTGGCCTGCAGAAGTCTTCCACGCTCAATGCCTTCGACCAGAACTTTAATGTTGCCGTCCGGCAGCTTCAGGCTCTGGACGATGTTGACGATGGTCCCGACCTGGTAAATCTCATTCGACTTGGGCTCGTCAATCGAAGCATCGTGCTGCGTCGCCAGGAAGATCTTCTTATCCGCCGCCAGCGCCTCTTCCAAGGCGCGCACGCTGGACTCGCGGCACACCACGAACGGCGTCATCATATAAGGGAAGATGACCACGTCGCGAATGGGCATCATGGGCAGCTTCTTGGTTTCGAATTTTTCTTTGGATGTGGTCACTCAATCTCCCCGGGTTAGTGCTGAATGACGATCGCGGCGCGAAGCCCTGTACCTACCGTTCGTGTGTTCAGTGTACTACTCTTCCGTGGCCCTTTGGCTATCCGGCCTTTTCCATCATCGAAAGAGACGCATTACGCTTCTCAACCATCTCCCTGGTGACCTCGAACTCTTTTAGTTTCTTCTGGCTAGGCAGATGGAACATCAAGTCGAGCATCAACTCTTCAAGAATCATGCGCAAGCCGCGGGCTCCCACCTTGCGAGCCATGGCTTGACGGGCGACCGCGCGTAGAGCCTCATCGCTAAACTTCAAGCGCACATTCTCGAACTCAAATAGCCTCTGGTACTGCTTGACGATGGCGTTCTTGGGACGAGTCAGAATCTCGATCAGGGCAAATTCGTCTAGATCTTCCAACATGCCCATGACTGGCAGGCGGCCGACGAATTCCGGGATCAGGCCAAACTTGATCAGGTCTTCCGGTTGCATCTCGCTGAGCAATTCGAAGTTGCGCTTGCTGCGCGCGATCACTGCCTCTTCTTTTTCCGACTCTTCACCAGCGCGGAAGCCCAGGGACTTTTTTCCAACTCGACGCCCGATAATTTTCTCGAGCCCAACAAACGCTCCTCCACATATAAAGAGGATATTTGTCGTATCTACCGGGGTGAATTCCTGGTGAGGATGCTTGCGTCCACCCTGCGGCGGAACGTTGGCGATGGTCCCTTCCAGAATCTTCAGCAGAGCCTGCTGTACGCCTTCACCGGAAACATCGCGGGTGATTGACGGATTTTCGTCCTTGCGGCCGATCTTATCGATTTCGTCGATGTAGATAATGCCGGTCTGGGCGCGGCTTACATCACCCTCGGCTGCTTGCAGCAGTTTGAGGATGATGTTCTCGACATCTTCGCCCACATATCCGGCTTCGGTCAGCGTAGTGGCATCGACAATGGCGAAAGGAACATCCAGCATCCGGGCCAGCGTTTGCGCCAAGAGAGTTTTGCCGGTTCCGGTTGGGCCGATGAGCAGAATGTTTGACTTGCTCAGCTCAATTCCATCGCCCGCCGTCTTCTGGCGGTTCATGAAGATGCGCTTGTAATGGTTGTAAACCGCGACCGCCAACTTTTTCTTGGTCTGCTCTTGCCCGATCACGTACTCATCCAGGAAGGTCTTGACCTCCTGCGGCTTGGGCAGTTGATTGGGTGTAGTGGTTTGCGGAGTTGCGGTGCGATCATCTTCGAGAATCGAATTGCAAACTGCGACGCACTCGTCGCAGATATAGGCCCGCGGATAGTCACTGGGCGACGAGATTAGTTTGGCTACGGCATCCTGCGACTTGTGGCAGAACGAACACCGCAAAATCTCGTCGGAGCCTGACTTGGTTTTCACTCGGCTCTACTCCTTCTAGTTTCGGTATGACGCCGGGCCCGCCTCTTTCGACCCTTACAGGCTTCCGCGCTAAATCCCGAAATGCAGGATCAAGCGCGAAGGCCGATCATACCGCTTTTACGGTCTTATAGATGATATCGTCTATGATTCCGTATTCCTTAGCTTGCTGCGCGTTCATAATGAAGTCACGCTCCACATCTTTCTCCACTTTGTCCAGCTTTTGGCCAGTGTGCTTGGAGAGTAACTGGTTTGTAATCTCGCGCATACGCAGGATCTCGCGAGCATGAATGTCGATGTCGGTGGCCTGACCCGACAATCCTCCCATGGACGGTTGATGAATCAAAATACGGGAATTCGGCAGCGCCAGTCTTTTCTTGGGCTCACCGGCTGCCAGCAGCAGCGCTGCCATCGAGGCCGCCTGTCCTACGCACAGTGTCATGACATCATTTTTCACGTACTGCATGGTGTCGTAGATCGCCATGCCCGCGGTGATCGAACCGCCCGGCGAGTTCACGTAAAGCTGAATATCCTTTTCAGGATCTTCCTGAGCCAGAAACAACATCTGGGCGATCACCAGGTTGGCGATATTGTCGTCAATCGGCGTGCCGATGAAAATAATGTTGTCCCTCAACAGCCGGGAATAGATGTCGTAGGCGCGTTCGCCCCGCCCGGTCTGCTCAATTACCATTGGCACTAGCATCATTTGCGGATCATTTGGTTTCATTTTTCAACCGGACCTGTCACCGGACCTGCCACACTCCGCCCCAAAGAAACGTTTACGTTGCCAGGGGAGGGTCGAAAGTGGTCCGCGTCTTTACTCATCACTACGCGGACTGGTGATAAAGAAAATCGAGGGTCTTCTCGCTGCGGATTCTCATTCGGATTCTATCGAGGCCCCCATCCTCTGTCAAACGCGCTCGCACCGCTTCTGACGTTTGTTTTGACTGTTTCGCTAGAGCTTCAATTTCCCGATTCAATTCTTCGTCGCTGACTTCGAGTTTTTCAAGATCTGCGATGCGCTCGAGCAGCAACGAGGACTTGACGTCGTTTACCGCCTGCTCCCGCTGACCGGCTCGCAGGCGCGGAAGATCCATTTTCTTCAAGTCCTCCATCTTCATTCCCTGCGCCGCGAGCGCTCGCAGACCGCGCTCCAAGCGCAGATCGATCTGGCGGTCGATCAAAGATTCCGGCACTTCAAAATCATTGCGTTTCACCAGTTCGGCTACCAGCTTATCTTTGGCCGCATGCTCCGCCGTGTGACGCTTTTCGGCTTCCATGTTCTCGCGGATCTGCTTGCGGACCGCGTCCAGACTTTCGAACTCGCCCAGCTCTTTGGCGAACTCGTCGTTAAGCTCGGGAAGGCTCTTCTGCTTGATGCCATTCACCTTTACCGTATAAATAAAGGTCTTGCCCGCCAAACGCTTGTCGGCAATATCTTCCGGGTAGCTTACATCGAAGGTCCGTTCGTCGCCGGAAGAGGCCCCGGTCAGATTCTGAGTGAACTCCGCCACCGTATTCTTGCCGCCGATTTCGATCAGCACGTCATCCATGTGCACGGGGTTGGCGCTGGCTTCTTTAACGTCTTTCCCATCCTTGGGCCGGCCGTCCATGGAGGCCTGCGCAAAATCGCCCTTGGCCAGCGGGCGTCCCTCCACATCGGTATAAGTCGCACGCTGCTCCAGCACATTGGAGAGTGCCTGTTCGATTTCCTCGTCGGCAACCGCGATCTCCGGCTTGTCGGCGCGAAGTTCTTTGTAGCCCTCCACCTGAATCTCGGGCAGCACTTCGAAACTGGCCTTGAATCGCAAAGGCTCGCCGTCGTGGAAATGCAGGTCGGTGATGCGCGGTTGCGAAACCGGGATGAGTCCCCGCTTCTCTGCCTCCTTGCGGAAATGGCGGGGAGCCAAAGCCTCGATTACGTCGTTTTTCAGGCCATCGCCAAAGCGCTGGCGAATAATCGATGCCGGAACGTGTCCCGCGCGAAAACCTGGTAAACGCGCACTCTTCTGGTAGCGATGGATCTGCGACTCAGTCTCGCGAGAAACTTCGGCGGCGGGAATCTCAACCGAAATTTCCCGCTTAATATCCTTCTTATTATCGGGGGTGTTCGTGTCAGTTTTTGCGGCGTCAGTAGTCTCTGTGGGGCTCACGTTTTACCTTTCACCAACCGCTGCATCCGGGACCAGGACGTCGGACCGAACTCACACGGCGTTTAGTTGAGTGTAAAGATAGAAGGAGAGCACCGTCAAACCGGCGAGCGAACTCAAGGGTAGTTTGGCGTGCAGTTTTCCCGATCCCGGCTGCGGGCGTCGTCGTCTCAGTCAGGGCAAATCTGTCGCAGCGCAACCAGCAGCGAGTCGGAGAGCTGATCCGCCTTTGAAACCACATCTCTTACGCCCACAGCCCTAGCAGCCTTCAATAGTTCTCGCGAAGGATGCAGGGTGAACATCACCATGGCCGTGTTGGGAGCGAGTTGGCTCATATGGCGCGCGGCGTCGAGTCCGTTCATGACCGGCATCTGCAGGTCCAGGATGACGATGTCCGGATGCATTTCTTCTACCTTCGCGATCGCCGTCTCGCCGTTCTCCGCATACGTGGAAATCGGCGTTAGTCTCGATCCATGATCGCAGGGAAGATCGAGTTGTCATCGACAATAAGGACTGTGTGAGTCATTCACCACTGCTCCGTCTGCCCTCGGCAGGGCTGCCACCGGGCCATATTCGTGCAGTCCGGCAGACGGCTTTGAGGAAGGTAATCCCAGACTATTTGCCATAGCGGCCGAACGCCATACGGCTGATACTGTACCCTATCGCACATATATATGTCACTTATAGAACCTTCAAAGTCGGGATCATTTTCTGACTTTGTCGAATTTCGATAGACTCAAGAGCCGAGGAAAGCCCGCCTGACACGGAAAACTAGTCCACAGCCCAACCCGCACTGGCTCGTCGTTCTCAACCATGAGGTCGTGGCCTGTACGCGTTGTCCCCGGCTGGTCGAATACCGCGAGCAGATCGCCCGCGAAAAGCGCCGCGCTTACCGCGACTGCGAATACTGGGGCAAGCCCGTTCCCGGTTTCGGCGATCCCAACGCCCGCGTCCTTATTATGGGTTTAGCTCCCGGCGCGCATGGCTCCAACCGCACCGGACGCCCGTTCACGGGCGATGCTTCGGGAAAATTCATGTTCCCGGTTTTGTATGAGACTGGATTCGCCAATCAACCCAACGCCACCGATCGCAACGATGGCCTCGAGCTAAAAGACTTGTACATCACCGCCGCGGTCCGCTGCGCTCCGCCCGCCAACAAGCCAACACCGCAGGAACTCGCTGAGTGCTCGCAATTTCTCGACCGCGAAATTGACGGATTAGAAAACGTGAAGGTGGTGGTGGCTCTGGGTAAGATCGGCTTCGATGCTTACTTGAATTCCTTGAAACGTCGAGGCCCGCTGCTCAACCAACAGCGCTCTCTCTTCAGGACTTATCTCTTCAAACATGGCGCCAGTTACCGGTTACCCGACGGTAAGGTATTACTCGCGTCGTACCATCCCTCGAACCAGAACACGCAGACGGGCAAGCTAACCCGTGCGATGTTTGTCGAGATATTTAAGCAGGCGGCAAAACTTGCCGATGACTGATTTGAGTCGCCGTCGGGGCCGGATCGCTGCACCCGCACCCAAAAGCGGGGTCACAGTTCCCAAAGCCGGGTCGCGATCCGGGGCGGCGCCCTAACATGCCAGTCAAGAGAATTAGAATCCCACCATCACCGGTTCGGGTTCAAGACGGATGCCCCAGATTTCTTGCACGCGATTTTGAATCTGCTCTTTTAGAGCGATGATCTCAGCCGCGGTCACTCCGCCGCGATTCACAATTGCCAACGCGTGTTTGCTCGAAATGGCGGCCCGGCCGTACCCATACCCTTTCGTGAACCCGGAACGCTCCACCAGCCACGCCGCAGAAACCTTCTTATGAGTTACAAGCGCCGGATAGCTGGGTACGGTTAAGCCGCGCGCCGCCGCCCGACGCCGCAGATCTTCGTGCTGACTTTCGGAGAGCACAGGATTTTTGAAGAACGAACCCGCGCTCTGGCAATCGGCATCCCCGGCCACAATCAGCATTCCTTTCAATGCCCGAATGTGGCGTACCGCTTCGCGCGTCTCGGCCAGATCGGGCGCAGTTTCTCGTCCAGCGAAGTGCCGCTGCAGGTCGGCATAGGCCAGACGCGGCTTCCCGTTGGGCGTGAGCGCATAACTCACGCGCAGAACGATGAAGCGTCCAATTTCAGTGGTATTGAAAATACTGGAGCGATAGCCAAAGCCGCAGGCTTCACGGCACAATTCACGCACCTGGCCATCTTTCAAATCGAGCACTTGCACCGAAGCAATGGTCCCGGAGACTTCCTGCCCGTACGCGCCCACATTCTGCACCGGGGTGCCGCCTACGCTGCCAGGAATGCCGCTCAGGCACTCCACACCGGCGCAACGCGCCACCACCGAACGGGAAACGAACTTATCCCAGGATTCGCCCGCTCCAGCGTCGAAAATTACATTGCCGTTTTCATCGTGCCCGGCACTCTGTTCAATGCCCTCGATAGCAATCTTCAGCACCAACCCCTGCCAACCCGAATCCGACACTACCAGGTTGCTGCCGCCGCCGAGAACGAACAAAGGCAGATCACGCGCGCGCGAAAATGCGACCGCCTCCTGCACTTCTCCCGGATCTTTACCTTCTACGAAATACCTGGCCGGACCCCCGACTTTAATCGTGGTGAGCGGTGCCAGCGGAATATTTTCAAGTACCTGCAATCATTTTCAATATTACACAGCGCTGGTGCCACGGCGGGGAATTTGAACAAAGCCACTCGCAGACGGAAGTGATATTTACGACGGCAGATTTTCTTGGGGAAAGAACAAGAGAACGAGACCGCTTTGAATTGGCATTAGGCGATGCCTTTGACGTGAAAGCTAGCATCGTACTGCTGATTCTGACGTTCCTTGGAACCATCTCAGCGACGCTGCTGATGGCCGACGGCCTGACGAGGATAGCAAAACTTGCGCAGATTCCGGTGATTGCCTCTATTGCGATTTCAGGTGTCTTTTTGCGTCGCTTGCCTATGGCCTAAAGATTATTTGCTGGATGATCTGCCCGAAACATACGCGAACCGGCTTGCCGGCCAGCAGAGATCGGAATCTGAAAAACTTGAGAAAGTTATCAGCCTAAGCCTCCAGCTGGCAAACGGGAGAATTAACCACAATCACGCCTTGAACAAAACAAAAGCTTGGTCGCTCAACGGCGCATTTTGGTCAATGCCGGTCGAGCTCTTTGTGGAAATGGGCGCTATCGCCTATATCGCCTTCGCTATCCGCCCTTCTTGAAAGGCTGATTTTGAGGAGGGGACGGGGGCCACTAGGACTTCGCCGAGGTTGTGGATGTGGCCGTTGCCGTTGCGGGTTGGGCATTTCAGTTCCCCATGCCTATCATAATTAGTTGAACTGGGTCTAATGGCATCAGAACTTTACCGACCGCTTCACTTTCCAGCCATTTCCCTTTCGACGTCTTCTGCTTTAGAAGGCAAGGCGGCGCTGAGTTTGATCAGCGTTCCGTCTGGGGCTACGTAATAATCATCCTCAATGCGTACGCCAAGATTTTCCTCAGGAATATAAATTCCCGGCTCGATGGTGAATACCTGACCCGGCCCCAGCGGCGCATCCGGATCGGTGGCATCGTGCACGTTGAGGCCGACCGGGTGGCCCAAACCGTGGATGAAATATTTTCCCAGCGACTCGCCGTGCAAATCTTTGCCGTGAGTGTTGATGTAGTCGTACGCCACCTTGTAAAGGGAGTTTGGGTCGTCGCGCCGCATGGTCGAGTGGCCGGATTTGAATGCGGCCTCCGCCGCTTGCTGCGCTGCGAGAACGATGTCGTAGATTTTGCGCTGGCGCGGAGTGAAGTGTCCGCCGATGGGAAGCGTGCGCGTGATGTCAGAGGCGTACATGGAGTACTCGCCGGCGGCATCGATCACAACAACGTCACCGGACTTCATGGTGTGATCGTCGTCCGAGTAGTGCAGCACGGTGGAGTAAAAGCCGGATCCCACGATAGGGGCGTAAGCGGGCCGTTCGCAGCCCCGCTTGCCCCACTCGTATTGCATCAGGGCTAAAATTTCGCGCTCCGTCACCTTTGGTTTTACCGCTTTGAATGCGGCGAAGTGTGCCGCAACCGAAGCATCGACCGCCTTGCGGATCAGCGATACTTCGCCAGCGTCCTTGTAGGTGCGCAGAGAAGCGATCATTGGCTTCACATCCTGAAAGCTCAGGAACGCATTGACGTTCTGCAGAAACTTCAGCGGATCGGTGCTGGCAGAAGTGTGATCGCGCGAAGCGACATCGGTGTAAATAACGGGGTGTGCTCCCGTAGTTAGTTTCATAACCTCTGCGGGAAATTTGGCCATGTCTTCAACATGGTCGAAGCCGGTTATCTTCGGTGCGTCCGGGTTTTCTGGACCGAGCTTGGGACCGGTCCATTTCTCCTGCGTCAAGTTGCGTGGAGGTAGAAAAAGAATTTCGGTATAGGCGAGGGCAGGCTTATCTTTGCTGGCTTCAACGGCCGGCGCAATCAACAACGCAGCGCCGGGTTCGGTCGACCCGCAAAGATAATAGAAATTATCTTCCTGACGAAATCCGTAAAGGTCATTTGGTCCTTCGCTCTCCATAGGCGCGAAAAGGATGATCAGGCCTCCCACTTTCCCGGCCAGCGCTTCGCGGCGGGCGTGATAATCCGAGTTGGGTTGGCGATCGAGCGCGACGCTTGACGCACTCGCGAGCAGAAAAAGACCAAAGAAAAAACTAATCAGAAAAAACGAGAGCTGCGGCTTTCGCATCGTCAGATCCATTCCTAAGTGTAGAACGCACTCGTGGGCAGAGAGTTCATGCATCAGAGCCTTGCTGCACTGCCGACGACAGATTAACTCGTTGCGCTATTTCGGCGCGCTGGTGGCACTCTGTTTTGCCTGCAGGAAAGAATCAACGTTGCTTTTGTCGATAAGGGCAGAACCAGTATCCACGAACGACGGGATGGGTGCGAAGCTGTCCTTCGACCAATCTGTGTCGAGCGACGGCGGCTTGTGGTGATATAGGTTATCGAGCATTTGCATGCCTACAAACGCCATGGTGTAAGGCTTCTGCGCGATAGTAGCGGCGATGCCGCCTTTCTTAATCCAGTCCAGCGTCTCGGGATCGGTGTCCATCGCCATCACAATTTTGCCCGTGATGTGATAGCTGTTGAGAACTCCGGCAACTTCTTTTCCGGATTGCGCCTCGAGGCAGACAAAGGCATCGACCTGATCTTTCTCTTTACCGATAATTTGAGTAGTGGTATCGAAGGCGATGCGGGGATCGCCCTGGATATCGACTACGCGCGCGATTTTGATGCCTGGGGTCCGTTCGAGCGCGTCGCGATAACCGTGCAGGCGGTCCTGCATGTTGTGCTGGTCGGGCATGGTGAATACCACGACGTTTCCTTTGCCTTTCAATTCCTGAGCGAGGCGTTGGCCGCCAGTCATTCCAACCTGATAGTTGTTGGTTCCGATGAAGAAAAGTCGCTGGCTGGCGGGAGCGTCGGAATCCATTGTGATCATGGGGATTCCGGCAGCAATAGCCTTGTCGATGCTGTCTTTCAGCAATGCCGGATCCGTGACACCTAGAAGAATTCCTGTCGCTTTCTGCTGCACTGCCTGGTCGAGGGCGTCGCGTTCGGCCTTCGGGTCGTAACTGTTGGGACCAAGGTAGTCGGTGCGCACTTTCATTTGCGCGGCGGCTTTGGAAAAACCGGCGCCAGCGGCCTGCCAATAAGGCACTTGCAGATTGGCGGCCACGAATACGAAGTACTCATTGGAATCATGGACGCCGCAACTGAGCATTGAAGTGATTAGAAAGGCCAGCCCGAGAAGAGAACACAGCTTGCGAGAGCGGAGCATCGGATACTCCTTCGAACCGACAGGTTACGGTGCCGCCGAGAACTTTTGGCGAGTGGATTGTAACCGAGGGGCGCAATGAAGGGAAGCACGGCGGCGCCAGGCGTGTTGCCAGCCCGAGCGGCGAGCGCCTGTTCAAGGGCCGGCAAGATGATGGCGCTGCGAACGGCTACACTCCCACTGGAAAGGGTTTGGTATGGGATTCCGCGCTCAGGGCAACGCCGGAGAATCGTCCCTGCAGCAAGGACATCAGCCCGGTGTACCAGTAACCCACCACGAACAGCAGAAGAAAGGGAACCGTAACGTAGTTTTCGTTTTGGATTGCGTAGTACACCGTGAGGGCGAAATAGGTGCCGATAGCAAGTTCGAACCAGGGCACCCAGCCCAGCCGCTTTCGGTATTTAGCGCCGCGGACTTTATCCTTTTTCGATACGACGCGATATTTCGGAGTGCGTGCGAAGGCGCTCTCCTTGCCGATGAGCGCCTCGATGACGGCCTTAGTGTTGGTGATGGTCAATCCGATCCCGAGCGCCATTAGAACCGGAAGGTACAGCAAAGCGCGCGGCCAGGTCTTGGGAAAAAGTTCGCGCTGCGAAACCAGATAAAAACTTGAAATCGAAAATGTGGAGGCCATGAACAGCGGCAGATCAATGAAAAGCATCTGGAACCATCCCTGGTAAAAGCGGATGATCATCGCCGGCAACATCAGCACCGATAGCACGATCATCAGGGGATAGCTGAGGTTTGCAGTCAGGTGATACCAGGCTTCAATTTTGGTGTGCAAAGAAACGTCACTGCGCATTACGCGCGGCAGGATCTTCTTCCCCGTTTGAATCAACCCTTTTGCCCAGCGCGCCTGCTGCGTTTTGAACGCAGTCATTTCTACGGGCAGCTCTGCCGGGCATTCGACATCCTGCAAATAGACGAACTTCCATCCTTTGAGCTGGGCGCGGTAGGAAAGATCAGTGTCTTCGGTCAGGGTGTCGTGCTGCCAGCCGCCAGCTTCGTCGATGGCTTGACGCCGCCAGACTCCGGCGGTGCCGTTGAAATTAAAAAAAACTCCACTGCGGGCGCGTCCTGAATGTTCGAGCACGAAGTGGCCGTCGAGCAGGATAGCTTCCACCTGCGTGAGAAAAGAATAATTGCGGTTAAGGTGCGTCCAGCGTGTCTGCACCATTCCGATGTTCGAATCGGTGAAGTGATGTATGGTGCGCAGCAGGAAGTCGTCCGCTGGCGTGAAATCAGCGTCAAAGATCGCGACGAGTTCGCCCTTCGCGGTTTTCAAGCCTTCGGCCAATGCTCCCGCTTTAAAGCCTTCGCGATTCGCGCGATGGTGGTAGCTGATGGGATTCCCCAGCGCGGCATAGCGTTCGACGAGATTACGCGCCACTTCAACTGTCTCATCCGTGGAATCGTCGAGCACTTGAATGTCAAGTTTATCTCGCGGATATTTCAACCGGCAGATCGAGTCCAGCAATCGCTCGACTACGTACTGCTCGTTGAAGATGGGCAGTTGCACGGTGACTCGCGGCAAGTCCTCGAAGTAGGCCGCAGGCTCCGTCGTGCGGTTTTTCTTGTGTTTGTAATAAAGATAAACCAGGATGTAGCGGTGCATCCCGTATCCGGCCAACATGATCAGCACAATGAAATATGGAATCAACAGCGCGCGATCGAACGAATCAGTGTGGTATAGACCCTGGAAAGTTTTATCCAGGAGATGCTGGCGGAGATAGGGCCCGACGCCGCGAGGGGCGGCGTACATCGTGACTGCCGAAAAAACCAGGTTGGCATCAGACGTCAGCAAGAGGTTCGGTCAAAACCTCTATTCTACCGGATTCAGCGGCCCGAGGACTTCATTCCAAAAGATATGCCAGGTTGGAAAAGAGTTGGAAAAAAGAGAACGATCGCGAAGCTACCAGGGCGCTGAGTCGTGATTGTTCTTGTTTTCCGCGCCTTGCAATGATGGGTCGGCGCAGCGTTCGGCCTTATCCAAAAGAATCCGAAGGTCGAGGGTGAAAGTTTTGCGCGTCTGCGCCTGCAATCGCCATTGATCCTGTACTGGTGCGCACACGCGGGGGATCAGATCTTCGAAACGCTCGATTGCTCGCGTGAAGTAATCAATGTCCTTCTTGAGCAGCTTAAAGAATTCTTCATCAACGGCAGCGGACATCATAAAGAAGCCTCCGATATGCTCCTTAGAACAGTGCAATTCTCATGCCAACGCTGGAAAAACGTCTGTAGAAGGAAGCAAGTACCGTGTTTTCTGAATGCTAGTAATTTTGGTGCGTCGGGCTGTTTCGCTCCAGATAATCCTTGAGCGTATCGCGCGCATGTAAATATTTCGGCGATCAAGCCAGCCAACAAACGCATTTTGCGAGCTCTTCAGCAACGATCGCCAGGTGTGCTTTCTGTTGTCTTGAGTAACTAAGGAGCTAATGCCGAATCACCCAAGCGAGGCCGTCGGGATTCTGACCGGCTTGAATGTGGCCGGTGACTTCCATCGAATGCAGATCGATAACGACAACATAATTATCGGGAGTGCAGGCAAAGTAGGCGCGTGCGCCGTCAGGCTGCATCACGATCCCGGCTGCGCCGTGTCCAACTGCGATTTTCTTGACAGTCTTGCGAGTCGCAGCATCCATGACAGTCACATCGGAGCCGCGCAAACACGAGATCAACACAAACTTTCCATCCGGTGTAAACTTCAGCCGATTCGCGCTGCTCACATCGGCTGCGAGAGTTTGCGCCACTTGCTTGCTTGCCACATCGATGATCGAAACGGTTCCATCGCCGGCATTCGCCACCCAGATTTCTTTGCCGTCGGGAGAAATATCAAATCCTTCGGAGCCCTTGCCAACGGGAACTACCGTCTCATTCCAATCGGCACGCGGAGTTGCCGCCGGATTCCCTGGGCCCGAACCGATGCCCGAGGTCTGCTCGATCATGCTTACAGTGCCCGAACTGACATTGGTAGTAACAATCAGATGCATGTCGGGAGAGACGTAAATCATGTGGGTTCGGTTCTGGCCGGTTCCAAGAATCCAATCGATGCTCTTTTTCCGGGGATCATAACTGCCAATCGCTTTTGCGGCTTCGGCGGTAAACCAAACTTTTCCGTCGACGAAGTCTAATCCGTGGGGACCGCGCAGTGGCCCAAGCTCGATGGAAGGCAATGCCTTCTGAGCGATCAGATCCACAACCGCGAGCGTGTGGTAGGCCCCGAATCCATAGTTGGAGACATAAGCCATCTTGCCATCGGTGGACGCGATGACCTCATGCGGGTCATGGCCCACGGGTACCCGCGCCAGCACTTTCAAGTTGGAAGGATCGACGATGCCGAGTGTCTCGTCAGACTTGGAGAGGACGAGTAACGCAGTGGCGGCCGTGTCCTCGGCTTGAACGAAGCCGGTGGCAAACATGCCGGCGAGCAGAAGGAAGGAAGCGAGCGCAGGTTTCATGATTTCGAAGGATACTCCGTCGCAGCCCGGACTGGATACTCTAAGGATGATCTTCCGTGGCTGGAATGGTTTTGAGCTGCACGCTTCCGCGGATGCCTTCGTTGACGCGCAAGGGCTTGCCCTGGCCTTCGCAGCTCTTGAGGAATTCAGCGTTGTAATACGCTTCGCCGTCGATGCTTTCCCAAGCAAACAATGTATAGTCGCCGGGAGGCAAGCCGCGCAAGGTGAAGCGCCCGCTCTGATCGGTGACCGCTTTGCGATAGCGTTCAGGATGATTGCGGAAGCGCGCTTCAGGCACGGCAACAACCAGCGCATCGGCAACCGGATCATCGCTCTGATTGCTCGCCACTCCGTCGAGGGCGCCTCCGTTGGCACTTGCCACAAGATCAAGTGCGGTAGTGCGGGCGCTCACGCTGAATCGCGATCACCGCTTGGTCCGGTGCTGTCATTCTGACCCGCGGGAGGTGGGTGATCCAGATTAAAAAAAATGCAGATTTTCGCTCTTAAAATCTCCGGAATCAGCTACTTACGTTTTTGTAGTCTGGCTAAAATATTGGATGGAAAGGAGTTGCCTGCAAAATATTACGATTACGGGACTTATCTTTATTGCTATTCGGATGTAAAAGATCAATCGTGTTGCGGACCAGCTTGCCAGTCTCCGGCTTTTCTATGATCGGCTGACTAGCCGTGGATGGCAAGGTTGGATGTCACAGGGTTTGCGGTGGAAGCGCCGTATTCGAAGGAGGAAGGGTGAAGGGCGCATCACCCACCCGAAGCCTGACCAAAACGAAACTCTGCTTCAACAAATGCAAGCTACTGGCCCGAGGACTTACGCTGACTGAAGTAAGGTTGGGCTAGCGGGCCTGCGTTGTAATGGCAGCACAGTTCCTTCCAAGGTACGGGTGAGGGTTCGAGTCCCTCCAGGTCCATTCCTCGTTGATAGGGAACATCTCTCAGGGACAGTGGAGGATTCGTAGCGCAGGGTATGCGGCCCTCCTGAAACTAACTTGATTTGCCGCTGGATTGTTTCGATAATGCCAGCGTCACCTTGGCAGGAAACTGATTATCGGTTTTTTGCGGACGGCCTCGGAGATTTCCGGGGCCGTTTGCATTTTCAAGCCCGGTCAAATCGCGGGGCCGTAATCCCACTTTTCGCAAAAACAGCGAGAAGGTTGGGCACCCGGCAAGTGCGAGGCATGCTTATGCGGTAAGGAATTAAGGGTTGCGCGCTTCAAGACGTTGGCGGCTTGCGGCACGACTGAACATCGTGCCCTTCCCGATCGTGATAGCTCCGAGAAACAGCAGGTTCCTCACCGGGCTTGGCGCCCTGTTCGGCATGACAAGGGATTTTGATGGATTTCTGCAGACTGCTCTAGTTCAGAAAGTACTGCCGGTAGAGGGAATCGCGTTGGGCGGGGCGGAAGCCCGCGTCGCGGATGATGCGGCGTAACTCTTCTTCTGTCGTGCAGTTGGTCACGCCTGCGGCTCTTACTACGTTTTCTTCGAGCATCACCGAGCCGACGTCGTTGCCGCCGAAGCGGAGGCCCATTTGGCAGACTTTCAGGCCTTGCGTGACCCAGCTGGATTGCACGTTCAGGAAATTTGATAGATACAGGCGCGAAATGGCCAGCACTTTCAGGTATTCGACGGCAGTGGCTTCGTCCCAGTGACGACCGCCGAGGGCGGTGTTTTGCGGCTGGAAGCTCCACGGGATGAAGGCGGTGAAGCCGCCGGTTTCCTCCTGCAGATCGTAGAGTTCCTGCAGATGGTTGATGCGGTGTTTGTAATCCTCGCCGACGCCGAACATCATGGTTGCAGTGGTTCGCATACCGATCTGATGGGCGGTGCGGTGAACGTTGATCCAGTCACCGGTGAGGCACTTGAGGCGGGCGATTTTGTAGCGGACTTCATCGTCGAGAATTTCAGCGCCGCCTCCTGGGATGGAATCGAGTCCGGCATCGCGCAGACGGAGAATTGTGTCGCGAATGCTGAGGTTGCTGTACTCCGCGATGGCGATGATCTCGGAGGCGGAATAGCAATGCAGATGGACCTGGGGAAAGCGCTCTTTGATTCCGCGCAGCATTTTTTCGTGCCAGTCAATCTTCAGGTCGGGATGCAGACCGCCTTGCATCAACACGCCAGTGCCGCCGAGTTCGACGGTCTCGCGAATCTTTTCGTAGATGGTATCGAAATCGAGAATGTAACCTTCTTTTGCGGCGGGGCCTTTTAGCGGACGGTAGAAGGCGCAGAAGGTGCAGTACTCGGTGCAGAAGTTGGTGTAGTTGATATTGCGGTCGATGATGTAGGTGACAGTGCCTTCGGGATGCAGATTGCGACGCAGCGCGTCGGCTTCCATGCCGATGCCGATCAGATCATCGGATTCGAACATCTCGAGGGCTTGGGATTTGGCGAGGGACATGGGTCTGATTCAATTCTAATGGAGGAAGCGGCGTCGCTCCAAATTTGAAGAAGCCTCGGCGTCGTTGGTGGACCCAATGACCTGTGCCGATGAGAGATCCCCTTCGACTTCGCTCAGGGCAGGCTCTCGTCGCGCTGGTGAAAACGCGGGACGAGGACTGACGCTGAACGAATAGGATCGGCGGCCTGCGAAATGCGTCGCTATCGAAGCCTATTTCTTTCGCATCCGCAAATACTGGATTACGCTCATCACCGCTCCAATCACCGCCGAGCCGATGAGTATCGCCATTGCGGGTTTGTAGTACTGGGAAAAGAAACGGAGGATGTGGGTACCGTAGTGAAAACCCAGAAAGGCTGCGATTGAGTAACGAACGGCACGACCCAGAGCTAAAGCTGCCAGAAATTTTCCTCGCGAATATTGCATGGCTCCCGCAGCGATCAAAAAGGGCACGAAGGGAAAGGGCGGAGGCACCAGTGCGGGAATTGCGACAGCGCCAAATCCCCACCGCTCGAAGGTGTCGGCAACTTTCGCCGCGCGCTTCTTCGAGAGCTTGCGCTCCATGGTTTCCTTGCCGCCCTTGCGCGCTAAAGCATAAGTAATATAGCCGCCGATCAGCGAGCCCAGCGTGGCCATTGCGGCATAGTACGGCCAGGGATGGAAATGGCGGGCGGCCAGCCATATGGTGAGAACATCCATACTGCCGGTGAGCGGAACCACGGAGTTGTCAGCGATTCCTAACAAGACCAGTCCTGGTCCGCCCATGCGGCGCAGATGGTGCCACACCGACATTGCCAGCCACGGATGAAGATGGAAAAGCATTTAGGTTGTAGGAGTGTACAGGCTAAGTTCTTGACTGCGCTATACAGAGTTTTGCCGTGCTGAGAAATTTTATCTCTGGGGCGGCAGGCAAGGCCCCGATCTCAGCCGCATAGCGATAGAAGAGTTGCAAGCCTTCCAGGCAAGCTGCGTCTAAACGGTAATGGATATTTTCTGTGAGATAAGAATGAATATCGGCTGGGCTGATTCCTAGTTTTGCAGCCCATTCCCCGGAGATGCGATCGAGGCTTGCAGGTTCGAGGCCGTGATCACGAGATCGCTGGAACACTGCCGCCATGTCCAGCGATGGGTCTGCGTCTTCAAGCGCTTCCTGGCGAACCGCCCAGAAGGCGAAGACGAAAGGCTTGCCGGTGAAGCGAATCCATTCTTCAGCCAGGTCGAGCGTGAAATAGCGGGAGCGATCGATCTGGAGCGCGGGATCTCCGATCAGCAATCCGGCATCGTGCGCGGCCAGCATTTGATCGATATCGGGCGCCATCGGCGTGAAGGCTCTTCCGCCGCCCAGCCACTTTTCAAATAAGACTTTTGTCAGCGCCACCGATGTCATGGAAGATGTATCCAAAGCCACGGTGCGAATTTTTCCCACTGGTACCCGACTTACCAGCAGAATGGAGCGGACAGGCTGGCGCGAGGCAATCGCGACCTCCGGCAATATGGTGAGTGCAGGGATTTGCGCGTAGGCGGCGGCTGGGATGATTCCGATATCTGCAGTTCCAGCCTGCAGAGAGCGAGCGCAGGCCGAAGGCAAGGTATAAGAAATGTCGAAGTCGCGGCCAGCTTCGGCGTGTTCGAAATCCCACATCAGGGGGGCGGTGTTGAGGTAGGAAATCGCAGAGATGCGCAGACGTCTCATTCCTGTTTTGATTTTAGCAGAGCGCTTTTCGATCCACGTTGTGACGTCTTTCCTTGACGCCACGTTCCACAAATGGCTACAGTCCGCGCAGTCCATGGAAAGAACCTATATCAAGGACAGGAGCATTGGACTTGGCAAACGTGCTGGCCGTACCCGCAACCCGCATTCTAGAGTGGCTCGGCCTATCACTGACGTCCGGCCTGGGGCCGACGAAGGCGCGGAAACTGGTGGAACATTTCGGTAGCGCCGAAGCAGTTTTCCATGCGTCGCTCACAGAATTGGAAGGCACGGGGATTAAAGCGGTTTCGGCGCAATCGATTGCCACAGGGAAATCAGCCGAACTGGCGCGAGAAGAAATTGCCCGGGCTGCGGCCGCGAGCGCGACCATCGTTTCCGGCGAAGATGCGTGCTACCCAGCGCGGCTGAAGGAAATCTACGACCCGCCGCTTGTGCTATATGTTCGGGGCGATCCCGAGGTTCTAACTCGTCCGGGCATTGCCATGGTGGGCACCCGACATCCCACGCCTTACGGTTCGGGAATGGCCGAGAGATTGGCCTGCGATCTGGCGGGGCAGGGACTTGTGATCATCAGCGGAATGGCGCGAGGAGTCGACACCGCGAGCCATCGCGGGGCGATTACGGCGAAAGGCAAGACGGTCGCGGTACTGGGCACGGGCGTGGATGTGATTTATCCAAAAGAAAATTCGCGCCTGGCGGAGCAGATAGTTGCATTGGGCGGCGCGCTGATCTCGGAGTTCGCGCTCGGAACCGAAGCTTTTCCGCAGAATTTTCCCATTCGCAACCGGATTTTGAGTGGGATGTCGGTCGGTGTGCTGGTGGTCGAAGCAGCGGAATATTCGGGAACGCGGATTACGGCACGTTGTGCGCTGGAGCAAAACCGCGACGTTTTCGCAGTGCCCGGTAACGTAACCAACAAGAATTCCTGGGGACCGAACACGTTGATTAAGCAGGGCGCAAAGCTGGTGGCGACGTGGGAAGATGTGTGGGAAGATCTGCCTGCGGAGGTGAAGTTGGCG
>Ga0182024_10009875_pt1 | contig 19601 bp, 17 predicted proteins | sample P32metaG_FD_120480 | JGI IMG/M metagenome (GOLD analysis project Ga0182024, IMG submission 120480) | Permafrost microbial communities from Stordalen Mire, Sweden - P3-2 metaG (Illumina Assembly) | ecosystem: Environmental > Terrestrial > Soil > Wetlands > Permafrost | place: Sweden: Stordalen... | reverse complement strand
CGGGTGATCGACAAGGCGCGCGGCCTGCGCTTCCCGGTCACGCTGTTTCTTTTCGATATCGACAATTTCAAGAGCTACAACGACCAGTACGGTCACGGCGTGGGTGACGAGATATTGAAGCAGACCGCCGCCCTGATGCGCCGCTGCGTGCGCGATCACGATCTGGTGGCGCGGATCAGCGGTGATGAGTTCGCGGTGGTTTTCTGGGAGAAGGAGGGCCCCCGCCAGCCGCGCGACCCGCGCCTCTCCGCCAGCGGGCGCACCCCGCAGAAGCCGCAGGAGATGCTCGACCGTTTCCGCCGGCTGCTTTCCACCCAGAATTTTCCCGGCCTGGGCCCCGGTGGCAAGGGGTCGCTGACCATCAGCGGCGGCCTGGCGGTCTTCCCCTACGACGCGCAGGATGCCAGCACCCTGATCCAGGCCGCCGACAAGCAACTCATGTTCGGCGCCAAGCGCTCGGGGAGAAATTCAATTCATCTCGTCGGCGGCGATTGTCTTCCCCTGGGCGGGTGTGCCGAATAACTGAATATAATGCCATGGAACGTGACGTCCGTATTGCCAATTCACGCCATGACTGTCGCCCTGCTCCTATTGAGCGGATGCGGGAGTGACAGCGTCCGCGCCCCCGATCCCGCCGCGGCTTCCCCACCGATCAATGCGCCCATGGGCCAACCGTCCTGGTTCCCGATCGGGCCGGATATTTCCCAGCCCGGCAAACTGGCCGATGTGGACATCCAGGTTTTAAGCCTCGGCAGTCAGCCGCAATGGTTTCTGGGGATGGCCAGGACGGTCAGCAGCTCCGAGTATTCGACATATTGGTCGCGGATGAGCGCGGGCTCGCCCGCCACCCGACCCGCCGATGCCCAACTATTTCCCGCCGCGCTTCCCTATCCGCACAGCGTGCAGGACATTGCGCTGCGGGATCACGGAGCGACGCTGGGATTGGATATTTCCACAACTTCCGATCCGACAGAGCTGTTGCTGATTTTGAATTTGAGCAGCCCCGATCAGCCGCTGATGCGCGAAGTGGAAGCCGGCTGGACCAACGCATTGCCGTTTCTCTTTTCGATTTTCATCGATGGCAGACCCGTGACGGTCACCGCAACCAGCAGCGAAACGAGCGGCGGCGCATTTGGCGCTGACACTCCATATATGATTCCGCTGGTGAGCCAGGGCTCGACGAAGAACTGGCAAATGCATCTGGATGCGAGAAGCCTGAACGCAATGCTGCCCGATACCCGCGCCCACTCGGTCGCCCTGGTCGCAGCCTTCTCCAATCGACAGCACGAAGTCTATTTCATCGGCGACGGCCCCTCGCTGGGCAGCCTGGTCCAGCCGCGCGGCGCCAAGCCCGATTCGCAAATACTGGTGCGCAGTCAACCCGTCCAATTGCAATGGACGGGCGAACGGTGGCTGGTGTCAAATGCGCAATCGAAATAGACGAAGCCTTGTCCGTTCGATTGACAAGTGACAAGTGTCTGTTTACAGGCGATTATTCATCCTCCCATGTCGATAAAATATCCCGCACATCCCGGGCGAATGATTCGCAGCGCGTGTTTAGAGCCACGGGACCTGTCGGTGACCGCGGGCGCCACACTGCTTGGCGTCAGCCGACAGACCCTGAACAACCTGATCAATGGTCGATCCGGCATCAGCCCGGAAATGGCCATCCGCCTGACCAAGGCATTTGGCAGCACTCCGGAAACCTGGCTTCGCATGCAAATGGCATACGACCTTGCGGAGGCGAGGAAACATGAGCGCAGAATCAAGGTCCGCCGTTATCAACCCGCCTTCGTACACCCTCGTTGAGTTATGCCGATTTGGAACGCCGCGATGCGAGAAATTTCAACTTGTTGATCCTCGCAATCGCCAGTCACACTGTTCCGACCTGATCCGCGACCGAAGGGTCGCGGCACGACTGTTTGTAAATCTTAAAACAAAAAAACCGCCCCTTTTCATTCTTCCGCCCGAAAACCTTCAGGCGCCCGACCCAATACAGGGGAGCATGCTTTTTTTGTAGACGCGGAGACCCGGAGCATCGGCCTGCGCAGCCGAGCGACCCGGGATCCGTCGCCGCTTTTGTCCAGCCGATGCATCGGCGAGGCAACGCGGCAGGCGCACCCGAGGATGGGTGCATTCTTTCGGATAATCCGCGCCCACCTCGGTGTGCGTCGTCTGATTTTCCCGAATAGAAACGCGGATCGCCGCAGCGACCGACGCCGCGGCGCTTCTCCGCTGCGCACTGCGGATCGGCAAGCGGGAGTTGTGCTAATCCTGGTCATCACCATCTTTGCCCGGCACGCCGCGCGGCGCGGGCATTTTGGAATCGGGGCCGTTGACGGTTTTCCAGATGATCTGATTCAATTCCTGCGCCGGGGCGGCGTCGGCATGGGTGAAATCCATCGCGTCCGATTGCAACGCCATCTGCAGGCGCGGGTCGCCAGCGTGCAGCTCCTTCGCCCTGGGGTTCATTTCCCCGATGATCTCGCGGGGCGGCATGACCGCATCGTACGGCAGCGCGTTATTCGGCGCGGCGTCCCAATCCATCACCGGCTGGGCCACCGCGTCGAACTGCGATAGTGGCTTCATGCCCAGCAGCAGTTCCATCGTCTTGAGGAAGCTGTCAGTGTTGTAGAAATGATGATCGATGCTGTTCGCCTTGATCCACGGGCTGATGATGATGCCGGTGGTGCGATGGGCATCGACGTGATCCACGCCGTTCTGCGCATCGTCCTCGATTACGAAGATCGCCGTGCTGCTCCAGATCGCACTATGGCTCACGGCCGCCACAAGCTGCCCGACGGCGTAATCGTTGTCGGCGGCGTAGGAACGCGGCGTGTGCTTGCCCGACGATGCGCCGCGCGTGTGATCCATCATCAAGCGCACCATCAGCAGCGTCGGCACCGCCGATCCACCGGGGTCCTTGGCCAGCATCATCTGGAACTCCCGGTTCCATTCGGAGAATCGGCTGGGCGCCTGGTGGTCGCCGTAGGCCGTGATCGGGTAGAGACAATTTTTGTCGCCGCTCTGCTGGGCGTAGAACGACGGGGCATCGCTGTCGGGATAATCCAGGTCGAATCGCCGGTAATCGATGTCGGTGATGCCGGCCAGATCGTGACCCGCCGGCTGAAGGCCTTGCACGGCGGGATAATTATCCGGCACGCTTTTCAGGCCCTCGGCCGCGCTGTTGAACGAGAGGAAGAATCCATAGTTTCGCATCGACAGCCCGGCCTCGGCGGCGGAGTCCCAGAAGTGGCGACCGGTCCCGGCCACGTCGGGAATCGGCTTGGCACCGTCTTTGAATTGCCCCTCGGTCATCAGCGGCTTGCCGTCCAGCCCCATGGCAGGAAACCCACCGGTGATGTAACCGTTGTTCTGGCCCTCGAAGTCGTATTTGCGTCCGCGGTGCGAATACAAGTACGGGATGTTCCGCGCCACGTATGCCGATTCCATTCCCTGCGTGCTCCAGCACCAGCCATCGCCGCTGACTTCGCCCGAGGCGTACAGGTTATCCAGCAGGACAAACCGCTCGGCCAGGGCATGCTGGTTGGGCGTGACGGCGCGGCCGAACATCGTCAGCGATGCGTCCCCGTTTCCCTGGCTCATGTCGCCCAGCACCTGGTCGTAGGTGCGGTTTTCCTTGATCACGTAGATGACATGCTTGATGTTGCCCGACGCCAATGCGATCCCCGCCAGCGGATTGGGCGCGGGATTGCTCAGCACATCCAAATGGTTGTCCTTGATGACCTGGTCGGTGGCCGCTTCCAGATCATCACCGGTGGGGACGCGAATCCGGCACAGGTTGCCTTCCAGCACGCTGAGGATGCGCCCGGTTTTGAGCTGCGGATTATGCGGATCGACGCGGTTGTTGGGATTGCGAACAACCGTCCCCTTGGCGTTGGCCACGAGCAGTTCACCATCACCCATGACGGCAATGGCGCTGGGATACCAGCCGGCCGGCACGTACCCACGCGCCTCCATGCTCTGCGTATCCACGACGGCGATGGCGTTCATGTCGGCAAGGGCGACGTAAAGCGTCTTCTGATCGGTCGAGAACGCCAGTCCCAGCGGCGTGACGCCGGGCACTTCCAGCGCCATCTTCGGCCGCAACAGCACCGTGCCGACCACGCGATCGCTTTTCACGTCGATCACCGAAACGGTGTCGCCCAGCGAATTGGCCACGTAAGCGCGCTGCTGATCGGCCGATACCAGTACCGCGACCGGGTGCGCACCGGTCGCAACCCTGGCGCGAAGCGCCAGTGCGGACGGATCGTGCGTATCGATGATGTAGACGGCGTCGTCGCGTTCGGCGGCGACGAATGCCTCGCTTCCATCGCCCAGCACGGCCACGCCCAGCGGAAAATTCGACGTCCCGCCGTAGCTGTCCGAGAACGTGTAGCGACCCAGCTCCTTTTTCGTCGCTGGATCGTAAATCGCCATGCTGCCGGAAAGCTTGAATGGATCTTCACTGGCGGCCGAGGCGTTGTTGGCGACGTAGAGCAGGCCGCGATCATCCAGAGCCACTCCGGCGGGGAAATCCTTCGGGCGCGTCGGAATACTGCCGGACAGCGCGATCTTCCCGTCTGCATCCAGCGAGAGCTGGGCGATGCTGTCGTGCTGGCCCTGGGCGGCGTAGACAATGCCATCGCGGGAGATCGCCAGCCCGTAATAGACACCGTTGGTTTTGAGCGAGCCGGACTTGGGGACGTCGAGGGTCGCCTCGCCGCTGCCCGCCGCGGCGGCCGCCGCCGTCGCCGCAGGGCCGGGACGGACGTTAAGAAATTCAATCTGCGAGATCCCCTTGCCGTCCGACATCCGGATCGACCAGAGCGACGGGTGATAACCCATGTCGCACGTCACCGCGTATTTCCCATCGGGGCTGATCGCGATGTTCAGCGGCAAGTTGCCGACGTTCTGCGTAACGTGCAAATTCGCGGGAATGTTCTTACCGGTGACCAGCGGCTGTGTGCCCTGACAACCGAGCAGCAACGATGCGGCGGTGAATCCCACCGCAGTCAGTGCCAGAGCGACCGCTGAACCGTGCATGCCGACCTCCCGCGGCAGGATAATATCTCCGCGGGATCGTTCGGCAACCTGGCGCAGGAATTAGCGTTGGATTAACAGGAAGTTTAATCGCTTGATCCGCCGCCGGTCGTCTCTTCCAGCATGCGGCGCAGATAGTTGTTCTCGCGGCGTGTGGCTTCCAGGTCGAAGACCAGATATTTGATGCTCAGGCGCAGGTAGTCAAGACTTTCCTGCAGGCTGCTAACCGTTTGACGCAGCCGTTCGTGGCGGGCGCGGGTTTCGTCGGCGAGGCGCTCCAGCTTCTGGCGCTCGCTGTGCGGCAATGTGCTGATTTCACCCATCAGTTCGGCCAGCTTGGTCTGAAACTCCTGCTCGTTCATCTGCATGACAGTCTCCCTCTCTGGCGTTGACCAGAGCAAAGAGTGTTCCACGTGTTGCGGCGGGGTCGATCCATCGGTGCTCCGATAAATAAAGGCCCGTTTTTCGCGTCGCCGTCGCGTTGTCGGGTCATTCCGTTGGCGCTAATTGCGCCACATGTTTCATTGCGGCAGCAAAACCCGTCGCCGCGTTGCCACAATGCCTCGCGGCGCACCGCGCGTTGCGTGCAACCATCGGGCCGATCCGTGCGCTCGGCGCGGTCCGGCGCGTCACCAACGATTCATCCCACCCAGACTGCCGCGTATCCCACCGCGTTGGTCGGCGGCTGGGGGGAAATCACCGACAGCGTCTGGAAGCTATTCTGATGCTTGAGCACCACGGCCTGCTTGGCGCCCGCCGCCTGGCATGCCGACATCATCGCGGCGATCGCCCCGCCACCGCAGGCGTTGTAGCGCGCCTGCACCTCCGGCACGATCTGTTCCACCGACATCGACTTGATCAGCTCCAGCAGACGCTCATCATTGGCCAGCGCCCACTTCAGTCCGGCCTCTCCGATGCCCGCTGGCGTGAACTGATAATTTGGGCCGTAGTGGGTCAGGTCGCTGCTGGCCAGATACACCGCTGACAGTCCCATCGATTTCACCGTTTCCGCGATGTTCCTTCCCAGATCCACAGCCTGCGAGATCGGGGGCATCTCGACGGGCAGAATCGCCGCCGTCGGCCAGACCGATTGGATCAGCGGCAGCTCCACCTCGATAGCGTGCTCGCGCAGGTGGAAGCGATCGTCGATGACAAACCGCGACCATTTGGCCGATAACTCGTCGCGAAGCGCGCTGGTCACCGTCGATTCGCCGCTGGGAACCATCCACCGCGCGAATGAATCGAGCACGCCCCGGTCCACCGGCAACGGCGTGTGAATCGCGCCCAGCACGACGACCAGATCGACCCGCGGCCGCTGCGACGCCAGCGCCGCGATCGCCTCCGCCGCGATCGCGCCGCTGCAAATCCATCCGGCATGGGGTACCACGGCGCCCAGACCGGCGGAGGCGGGTAACTGGGCTCTCCCCTCGCTGGCAAGCGCGGCCTGCGCGGTCTCGAACAACTGCCGCGTCGCCGCCTGGCACTGTTCGGGCTGGGCTGGATAGAACATCCCGGCCACCGCGGGATTTCGCACGGCCTGGTCCCTTGGCCCGGACATCCATGCCACTATAATCGTTGCGAGCAAGCGCGCGTAATGGCCGGAGTTTTGCCAACAGGCCGGACGACAGTTGCTGGCGCATTCATGCCCGAGCCCGATAAAAATCAGCCGCGGAATCCGAGATCGCCGGAGCGATCCCAGTTGCCTCCGGCGCTGCAGGGCGTTCGACCACCCGCGCCCGGGCAGCAGGTTCCACCGATTCGTCAATCGTCGGCGCCGCCACCGACGCTGCCGCGGCCGACGATTCCCGCCGCCTCCCGCGCGCCCCGGGCAGCGCCACCGCCGGCGCCGGGACATCCGCCACGCAGCAGCGCTCCGGCTCCCGCATCCGCTTCGAACCGCCAGCATCTGGCCGATGCCCTGTCGCAAACCGCCTGGGATGCGGCGCGCGCCGAGGACGCGGCGGTGATCGCGCCGCAGCCGCCGGTTTCGGCGTTGGGCTTGCCGCGTTACATCGCGTCGCGCCAGCGCGATCCGTTGCGTGTGCGGCGAACGGTGATTCCGATCTTGCTGACCGCCGGTCTGCTGCTGGCCGGCGCGGGGACGTATCTTCGTCTGGCGCGCGCCAGCGACACGCTATCCGATATGCTGCCTTCGTGGGCGCCGCTGGTGTTCATCGTTCTGGGCGTTTTGTCTGGCCTGCTTGGGGTTGTGAACGTGCTTTCGGTGCGAAATGCGCTGGCCGCCGGGCGCTCCCCGCGTTGACAACTCCGCCACGACACTTCTATTATCCAGCGGCGATTGTTTAGCGGCCGCGCTTGCGCGGCGCTGTCGGACGCCGAGAATCACGCCGGGCAAGCCCGGCCGCTAAACGGGAAGCTGACCCACTGAATCATCGAGGAGATCGACATGGCCAGTGAAAATGTGACGCAATTCACGGATGCGAATTTCGAGCAGGAAGTTCTCAAGTCACCCGTCCCCGTGCTGGTGGATTTCTGGGCCGAGTGGTGCCAGCCCTGCCTGCGCCTGGCCCCGACGATCGACAAGCTTGCCGCAGATTACGCCAACCGTATCAAGGTCGGGAAGCTGGATACCGATGCCAACCACAGCACGGCCAGCAAGTACGCGATCAGCGCAATTCCGACCGTGCTGCTATTCAAGGGCGGTCAGGTGACGCAGAAGTTCGTCGGTCTCAAACAGGAGCGCGATTTCCGCGAAGCGATGGACCGCGCCCTGTGAACGCCCTGATCTCACCGGCATGCCGACTTCAGTCGGCATGTACCCAGCATATCCCGGACCATCCCAGGTTTTTGCGCCAGGTTATTGCCCCGAAGGCTGTGAAGTCGCCTCTCCCATGTTCTCGGCTTTCTGCTGCGCGTCCTGAGCTTTCTCTTCCGCGGTCTTGGCGCGGCGCTCCTCAGTGACGGCCTTTCGTTCGGCGGCGGTGCGGGCCAGCGCGTCGTCCAACTCCTTTTTCTGATCGTCGCTCAGCAGGGCCATGATGTCATCATGCTCCTTCGCGCGCAGGGCGTGCTCCTGTGCCAGCTCATCCCGGTGGATATCCGCGATTTTGGATTTTTGATCGTCGGATAGGTCGCTCAGCAGGTTAAAGGGGGCAACCATTCGAGTACGCGTGGTGCGGTGCTCTTCCGAGGGCATTGTCGTCGCATCCTGGGCAATCGCCGCCACGATGGCCAGCAGGGATAGCGCGGCCGTACCCACAATGCAATTGCGAAGGTTCATCAGTTCTCCCGTTAAGTGTTGTGAGATTTATAGCAGATTCGCGTAATTCCCGCGAAATTCGGCCATTTTTCGCGACAGGTCTTAGCGCTTGCGGGGCGGAACACTTTCGAACAGGGGATTGTTGATCGTCAGGTTGGCGGGAGATTGCGATTTCGGATCCGCGTTTGCAACCGATGGCGATGGCGCGGGCCGCTCCGCCACGTTCGAGGCAGCCGGCGCGGCATCCCCATCGGCTGGGGCCACATCCGGCCGGTATAACCGGCCGTTGAACGCTTTGAGATATTCCGTCCAATTCCCCTCCATCGCTTCCCCGCGCGTCACCGACAGGGCCATCATCAGCTTGGCGTCCAGGTTCTCGATGGCGTGCACCGCGATCGCCTCGGGCGTGCTGGGAATGCGGGCGGCGCCGAATTCCGGATCGCCGTGATGACTCAGGATGATGTGCTGCACCACGTCGATCAGGGGGCGGGGGATCGGCTCGCCCAGAATCTGCTCGGCCGATGCCGTCTTCTGTTCTACCCAGATCGCCGCCTTGACGATGTGTCCCACGAGTTGTCCGCCATCGGTGTAGCCGAAGGCGCAGTCGTACGAAAGCTCCCACGTCTTGGCCATGTCGTGCAGGAACACACCTGCGACGACCAGATCGCGATTGAGCTTAGGATAGAATTTGCAGACCGCATCGGCGACTTCCATCGCGTTGAGGGTGTGCTCCAGCAGGCCACCGATGTAGGCGTGGTGCATCGACATCGCCGCAGGCGCCTTGCAGAAGTTGTTCATCAGCGGTTCATCGTCCAGATAGGCCTGCACCAGCGCCGCCAAGTGGCGGTTGTGGATGCTCTGGCACAGCTCGAACAGGCGCTGGCACATCTGGTCGACGTCGCGCTGCGTGTGCGGCATCAGATCGGCCGGATCGAAGCTTCCCTCCTTGGCCGCCCATACCTGCTCGATAATGAGCTGAAGGTTGTTCTGATAGTTTTCCACGTGCCCGCGGATGCGCAGGAAGCCACCGTCGGGCATGGCGGTGAAGATGTCGCGCGTGGCGTTCCACATCCGCGCCGTGACCTGCGCCGTGCGGTCCGAGCAAAACGCCTTGATGAAATATTTTCCCGACGCCGTCGCCGCCAGCTGTTTGTTGGTGATCACGAAGACATCTTCAATGATGTCTCCGGGCGCGCAATCGCGAAGATAAAGTCGGCGCATGGAGCGATGTGTTATAGTGAATTTCCCGCGCCGTCGCCAACAAATTGCGGCCGCTGCCAGTGATGAGTGCGCGCTTTATTTTGCCTTGGCCAGTCGCTCATCCGCCGCTTTCCAGTTCACAACGTTCCACCATGCGGTAATATATTCGGGGCGGCGGTTCTGGTATTTCAGGTAATAGGCGTGCTCCCAGACATCCAGGCCGATGACCGGGTACAGCCCTTCCATCAGCGGACTGTCCTGGTTGGCGGTTGAGGTGATCTCCAGCTTCCCGCCGCGCTTCACCAGCCAGGCCCATCCCGACCCGAATCGCCCGGTGGCGGCGGCGGTGAACTTCTCCTTGAACTGATCGAACGAGCCGAACGTGCTGTTGATCCCCGAGGCCAGTTCTCCCACCGGCGTGGCGCCCGGCTTGCCGGCTGGGTTGAGGATGTCCCAGAACAGCGTGTGATTGTGATGCCCACCACCGTTGTTGCGCACCGCCGTCTTGATGGCCTCCGGAACGGCCATCAGGTTGTTGGCAAGCAATTCCTCCACCGTCCGGTTGGCAAGCTGCGAGGCCTGCTCGAGGGCCTTGTTGAGGTTGTTGACATAGGCGGCGTGGTGCTTGTCGTGATGGATTTCCATCGTTTGCTTGTCGATGTGTGGTTCCAGCGCGTTGGATGGGAACGGCAGCGGTGGCAGTGTAAACGCCATGGGGGCCTCCTTCATGTAGAGTGTTCACGTCCTGGGCTGATGCAGGGGATTAGATTATCCATCTCGCAAAATCCCGTCAACCCATGTAATCATAACGATTTGCCGGAATTACCATCGATTTAATTCAACGCCGCGCCATCCCTCGTCCGATAAATACGGTTGGACAGGCGTTGCGTCTTGGCTGTAAGGTGCCAGTGAGGGTGGCGTCTGGTCTGCTGTCCTTTGACGCAGCCGGACTGTCGCCCTTAGACTAGCCAGTCATATTTATGATTGTCGATTGTCATACGCACATCTGGCAGTCCCCGGATCAGCTAGGGCAGCTGGATCTGGGAGATTCCTCGCGTGGCGGCCGAAGCCGCACCCCCCGCGTGCCGGCGGCGGGCAAATCCAACTGGCGCAGCGTCCCGGCCGCCGATCCGGATCACCACTGGGCCCAATCCTCGCTGGTCGATAAATCCATCGTCCTGGGCTTCAAGAGCAAGTATCTCCAGGCCGAGATCCCTAACGCCTACGTCGCCGAATACGTCAACCGCTTCCCGCAGAAGCTAATCGGCTTTGCCGGCATCGACCCCACCGAGGCCGCCGCACTCGATGAGCTGCACGCCGCCCGCGAACATCTTTTGCTGCGCGGGATCACCCTTTCCCCCGCTAACCAGGATTTCCATCCCTGTGATTCGCGGGCCATGCGCGTCTATGCCGCGGCCGAATCCCTGGGCATGCCCATCCTGGTCCACCCGGTTGGGCAGTTCACGGTGCAGAGCAAGCTGGAATTCGCCCGGCCGTATCTGTTCGATGAGGTCGCCCGCACGTTCCCCGGCCTGCGCATCATCATCGCGCAGCTTGGCCGCCCCTGGGTCGATGAGACCATCTGTCTCCTGGGCAAGCATCCCAATGTCTATGCCGATGTCAGCGGCCTGCTCTCGCAGCCCTGGCAGGCGTACAACGCCCTGGTCTTTGCCCACCAGTCGCAAGTGATCGATAAGCTCCTGTTCGGCAGCGATTTCCCCTACACCAGCGTCACCGACTGCATCGAGGAGCTCTACAGCCTCAATCAACTGGCCCAGGGAACCAATCTTCCCCTGGTCCCCCGCGAAGCATTGCGCGGAATCGTCGAGAGGGACGCCCTGGGATTACTCGGCCTGGCGTGATGGAGACGCAAGCATTGAACTTCCTCCCGCGAAAAATGCCCCGCCGTCCCGCGGTGGCGTTGTGCGCCACCCTGCTTCTGGCAGTCTGCACCGCCTGTTCCTCGTCGCAGGGCAGCTTACGGATGGTCAGCCTCGATAATCGCCATCGCTTCTCGCAGAGCTTTGCGCATGCCTACATCAGCCGCGACCCCACCGGCGACGCCGACGTCGTTCTGGTTCGCGACGGCGCCGATCCGCGCCATGATGATCCCAATAAGCCGCTCTCCCCCGATGCGTACCTCATCCCGCGGCAGCTGGTGCACATCCGCATCTTCTGGCTGCCCCTGACCGGCAAGGCAGACCATCCAGCCAACACCAACGCCTCGATCCGCTGGTGCCTGATCGGCAACACACCGGAGCAGCCCAGCCTCGTTGTATACACCGGCTGCGGATTGGTCATGATCGACGACACCCGCAACGGCGCGTTTGTCAGCGTCCGCAAGGCCTGGATGAAGCCCGCCACGCAGCGCGGTGGTATGTCCGATCCCCTGGGTCCGTCGATGCTGGACGGCTCATTCCACGCCCTCAACGATCCGGCGCAGGTCCAATCCCTGCTTGCCCAGATGAAGCAGGCCACCAGCCCAATCCTCGAAGCCTCGACGCCCGCCCCCGGAACGCCGCAAGTCCAGTTGACCGTGAATCCGTGAGCCGTCTTTCAAAGTTCCTGCGATTGGCGAGTGTGCGCTGGTAGAGTTAGAATTTGACGCGATCCAAACCATGACGCACCGCATTAAATTATCGGCACCACTGGAACAGAAGCTACGCGAACGCGCGGCGGCCGCGGGTACGGATGCTGAAACGTTTATCGTTGAGACACTCGCGCAGACGCTTGCAGGTCCCAAATCCTATCGAGAGATTTTCGCGCCGCTGCACCAGGCGTTCGGTGAGTCACCCATTCCTCAGCAGGAACTGGATGACCTTGTCGTTAAGGTTCGGGAAGAGCGCCAGCATCGCGGTTCAAATTCAAGGGATGAGGCCTGCTAAGCGTGCTGGCGGTTTTTGACTGCATGATCTTCGTGCAGGCGGCCGCAAATCCCAATGGCGCGGCGATGGCGTGCTTCGAACGGCTGTCCCAGCTCGGCGGACAACTTTGCATCAGCGACGCGGTTCTGCTGGAAGTGGCGGAAGTATTCAATCGCTCGGAGCTGCGCACCAGGCTTCGATCGCTCACCCCAACACGCATCGGCCAGTTCCTGGATGACATCCGAGCCACGGCTCGCGTGATCGAAACAGTCGCCACCGTATTCTCGCTGCCGCGCGACCCAAACGACGAGCCTTACCTCAATCTCGCCATCGCCGCTAACGCTGATTATCTCCTGACTTGGAATAGCCGTCATCTCACATACCTGATGAAGCAGGATACACCCCGAGGGGCGCGAATTCTGCAGGCGTTATCCAAAACTCAAAATCACTGATCCGGTTGAATTCCATCAGCAGAATCCGCGATGATACGATGCGGGACGCGTCATGCATCGGCGATTGGCGATCAGAAATTTCACTTCTGTCCTTCCTCGAGCCGCACCTGCGCCAACCGTGTCTGCGTATCTCTGAATCCTCCCGGCGATAACGCCAACACGCGCTCGAATTCTCCATCCGCTTTTTTCCATTCATGCATCTGCTGGAAGCACACGCCCAGGTAATAGTGGGCCTCGGGCTGATCGGGGACGGCGGCGGCCACGGCGGTGAAATCGCTCGCCGCATCCGGCCAGTCCTGCCGCAGGACGCGCAGCTTCCCCCGATCCAAATGCCCGCGCACGAACGCCGGATCCATCTCCAGTAACACGTCGAAGGCGCGCTCGGAATCGCCATAATCTCCCAAATCCATCAAGACTTCGGCCAGTTGTTGCGCGGTGGCCAGCCGGTTGGGCTCCAGCCCCAGCGCCGTTCGGAACTCATCCAGGGCGTGCCGGGCCGCCTCGCGTTGCGCGGGCGTTCCTGGCTGCGCCGCTTCGGCGATTTCCTTCCACGAGTGGCCCAGGTTGTAATGCGCCCGCCCGTTTTGCGGGCGCTGGGCAACGGTGATCTGCCAGATTTTCAAGGCGCTGCGATATTGGGAATTTCGCTCCAGCGTCATCCACGATGCGATCGCCACCATCGCCGCGACCGCGGCCCAGATCAGCCAATTCACGCCCCACCGCCGGCACAGCGACCATGCCCCGACAACTCCCAGCGCGATCGGCGCGATCAGCGGCAAATACATTCGATGCTCGGCGGCGACTTCCGTCGCGATCGGCACCACGCTTGACGATGGCAGCAGAATTCCGAAACACCAGACCCCCAAAAATCTCAGACACGGCCGCGCCCACAGCGCGACCACCGATGCCAGCAGCAATATCCCAACCAGTCCGCCGCCCCGTCCGATCTGATCCCACGTATGGGCGATCGGCCAGCCATAATCCAGCACCAGCGGTTTGGGCCACACAACCAGGCGGAGGTAATGCGCAACCACGCCAAGCTGCGTCCGGGCGTAATCGCTCGTCGCGACCCCCGTGTGGAATCCCGCCGTCCCGCCGCGATTTGCGGATGTCAGGACCAGCGCGGCCAGCATGGCCCACGTCGCGGCCAATCCCGCATATAAGCGCCAGCGCAAGCGCAGCGCCGCCGCGAACGAGCCGGCCAGGAACGTCCTGTCGTACAGCAATGCCATCAGCGGCGCGGTCACCATCATCTCCTTGGTGGCCATCCCTGCCGCGCACAACGCAACCGCGCCGATGCTCCAACCCCGCCGCGCGCCCCGCGACTGCACGACGTGGATCAGACAATAGATCACCGCGAGATAGAACAACCCGGCCAGCGACTCCGCGCGCTGCACGATAAGCGTCACCGCCTCGGTATTGAGCGGATGCGTCACCCACACCGCCGCCACCGCCGCCGCCAGGTACGGACCGGAATTACCGAATCGCTCGCCCCAGAATTCCCACCGCTGCAGGTTGCGCCGCACGATCCCATACAGCAGCAACGCGGCGCCGATATGGATCAGCAGATTCGTGGCGTGATAGACCTCGACGCGCAGCCCCCCGATCGCGTAATCCAGCGCGAAGCTGAATCGCAGGATCGGCCGACCTGTCAGGGTCGTCGCGTTCGATGAATCATGTCCCCACGGCGCCAGCGTGCGAATCTGCGGATTATCCCGGATCGCATCGATGTCATCGTAAATGAACGGCCCTTCAAAGCTGTTGATGTAAGCCATCACGCCGCACAGCGCGACCAGGATCGGCAACGTCCAGCGCCAGCTTTGCCGCCGCCGTGCCAGCGCGGGTTCGGTCATGGCGGCCAATCTCATAGCCGCGCCGCGCGGCCGTCAAGGCATTTGCGTTTCCCATCCAGCCGGCGCATTCCTAGAATCCAGGCATGCTGAATGATGGAGAGCTGGCGCGGCGCAATGGTGGGCAGATCGAGCTGCGCGCCGCACCGCTGCGCGTCTCCTGGGAACTGAGCAACCTGGCGACGTCCGACGGCCATACTGTTCACGCCTATTTCGCCTGCACCGTCCGCGCCCTGAGCGGCGCCAACGAACAGAAAATGCTCGATGAAGTTTTCCTGTCCAGCCGCTCCGTGCTCACCACGGTTGATATTGCCAACCATTTTGAGCGCGCCTTGCGCGCCGTCGCGAGTCAGCAGGCGCGCAATCTTGCTGCCGAGGCGCTTCTTGCCGAATCCGGCCGATCCGCTCTGATCGCCGCGCTCAAGTCGGCAGCCGAGGCGCTGGCGTTTTCCTGCGGCATCGAGTTGCTTCCGCCCCACCAGCTTGATCTCGAATGCCCATCGCTTAACCGCGAGCAATTCGAGCGGCTGGAACGCCAAACCGCCCAGCGCCGCGCGGTCGAGCAGGTCGATCATCTGCGTCGATCCGCCGAGCTGTTCGATCAATTCCAGAAGCTGCGTGCCGCCGCGCCCGAGCTTTCACCGGGACAGGTGTTGGGACGTCTGGGATTATCCGATCAGGCCGATGCGCTGCGCTCGCTGCTGATGGCTGCGGCGCAAAAATCGACGCCCGCGACACTCTGGGCCGTCGCGGGGACATACCTCGTGCGAATCTCCGGACCCGCCGATTCGGCCCCACCACCGCGCCTGATCGAAGCACCCGAGGCGCTTGGCCCGTTGCGCAGCGTCCAAGCCGACGGGTCGGCTCTGCTGCTCGGATGCCGCGCGGGTGTCATGCGGATTAACCTCGATTCGGCGGACGATGCGATCCTCTATCGCGATCCGCGCATCTCCAGCCAGCTTGGTTTCAATGCCGCCGTCCGATTCGCCGACCGCATCTGGGCCAGCCACGGTGAGGCCGGCCTGGTCGCCTGGCGAGCGGACCAGCCCGATCAGCCCGAGATCACCATCCCGCTCCAATCCGCGTGGACTTCGCCGCGCAATCTGATCGTCGCGGACAACCACCTGGTCTTCAGCAGCGGCTCGCAGGTTGTGATTGTCTTGCCGGATGGCCGGCTGCAGGGGCCGACTCCGGTGGCCGATTCGCCGATCATCGCCCTCTTCTCCCAGCCGCAGCGGGTCCTGAGCGTGCACGAGGACGGCGTCGTTTGCACGTTGAGCACCGATGTCCTGGCGCCCCAATGCGCCCAGCGCCGTGCCGGCCGCATCAGTGCCGCCGCCTCGCTGCCGTGGCTGGGCGATCTGCGACTGCTGCTGGCCACAGAGGACGGGCCCATCCTCTGCACCGGCGTGGACGATGAGCTGGTCACGCAATATTTCAGCCCGCACCGCGGCTTGCGCATCGTCGCCGCGGCGCCCCACCAGGTCGCCGCCGTCTCCTCTGATCGCCAACGCCTGATTCTGTGGAATTCCTGGGACGGCCGCTCGCCCTGCTGCGAGCTGCACCTATATGCCCAGACGCATCACCGCATCGCGGACATTGCGTTCATCTGACCTTGATTATCCGCCCATCGGATCGTAGCTTGTTGGATCCCGAGCGTGATCATGCGTCCGGGCCGGTTCGGAGAGCCGGGAACATGAAAGGTGGTCAGGGATGGCCAGACGTAAGCGCCCCGTCGCGTTGTTTGAGGTAATCCACAGGGACAAGCGATTCGCACCCAAGCCACCGCCGCCGTTGCAGCGGCCGGCCGCGGCAATTCCCAGGCCTCCCAGCGCCACCGCCGCGCCGGTGTCGCCAACTCAGTCCAAGCCACCGATATCCGTCGCCAGTCCCGCCCCGCGCCCGCATGCGGCGGCGGTGAACGGCCCGACGTTTTATCAGATCCTGGTCGAGCGCGCCTCTGCATCCTGGCGACGCCTGATCAACGCGATCTCGCCTCGGCTGCAACTGTTGAAGCGCCACGTTGAGCCGCATTATCCCGTTCTCGCCGGCGCCGCCGCGGCGTTTGTCATCATTGGCGTCGTGGCGACGGCGCGCCACTTGATGCGTCCAGCCGATCCTTCAGCATCCGCGCTGGCTTCCTTGCAGCAGATTCGCCAGCAGGCGCGGCATCCCGAAGTCATGGAGGTCGCCGTGCAGACCCATCCGACCGCTCCGCTGCCGGACATTGCAAACAGCCCCAGCCCCGATCCCTCGCTTGCACTGGCCCAATCCGCCGACAGTGTGCTGCCCCCCGCGCCGCGACAGGTGAATCTGAATTATGTCCTGGTCCAGAGCTACGGCGATGAGAAGACGGCCAACGAAGCGTGCGATTTTCTCAACCACAACGGCATCCCCTGTACGATCGAGCGCGGCGTGAAAAATTGGCGCAAGGATTTTTACCTGGTCATCGGCCTGCAGGGCTTCACGCGCGTCTCCGGCCCCGATTACATCGCCTACCGCACGCGCATCGAGGCGCTCAGCGCGCAGTTCGCCTCGCCGCACAGCTACTACAAGGGATTCGCGCCACAGGCGATCAAGTGGGATCGCGCAAATTGAGGTGATTGACTCACGCCCGCCTCGCGCCGATCATCGTTCACCATGAACGTGCTGGTCACCGGCGCCGCCGGGTTCATCGGCAGCCGGCTTTGCAAACATCTGCTGTCGCGCGGCGATCGCGTCGTCGGGCTGGATAATCTCAACGATTACTATCCGATCGAGCACAAGGATCGCCACCTGGCCGATCTGCTTCCGCAGTCGGGATTCACGTTCGTCAAAGCCGATTTGCGCGACGCCGCCGGCATGCTCGCCCAGTTTCGCGAGCATCGTCCCGACGCGGTGGCGCACCTGGCGGCGATGGCGGCGGTGCGCTACAGCGTCGAGCATCCCCTACTTTACGGCGAGGTGAACGTGCAGGGGACCGTGCACGTCCTGGACGCGGCGCGACAGATCGGCACGCCGCGCATGGTCCTGGCCTCGACTGGCTCGACTTATGGCTCGGACACACCCGCCCCCTTCGCCGAATCCGCCGCCGCCGCGCGACCGCTGGCGCCCTATCCCGCCAGCAAACGCGCCATGGAGCTGTTCGCCCACACCTATCACCATCTCTGGAAACTGCCCGTTACCATCCTGCGATTTTTCAACGTCTACGGCCCACACGGCCGGCCCGACATGATGCCCTGGCAGTGGACGCAATCAATTGTCCGCGACCAGCCGCTGACCCTGTACAACGGCGGGCGACTGCAGCGCGATTGGACGTTTATCGACGACATCGTCGACGGTTTTCTGGCTACGCTCGACAAGCCGATGGGTTATGAAATCATCAACCTGGGCTGCTCGCATCCGGTGGCGAACGTCGATTTCGTGCACATCCTGGAGCGATTGCTCGACCGGCGCGCCAAAATCATCGACGCCCCCACCCCACCGTCCGAGCCGCTTATCACCCACGCAGATATCAGCAAGGCCGCCAGGCTCCTGGGATATTCTCCGAAGGTGGATATACAGACGGGTCTATCACGCTTCGTCGAGTGGATGCGCGCGCACAAGCTGCTGGAACCATGACTATTCGATCGAATCTCGTCGCCGCGCAAACGCAGCGATGCACACCACCAGCAGCACCGCCAGGATTTCCCAGGACAGGCGATCCAGTTGCACCCACAGCGGATCCGGATCGAAGCGGTATCCAATTCGATGCTCGCCCGCCGTCAGCCGCACCGTCTCGTGGAAATACAGGTTGTGCACCTGCGCGAATGGGATCGGCTGCCGGTCCAACACCAGCCGGTTCCACGGAAAATTCATGATGCTGGTGACGATCCAGCGCGTGGCGGGCAGCGTGATGGTGACGTCGGCAGCGCCCTCGGCCGGGCCACCCCCGAATGGTGCCTCGACCATCAGCGGTGAATTTGGCTCCCACGCCAGAGAAATCGGCAACTCCGTCTCGTGAACCTGCAACGTGTAATCATCCTGGCCGCCGAACATCGGCGGAAGGCGCGCGAACTGGCTGGCGGTTTGCGGCTGGGCGCGAACCATCACGGCGGCGGCGTGCTTCAATTTCAACGCCAGCCCGGCTGCCGACAGAGCCATCGCGATCGCCAGAATCGCCGCGCCAGATCCACGCATCTCTGGTGCTTTGGCAACCCACGCCGCCAGGAGCAGCACCAACAGCGCGATGTTCACGTGGCTCACCAGGCGATACGGGAATTGGATCGCCGCGCCGATCGGATGCGTCAGCGCATTCTGAAGCGGCTGGCAAATGGACAGGACCAGCAATCCCACCGCGATCACGGCGGCGACGATCATCAATGGCGCCGCCCGGCCGCGGGGGCGCGCCACCAGCGCCCGCGCCGCGCTGTACACCGCCAGCAGCGCCAGCGGGAAATTCCACTGTGCATCCAGGTGCAGGGTGTAACGCCACGCATTTTGTGGCGGCGCCCATTGACCCGGGAGCGGCAGCGGCGACAGACGCGCCCACCAGGCATCGATCCATTCGAATCGCTGCCAGCGGCCCGCGATGCTGTAGAAAAAGGGGTTCGGCACCGAAATGGAGAATCGCCCGGAATACCGCAGCAGGGCGTAGACCCACGGCGAGAGGATCGCGCCGATCAGCAGCGCCAGCAGGATCGTCCATATCACCCGCCGACCGATGCGAATATCCTGACCCGGCAAGCGCAGCAGCAGCGCCGGAACGATGATCAGCAGCAGCACCCCGCCGCCGATCAGCGCGGTCGGTGCGTGCGCTCCCAGCGCCAGCGCCCCCAGCAGCGCCGCCAGCAATGCGAACCGGCCGCGGTGCGGTGACAGCAGCGCCAAGCCGCCGGCGCACAGCGCGCACAGGAACAGTGCGGTCGCGAAAAATTCCGCCAAGGCGCCGCGGTTGTACAGGTTGGTCAGCGGATAGACCGCCCAGCTCATCAGCGCGGCTGCCGCTAAAGCG
>Ga0182024_10009874_pt1 | contig 19604 bp, 25 predicted proteins | sample P32metaG_FD_120480 | JGI IMG/M metagenome (GOLD analysis project Ga0182024, IMG submission 120480) | Permafrost microbial communities from Stordalen Mire, Sweden - P3-2 metaG (Illumina Assembly) | ecosystem: Environmental > Terrestrial > Soil > Wetlands > Permafrost | place: Sweden: Stordalen... | reverse complement strand
TGGAGGGTGAGTCGGGGTGGGCCGCCCGGGGTCGGGTAGTGGCGGTCGCCCCATTTCATGAGCACGATCAGGGCGGGCGCGAGCTCGCGTCCCTTGTCGGTGAGCACGTACTTCGGCCGGCCGGGCCGCTCCGGGTCCGGAACGCGTTCGAGCAGCTCCTCGTCACACAGCCGCTTGAGCCGGTTGGTGAGGACGTTGGAGGCAATCCCGAGCTTCGCCTGGAACTCCTCGAACCGCGTTAGGCCGACGAGGGCGTCTCGGAGGATCAGCAGCGTCCAGCGCTCCCCGATGATCTCTAGTGATCGGGCGATCGAGCAGACCTGGTCTGGATAGTCGCGCTGGAGCACGCTTCAATCGTAGCTGACTTGCTTGACAAAACCCAGGGTCCGTGCGTACTCTGCCTTGCGTGACGCAAGCTAGCCCTGAGGAGTAGTCATGAAACGCAGGCCCCTGATCCTGATCTCGCTCCTGCTGGCGGCGTTCGTGATCAATCTCGACACGACGATCGTCAACGTCGCGTTGCCATCGCTCGTGCGCCAGCTGCACGCGTCCAACTCGCAGCTGCAGTGGGTCGTGGACGCTTTCAACGGGCTGTTCGCCGGCTCGGTGCTGGCCGCGGGCAGCCTGTCTGATCGCTTCGGGCGCAAGGGAATGCTGCTCGCCGGCCTCACGGTCTTCGGTCTCGCGAGCCTGGCCGGCGGGCTGATGGACAGCGCCGGCGCGCTGATGGCCGCGCGCTCGGTGATGGGCGTCGGTGCGGCGATGGTGTTCCCCTCGACACTGTCGCTGATCACAAACGTGTTCACCGAGCGCGACGAGCGCGCCCGGGCGATCGGCTTGTGGGGCGCGATCACGGGCGTAGCGATCGCGCTCGGACCGATCGTCGGGGGCTGGCTGCTCGAGCTCTCTGACTGGCGCAGCATCTTCTTCGCGATGGTGCCGATCGCCGCCGGCGCCGGTGTCCTGGTCGCCCGCTGGGTTCCGACCTCGCGTGACCGCCACGCGCCCCGCACCGACCGGAACGGATTCGCGCTGTCAACCGCGACAATCGGGCTGCTCGTCTACACGATCATCGAGGCCCCGAACCAAGGTTGGGCCAGCGCCCGGACGCTCGGCAGCTTCGCGCTGACCGCAGTGCTGGCGGCGGCGTTCGTGGCCTGGGAGCGGCGCACTGAGCAGGCCATGCTCGACGTGAGCCTGTTTCGCAACCCGCGGTTCACCGCCGCGAGCGCCTCTGTCGCGATCTCGTTCTTCGCGCTGTCCGGGTTCGTCTTCCTGGCCACCCAGCTGTTCCAGTTCCTCAAGGGCTACGGCCCGCTCTCGACCGGCGTGCGCCTGCTGCCAGTCGCCTCATCCGTCGCGATCTCCTCGATCCTCGGCACCAAGCTGGCCGTCCGGTTCGGCACGAAGCTGATCGTTGCCTCAGGGCTGTTCTCGATGGCCGCGTTCTACCTATGGGTTTCGACTTCATCGGTCACGACCGGCTACGGGACGATCGCCGCCCAGATGGTCGTTCTCGGGACAGGGATGGGCCTCACCAGCGCGCCCGCGACCGAGGCGATCATGGGCGTCGTCCCCAGAGCGAAGGCCGGCGTCGGGTCGGCGGTCAACGACGCCACGCGCCTTTTGGGCGGCACCCTCGGCGTCGCCGTGATCGGCAGCGTCTACGCGTCGCTGTACGCCAGCCGGCTCACCGGCGCGCTCCCCGGGGGATTGCCTGCCAGTGCCGTACGGACCGCGCACGCATCCGTGGGTGCCGCGCTCACAGTGGCAGGCAAGCTGACCCACGCCGGCCATCCGCTGCTCGCGTCAGCCATCCACAACGCCGCTAACTCGGCCTTCTTCCAGGGCTTTCACGCGGCCAACTACGTCGCCGCGGGCGTCGCCGCCGCAGGCGCCGTAATGGCGCTGGCGCTGCTGCCCGCCCAACCGACGACCAGCCGCGACGACACGCCAGAGGTTCCGGCACTAGGGACGCGCGCCACAGCGCCAGCGCACAGCTGATCCCCCCAAGCGACAGGAGACCGAACACCGTGAGCACCCAGCAACCCACCCCGCGCGTGACCGCCGCCGGCTCCGGGATCGGGCGGGCGAGCGGGTTTGAGTTGACCAGCCCGGACCAGCCGGGCGCCGCCAACGTCGAGGCCGCGCTGGAGCGTAACCGGGCGTTCGCCGCCACCGGCGGCCACCAGGGCGCCGTCGTCTTCCCAACCTGAGGCTGTTCGTGATCACCTGCCTGGATCCGCGCGTTGACCCCACGCACTTCCTCGCCCTCGGCCTCGGCGACGCGATGGTCGTCCGCAACGTCGGCGGGCGGGTCACCCCGGAGGTAATCAACGATGTCGCCTTCATCGGCCAGCTCGCCGAAAACGTCCTGCCTGACGGCCCGCTGTTCGACGTCGCCGTGATCCACCACACCCAGTGCGGAACTGGCGCGTTCGCCGACGACACCTTCCGCCGCCGCTACGCGCAGCGGAGCGGCGCCAAGGAGTCGACTCTGCGCGAGCGCGCCGTCCTCGACCCGGCGGTGACCGTCACCCACGACGTCGAGCGCCTCCGCTCCGCACCCGCGATCGCCCCGCGCGTCACCTTCTCCGGGCACGTCTACGACGTCGTCACCGGCTTGGTGAAGACAGTCATCCCCGCCCGCAGCTCACAAGCTCCGACGGTTAAGCCTTAAGCTTCGCTGTGAGTTCGGTGGGTGGCCGAAATATCCGGCGCGGGCCGGGGGGTGGACGGTGTCGATGATCTCGGCGCTGTCGATCCCCTGCAGATAGATAGAGGCCACGCCGAGGTTGGCGTGTTGGATATGCGGGTGATATGACAGCCCTGGGCTGTCCCCGCTTACAAGGGCGAGCGCTAGTCCCCGACCGCCCTGAACGGACGGTCGGGGTCCTACCGCGGCGGGGTCAGGCGCCGGCCATCGTCACCTGCGTTAGCCGCAAGTGGTTGCCCGACGGGTCTCGGAATCCGGCGTCGATGCCGTACGGACGCTCCTCCGGCTCCTCAGCGAACTCGACGCCGCGGGCCTTCAGCTCCTCGTAGCTGGCGCGGCAGTCGTCGGTGGAGAGGAACACGGTGGCGGCGACCCCCTTGGCCATCAACGCGTGGATCTGATCGATCGTCTCCTGCTCGAACATTGGCGGGCCAGGGATGGCCATCAGTACGATCGAGACGTCCTGGCCGGGGGGTGCGACGCACACCCAGCGAAAGTCGCCGAGTTCGGGAAGCGTCACGTCGGCGGTGACCTCCATCCCGATCTTCTCGGTGTAGAAACTGACCGCCTCCTCCTGGTCACGCACCCAGACCTGAGCGTTGGCGATTCTGATCATGTGCTCCTCCTTGAAGTGGGGACTGACGTGATGCAGCCAAAAGCTAATCGCGCGCCGCGGCGCTGTCTTCTCGAAACGTGCGGCGTTGAGGACGGCCGTAGAAGCGGGTCACGCAGCTGGGGACGACGGCCAGGTGCACCGCCGGTGGAAACGCGGCGCGGTACGCCGTCGGCGACATCCCGTACGTGCGGGTAAAGCTGGTGGTGAAGGAGCCAAGGCTCTGCAGGCCAACGGAGAAGCACACCTCGGTCACCGAATGATCGGTGGTGCGCAATAGCGACGCGGCCCGCTCCAAGCGGCGGGTCAGCAGGTAGGCGTGCGGCGACTCCCCGAACGCGCGCCGGAACTCCCGGCTGAAGTGCGCGCGAGACAGCCCCGCGACGGCCGCCAAATCTTCGACGTCGAGCGGGTCGGCGTACCGCGCGTCGGCGAGGTCCTTGGCGCGCAAAAGATGCCGGGCGGTCGGAACGTGGGCCATTGCCGCCGAGTATCGCGTGCCCGACCGCCCAGAGAAAGCACAAACGCCGGGCTCAGAATCGAACTCCACCGCCGCTTCTTTGCGACGTCGCGCTCGTGCCGACCTCGCGCCGGCCCGGGCTTGTGCTCGCCGAGCGCCGCCCAGTCGTAGCTGAGCGTGTGGGCGTTGGCCGCCATGTCCTTCCACACCGGCATCAGCCGCATCATCGCCACGACCGGAGCTGGCATGCCCATCGCGTTGCGCATGAATAGCCTCACGGCGCCGCTGCTGTCGCCCGCCGCGATCAGGTCGTCGAGCCGCTGCCCGTAGTCAGCCGGGGGATGCTTCTCGGCCCGGTCGACCATGAACGGCGCCTCGTATACGGCGACCCGTGCGACGCCGATTCCGGCGCCGGCCGCCCGTAACGCGAGCGCCCCGCCGGAGGAGAAGCCGAACAGCGCGGCCCGGCCGCCCACGGCGGCGATCAGTGCTGCGATGTCGTCGATCTCGCGCTCGACGGCGAAGGGTCCGGCCTCGTCGCTGTCGCCGCGCCCGCGCCGGTCGTAGTTGATCACCTTGTGGGTCGGGGACAGCAGCTCGGCCAGTCCGATCATCTGCTTGAAGCGGCGGTCGAGCTTGCGGTCGCCGAGCGCGCCGTTAACGAGGATTACCGGAGGTCCGTCCCGTAGCGGTCGTAGGTGATCGTGGTGCCGTCGGTTGACGTGACGGTGTTCATGTCTGTACTCCGTTCTGGTGTTCGTCGTGGTGATGGTTAGACCAGCGCCGGGTCTGAACTGAGCGCTGGCGGGCGTCGGCGGCGACCGTCGATTGCGCGGTGCTTTTTGGGGCCAGCCGTAGGGATATGACGCCGGTGGTGAACGGGGTGGCCTCGATCACGTCGAACGAGGCGGGGATGTCGGCGCCGTCGAACAGCCGTTGCCCGGTCCCGACGGTAAGGGGGTGGATGAGGAGATGCAGCTCGTCGAGCAGGCCCTCCCCGAGCAGGAAGCGGACGAGTGTCGGGCTGGCCTGGACGTTGATGGTGCCGCCCGGATGGTGCTTGAGCTCGCGGATGCGAGCGGCGACATCGTCGGTGATCACGGTCGTCTGTCCCCAGCCGGCGTTGGCGACGTTGGTCGAGGCGAGCACCTTCGGGGTGTCGTTCATGATCGGCGCGTGCACGATCCGCTCTGACCCGGGGCCGGTGAACACGGAGCGGAACATGTCGTACGACCGGCGCCCGTACAGGTGCGTGTCGCTGGCCGAAAGTGCGGACTGCACGGCCTCGGTCATCTCGCGGTTGTCGTACGGCGGGTTCCACCTGTGCGGGTCCTCCACCACCCCGTCGAGGGTGATGAACAGTCCCGAGATGAGCCTTCGCATGACTATCTCCTTCGGTTGTATCTCTGGTGGGGATGGGCGGGACCGTGGGTCACCGGCTGGCGTAGGCGCGCTCGAGCCAGCCGAGCAGCTCGGAGTCCAGGTCACTCGGGTCGCTGAGACGCACCCGGTGGGTGACCATCGCGTTCCAGCTACCGGCGGCCTCGAGGCGGTCGCCAGCGGGTTCGTCGTTGAGCTTGCTGCCAACGTCGAGCCGATTGGTCGTCACGTGCACGATCGCGAACTTCTTGCCGGCTCGGCGGAGGCTCAGGTAGCTCTTTTCCCGGATCGACGTCGGTGTCGGGTCCGAAGCTGGCGACGGTGCTGACGAGGTTGTCGTAGACCGGGCGCCAGGCCGCCTTGCGTCCGGCGAAGTGGCGGTCCAGCTTCTCGTCGGTGGATGCCCGCGGCTCGGTCTGGCGCCTGATCACCGACACGATTGCCATCGCGTGGCCACGGCCGAGCCCGAACTGATCCCCCAGCCAGGTGATGATCGCCTGCGGCTTTACGCCGGATTCGAGCAGACCCTCGGCACGGGCCAATTGAATGATCTCGTCAGGGGTCTTCCCGGTCTTGGTGGTGATCGTGTCCAGGTAGGCCTGCATCGACATGGGTGGCTCCTTGGTCTCGGTTTGCTGGGCTGCCAGTGCCTGGCGCAGTAGGCGCGCGCAGATCTCGGACTTGGGGATAAACGTGTATTCGGTCGGGTCGGGCTGCAGAGCGCAGCTTGAGGTGAGCACCACTCGCGCCGCGAGCCGCGTGAGCGCGCCGGCGGTCGCGAGCGTGTGTACCGCGGCGGGGTCGACGTCGACGATCGCGATGTCCGGCTTCGCCTGATCGGCGAGCGCGAGTGCCTCGTCGGCGGTCGCAACGTCGGCCACCACCTCGAGTCCCTCGGTTCGCAGCAAGGCCCTGATCGCGGCCCGCGACACCTCGTGGCGATCGACGATCAGAACGCGAAGCGCCGCCGGGTTGAGCTCTGTGTCTGACATGCGGGCAGTGTCGCCTCGCGCCGGACTACTCGCATCAGTGAGCTCACCAGTCAGCGACCGTCAGTCGGTGCTCCTCGAGAGGTCTCCGAGCCGGATCAGCTCGGAACGGGAGGCGATTCCGAGCTTCGTGAACACCTTGCGCAGGTGGTACTCGATGGTGCGCGGGCTGAGGAACAGCTGCGAGGCGATCTCAGGGTTGCTCAGCCCGGTCGCCGCGAGCCCGGCGATCTGCAGCTCCTGCGCGGTGAGCTGATCAAGCGTGGAGGGTTCCCGCCGGCGCGAGGTCTCCCCGGTAGCACGGAGCTCGCCCTCCGCGCGCTCGGCCCAGGGCGTGGCACCGATCGACCGGAACCGTTCGGCCGCATCGCGCAGATGCCCGCGTGCGTCGGCGCGGCGGCGCTGGCGCCTGAGCCACTCGCCGTAGACGAGGTGGGTGCGAGCGCGCTCAAACGCAGTCAGCGCCTCCCCGAGCGCGACCGCCTCCGCAAAGTGCTCCTCGACAGGACCCGCTCCGATCAGCGCTTCGCACCGCGCGAGCCGTGACCGGTTCGCGTCGGTGGGCGCGTGCTGCGCCCAGTCGCGCACCAGCGCCAGCGGGACCCGGGCTCGCTCGGCGGGCAGCCCGCCGCGGACGATCGCCTCAATCGCGTCAGCCGCGGGCGCGGCCGTGGCGACAAGGGTCAGGTCGGCACGGTCGGCGGACGCAACCTCGAGCAGCACCGCCGCGGCCTCCTTGGGCCGCCCGAGCGTGAGCTCGAGCAGGCCGGCGGCCGCCCGAACGCCGGCATCGAGATAGATGTCGCCGCTGCGCTGAGCGAGCGCAAGCGCCTCCTCGATGTGTGCCCGCGAGGCGTCCTCGAGCCCGCGGATCGCGTCCACGTAGGACAGGGTCGCGAGATGCCAGCCCGAACCGTGGCCGAGCTCCATAGACAGCACGTACCCCTCCTGCGCGGCGACGTAGGCGAGGTCGATCCGGCCCGTGCGCAGGAGTTCCTTGGCCTGATGCTCGAGCGCGATCGGGAGCAGGCTGAGCAGTCCCTGGGCGCGCGCGAGCTCGACGGCCCTGGTCGAATACGCCAATGCGGCGCAGGATCGCCGTCGGCGGCCTGGGCGGCCCAGATCTGCGCCCGCGGATCGTCACCCAGCGGGGCGGCGAGCGCGAGGGCTCCATCGAGCGTGGCCGCGCCCGCCCGAGCTTGTCGGCCACTAGCGCGGAGGCGCCGACGAGGATGCGCTGGCTGAACTGGGCGCGCACGCTCTCGGGCGCGAGCTCGGCCGCCCGCTCGCCGATCTCACGCACCATCGCGACATTCCCGATCGCGCCGGCGGCCTCCGCCGCCTCGTGCAGCATCGCTAGCGCCAGATCGGGGTCAGCGTCGCCGGCGGCGTCAAGCAGTGTCGCGAGGGCGTCGCGGGCGCTCCCACATCGCGTCTCGATGACCCCGCGGAGGTGCAACAGACGCGACCGCAGCTGCCGATCACCGAGCGGCGCAGCACGTGTGATCAGATCAAGCGCACGTTGTGGCTGCCCGGCATCCCACGCGGCCTGAGCTGCCAGGGCGAGCCGCGGTGCGACGCGGGTCCCTTCGCCGGTGAGCTCGGCGGCGCGTTCGTAGCCGGTCGCCGCCGAAGCATGACCGGCGCGCAGTTGCGCGCGGCGGGCGGACGCCTCGAGCGCCACGGCCACCTCCTCGTCACCGGTCACAGTCGCCATAGCCTGATGCCAAACCCGACGGTCAACGTGCTCCTCGCCCGCGAGCGCCATCGCGAGGGCGGTGTGGACGCGCTGGCGCTCCCCGAGCGTGGCTCGCTCGTGGACGGCAGCGCGCACGAGTGGATGGCGGAACTCGACCCGGGCGCTGTCGGTGCGGATTAGCGCGGCCTGTTCGGCCGACCCCAGCGCGTCACTACCGAGCCCCAGCTCGCCGAGCGCGCCCAGGACAACGGCCAGCTGACCGGTGCCGTCGATCGCGGCCACGAGCAGCGCCTCCAGCGCGCCGGCGGGCAGCCGCTGAACCCGCCGGCGAAAGAGATCAGCCAGACGAGGGGTGAGGGGCATCGACTCGGGCCGCGGCGCGCGTCCCGCCAGCTGGTCCTCACTCAGCCCCACGGGCAACTCGATCAGCGCCAGCGGGTTGCCGCGCGCCTCAGCCAGGATCCGCGCCCGGACCGCGGGCACCGCGCGCGGCGCGTGCTGCGCCAGCAGACCCTCCGCGGTCTCGGCCGCCAGACCCCAGACATGCATCTGCGGGATGCCCTCGGCCTCGAACCGCCCGCGGTCGCCATCGCGAGCTGCGAACAGCATCGCCACCCGCTCGCCCCGCAGACGGCGCGCAACGAAGACCAGGGCATCGGCGGAGGGCGTGTCCAACCAGTGCGCGTCATCGACCACGCACACAAGCGGCTGGTGGTCGGCCGCCGCGGCGATCAGCTCGAGCGCTCCGGCGGACACAAGGAACCGGTCCGGATCAGCCGACGGGGCCAGCCCGAGCGCACCCTCCAGCGCCGCCGCCTGAACCCGCGGCAGCTCACCAGCAAACCGGAGAATCGGCCGCAGCAGACCGAACAGCCCGGCAAACGCCAGATCGCACTCGGCCTCCACCCCCGTGATCTGAAGCACGGTCATCGCGGTCGCAGGACGCAGCGCGAGTTCAAGCAGCGCGCTCTTGCCAATGCCCGCCTCGCCCCGTAGCACAAGCGCTGCGCTCTGAGCCGCGACCGCGCCCGCCAACAGCCGCTCGATCGCCTCGCGCTCGCGCTCGCGCTCGCGACCGATCAGATCAACAGACAACCCGGCGCGAGCGACGTCAGCCATCGCGCCGCATCGTAGTTTGCGGGCGGCCAAGCGCCAATCGTCTGGCCGGCCAGCGGACTCGTGCAGCCCACCATCACGAGGCGAACCCGTGTCCCGCACGGGGATCGGTTTTGCGGAACAGCCTCCGTCATCGCTCGGCGAGCCGCTCGCCGGCCCGGTTATTCGGACTGTGCCTAGGTCACGCCGCGGCGCCGGGGCCGGGAAGTAGCTCGACGTCGCCGGCGTGCATCGGCTCTCCGCAGTGTGCGCAGCGCAGGTCGACGTGGCTGATCTCGCCGCACGCCTGGTGACGGTAGAGGACCGGTGGGCCTGGCTCCCCGGCGAGCCACTTGTCGGCCCACCCCACCATCACCATCAGCATGTCGACGAGCTCAGTGCCCTTGTCGGTCAGGACGTACTCGTATCGCGGTCGCCGATCGTAGGGCCGGCGCTCGAGCACTCCGTGCTCGACGAGGTGGTTGAGGCGCTCGGTCAGGACCTTGCGTGAGATGCCTAGGTCGACCTGGATCTGCTCAAACCGGGTCAACCCGACCCACACATCACGCAGGATCAGCGGCGACCAAGGCTCGCCGATGACGTCCAGCGTGCGTGCGATCGAGCACGCCATCTCACCGAAGTTGGTGCGTTGCATGCGATCAGCGTATCAATTGGGGTTCCCTCAGGGAACGCAAGCTGATACCGTCTCAGCGTCTCTTAAAGGAACTTCAGAGAGGAGCATGGAAATGAGCAAGGCTTACGGTGTCACCAACTTCGTCCACGTCGGTCTGGTCGTCGAGGACCTCGACGAGACAGTCCGGTTTCTTGCCCTGCTCGGCTTCGACTGCGACGAGCCCGCGGTGTACAGCGGCGAGTGGATCGAGCGGATCATCGGTCTCGAGAACGTGAGGGTCGAGGTCGTGATGGCCCGCGCCCCCGGCGGCGACGACATATTCGAGGTCGTGCGCTTCCACTCACCTTCGACCGGCGCTCAAGAGCCGGCGCCGGCCGCAAACCGTCCCGGGCTCCGGCACGTCGCCTTCACCGTCGACGACGTGCGTGACGTCGTCGACCGCGTCCGAGATGCCGGCTGGGAAACGATCGGGGAGATCGTCGACTACGAGAACATCTACCTCCTCTGCTACGTCCGCGGACCCGAAGGCCTGATCGTCGAACTCGCCGAGCGGCTCGACGGTGCGTCGGACTGAACGGCCTGACTGAAGGCTGCGTGGACCGTGCCCCTCCTCGCGACGCGTCGCCGGCACGCGCCCACTCTCAGCCTACCCCTTGTCATCTAACCCGCCCACACAGCCACCTCTGGGAGCCTCGCACCGGAGGGGGATATCTGGCGCGAGCCTTTCGGTTAGGGACGTGATGGGGTGGTTGCTGCGTGTTGGCGTTGCCGGCTGAGGAACTCTCGTTCGGCGGAGTTGGCTGTGAGTTCGATGGCGCGGTCGTATGCCGTGATCGCTTCGTGGATACGTTCCGCTCGGGTTAGCAGGTCTGCTCGGGCGGCGTGGTACGGCTGGTAGTCGTCGAGGTTGACGTTGGCGAGCGCGTCTAGCCCAGCTGAGGGGCCATCGAGCGCGCCCACGGCGACGGCCCGGTTCAAGGCGACCACCGGGTTAGGCTGGATCGCGTAGAGCTGGTCGTAGAGTGCGACGATCTGAGCCCAGTCGGTGTCGGCGGCTGTGGGCGCGTCGGTGTGAACGGCGGCGATTGCGGCTTGGATCTGGAAGGGTCCCGGTTGGTTGCGCCGCAAGCACGCCTGGACCAGTCCATGGCCTTCCTCAATGAGGCTGGGGTCCCATCGCGAACGGTCCTGGTTGGCGAGACGAACCATCGATCCGTGGGCGTCGACGCGACTGGACCGGCGGGCCTCGGTCAGCAGCATCAAGGCCAGAAGTCCGATGACCTCCGGCTCGTCGGGCATGAGCGTGGCTAGAACCCGCCCGATGCGGATCGCTTCCGTTGAGAGGTCGACACGCGTGAGGGCGCGACCGGCCGTCGCGGTGTGTCCTTCGGTGTAGATCAGGTAGATCGAGGCCAGGACGGCGTGGAGTCGATCGGGGAGTTCGTCGGCACCCGGGATTCGGTACGGGGCGTGGTTGTCGCGTAGCTTGCGTTTCGCCCGCACGATCCGTTGGGCCATGGTCGCCTCCGGTAGCAGGAAAGCCCTTGCGATCTCGCTGGTCTCCAGGCCGCCGAGCAGACGGAGTGTGAGCGCGACTTGCGAGTCGGCGGCGAGTGCGGGATGGCAGCAGAGAAACATCAGCCTGAGTTGGTCATCAGGGACGACATCGACGAAACGGTCGAGGGCTTCGCCTTCAGGGGTGGCGTCCGGGTCGGTTTCTTGGGTGTGCATTTGGTGGGCGGCGATGTAGCGCTCAACTCGGGTCGATTCGCGGCGAACCCGGTCGATCGCCCTGTTGCGTGCAGTGGTGGTGATCCAGCCGCCGGGGTTCGGCGGGAGCCCTCGCTTCGGCCATTGCTCGGCAGCGATCGCGAAGGCTTCCGCCACTGCGTCCTCGGCGAGGTCGATGTCGCCGAGGACGCGGATCAGCGTGGCGGTGCAGCGGCCGGCTTCGCGTCGGAATACAGCGTCGAGGGTGTCGGTCATCCTTGCATCGGACGGACTTCGATCGGCCCGTCGCTAGCGGCGGCGGCCCTCGCGGCCAGGTCGAGCGCGACGTCAAGGTCCGCAGCTTGAATGATCCAGAAACCACCCATCTGCTCCTTCGTCTCGGCGTAGGGGCCATCTGTCGTCGAGACGTGATCTCCAGAGGAACGCACGACCGTGGCGGACGACGCCGGGTGCAGACCGGCGGCGAACACCCAGGCGCCCGATCGTTGCAGCTCGTCGTTGAAGGCTGCGACCTGGGCGACGCGCCGTTGCGCGTCGGGGGTGGAGAAATCGGGGACATAGTCCTCGTCGTGCCAAACGGACAGCAGGTATTGGGGCATTGGTCGGAGCTCCTGCTCAGCGCGTCGTCTGACTGGCAAGGACTGGGGCAATGATCGTAGCCGCGAGCAGATGGATGGCGATGAGCTCGATCTTGCTCGAAACGTCGTCGCCGGCTGCCGCGGGTGCCAGGCAGGACAGTGCGGTGAGCGCCACAGCGGTCTGGATGAAACGGCGCCGCGGGAGGGTGCTGCGCCGATTGAGGACGGCGACGAGCAGTCCGCCGAGCACCGCCCCGGCGAACGTGAACTGGGCGAACGCCGCCAGCGGGATCCTCCCGTCAGCGGCGAGGTGTACGCCGGCGGCTCGCATGGTCGCCGCCCCAAGCGTCGTGGCGGCGGCACCGACGGCGGCCACGACGCTAGTCGTGCGCCTCAGCGACGAGGTGGATGCGCTGGCGATGGCTGTCGACATTGCTGGGGTTCCTTTCGGGTGACCGGCGGCGCCCGATGCGCCGTCTCGTCTCCTCTACGAACGGCGATCGTGAAATCGACAGCGCCCGACAGACCTCCGCTCGATTGGGTGTCGTCAGCTGCCGACCCAGGGGCGCTCCGCGCGCCGCCGTCCGCGATCCGGAAGCTGCGCTGGGAGCGTGAGGTCGGAGCGGCCACCAGCGGATGTCCAGCGGCTCGTGGTCCTGCTCCCTGCTGACGTGCACGAGCCTGAAGCGACGTCGACATGGTCCTCTGAGCCCTCGCCGGCCGACCGATCTAGCGAGCATCAGCCACACCCCAGCCGAGCACAGCTTCGTTCGCGCTGCGGCCGGGCCGCACCGTCCCCGCAGCAGGCCGAGGGTTGGTGAGCTCTCGGCGGGCGCGATGCCGGCTCGGCCGGGGGTCGGGCGCCTCACGTGATCGATCACGTGAGGCGCCCGCGAAGCGCTATCTGACCGGCCGGTAGACCAGGTGCAGCGCGCCGTTATCGTAGGACTCGGTCTCAGCGAGGCTGAACTTGGCTTCGAGGCCGTCTGAAAACAGGCGCGGCCCGGCGCCCAGCGCCAGCGGAAAGACGAACAGGTGCAGTTCATCGACCAGGCCGTCGGCGAGCATCGCGCGCACGAGCGTTCCGCTGCCGCTGACGTAGATGTCCCCCTCGATGCGCTGCTTCAGAGAACGAATCGTCTCGGCGCTGTAGGCGCCCAGGATCGTCGAGTTGTTCCACCCGACGTTCTGCAAAGTCGACGACACGACGTACTTCGGGGACTCGTTCATGAACGGCGCTCCGGGATCCTCAGCAGCGGTCCGGGTCGACCACGACGGAGCGAACAACTCGTATGTGTTGCGCCCCAACAGCAGCGCCTTGCTCAATTGCATGATCCGGCCGATCGCACCGCCCATCTTCGGGTCAAACGCGTACTCCATCGACCATGCCGGATTGTCGATCACGCCATCGAGCGTGATGAACTCGTGTACAACGATCCGTCCCATCGTCATCTCCTTTCGGCGGCGCCCGATGCGCCATTCATCTCCTCTACGAACGGCGATCTTGAAATCGACAGCGACGGACACACCTTCCGCTCGACCAGGCATCAGGCATCATCTGATGCCGTTCGAGTGGGCCGGTTTGGATCCCCGGCTATTGCTGTCGTGATCGTCCTCCGCCGCATTTGGCGAGGGGATCAAATCTGGCGTTGCGCTCGCTCGCTGATCAGGGGGTCGCGCGAGGGCCGATCGAGGACCCGCAAGACAACGACTACCGACGATCTGCCCCCGGCTTGGCCCTCCAGGCGTTGATCCGGCCCGGTGGAGATCTGCGCCTCACGGCGACAGAGGATGGGGCGCGAGCCCTGCTCTGATCCATCGACGAACCTCCAGGGCGCGATGCTGAGCGACGAGACCTGCAACGCGCGCGGACTGCAGGGACAAGCCTGACTGGGCTCGCCGCCATGGGTTCCCGCGCCGTGCCAAGACCTAAAGGTGGCGAGGAGCGGGTCTTGCGGGCCGATCTGCCCACCCAGGCGCTCCCGGCAACGTAGAACTGATTGCGGTGCTGCTCGGAGCAGGCGGACCGGCGATGCAGCACCGTTGGCGTCGGCTTGCGGGACGGAAAGTCAAACGCGGCCGCACGTCGGATCCTTGATGTGCGCGGGCACCTGACTGGCCCAAGCGACGCGGCGTGCAGCAAAGGCCAACAGGACGTCGGTGGCTATGGTTCGCTGGCGAGCAGAAGTCTCCTCATCGAAGTTTCAGGTACATGATGTGCAGCCCGACGAGACCATGCTCGGGGTGGTCGAACGCCTCGGGGACCGTCCCGGCGATCGAGAACCCTACGGAGGGGTACAGCCCGACCGCCGCCGCGTTTGTCTCGGCGACCGCGTTGAACTGCATTGCGCTGAACCCTGCCGCGCGGGCCCAAGTCAGCGCGTCCTCGGCGAGCGCCCGTCCCACGCCGCGGCCCCGTGCGGTCGACGCCACCATGAAGCTTGCACTCGCCACGTGAGCACCGGGCCCGCCACGGTTTGCGTACATGTTCGCTGTCCCGAGCACCGCGACACTGTCGACAGCGACGGTCGTCCGCCCGGGCGCAGCGACCATCCACAGCTCCCGCGCCTCGTCATCAGTCATCTCAGGGCTATACGCGAACGTGTCCGCCGCGAGCACGACCTCACGGACAATCGGCCAGACAGCCAGGGTGCCGTCGAGCTGCCGGGCTGCAACTCGACGGCGAATTGGGACTCGACCGCAAACTCGGTGCGTCTGGATCTCGGGCTGAAGCGGCCCTCCTCGGATCTTGGGGCACCGGTAGCAACGGCGCAGCTTCCTCCGGGAACGCGACGCAGGCAGTCACTCAAGCCATTCGCCGATGAAGGTGGGGCTGGCGTGGATGCACACCAGCTTGGAGCGACCGGGGCCATCGTTGGTGAACTTGTGCGCCACTCCCGGCGGGACGATCACGATGTCGCCGGGACCGAGCGCGAGGCGGTCCTCGCCGCACTGGAAGGTGAGATGTCCCTTCTGCACGACCCAGGTCTCGTCGTAGGGGTGGCGATGCAGCCGCGGGCCCTGCCCGGGATCGCTCTCGTCGAGGATCAGTGAGATCGACGCTCCGTAGTCAGCGCCTTTGACGTTTGCGTCCTTGCGGGTGCCGGCCCTGATCACTGGCATGGACGACTCCTTTCTTGGGCGTGTCGCGTGTAGAGCTGGCGTTCGCGTTCGTTGCGGGTGAGCTTGGCCGCCAGCAGCCAGCTTCGCCCGGCGGCGTGCGCGCCGGCCTGCTCGAGCACGTGCGCGCGGACTGCGGGGAGATAGCAGTAGGCGCGCAATCGCGGATCGCCGGATAGCGTGTCGAGCTCGGCCAAGGCGGCCTGGGGGCCGTTGACCATCGCGACCGCCACCGTGCGGTTGAGCTCGACGACAGGGTTAAGGCACACGGTGCGCAGGACGCCGTAGAGGCCGAGGATCGTCGTCCAGTCGGTGTCCTGCGGTCGTCTGGGCCGGGCGTGGCAGGCGGCGATACCGGCCTGGAGCATGTACGGGCCGACCGGTGACCCACCCGCGGCGAGTCGTTCGGCGCGGTGCATCGCCTCCAGGCCGCGGCCGGTCAGCAGCCGGTCCCAGAGCCGGCGGTCCTGGTCGAGGATCGGCACCGGATCCCCGTCCCCGGTGGTCCGGGCTGGGATCCGGGCCGTCTGAAGCTCGAGCAGAGCCAGGAACCCTTGCACCTCGGCCAGGTCGGCCAGCACGCCCGCGAGCACTCGAGCCAGGCGAAGCGCCTCTTCACACAGAGAGGGACGCATCCACTGGGGCCCGGAGCTAGCCGCGTAGCCCTCGTTGAAGATCAGATACAGGACCTGGAGGACGCCCGGGAGTCGCTCGCGGATCTCTTCGGGTGAGGGCAGCTCGAAGGCCACGCGTTTGTCGCGGAGCGTCTTCTTGGCGCGCACGATCCGCCGTGCGGCCGTGGGCTCGCCGATCAGCAGCGCGCGCGATCTGATCGGTGTTCAGCCCGCCGAGGCAGCGCAGTGTCAGCGCCACGCGAGACTCGATTGAGAGCGCGGGGTGGCAGGTGGTGAAGATCAGCCCAAGCAGCTCATCGCCGATCTGATCGTCCAGGCGCGCGTCACACCCGGCCTCTGCGGCCTGGTCCTGGCGCTCTCGCTCATGGTGAAGGTGGGGAAGCTTGCGTTGCATGGTCTTGTGCCGGCGGATCTGGTCGATCAGGCGGTTCTTGGCGGTGGTCATCAGCCAGCCGCCGGGGTTGGGCGGGATTCCGTGAGCCGGCCACTGCTCCAGCGCCGCTACCAGAGCGTCCTGGGCGAGGTCCTCCGCGTCGGCCAGGTCGCCGGTCAGCCGCCCGAGGCTGGCGATCAGGCGGCGGCCTCGATCCGCCAGGCAGCCTCGACGGCGGCTGGACTGCCGTGGCGCGCCGCTTGGGGTGACGCGGGCCTGTTGTGGATGGGATCGCTGGGCGGCGTGGTCATGGGCTCCGAGGATGATCGCAGCCTGCCGGACGAGCGATGATGAAAGCCCGGCAGACCGCGCACCCCGGGGTTTCAGGCGGGCGGACCGAAGCCCTCCGTCCCGAGAATGCAGGCCCCCGCTACGCGGTCGAGAGCCTCGATTTGCATATGCAGCCGTCGGCGCCTCGGTCCCGGAATTGGGAGGAGCGGGGGCGGCGTGACCTGACCCGACCGGCCGAGACCTGCATTTGCGCCGCGACGGGTGCGTGGTCGTCAGCGCTTGCTCAGTGGGTTGCTCGCTGATCGTTATCCCGCGTGGGTCAGCAAGCGCGGAAGGTGCGGCGGTATTCGGCTGAGGACATCCCGACGGCCTCGCGGAACCGTCGGAGGAACGCTCCGGCCCTGAAGCCGAGTTCGTAGGCGACCGTTCAATTGAACATCCGTCCTGCTCGAGTGGGACACTGCGCCGATGGCCCATCGGGTTGTCGCGCTCGTCGCCGCACGGGTCCTGGCCGCGACACCCGACGTCGCCGACGGACGATCCAGTGCCGTCGCGCCCTGAAGGCGAAGCAGCACGGATGGCTGACGAATCTGCAATCCAGGTCGGCGCTCTCGTTCCGCTAACTCGGCCCGGCTGGGTCGAGGCAGGCCGACACTTGCTCGCTGGACTCGAGCTGGCCGTTCGCGACGTCAATGACGCCGGCGGGATCGTCGGAAGACCACTCGAGCTGGTGATCCGAGACACCGCCGGTGATGCACAGAGAGCCGCTGCGGCCGTAGATGAATTGACTCGTCTGGGCGTGGCTGCCTTTGGCGGGGAGTATCACAGCGTCGTCGCTCGCGCCGCTGCCGCCAAGGCCGACGCCCTCGGCGTGCCGTTCCTCTGCTCGTCAGCAGTCCTCGACGCTCTGACTGAGGAGCCAACTGAATGGGTCGCGCGCCTTGCCCCGGCGCAGTCGCAGGGCTGGCAGGTCTACGCAGACTTCCTCCTCGGCGCGGGCCACAGTCGAATCGCCGTAGCAACCGAGCCGAGTGTGTACTGGGCATCAGGGGCCGCCATCCTGCGGGACTACCTCTCGCCACGCGGCGGCACCGTTATCGAACTGGACGTGCGTGTGCTCGATCCCACCGCCGTGTGCGACGAGCTCGTCGACAGCTGCTCGACAGCCCTCCTTCTTCTGGTCGGCTACCCGGAGCCGGCAGTGTCGATCGTCAAGTCTGTGCGCCACGACCAGCGCCTCGCCGAGGTCATGATTGGCGCTCCAGCCGGGCAACCGGAGTTCGCCGAATGGTCGAAGCTTCTGGGCGAGGACAGCGTCGCGATCGCGTTCTTGCGCTACCTGCCCGAGCGCCTCAGCCCATTCGGTGTACGAGTCGAGACGGCCCTCCGTGAGCGGCTGGCTGAAACGCCATCCTTCGTCGCCTTCGAGGGTTACGACACGGTCGTCGTCCTCGCCGAGCTGTTGCGACTTCACGGCCCCCGCCGGGCACGCGTCGCCGAAGCCTGGCCGAGCGTCACCCTCGAAGGCACCCGCGGGCAGATCCAATTCTCCCGCACGCCAGGCATCAGCGTTTGGCAGTGGGCTTGGCCGCCAATCCAAGTCGTAGATCGAGATCCGGCGCGACCCGATCGCTTCCGGGTCCTCCACGCCGCCTGAGAGAGCACGAAGGCTCAGACTGCCGACTGGATCACATCGCCGAGTAGCAGCGGAATTCCGAATTGTCCTGCTTTCCCTCGTCACATGCGCATCTCAGCCGTCGCTATGAGCACCCGGAATGCGCGGAGAGGGAGCCTTTGGGCATTGCAGGTGACCCTGTGCCAGCCGCCGTTGGACGCCTCGGGCAGCGTGCCCGCGATCGCCCGATGCAGGGCCCCGAGGACGGGCTCGGGATCCCTCCGCGTGCATATGCAAGCTTCCGGGCTTCAGTCCCAGATTTGGCAAGCGGCGGAAGCGCGGGCGTTTGGCTGGTGAGCCTGCTTTGGTTCTCCGAGGACACGGTCGTACTTGATCCCGGGGTCCGCGCCTGTCGTCGTACCACTGGGCGCGGTCGATGACCCCCAGGCGGCGACTGGCCATTGTGCGGCGCGCTGCTCTTGTTCGTCCCGCGAGCGGGTCGGCGGATGGCGGGCATGTCACGGAACTCCGGGGAGGTTCGCGCCGATCCGCGCGCACGTTTTGGCAGCGTTCTTGAAGGCGGGTGAGTCGGGATTGACGTCGGCTGGCAGGATGAGCTGGATGCCGTACCCGCCGGGTCCGAAGGACGGATCGGGGAAGTTCGGGACGCTGTGCTCGCGCATGCACTGGGCAACCTCGAAATCGCTGTTGGAGGATCCGCTGGCGGTGGCGCTTGAAGTCCTCGAGGATCCGCATGCCGCGAGCGCTACCGCGAAGCCCAGCACGCCGATCCCGGGCGCCAGGCACCGCCAGGGCCAAGCCTTGGCCACCGGGCTGGTTGCAGCGATGGACGTTTGGCTGACGTGGTCGGTGCTCGGGTTGGTTCGCATCAGCCGACCCCGGCCCCGAGAATCGCCGTCCCGACAGTCGCGCACGCCTTTTTGGCTTGCTGGAAGGCGGGTACCTGGATGTCGTAGCCGGCCGGTCGTCGGAACGCGATACCACCACCAGCGCCGAAGAACGGATCGAGGAAGTTCGGGACGCCGTGGGTACGGATGCAGTGTGCCTTGGCGATCATCCCCTGCTTCTCGGCTTCGGACACCGGCGCGGGATGGCCAGCCGACAGCCCGCATGTCTGCGCGGCGGCCGGGTACGCCGGTCCGCCAACGCTGACCCCATTGACCATGAGCTCGGAGCTGCCATTCACGTCGTACTGAATCGAGAATCCTCCTCCACCCTCCTCCGACACCGACGTGCTGGAGTCCGGGAAGTTCGAGACGCGGTGAGAGCGCATGCACTGGGCGATCTTGAGGTTTGCGTCATAGGACACTTCGTCTCCGGGGGCTTGCTCGCGGACCCGAACGCGGCGAGCGCCACTGCAGCGGCGATCGCGGCGAGGGACAGCACCAGAGGCGAGCAGCGCATCAGCGGATTTCTAGGTGACGTGACCTAACAACGACGTAACGCCGTTATGCGGCCGTTCACCGGCCGTCGCTGATCCATGCCGGGGACTGAGCCGCCGAGCTTGACCTCGGCGGCACGCGGCACACGTACGGTCATGCCGCTCGCCGATGGCTCCTATGTCAAGCAGATCGTGATCGGAACGCTGTTGGGGTCGCGCAGCAGGTGGTAGACGCGTCGGACGAGGTGGCGTTTGAGGCTGCGGATCGCTTCT
>Ga0182024_10009873_pt1 | contig 19605 bp, 19 predicted proteins | sample P32metaG_FD_120480 | JGI IMG/M metagenome (GOLD analysis project Ga0182024, IMG submission 120480) | Permafrost microbial communities from Stordalen Mire, Sweden - P3-2 metaG (Illumina Assembly) | ecosystem: Environmental > Terrestrial > Soil > Wetlands > Permafrost | place: Sweden: Stordalen... | reverse complement strand
GGAGTCGAGCCAGGTCATGGCGGGAACCTCCGGGCCGGTAAAACGACCCTAGCGCACGGTCCCTGGCGTTTTGGTCCTCGCCGCCGCGACCACCGCCCGAAAAATTGCCGCGAAGCGCTCCGGTTCCGGCTCGCGGCGTGGGGCACGCGCCGCGCGTGCCGTCGGGCTGGTCGCGGGCAACTCGTCGAGCTGGGCCACGATGGCGTCCGCCAGCGCGCCCGGGTCCCGGATCGGCACCAGGCGTCCACTCCCCGGCGCGGCCGCGGCGAGGATCTCCGGGGGACCCCCGGCGTCGGTCGCGATCACCGCCGCGCCGCTCATCAGGGCCTCGACGAGCACCAGGCCGTACGGCTCGGGCTCGGTCGACGGCAGCACGAACAGGTCCAGGTCGGCCAGGAGGTCCGCCACGTCGTCGCGGCTGCCCAGCCAATGCGCGCCCGGCGTTGAACGGGCCACACCCTCCAGCTGTTCGAAGACGCGCTCCTTGCCCCGCACCGGTCCACCGGCGACGACGAGCTGCACGTCCTCGCGGGCGGCACGAACCCGGGCGAACGCGTCGAGGAGCACGTCGAAGCCCTTCCAGGTGTCGACCCGACCCGCCGTCCCGACCAGCGCGACGTCCTCGGGGATCCCGACCCGGGCGCGGAACCGGCCTGCCCGGCGGGGATGAAACTCGCTCGGGTCCGGCGTCTCGTACACCACGGTGACGTCGATGCCGTCGAGCTGATCGGCGATGGCCTGCGACATGGACAGCACCCGGGCCGAGAAGTGCGGGATGAGGAAGCGCTCCAGGGCCAGCGCCGCCCCGGACTGGACCACGATCTCTCGGCCGTGCCAGACGTGGGGTCGGCGGACCAGCATCGCCGCCGCCCAGCCGTACCAAGAATGGAACGAGTTGGTGTGCACGACGTCGACGTCCAGCCGGTGCAGGAGCCGGGCCAGCCGAGCCACGGTCACCGGCCAGAGCAGCGCGTACTCGACCCAGTCGAAGGCGCCGTGGCTGGTCGAGATCCGCCGCATCGGCACCACGTGCACCTGGACACCGGCCGCCTCGAACTCGGCTCGCAGCGGCGGGTCGGCGGGGACGATGACATGGCAGTCGAACTCCGGCCGTGGCAGGCTGCGCAGCATCCGCAGCAGCGCCTGATCCGAGCCGCCGCGCTCGGCAACCGGTTGGATCGAGCACAGCCTGATCATGCGCGTCGCCCTCAACCTCGAGCAGCTGCTTCTTCGCCCACCGGGCGGGATCGGCCGGTACACGTCGGAGCTAGCCCGGCTGCTGCCCGGCCCTGACCCCGATGGCGGCGAGCGTATCGAGGTCGTTCCGTTCGTCGCCCGCCACCGCCAGACCCAGGTCGAAGCCGGGCTCGGCGCCTTCGGCCTCGCCGACCTCGAACCGGTCCGCCTCTGGCTGCCGCGGCCCGTGCTCTACGACACCTGGAACCTGTTCGGCTCCCCCCGCCTCGACCGCCTCCACCGTGAGCTGCGCGGCGTCGACATCGTCCACGCGCCCTCACTTGCCGTGCCGCCGCGCGTCCGCGGCGCCGCGCTCGTGGTCACCGCCCACGATGCCGCCACGCTCGTCTTCCCCGACGCTTACCCGCTCCGAGGCCGGTGGTTCCACCGGCGGGGCCTCGCCGCCACCGCCCGCCGGGCCGACCTCGTGATCACCCCCACCCGCGCCGCGGCCGACGAGATCACCGCGCGCACCAACATCAGCGAGGACCGCATCCGGATCGTCCCCCACGGCGTCGTCCAACGCCGCGTGAGCGAAGGGCTCATCACCGCGGCCCGCGCCAACATCGGACTCGGCGACGAGCCCTACGTCCTCTGGGTCGGGACCCTCGAGCCCCGCAAGAACCTGCCCCTCCTCCTCGAGGCCTACCAAGCGGTGGTGCGCGCCGGGCTCCCCGAACGCCTCGTGATCGTCGGGCCGCCGGGCTGGCGGGGCGGCCCCCAAGCCGTGCACGCCGCCGCGACCGCGCTCGGCGACCGGGTCGTCTTCGCCGGGTCGCTGCGCAGCGACCGCCTCGTCGCCCTCTACCGCGGCGCGACCCTCTTCGCGTTCCCCAGCCTCCACGAAGGCTTCGGCCTCCCCGTCCTCGAAGCCATGGTGCAAGAAGCGCCCGTGGTGTGTTCCGACATCCCCGTGCTGCGCGAGATCGCCGGCGACGCCGCCCGGTACGCGCCACCCGACGACGCCGGCGTCTGGGCCGACACCCTCGTCGAGCTGCTCCGCGACGAACCAGCCCGCCGTGCGCTCGGCGCCCTCGGACGCGAACGCGCCCGTGGCTTCACCTGGGAGCGCTGCATCCGACGCACGCGAGCCCTCTACCGCGAGGTGCTCTCGGAACCCTCGTGACGCCGCGCGGCACCACCGAGGAAGCCGAGCCCGTGCGGCCCGGCGACGAGTTGGTACCTGTGCGCGGCCGTACCGGCGCGCAGAACCCGAACTATTGACGGAGGGCCGATGGGCAAGGTGCTCTGGAATTTCACGATGTCGTTGGTCGTTCTCGTGGTGCCGATCCTGTTGGGCGACGGGGTGCGGTTCTTCGGCCGCCCCCGCGTAGCACCGGTTGACCTGGAGCTGATCAGCGTGACCCGTGCGAGTCCGACGACCAATCTCCGCTTCCGCGTGGTCAAGTAGCCGCCGCGTGTCGGACGCTGGTGCCGAGGCTCACCTCAGCAGTGCGGCGCCATCGAGGGGGCGTTACCTGCTGAGGGCCCGTCGGGCCCGCTCGGTCCGCCCCCGGCGTCCCGGCAGGTACCGGGCCACGCGCCGGCGCCATCGCTCCAGCTGGGTGACCCGCGCCGCGAGCGACGCGGCTCGCGCTTCGGCGATCTCGTACGCCCCGCCCGCGGCCTTGGCCAGCGCGCGCCAGGCCGCCATCTCGCGGTTCACGAACGCGAGGTTCGCCTGCACCGCCCGCAGCTCGTCCTCGGTGGTCGGTCCGGGCGCCTCGAGCGCGGCCGCGTCGATGTCGACGTCGCGGCGACGCAGGACCACGTAGCCCTGTCCGTCGTGGACGCCGGCCGGTACCGCATAGCCCCACGGCTCGAACTGCACGATGTCGAAGCAGCGGCTCCAGTGCTCGCGGATCCACCACTCGGAGTGATAGATGCAGGGGCCGATGTCGTCCTGGGCCATCCCGAAGTTCGTGATGAAGCACCCGACGGACGACTCGTCCCACGGCCCCGCGAGCTGCTCCTGGAAGAATGGCTTACCGAGATGCGCGTCCCACATCGGCTCGCCGAGGAGGGTGATGAACGCGAGCCCGTCGGGCGCCAGGATTCGATGGATCTCGAGCAGCCACGCGCTCCAGTCCTCGGCGAGGTGGGTGAAAACCGAGAGCGCGTAGATGAGGTCCACCGACCCTGTGTCGAACGGGAGGGGTGGGAGGGTGTCGTTGACGAACGCATGGATCGGCGGGCTGAGGTTCTCGCGGAGCCACTCGATGCTCGGACCGTGGACGTCGCACCCCCACAGCTCGGTGCGCTCCGGTCCGTCGATGAAATGTCGCAGGACCCGTCCGGCGCCGCACCCGAAGTCCAAGATGCGCTTGCCCTCGAGCGAGAAGTCGGAGGGGAGCCCGTCCAGGAGGCCGAGGTAGCACGCCCGCCCGGCGCCCTCGAACTCCTCCACGCTGCCCTCGATGAGCCCGACCCGCTTGCGGAGGTCCTCGGGCGGGAGGGCGCCCTCGCCCGCGACCGGCTGATCGTCGGTTGTGCTCACCTCGGTTCCCCGTGCTGCTGTCACGTCGTCACCAGCCGCGGTCGATCCACTCTTCGAGGTGGGGTCGCTCCTCGCCGATCGTGGTGTCGAGGCCGTGGCCGGGCAGCACGAGCAGCTCGGCGGGTTGGGTGAACAGCCGCCGGTCGATCGATTCGACGAGCTGCTCAAAGCTCGCGCCAGGGGTCGCCGTGTTGCCGGGACCGCCGGGGAACAGCGTGTCGCCGGTGAACAGGAGCGGCTTGCCCTCGAGCAGGAACGACGTCGAGCCCCGCGTGTGGCCCGGCGTGTGGATCGCCCGGAGTCGGAGGGAGCCGACTTGGTAGACCTCGTCGTCGGGGATCACGAAGTCGTACGCAGGGAGCATCTCGACATCGTCGGCGGCGATCCCGACGTCGATTCCGGCGTCGCGGACCGCGGTGACCGCCTGGATGTGGTCCCAGTGGCCGTGGGTGGTGAGCACCCGCCGGACGCCCGCGGCCCGGCAGACGTCCACCAGGAGGCCGTGCTCGTTCGCGGCGTCGATCAGCACCGCGTCGCCGGTCTGCTTGTCGCGGACGATGAACGTGTTGTTCTCGAACGGCCCGACGACGAGCTTGTCGACGCGGACGTCCGTGTCCTCATAGTGGGCGGGGCGGGGCACCCCGCCAGGGTAGGCGAGCCGGCCTCGCGGCTTTCCCCCCGGGGGACTAGCGTCGCCACCCGCCATGGACTTTCGTGACTCGGCTCCCGAGGCTGCATTTCGCGACGAGGTGCGCACCTGGCTCGCCGAGCACCTCCGGGGAGACTTCGCGGAGGTCGGTGGGCGCGGCGGGCCGGCCGACGAGGCCGGCTGGGACATCCGGGTCGAGTGGGAGAAGCTGCTCGGCAAGGACCGCTGGCTCGGCCTGGCCTGGCCCGAGCAGTACGGCGGGCGCGGGGCCGAGTTCGCCCAGCAGGTGATCTTCCACGAGGAGTACGCCAAGGCGAACGCCCCGGCCCGGATCAGCTTCTTCGGTGAGGGCCTGTTCGCGCCCACGCTGCTCGCCTACGGCACCGAGGACCAGAAGCGGCGCTTCCTCCCCAAGATCCAGTCGGTCGAGGAGCTGTGGTGCCAGGGCTTCTCCGAACCCAACGCCGGATCCGATCTCGCCAACGCGCAGACCCGCGGCGTCCTCGACGGCGACCAGTGGGTCGTCAACGGCCAGAAGGTCTGGACGACGCTGGCCCACCGGGCCCAGTGGTGCTTCTGCGTCACCCGCACCGACCCGGACTCGCACGGCCACGCGGGCCTCTCGTACCTGCTGATCCCGATGGACCAGCCCGGCGTCGAGATCCGGCCGCTGCGCCAGATGACCGGCAGCGCCGAGTTCAACGAGGTGTTCTTTTCTGACGCCCGCACCGACGCCGCCAACGTGCTCGGGAGTCTGAACGAGGGCTGGAAGGTCGCGATGGCGACGCTGGGCTTCGAGCGCGGCACCGCGTTCCTCGCCCAGCAGCTCGCCTTCCAGGCCGAGCTCGACGAGGTCATCGACTCGGCCCGAGCCCGCGGGGTCACCCGCGACCCGCTCGTGCGCCAGGAGCTCGCCGCCGCCTACACCGGGTTCGAGATCATGCGGTTCAACGGCATGCGCATGCTCACCAACCTGCTCAAGAAGGGGACCCTCGGCCCCGAATCCAGCATCGGCAAGCTGTACTGGAGCACGTGGCACCGTCGCCTCGGTGAGCGGGCCATGACCATCGCGGGCTCCGATGCGATGATCGTGCCCGACGCCCCGTCGGGCGACTACGTGCTCGACGAGTTCCAGCGCATCTTCATGTTCAGCCGCTCGGAGACCATCTACGCGGGTTCGAGCGAGATCCAACGCAACATCATCGGCGAGCGGGTGCTCGGGCTCCCGCGCGAGCCTCGGTAAGAGGAACAGGAAAGAGGAGTAGTCGTGAACTTCGCGTTCTCTGACGAGCAGGACCAGCTCCGGGATGCCGTCCGTCGGTTCCTGGAGACCAAGAGCCCCGAATCGGAGGTTCGCCGCCTCATGGAGACGACCGACGGGTACGACCCGGCGGTCTGGGCCCAGATGGCCCAAGAGCTCGGCCTGCAGAGCCTCACCCTGCCCGAGAAGCACGGCGGGCAAGGGTTCACGTTCGTCGAGCTCGGCATTGTCCTCGAGGAGATGGGCCGGGTCCTGGTCTGCGCCCCGTACTTCTCGACCATCTGCCTGGCGGCGAACGCCATCATGAACGCCGCGACCGACGCCCAACAGGGCGACCTGCTCCCCGGCATCGCCTCGGGCGAGACGATCGCCACGTTGGCGTTCACCGAGCCCAACGGCAAATGGGACGCGTCCGGGATCACCATGGAAGCGAAGGGCTCCGGCGAGTCGTGGACGCTGTCCGGCACCAAGATGTTCGTGATCGACGGGCACACCGCGAACAAGATCGTGGTCGTCGCCCGCCAAGCCGGGACATCCGGTGAGGACGGCATCGGGTTCTTCGTCGTCGACGGCGACGCCAGCGGCCTGACGCGCACCGCGCTGGCCACGATGGACCAGACCCGCAAGCAAGCCCGCCTCGATTTCGACGGGGTGGCCGGGGCGCCGCTCGGCGACGTCGGATCCGGCTGGGCCGCGCTCTCCAAGACGTTGGACCAGGCCGCGGTGTGTCTCGCCAACGAGATGGTCGGCGGCGCCCAGAAGGTGCTCGACATGTCGGTCGAGTACGCGAAGGTCCGGGTCCAGTTCGGACGGCCGATCGGCTCGTTCCAGGCCATCAAGCACAAGTGCGCCGACATGCTCCTCGAGGTCGAGTCCAGCAAGTCCGCCGCGTACTACGCCGCGTGGGCCGCCGCCGAGGACAACGAAGAGCTCCCCGTCGTCGCCAGCCTGGCCAAGGCGTACTGCTCGGACGCCTACTTCCATGCCGCGGCCGAGAACATCCAGATCCACGGCGGGATCGGGTTCACCTGGGAGCACCCCGCGCACCTCTACTTCAAGCGGGCCAAGAGCTCGGAGATCCTGCTCGGCGACGCCACCTACCACCGGGAGCTGCTCGCCCAGCGCATCGGGATCTGAGCGGGTGAGGTAAGAACCCGGGCGGCCCGGGAAGTCGGCGGCCCCGGGATCCTGAGCGGCGCGCCGCCCGGTGCCAGAATCGGCGCCGTGGCCGTCCTAGTTCTCCTTCTCGGCGTCGTCATCGCGCTCCTCGCGGTCCTCGTCGCCGGCCTGCTCCGAAGCCATGCCGAGATTCTCCGAGCCCTCGAGTCGCTCGGCGCCGGGTTGGACCCCGACCAGCCGGTGGCACGCCCCGACCCGCTCCAGGCCCCGCGGCACCGCGCGTCGCGGGCCGGCGCCGACCTGGCCGGCACGACCCCCACCGGGGACGCCATCAGCGTGAGCATCGTGGGCGCCAATCACCCGACGCTGGTGACGTTCCTCACCAGCGGCTGCACGACCTGCGCCGCGTTCTGGACCGCGTTCGCCGACCCGGGGCTGCGCGTGCCCGGCGGCGCGCGGATCGTCGTCGCGACGAAGGGCGCCGAGGCCGAGAGCCCATCCCGGTTAGCCAAGTTCGTCCCGCCCGACGTTCCCGTGGTCATGTCGAGCGACGCCTGGGAGGCCTACGACGTGCCCGTCGCCCCGTACTTCGCGCTCGTCGACGGGCCCAGCGGTGACGTCATCGGCGAAGGCGCGGCCGCCACCTGGGACAACCTGCGCCAGATGATCGAACAGGCCCTCGCCGACGCCGGCATGGCGAGCGGCCGCAAGGGTCGCCGACGCCGCGAGTCACCCGAGCGACGAGTCGACAGCGACCTGCTCAAGGCCGGAGTCGAGCCCGGCGACCCCCGCCTCTACGCCCCCGACGCCGCCTCGCCCGATCCCGAGGCCGGGTCCGCCGGGACGTGACACCCCTCGAGATCACGCTGGCCGGCCTCGCCGTCGCGGTGGTGGCCGCGCTGCGCTCGTCCTGGTCGCCCTGAGGAGAGTCGATGCTGGCCAGCATCAACCCGCTCGGGGAGCGGGCACGAAACACCCGATGGGGTCGCACGGTGGCCTGGTACCTCGCGGGCTCGACCGCGGGCGGACTCGCCATCGGCGCGGTCGCGGGCGGACTCGGCGCGGCCCTGCGCGCCGTGACGTCACCGTCCAGCACGGTGCTGGGCGGACTCGCCGTCGCTGTCGGCGCGGTCGGGCTGGCCCTGGACCTGCACGTCGGCGGGCTCACCCCGCCGACCGTGCACCGCCAGGTCAACCAGGACTGGCTCGCCCGCTACCGCGGATGGGTCTACGGCGGCGGCTTCGGCTTCCAGCTCGGCCTCGGCGTCGTCACCGTCGTGACCACCTCGACGATCTACGTCGCCCTGGCCCTCGGACTGCTGGCGGGCTCGCTGACCAGCGGCCTCGCCATCGGCGGCGTCTTCGGGTTGGTGCGGGCCTTGCCCATCCTCGCGGTGGGTCACGTCGAGGACCCCGCCCAACTGCGCGACATGGTCGGGCGCGTGCAAGGGTGGTCGCGCGCAGCGTCCCTGGCGGTGCTGGTCTGTCTCACCCTGGTCGTGACATCCAGCGCGCTGTTGCTCGTTTTCTAAGGCGGTCCTATGCCACAACTCCAAGCCCACGGTCTGACGGTCCACCCTCCGGGCGGATGGGAGGGTCGGATCTTCCGGCGCCCCCAGTACGGACAGATCGAGTCCGCCGCCAGCGGTGACGCCCCCGGCAAGCCGGCGCCCTTCGGCGAGCAGACCTTCCCGGTGATGCACGCCTCCACCATCGCGTTGCCGGCGACCGTCGCCGATTACGCCAGCGACGCCGTCCCCGACCTCGGCCCCAACGACGCCCTGATCGTCTTGAAGGAGTTCGCGCCCGCCGAGGCCACCACGCCGCTCTTCGCGTCATCGGGCCTGCCCCGATCCTTGGACCCCGACGCGTTCAACCCCGACATGCTGCAGCGCCGACTCGCCGGCCAGGCCGGCGTCCAGCGCTTCTTCAACGAAGGAGGCCGGGCGTTCTGCCTCTACGTCGTGCTGGGCGGGTACGCCAACCGCCAGGGAGTCGTCCCCGGCGTCAACAAGGTGCTGGCCAGCATCCAGATCGGCCCCAGCACGCTCGCCAACCCTTGACCCTCGCCGCGGGTCCGTTCGCGATCGCGGCGACCCTCCTGGCCGCCGGTGGAGCGGCGAAAGCCGTGCGACCCGGGGACACTGCCAACGCGTTGCGCACTATGCGGCTCCCGAGCTCGACCCTGCTCATCCGGGTCGGCGGCTTCGCCGAGGCCGTCGTCGGCGTGGCGGCCCTCGCGGTCGGCGACCGTGTCACCGCGGTGCTGCTCGGGCTCTCGTTTCTGGCGTTCGCCGCCTTCGTCGCGCTGGCCCTGCGTCGCGACGCCCCGATCTCGTCCTGCGGCTGCTTCGGGAAGGCCGACACACCACCCAGCCGGGTGCACGTCGCCATCAACCTGGGCGCGGTGGCCGCCGCGGCCGGGGTCGCCGTCCAGCCCAGCGCCGGGCTGCCCGACGTCCTGTCCGGCCAGCCCCTGGCCGGGGTCCCGTTCGTGCTGCTGCTGGCGTGCGGGGTCGGGTTGGCCTTCCTCGCCCTCACGAGCCTCCCGCGTACGATGGCGCTCGTCCGCCCAGGGGGGTAGGGAGTGTCCAAGCGCAGTCCGGGGGTCGCGTGGGGGAACTGGCTGGTCTCCAAGACCAGCGGCATGCTCGACGCGCGGCTCAGCCGGCGCAGCTTCATCGCCCGCACCACCCTCCTCGGCTCCGCCGTCGCCGCGACTGGGTGCGCGGTCATCACCCAACCCGGCAGTCCCTACCAGAGCGTCGCCGGCTGCTCCGGCGGGCTCTGCACCGACGGTTACACCGAGTTCTGCTGCGTCATCAACGACGGCCTCAACAGCTGTCCCCCCGGCTCGACCCCCGGGGGATGGTGGCGTGCCGACGGGTCGATCTACTGCGGCGGTGGCCCGCGGTACTACATCGACTGCAACGAGATCTGCTGCGGACCGGTCATCGACGGCGGCGCCTTCTGCGCCGGGTGCTCGCCGTGCCGCTGTGCGGTCAACTGCGACACCCGCCGGGTGCACTGCAACTACTTCCGGTACGGACAGTGCAACGTCCAGATCCCGATCATGGGCCCGATCGCGTGCCGGATGGTCCTGTGCACGCCGCCCTATCCGCCGTACACGCTCCTCGCCTGCGGGCCGTCCAGCGCGGTCGACGACTCCACCGCGAACCACAATGCGAACTGCCCGGCGTACGTGCCGCCACCCCCGCCCCCGCCGCCGCTGGGCACGGTCGTCCCCTCGACGGGCGCCGCGGTGTCCGTCGGCTCCAACCCGGTAATCGCCACCCGGGGGTCCGACGGCGCGCTCTGGTACCAGGCCTACAACGGCACAACCTCGAGCTGGGGCGGCTGGATCAGCCTGGGCGGCCAGGTCAACTCGAACGTCGTCGGCGTCGCGCAGAGCGCGAACGCCTCGGTGTTCCTACGGGGGATCGACGACGCGATCTACTCGTTCACCGACACCGGAACCTGGAGCACCATCTGGAGCCCGCTCGGCGGCACGCTCACCTCGGACCCGGCCGCGGTCGTCGATAAGTCCGGCACCACATGGGTGTTCGCGCGCGGCACCGACTTCGCCCTCTACGCCCGGGTTCAGAGCGGTGGCGGCTGGACCCGACTCGGCGGGCGCCTGGCGTCCGACCCGACCGCGATCGTGGACCCCACCACCGGCGACCTGTCGGTCTTCCTCCTCGGCACCGCGAACGACCTGTGGAGCATTACCAACACCAGCGGGGCGTGGGGCGTCATGGGCTCCCTCGGGGGCACGCTCACCTCGAACCCGGCCGCGGTGGTCAGCGGTCCGGGCGTCGTGTCCGTCTTCGCCCGCGGGGTCGGGAACGGGCTGTGGGGCATCACCCCGGGACAGGCCTGGACCCCGTACGGGGGCCAGCTCGCCGGCGACCCCGTCGCGGTCGTCGACTCGACCGGGACGGTCTGGGTCTTTGCCCGGATGTCCGACGGCAGCATCTCGGCCATGTCGATGGCGACGCCCGGCAGCTGGATCTCGCTCGGGGTGTGGCCCGGCGGCGGGACCTTCGTCGCCGATCCGTCAGCCGTCCTCGCCGGCTCGACGCTGTGGGTGTTCGGGCTGGGCTCGGACTACTCGGTGTGGGCCCGCCAGCACAACGGCACGAGCTGGTTACCGTGGGTGTTCCTCGGTGGCGTGCTCGTCCCCGTCAACGCCTGACCCGCCCCGCCCCGCGACCAAACCCTCACCCTCGGTTTATCGCGAGCCGACCGGTACGCTCGCCGCCATGGTGCTCGTGGCGGCCCTGCTCGGTTTCGGTCTGGTCCTGGCGATCGCGGCGATGTTCGTGGTCCGGGAGGCCGGGCGAATCGCCCGCCAGCCGCCCCCGGCCCTGTTCGACCCCGAGGACGCCTTCGAGTACATCGTCGCCCACGTCCCCGACGAGGTCGCCGCGACGCTCAGCGCGCAGGACGTGCGCCGCATCCTCGACTTCCAGGTCGAGTTCCTGAAGCAGCGGGGCGTCGTGACGAACGGCACCACCGCTGAGCCGACCGCGCCGGTCGTGTTCGGCGGCGCCGACACCACCGCCTACATCCTGAAGCGGGCCGCCGAGACCGGCGAGGCCTACATCCCCGAGCAGGTGGAGGGCGTGATCGAGACCCAACTTGGCTACCTCCGCGCGATCGGCGCCGTCGGGCCGCCGACCGGCCAGTTCGGCGAAGCTCCTTCCGTCTGACGACCCGACGTGCTACAAGTGCGGTCACCAGGGAAAGGAGGTGGTCCCACACATGCATGATCGATACGGGACTCTGGAGGTGCGCGGCCGCTAGGCCGAACACCGGCTGGACCGCTTAGCGGAAGCCAAACCGCGGCACCGGCACCGGGCCGGCGGGGAGTGGTCCCTCCCGCACACACGGCCGGTGCGATCACAGCCGATGAGTTGAGCAGGGTGGGGCGCGTGGCGCCCCACCCTGCTCGCGTCCGCAGCCGGGCGCGGCACGACGAGGAGTGTTCGGGTGACCAGGGCTGGGTAGAGTCCGAGGCGTGGAACGGCCCGGCCGGTTCGAGGAGTACCGCTTCCTCGGCGACAAGCGGACCCAGCGGGTCTACGACCTCGACTCCGACGACCCGGCGGTCGAATCCGCGGTGGCCGACCTGATGGCCGCCGAGGCGTTCACCTGCTTCGGGCCCGACTCGCTCGCCGAAGCCCGCAACCGCGGGTACCGGCCCCCCCGGTCCGCGCGCGTCGCCGCGGACGGCTGGTAGGTCGCGCTACCCGACGGGGGGCTCGAACGGTCGGCCCAGCTCCCGCTCGATCAGCTTCAGGCGCGAGCCGAAGCTCTCGTCGCTGAGCGCGGGCTCGCTCGGCACGACGCTCGGGTCGCCGAGCGCGTCGAGGTCGAGCCACGACGTGCAGCCCCGAAAGTCGTCGCCGACCGCGAGCGTCGCAGGCTCCAGAACCCGGTGCGCACGCAGGGCGAGCACCCACAGCGGGTCGCGGCGCTTCCACTGCAACCGCGAGGCCGCGTAGTCCTCAGCCCAGATCAGCTTCGACCCGAGGCGCTGGAGCTCCTCGGGCTCGGTGACGGTCACCGTGCCGACCACCTCGGCCCAGCCGTCGATCTGCACCGAGTCTCCGATTCCGGGCTCCTCCCCGTCCTCCGACACCCAGCGGCGGTACGCGGGCTTCAGCAGTTCGGCTCGCTGATGCTCGAGCGTCGGGTACAGCCAGAACCGGGTGGCCTGCACCCCGAAGTGGCGGCCGTCCTCGCGGATGCCGCCCTTGCGGATGTCGAGGATCTGCTCACCCGACAGCAGCGCCCGGACGATCACCGCCCATTCCTTCAACCCGGAGGCCACGCCCGCGACGATAGCGGCGAGCCGCCCGATGTCCCCCGTCGGTGTCCACCAGGTGGACGCGCGCGCCCGGGGTGCTCAGCGCGGCAGGGTTCCCTCGGCGCGGACCGTCCACTGCCACTCGCCGGTGTTCGCGAAGCCCCCCACCGCGGTGAGCGCCGCGACCGAGAACTCGATGAGGCTCGCCGAGGCCGTCCCCGGCGCGAACAGGCAGTCCAGCGCGCCCGGGCCCGCGACCATCGTCGGGGCCTGGACGCCCGCGGCGGCGAGCTTCGGCTCGGCGTCGCTCGGCGCCGCACCCCGGGGCGGCAGGATCGAGATCATCCCACCGTCTTGGGGCCCAAGCGGACGCCGGAGCACCGCCCGCCACAGCATCGGGATGTCGATGCGGGTCCCGGCCTTCATCGCACGAAGCCCCGGGCGCAGGCCCATGTTCGGCCCGGCGGTGACGATCTCGAGCCCGTCGGGTCCCGGCGCCGACGCGTCGGCGAGCACCTGCTGCTCGTACGCCGCGGCCGGCTCGGACTTGTCAGTCGTGAACCAGCCCAGCGTGTCGATGGCCGCACCCTACGGCCCGGTCACGAACCGCCGCAATCAGTGCACGCACCGATCGCGTCGCCCCGCGCTCCAGCGGACGCCGAGCGCCGGTGCGTTCTACGCTGCGTCGCTCGAAGCGACAGGTTGGTGAGGACCTGCAACTCGGACCAGTTGGGCAGGTGATCGTGACGAACCACTCCGGCCACAACGTCGACGGGCGCCGATCTGCCCCTTCGCGCCCGTTCGGCCTCGACGCGCGCCGCCGTGCCGGGACCCGCTGAATGGCGACTGCATCGCCGACGACGGGGTTGGCGGCCGGCACGGTCGTCGCCCGGGATGACCTCGCGCGCGCCCACGTCCTCGCCGACTCGTTCGCCCGGCATCACCCCGATGCCCCACCACTGACCGCACTCGTGCTCGACGACCCCGAGCACGAGGTCGCCGAGTCCGAGATGGCCATCCTGCGACCCGACGACCTGGCGCTGGACCCCAGCGAGTTCCGTCAGAATGCGGCGCTTGCCGGTCACGACGAGCTCGTCGCGGCGATGAAGCCCTGGACCCTCCAGGCCCTGCTCGACCGAGGTGCCTCGACCGCGGTGTACCTCGACCCCGACATCGAGTTCTTCGGCCCCCTCGCCGCCGCCGTGTCCACACCCGGTGTGGTCGTCACCCCGTTCCTCACCGACCGCGACCCCGAGGACGAGCCCGAGTCGGGAGCGTGGCGACCCGGCGTCTTCGATCTCGGCTTCCTCGCCGTCGACGCGTCGGCCCGGTCGTTCCTTCGACACTGGATCGACCGCACCCGCCGGGAGAGTCAGCGCCCCGACACGTCGGCTCCCGCCGAGCCGCGCTGGGTCGACCTGGCCATCAACGCCTTCCCCGCCCACCAGATCCGCGACCCCGGCTTCAACGTCGGCTACTGGAACCTGCACGCCCGCCACATCGCCGACCGCGACGGCCAGCTCACCGTCGACGGCCACCCGGTGACGTTCGTGCACTTCCGCGGGTTCACGCCCGAGCAGCCCTACGTCCTCGCGCCCGACGCGGGGCTCGCCATGAGCGAACGACCCGACCTGGCTGCCCTCTACGCCCGCTACGCCGCCGACCTGCGAGCCGCCGGGCTCATCCCCGACCAGCCGTCGACGTACCGGTTCGCGCGTCTCGGCGGCGGCACGCCCCTCGACCACACGATGCGGGCCGTCTACCGCGCCGAGCTCGCCCGCGCCCGGGGCGGGGAGGCGCCGCCGCCACCCAACCCGTTCGACGGGAACGGGGATGCGTTCCTCGCCTGGCTCAACGAGCCCGTGGCCCCGCAGTCCCAGCCGATCGTCTCCCGTTACCTCTCCCAGCGGTGGCGGGCCGAAGACGGGCACACCTCGATGTACTTCGAGCTGGTCGGCGAGACCGCGGAGCGATACCTGGACTGGTGCGCCCGCGCCTCCGACGACGACATCCCGCCGTCCCTGCGCCCGACCCTCGACGACGTCCGTCGCATCCGAAGGAGCCGCGCGCTCACCCGGCCTCGCGGGCCCGCACCGACCGGCGTCAACGTCGTCGGCTACCTCCGGTCAGCATCCGGCCTGGGCGAGGTCGGCCGCAGCTTCATCCGTGCCCTCGACGCCGCCGAGGTCCCGACCGCGGTGCTCGACCGGGCCGACATCCCGAGCCCACGTCACGAGACCCTCGACGGCGAGGAAGCCCAGACGCTGAACGACCTGCTCGACGTCAACGTCGTGTGCATCACCGCCGACCAGTTCCCCCGGTTCGCCCGGGAGGTCGGCCCCGAGTTCTTCGCCGGACGCCGCACCGCAGGCTTGTGGTTCTGGGAAGTCGACGCCTTCCCGAGCTCCATGCTCCCCGCTATCGACCTCGCCGACGAGATCTGGGTCCCGAGCGACTTCGTCCGGGACGCGGTCGCGCCCCACACCACGAAACCGGTCGTCAAGGTCCCCATCCCCATCCCGTGCCCCGAGCCGAGCTCCGAGATCGGGCGACGCGAGCTCCAGATCCCCGAGGACCGGTTCGCGTTCGCGTTCGCGTTCGACTTCCTCAGTGTCGCCGAGCGCAAGAACCCCTTCGGCCTCGTCGACGCGTACACGCGCGCCTTTCGCCCCGACGACGGCGCCTGCCTCGTCATCAAGTCCATCAACGGCGCCCAAGACCTCGCCGCCCTCGAGCGGTTGCGATTCATCGCCGCCGACCGACCCGACGTGTCGATCATGGACGGCTATCTCCCCGCCGAACACCAACACGCGCTCTTCGCCGCCTGCGACGCCTACGTGTCACTCCATCGATCCGAAGGATTCGGGCTCACCATCGGCGAAGCCATGGCACTCGGCAAACCTGTCATCGTGACCGGCTACTCCGGCAACCTCGAGTTCACCAGCCCCGAGAACTCGTACCTCGTCGACTGGCACCCGACGCGCATCGGCCCCCACCAGGGCCCCTACCCGCCCGAGGGCTCGTGGGCCGACCCGGATCTCGACCACGCTGCCCACCTCATGCGGTCGGTGTTCGACGACCCCGACGCGGCCCGGGCCCGCGGCCTCATCGCCCGCGACGAGATCCGCCGCCGCTGGACCGTCGACGCTCTCGCCCCCGCTCTCGCCGCCGAGTGCAACGCGGCCCGCGCCCGCGCTCCCGGCTCGCCCGCCACCTGGCGCGGCTTCTTCATGCGCGGCTGGCGCACCGTCCAAAACCCCGAGTTTCGCCGCGCCTACGAGTACGACTGGCTTCCCGACGGCACCCCGGTCGACGAGTCGGTGCAACGGACCCTCCACGCGTTCCTCGACGAGGCGCGCGCCGGCCACGGTCTGCCACCCCCCAACCCGGACCGGGTCGGAGGCTCCGACGCGATGCGCGACTGGCTCAACTACTCGATCTCACCCGGCCTCGATCCCTGCCTGTCGCGGTACTTCGTGCAGTACTGGCGCGACCACGACGAGCTGCGCCGCCTGTTCCCAGGGATCGAGAGCGCACCATCCGACGCGGGGGCGTTCGTGGCGTGGCTCCGAGAGTCCTGGTACGAGGTGAGCGACGTGCCATACCAGCTCGCGCCGCGCCCGGCTCCCGCGCCGGTCCCCACCCTCGAGCGGGTGTGGACGACTGCCCAGCAGCGGGCCCGGCGGCTGCTCAGCCTCCGCTAGCTGCCAGCTCCTGGTAGGTCGCGAGGAACTCGGGGCCCGCCCGGGCCCACGAGAAACGCTGCACGCGCTCCAAGCCGCGCCCGACGAGGCGAGCCCGGAGCTCCGCGTCGTCGAGCACCTCCGCCAACGCCTCGGCCACCGCGTCGACATCATCGGGATCGGGAAGCAACGCCGCGTCGCCGAGCACCTCGGGCAGCGCGCCCGCGTCCGCCGCCACGACCGGCACGCCCACCTGCATCGCCTCGAGCGGCGGGTGCCCGAAGCCCTCGTACCGGGACGGGTAGGCCAGCACGGTCGCGCCTGCGAGGAGCGAGGCGCGGTCGGCCTCCTCGATGTATCCGATCCGATGGATCCGATCGCGGTGGCGGGCCGCATCAACCGCCGACTGGAACGCCTCGACGCCCCACCCGCCGGGTCCCGCCACGACCAGGGCAACCTCGGGGCGGGTCGCCGCGACCCGGTCGAAGGCGCGCACCAGGACCGGCAAGTTCTTTCGAGGCTCGACCGTCCCGAGGGCGAGGACGTAGCGGTCGGCCCCGGCCAGCGAGCGTCCCCGCGCCGGGTCGGCGGGCACGACCGGGGCCAGCCCCGGAGCGATCCGCACCACCCGGGCGGGCGGCAGCCCGTAGTGCTCGCGGACCTCCGCCGCCACGAAGTCGCTGAACGTGTGAATCAACGCGCCACGCGTCAGCGCGACTCGCACCAGACGCTCCGTGTCCTCGGATCCGGGAGCGCGCAGGGCCGGGAGCCGCTCGGTGGTCAGGTCGTGCACGGTGAGGAGGACCGGCGCCTGGGCGGGAGGCGCGACGTAGTTCGTCGCGTGGACCACGTCGACCGGTCCCGTCCAGTACTCGACCCGGGGCGTGGCGACGCGAGGCCAGGCCAGGCGGGTCAGCCGGGCCGGGAACCGTCGGGTAGCGGCCACCACCGGGCTGGGCAGGGCCGCGACGAGCTGCTCCCGCCCGCGCCACGAGATCGCGTACGCCCGGACGTCGAGCTGCGCGAACTGGGCCAGCTCATCGATGAGCCGGGCCGTGACGTGCCCGACGCCGGTCCGAACCCCCAACAGCGGTGTCGCATCGAGCGCGACGCGCAGCCTCGGGGCGGCCACCGGTCTCAGCGCCCGCGGGGCGCGGATCCGGCCGGATCGCGGCACATCCCGAGCGCGGCCGCCGCACCGGCGACGCCCGGGTCGATGACGAGGCCAACCCAGCGGCCCGCGACACCCCCGGCTGACCGGCGCCCACCCCGAGGCGCCGGATCCGGCTTCGAGCGCTCCCGGGTGTGTCGCACGACCCAGCCCCTCCACCCCGTCGGCTCATCCGGACCCGCCCGTCCCGGCACGGCGGGACAGCCTACGGGCGGCCGCCGACACCTCCGATTCGAACCGACGTGGTCACCGGACGCCACGCTCCGGTCATGATGGGCCGGTGAAGACCCGGACGCTCATCGTGCTCGCCGCGATCTGCGCGATCGCCATCCTGGCCGCATCGGCCCTCCAGATCCTGCTCGCTCACTAGAACCGGTCACAGGCCGAAGCACGAGGGCGACGCCTTCGATCGGCAAGAATGAACCCGACGAAGGGAGCAGTCGTGGCCGAACACTTCGACGTGGTCATCCTCGGGGGTGGCCCAGGCGGGTACGCGGCGGCGCTCTACGGCGCCGCCGCCGGGCTCCACGTGGCGATGGTCGAAGAGCAGCGCGTCGGCGGCACCTGCCTCCACCAGGGCTGCATCCCAGCCAAGGAGCTGCTCCAGACCGCCGAGGTCCTCCGCACCGTCGCCGGAGCCAAGGACTTCGGCGTCGAGGCCGGTCAGCCCACCCTCGACCTGGCCGCCAGCCAAGCCCGCAAGCAACAGGTCATCGACCGATTGACCCACGGCCTCGAGACGCTCCTCAAGGGCCGAAAGGTCACCGTGGTCGCCGGGACCGGCTCCCTCGTCGCCGGGTCCCCGCCCGCCCTGCGCGTCTCGGACGGCACCGAGCTCCAGGGTGACGTCGTCATCCTCGCCACCGGGTCGCTCCCCCGCTCGTTGCCCGGCCTCGACTTCGACGGCCTGCGCATCCTGTCCTCCGACCACGTGCTCCAACTCGACGAGGTCCCGGGCCGCGCGGCCATCATCGGCGCCGGCGCCGTCGGGTGCGAGTTCGCGTCCCTGCTCGCCGACCTCGGAACCGAGGTCACCCTCCTCGAGGCCCTCGACCGGATCCTGCCCGGCGCCGACGCCGACGCGTCCAACGCACTCGCACGCGTGTTCTCGAAACGGGGCATCCCCACCCACGCCGGGGTACGCGTCACCAGCATCGAGGGCACCCGCGAGCTCACCATCGGCTTCGAGGGCAGCGACGGCGCCCACAGCATCACGGTGGACCGGGTCATCGTGAGCGTGGGTCGGTCCGCGCGCACCGAGGGCATGGGTTTCGAGAGCGCCGGGATCGCGCTCGACCCGCAAGGCCGGGTCAGCGTCGACGATCATCTCCGCACCAACGTCGCCGGCGTTTACGCGGTCGGTGACGTCATCGCCACCCCCCAGCTGGCCCACGTCGCGTTCGAAGAGGCGATCCTCACCATCAAGACCATCCTCGGCGAGCCCGCCCCTCCCATCAACTACGACAAGGTCCCGTGGGGGATCTACACGCGCCCCGAGGTCGCCTACGCCGGGTTGACCGAGGAACAGGCCCGCTCGCGCGGCCTGGACGTTGTCACCTCGGCTCACCGCTTCGCCGGGAACAGCCGCGCGCTGATCATCGGCGAATCCGACGGCCTGGTGAAGATCATCGAACAGCGGGACGGGCCGATCGTCGGCGTCCACATCGTCGGACCGTGGGCGACCGAGCTGATCGCGGAGGGGTACCTCGCCGTCAACTGGGAGGCGACCAGCGGCGAGGTCGGTGCCCTGATCCACGCCCACCCCACGCTGAGCGAGCTCTTCGGCGAATCCGCGCTGGCGCTGACCGGCCGCGCGCTCCACGGCTAAGTCCGCGAGAGGAGACCTGGTGGACATCACGATGCCGCAACTCGGTGAGACCGTCACCGAGGGAACGATCACGCGATGGCTCAAACACGTCGGTGACCGCATCGAGACCGACGAGCCGCTCTTCGAGGTGTCGACCGACAAGGTCGACTCCGAGGTTCCCGCGCCCAGCGCCGGCGTGCTCACCGAGATCCGCATCCCAGAAGGCGAGACCGCCGAGGTCGGAGCCGTCCTCGCGGTGATCGGCGACGCGGCCGCCACCCCCGCCGCCGCGCCGTCCACCCCGCCGGTCTCCCCCGTCACGGTCGTCCCCGCACCCCCGCCCGCCGCGCCGTCACCGCCCCCGGTGGTC
>Ga0182024_10009872_pt1 | contig 19605 bp, 17 predicted proteins | sample P32metaG_FD_120480 | JGI IMG/M metagenome (GOLD analysis project Ga0182024, IMG submission 120480) | Permafrost microbial communities from Stordalen Mire, Sweden - P3-2 metaG (Illumina Assembly) | ecosystem: Environmental > Terrestrial > Soil > Wetlands > Permafrost | place: Sweden: Stordalen... | reverse complement strand
TCAGCTTCACCGAGAACGATCCCGATCAAAACAGTCCATTCACCTTCGCTATCAGCGGCACGGCCACCGCCGCTCCGGCCGTCGTCACTCCGGCCGTCGTCACTCCGGCCGTCGCCGCGCCTGCCATCGTCATTCCTGCCGTCGTCATTCCTACCGTTGCCGCTCCTGCCGTCGTCACTCCTACCGTTGCCGCTCCTGCCGTTGTACTCTCGAACGATGCCAACCTGGCCGGAGTTCCGACCGTTGTTCTCCCCCACGTCAACAACGTCATCCAAGGCCCCGCACAGCCGATCACGCTGCCGCAGGCCAATAACTCCCTTGTGCCGTTTCTCACTCTCGGCGCGAACCGCGACCAAGCCAAGGGGACGGTCGCCGTCAATTACACCTACGCCACCGACAGCCCGACGGTCATGACGCCGCCGGCAATGCCCACCACTACGGCCGGCGTAGGATCAGTCAGCAGCGGACCGTCGGCAACGGCGACTTCGAACGCGTCGGCCGACAACCATGGTCGCCACCAATTCAGTGCGACCGACGAAGCGGTGTCGAACTTCGACCTGGTCGACCTCTGGGATTGATCGGGTGAGTGGCGGATCGTGCCGCGAATCGCCCGCTTCGACCCTTTTCAGCACACCGCGAGTCCACGTTCCTCGGCATTTTGGCCCTGAACGGGGACATCCTTTGCGTTCTCAGTTCCTGGCACCTTGTGCGGGAACCTACCCGCCTTTGCGTGTTGCCACTCGCATTTCATCGACTCACTGCGTCACTCGCCACGGTCTGACTTACCAAATGCTTCTCGCTCAAATGGATTATCCCAATAGGGCCTGCGGCGCATCAGCCAGAGCACCAGGCAACATCCCAGGTACGCAGGTCCCATTAGCGGACCCCATCGCTCGAACTGGCGAACGTGGACCATCTCGTGATCGTGGGAAATGTCTAGGGCGGCGTCCGTCTGCCCGAAGATCGTGTGCCCCAGCGTGCACGCCATCGCGCCTCCAACCAGTGGATGCCGCTGCAAGAACCACTTCACGCCGCCGCCATAGAACTCCACCACTCCGCCACGGATTCGGGCGCGGGCGCCTGTGCAAAGGCCAATGCTACCAAGAATCAGCCCGAGCAGCGTGTAGGGCGAGGCCCAGATTATAGCAAGAAGGCTGCGCGACTCGTTCGCGGTGTGCCACCCCGCCGGCCTGTCTGGCTTCGCTTTGTACCCCAATTTCGCGGCTTGGGCGAAATCGGCGTCGGCTTCGGATTTCTCGCCTTTCTGCAAGTACGAATAGCCCCGAGCATAGAATGTGTACCCATTTTTCGAATTGATCCCAATCGCCGCTGTATAGTCGTTGATCGCCTGGTCGTGGTCAGCCTGGTTGCCATATTCGCAGCCACGGCCGTAGTACGTATCGGCATTGTTCGGGTTGAGCCGAATGGCCTCGGTGTAGTCGGCAATTGCTTTGCCGTGGTCACCCTTCTTGCCGTAGGAAAAACCCCGCCCGTAATAGACCTGGTCTTGTTGCGGATCGAGTCGGATGGCCTCGGTGTAGTCCGCAATCGCCTTGTCGAACTCAGACTTATTAACAGAGACCAGGGCGCGCGCCGCAAATGCTTGACGCAACTTCGGGTTGAGTCGAATGGCCTCGTTGTAGTCCGCAAGCTCTTTGTCGTGGTTACCTTTCCCGTAGTAGGCACACCCACGGCTGTAGTACGCCTCGGCATCGTTCGGGTTGAGTCGAATGGCCTCGGTGAAGTCCGCGATCGCCTTGTCGTGGTCACCCTTTTTGATGTAGGTCCAGCCACGGTTAAAGTACGTCCTGGCCTCTTTCGGATCGAGTCGAATGGCCTCATCGTCGCCAGCGATGGCCTTGTCCAACTCACCCTTCTTAGAATATGCATAGGCCCGCCCGCCGTGCACGTCGGCATTTTGTGGATCGAGCCGAATCGACTCGTTGAAGTCGGCAATCGCCTTGTCGAAATCACGCTTCAGATTGTAAAGATGGCCTCGCTCCCAAAATGTCTCGGCATTTTGTGGATTGAGCCGAATGGACTCCGTACAGTCCGCAATCCCCTTATCGAATTCGCTCATCTTTTCATAGAGGACTGCTCGCAGCCGGTATGCCTCGGCAGTCTGTAGGTCGAGACGAATAGCCTCCGTGCATTCAGCGACGGCCTTGTCGAAGTCGCCGTTCCTGACGTGGCAACTACCCCGCGTGTAATAGGCCTCGGCCATCATCGGATCGAGCTGTATGGCCTGGTTACAGTCGGCGATGGCCTTATCCAATTCGCCTTTTCGGAAGAAAGCCTTGCCCCGGCCGGAGTACGACTGAGCGTTTTGCGGGTTCAGACAAATGGACTCGGTGAATGCGGCGATCGCTCCCTCGAAATCGCCGTTGTCTCGCAGCAAATTGCCTTGCTTTGTTGCGTCATCTTCTGGGCCACGCATGACGAATTCTCCGTCTCAGGACAGGAGCAGCCGCGTACATCCCAATTCTATTCTCGTCGATTTCGCGGTGGCAATGGTGCGGGGGTGTGAGTTGCATGCACTGGCAAACAACGCAACTCTCGTCCCCGAAATGAGAAAGCCCTTCGATCTACCGCTCGAAGGGCATCTTGTCTCATCAAGTTGGGGCCGCAGGACGTCAATTGAACTTTTCCGACGCGGTGCAGTGTCCCTCACGCCGGCCATCCGACGCCTTATCGCCAGTTCGCTCTAATCGTGAACCATCGTCCTCGGTTGTACGGACCAACACGCGCTCAAGGACTCAACCAGCAGTAACGACCAACCCCCAATTTTTGCTTGCCGCTTGACCGTGGGCCGCAGCCCACATGAATAGAAAAGTATAGATTTCTGTCGAGTCGCGGATGACCGAATTCTCACCGGTGTCCGCGGCGGAGACCGCCATGGCAAGTTGGCGGCACGAGTCGAGAAAATCGATATCCAGTAGTGAAGCAAGTCGGGCGCGGACTGTTGATGGGGCTAGTGCCGAGTAAACCCATTCGATAGGAACGGTCAAATCATAGTCGGGCCTGAGGATGTTCTCATCCATTAGGCCTGGGCAGCAATTCACTAGAAATCTCTCGATAATCTCGGCTGACTTCGGCGGTAGATCGCTCTTCGCTCGCAAGAACAACGAAGCAAAATCTTGGCTGAAGATGAAGCTGTCGTTATATAGTGTGAATGAATCGGAATCCCCTTGGCCAGCATTGAGGTTCCAAAGTCCCACGGACAACTGGGCCTGGCAATCCCAATCAAAAATGAACGCTGAAATCTGCATTGCTGAGGTAACTCGAAACGGGGAGGCTTCAAGAATCCTCTCTGAATTTGAACTGGTATTTCAGCGAGTGTAGTTTTCTTGCCCACAATAGGAAAGCCGTTCGTCGTCTCCGTCGAAGGGCTCTTTGTTCAATTCGGTCCAATTAGTCGGGGCCGCAGGATTTGAACCCGCGACCTCTGCGGCCAAACGGTCGCTCTACGTCTTCGCCCGCAGCGCGGCCATCGGCGTCAGGCGGGCGGCCCACCAGGCCGGATAGGCCGCCCCCAAAAGTCCCGCCACCAGCGCCAGCAAAAAGCCTTCCCAGATCACTGCCAGGCTCAGTTCGCCATCGATCATTCCGGCCGTGGCCGGAACGTGAGCGAGGACTCGAATCGCCAGCCAGCCGAGCAGGCCGCCGACGCTCGCCCCGAGCAGGCACAACAGCAGCGACTCGCCCACGATCAGGCGGACAATGCGGCGGCGGCGCCAACCGATGGCCCGTAGCATGCCGATTTCGCTGCGACGTTCCAAGACCGACATCGTCATGGTGTTGGCCACGTTCACCGCGCCGATCACGATCGCCACGATCGACGTTACGAACGCCATCGCCCTGACGACTTTGAACTGGGCGATATTATGGACGAACTCACCGGCCGGCAGGACGGATAATTTCGGATCGAGCTTTTCGATTTCGGCTCGGACTTCGGCCACCGGATCGGCCGAACTCGAATTCTTGTCGACTTCGACCACATAGCCGGTCACGTGGCCGGGCCGATTCGTCAGTTGCTGCAATTCGTCGAGCAGCACGAAGACCGCGCCGCTTTCGTAGACGCTGAAGCTGTCGAAAATGCCGACCACCTCGAACTTCTCGCCATACAACTCGACCGTCTGGCCGACCTGCTTGTTCAGGTTCTTGGCCAGCACGCTCCCCAACATCACCGCGCGGTGATCGCCCGCCTCGAGCCGGCGACCGGCCGTCACCGTGACGGCATCGAGCACCGGGCAATCGGGCGCCCAACCGTTAACGATCACGGCGAACAAATCGTTCTGCTCGAACGCCACCATGTCCATCAGCGAGCCGATCACCTGGCGCACGTGGGGCAAACGCCGAATCTTGTCCCCCAGGCGCTCGTCGATGCCGCTCGACAATTGCATGGCTCCGCCCGATCGCTGCACGACCAGGTCTCCGCCGCGCCGATTGTAAAGTTCGAGAAACGATTGCTCGAACCGCCGCGACACCCCGACCAGCGCCACCACCGCGGCCACCGCGATCGCCAGCCCGGTGATCGAGAGTAGCGTGCGCAGCGGCCGCAGCCAAAGATTCTTGCCGATCATCGTTGCTTGTCGCACGGTCGGATCACTCCTGGGGAAGCGTGACTCGTCCGTCGCGAATCCACAGCACGCGTTGGGCCCGGGAGGCCACCTCTTGGCTGTGGGTAATAACCACCAGCGTCAGGCCGTTTTTGCGGTGCAACGTGTCGAACAAATCGAGTACGGCGGCCCCCGACTGCGAATCGAGATTGCCGGTCGGTTCATCCGCCAACAACAGCGGCGGATCGTTGGCCAGCGCCCGGGCGATCGCCACCCGCTGCCGCTGTCCGACCGAAAGCTGGGCCGGCAGATGGCAAGCCCGGTCGGTCAATCCGACCAGGGCCAACAGATCCGAGGCCCGTTGACCGCGCTGCCGGCAAGTGCGCGCCCCTTCGAACATCGGCACCTGCACATTCTCCCAAGCCGTCAGCGTCGGCAACAAATGAAACGATTGGAACACGAAGCCGATCCGGTGGGCGCGGACCGCGGCCAGGTGCCGACAAGTCGACAGTGGTTGGCCGTCGAGATAGACTTCGCCCGACGTCGGGACGTCGAGCGCGCCAAGCAGATTGAGCAGGGTGCTCTTGCCGCTGCCGCTGGGACCCATGATCGCCAGATACTCGCCCGACCGGACCGATAGCGAAACGTCGCACAGCGCCGTCACATTTCCATCGGGATACAGTCGGCTGACGTGCTCCACGCGCAAGAGCGCCGGGCGTTCGACGTTCGAGAGCGAATCATTCATAGCGCAACGCCTGGGCGGCCGACAGCCGGGCCGCGCGCCATGCAGGATAACTTCCGCCCACGGCCCCCATCACCAGCGCCACGACAAGACTGGCCAGCAGCACCTCGGGCGAGACTTCCGGCCGCAGCAGTCCCCCCATCCACGCGGCCGAACTCAGCCAGCGCACCAGCAGCACGCCGAGCACGATGCCGACCGTGGCCCCGACGGCCGACAGCGCCAGCGCCTCGTACAGCACCATCCGCACCACGCGACTGGTTCGCCAACCGAGCGCCACCAGCACTCCGATCTCCTGGATCCGCTCGATCACCGACATCAACATCGTGTTGAGCAGTTGCAACGAACCGATCACCAGCGCCAGCGCCGTCGTCCCCCACGCCATGGCGCGGGCCAGCCCGACTTCGGTGCTGCTTTCCACATACTGACGGGCGGGAACGGCCGAAAGCCCCAGTTTTTGCCCCTGCTCGTCGCGCACCGCTTCGATCGCCCGGCGGACTTCGGCCACCGCCGCGGCATCGCCGGCCGTGGCCCCGTCGAGCGCGATCTGCAATTCGGTGACCTGGCCCGGCCGATCCATCAGTTGTTGCACATCGATCAGGCGCGCGACGGCCGTCATGTTTTCATACACGTTGAGACCGGTGAAGATGCCGACGACCTTGAACTTTTGTGATTCGATTTCCAGCTCTCCGCCGACCGGCTTGTCGAGCGATGCCGCCAGGCCGGCCCCCAACAACACGCCCCACTGGTCCCCGTCGGTCAATCGTCGGCCCTCGGTCACCGAGAGCGATTGCATGGCGAAACCATCGACCGGCCAGCCATGCAGCGGAATGCCGACCAGCCCGCCGTCCCCCAGCGACACCAGGTCGGTCTGGCTGGGGTTCACGTCGCGGACGCCGGGCACCCGTCGAATGCGGTCGCCGGCCGATTCGTTCAGGCTGCTGGTGTTTTGCTGGGTCACGCCGGTCCGCACGGCGACCAGATCGATGCCGTGTGCCTGGTAAACTTCGATCGTCGAATGTTCCAGCCCCCTGGAAAAACCGACCAGCGCCACCGTGGTCGCCACGGCCATTGTTACTCCCAAACAAGTCAGCGTCGAGCGCAACTTGCGCCGCCAAAGATTGCGGAACACCAACTGAAAAAAGTGCATGGATTCAGTCTCTATTGCCGCCGACGTGAGTGGCGAAATGCGTCTATTGCCCGCCGATCGAGCGGGCCAAGGCAAACGCCACGCCGGCCGCCAGCCCCCCCACGGCTACCGTCTGCCAGGCGCTTCGCAGCGGCGTCTTGCCCGTAAACCGACCTTTGATGTACCCGAAGACGCCCAGGGCGACAACCGTCACGGCCACCGACACCAGCAGTCCGGTACGCGCCGACGGACAAAAGAAATAGGGAGACAGCGGAATCAATCCACCCACGACATACGATCCGGCGATCGTCAGGGCGCTGGTGCGTGCCCGGGCCGGATCGGGCGGGTCGAGCCCGAGTTCGAATTTCATCATGAAGTCGACCCAGCGGGTCCGGTTGCTGCGAATCGCGCCGACGACTTGCTGGACGTTCGACTCGTCCAGGCCATAGGCGCGAAAGATGCTGGCGACTTCGTCCGCCTCGCGTTCGGGAATTTCGTCGACTTCGCGTTCTTCGATGGCTCGCTCGCTGGCATAGTGTTCGACGTCGGTGCGGGCGGCCAGATAGCCTCCCAGTCCCATGGCGATGGCGCCGGCGGCCACTTCGGCCAGCCCGGCCGTAATGATCAAGCCGCTCGAATCGACCGCCCCGGTCAGGCCGGCGGCCAGGGCAAACGGAACCGTCAGTCCGTCGGCCATGCCGATCACGATGTCGCGCACCGTGGCCGACGCGGTAAAATGCTGTTCGATATGCATGGATCGAAAAAAACTCTCAACGCCAACTGAAGGGGATTCGCGGCCGTCCGAACCGCGTGGCGGCTGAGGCCAACGCACATCATACAAAAAGGGCCGCTTCGGCGGTCAGCCCCGGACCGAAGCCGAGCGCCACGCAGGGCCGCGGAGCACCGGCCGCCTGAAGCCGCTCGATGATGAACAGAACGGTCGGCGACGACATATTGCCGCACGTCGCCAGAATCTCGCGCGACATCGCGGTGGCCGATCGCGGCAGGCCCAAAGCTTCCTCGACCGCACTCAGAATGCGCGGCCCGCCCGGATGCACGGCCCACGATCCCACGCTTTCGATGCTCACGCCCTGCTGGGCCAGCCAGGCTTCAAGCCATGGCCGTAGGTGCTCCTTGATCACGCCCGGGACCGAAGACGAGAGATACATCTCGAAACCGCGGTCGCCAATCCGCCACGTCATGTCCTCGGTCGAACTGGGAATCAGACACGAGCCGGTGGCCGCAATCCGCCAGCGCGGCGCCGCACTGTTCGCAATTCCCGGGGCACGGGCGCCATTGGTACTCGCAGCGCCGTCCGTGGTCGTTGCTGGCCCGGCTTCGATCACCAGAGCGGCGGCCCCATCGGCAAACACGGCGTTCCCCACGGCTCGCGACGGCTCCCACTCGAAGCAGTAATGCAGACTGCACAGCTCGACCGCGCACAACAGCACCCGGCTTTCCGGTCGGGCGCGGACAATTGCGTCGGCCGCTTGCAAACCGTTGATGGCGCCGTGACAGCCCATGAAGCCGACGTGGATCCGCTCCACCGTGCGTGGCAAGCCCAGTCCTTCGATCAGAGCGACGTCGATCCCCGGCGCGAAAAAACCGGTGCAGGAGACCGTCACCAGGTGGGTAATCGTCTCGGGTTCGCACCTGGCAGCCGCCAGCGCCGCGGTCGACGCCCGCAAGGCCAACGGAGGCGCGCCGGCACGATAGAACTCCATCCGCTGGCCGGTGGTCGGCCCGTTGGGAAGCAGTGGCTCCGGCTCTTCCAACAAACGGGCGTCATTTTCTTGTTCGACCGCCCGACCGTTGCCAATGGCAATTGCTTCTTCGCCGAGCGCAGCTTGCCCGGCCGCGGCGGCAATCGGCTGGTCCATATAATCGAAGGCGATCTTGTACGGCAGCACGGTGTAACGCTGCCGGACGCCCGAGCGGCGATAGAGAACGCGAATCAGCGAGCGTTCGGCGTCGGTGCGGCAGCAGATCTGCTGGGCCAGCTCGACCGCCTCGTCTTGGGTCATGCTATTTTCGGGAAGCGCGGTTCCCAGCCCCGTCACGACCGGCGGCCCAAAATCGGATGGTGTCATGACGTTGGTTCCCAGGTGAGCAAAAATCGAAACGGCCAGGTCCGCCGGACCCTGGCCCCCTGCAAGCCTGCCCGGCGCGCCAGGCGTGCGGCCTCGCAGGGCCGAAACGCCGCCGCGACCGACCGCGGACCATCGACGCGCACGACGTCGCTGCGAGTAATCGTACGGCAGGCGACCTGTGCGACAAGGTAGCCCAGCCGACTGCGCGACAAATCGTTGACCGCGACCAGGTGCCTGGCCGCCTGAGCCATGCGGGCCAACAGATCGACGGCCCGCTCCTCTTCGAGGTGATGCAAGAAGAGCGAGCACATGACAACGTCGAACGGCCCATCCCACGATTGAGCGAAAACGTCACGTGCCTCGAACCGCACCCCATGCCCCAGATCGGCGGCCCGCGACCGAGCATATTCGACGGCCGTCGGACTGAGATCATATCCCACAATTTCCAGCTCGAGGCCATGCCGCCGCGCACGCCGGGCCAGCGCAATCGCCACGTCGCCGCCGCCGCTCGCCAGATCGAGCACGCGCAACGTCTGGCTGTGCATTCGGTGTGCCAACCGCCGGATCGGTCCCCAGACAATGCCCGCGCTGCGACTGAACCAATTCACGTGTGCCAATCCGCCGAGCGCCGCCAGATGCCTCGACCGGTCGAGATCGGGCTGATCCATGATCTCGGGTTGCATGTTCCGCTGCGCGAGACCGCAGTGCGCAACGTGGCAGTTTGGCGGTTGGTTCATGGGTCGTGGCGCTCGCTCGGCTGGACTGATCCGATCGACGCCACTCCGGCCAACGTCACGCCACGGGCACGGCCTCTTCGGCCACTCGCGGCAAACGCAGTCGCCCCAGCGGGCCGGCCAGCATCAGAGGATATCCCGGCACCTGGGCCTGATACTCCCGGTACGACATTCCCAGGTAGTGGACCATGCGGCGATCTTTCAGATAACTGCCGACGAAGACGTAGATGGTCCACACCGCGGTCAACGCGGCCCGATCGATCGTCATGCACGGCACAAACCACACGAGCCCCAGAAAGCTGAGATAGACTGGATGCCGCAGCCACAAATAGATGGCGCGGGGTTGAAAAATTCGTTTCGGGACGGCAAGCCCTCGCACCCAAGGCCACCAGCTCGTCCATCCCGTTTGATTGCCGTATCCTGAAAAATAGAGACTGTAAAACAGCATCACCCAACAGCCATAAAACCCGCCGCGAACCGCCACCTCCGCCAAGCCCTGGGCATGCCACAGCGGATGGCCGCAGGGCTGCCAAAAACCAATCACCGTCAACAGCAAAACGCAAGTCGCCCCGCAATAACACACCCCATACGCCGGCGACGGAATCCAACGAGTCAGCAGCTTGCGCGTCGCCGGCAACAACAGCGCACTGTGCCACAGCGCAAACTGACCGGCCAACAAACCGTCGATCGCCAAGGCCCTGGCGGTCGTCGTCGGCGCAGGCTGGTCGACTCCATACAGAAACCAGAACAAGTAATAGACCGTGACGGCGAACAGGCCATGCACGATCCATCCCAAGGCATTCCAAAATAGGCGCATCATTCGTCGGCCGCTCCATCGGTCAGGCGAAATACTCAAAACGCTATCGTCCCGCGTGCCATCGGCACGCTCGGCCGCGCTCTCGACGCGGCACGACTATTGGGTCGCTCCCTCCACGTTGCCAATCACCTCACGCTCAACCGGCAACGATCCGTCGCGGCCAACGAGCTTGGGGTCCGGCATGCGAGCCGTAAAGCAGCCATAACGCATCGCTCCCGTGCGATAGGCTGCCAGAATTGCATCGAATCGATCCAAAAACAGCGTCAAGCCGCGATTGATTACCCGCGCCAAACGCCGCACGCCCGTTCGCATCACTCGCCGCTGGCAAATCTCCCAGGTCTGGCAGACCGAATCGGTCCAGTCGACGAACATCGGCTCGACGAGCCCCGCCGCGGCAAACCATTGCAAATAGTCGGCCTCGGTGGCCAACGACGGGCACAAAAAGCCTTCGCAAACGTCGACGACCTGCTGCCGAGCGGGAGCCGACAGCGGCTCGTCGCCGGCCAGCCAGGCGCAGATCGCGATGCGACCCCCCGGTTTCAGCCACCGCCCCGCCTTGCGGAAGAAGGCCGGTTTGTCGAACAAGTGCTCGGTGCATTCAATGCTCCACACCACGTCGAACGTGTCGTCCGGAAAATCGATCTGCTCGGCGTCGGCACGCAGAAACTCGGTCGAGCCGGCACAACCGCTCATCCGTGCGCCGGTCGCGGCCCACATCCGCTGCACCGGGCTCAGCGTGATGCCCGTCACGCGGCAACCGTAGTGCCGGGCCAAATGGACGCTCGATCCTCCCATGCCGCAGCCCACGTCGACGATCCGCTGATTCGGCTCGAGCGCTAGACGAGAGGCCATTGCCTCAATCAACTGCCGCTGCGCTACGGCCGGCGACTCGTCACCGTGCCACAAGCCATGATGTATGTGCGGACCCCACAGCAAGCGATAAAACGCGGTCGACCAATCGTAGTGGTATTGAATCTCGCGTTTGGTGACCGTCGGGCAGGAGATCATGAAAAACCGTTTCCACAAAGGTGCAGTGCAGGGGGGGAGGCAATTTCGCAGCCACGCGCGGCTTAAGGGCGGATCCAAATCTCGCCATACACGCGCAGCTCATCGGTGACGCCGACAGCGCCGAATAACTTCGTGTAGGGCCGGATTCCGAAATGGGTTTGCTTCAGTTCCAGTGTGCCACGCATCCGCGTCAGGCCATCCACCAGCTCGGTCCCGACGTTCAATTGCACGGGTCGCTTGACTCCGTGCAATGTCAGCTCGCCGTCGAGTTGATAACGATCTCCCGGCTGCTTGGGATCGGCTGGCAAGGCTTGCACCTTTTGCACCTGGAACTCGGCCGTCGGAAATTTCGCCGTGTCGAGCACCGTGGCGCTGAGCATGTTGGCCGTCACCTGGCCGCGGGTGTTGGCGTCGGTCTCGCCCGCCAGTCGCAAAACTTTTCGCGCTGCCGCCGTGTCGGCACTCAACGACTTCAGGTCGAACGTCAAGCTGCCGGCATTCTGCTGTTTCAAGTCGAGCTCGCCTTTCGACAGCACCCCTTCCACGGCATGTTCGTGCCCGGCCCCCGTTTTGCCCACAAAGACATAAATGCGGCTGCGCGCGACGTCGACCGTCCCCCCCTGAGCCACCTCTCCCTGGGCCGCGCCGATCATCGACCACAGACACACCAGCAGAGCCAGCCGAATCGCTTCGCGCGGTCGTTGCCAGCTTAGCCCTCGTTGCCACCTCATGAGTCTGCCTCCCTGCGGCAACGTGCTCGTTTCGGCCAGCCCGGATCGGTCCGCCGCAACTTCTCACGTATCCCGGTCATTAGCGTAGAAAAGAATCTTATCAGGCCTTCTTTCCGGGGAACAGCCGGTTTGGCATCTCCGCCAGAGCACCCCCCCGATTTGCAAGCCTGCTTCGACTCACCTCCAGCGCACTCGCCCCTGTGGTAGCAGTATGCCGCCTGCCCGCACCACCGGCCGCTGCTCACCTTACGACAAATCTACCGACGGCGTGTAGAATGTTGCTAGCCAAGGCGTGGCGCCGACGACCGAGGCCGGCAAAGCGATCCGTCGTTTGGCCAAAACAACCAGGCGGTGCGTGTGGGGCAAGAGCCCTGCGGCGCTCAGGGGAGCACAAGCACGATGATCGCTCGCGACACTTGGGATTGTGTTGTTGTCGGAGCCGGTCCGGCCGGCGCCGTCACGGCCCTCTTGCTGGCCCGCGCCGGTTGGCAAATCGCCCTGATCGACGCGGCCCACTTTCCGCGGCAAAAAGTCTGCGGCGAGTATCTCAGCAGCGCCGCCTGGCAATTGCTCGACGACTTGGGACTCGGCAACCTCCGCGGCCAGGCCGTCGAGCTGTCGGCCATGTGCTTGGATGTGGCCGGCGGCCGCCGCGCGACACTCGATTTTCCCTCTCCGCTGCGGGCCCCCGCGTCGCTCAGCCGCTACCTGTTCGACGCCGCACTGGTCGCGGCCGCCCGCGCGGCCGGCGTCGACGTGTTCGAGGGCTACCGCGTCAAACAGGTCCTGTCGGCCGACGGTGCCGTAACGGGTGTCGAGGCCATCGATGCCGACCATCCGCGCGCGCTGCGCACGTTCCGCGCGCCAATCATCGTCGCCGCCGACGGCCGGCGGAGTTCGATCGTTCGCGACACCGGCAGCATCACGCGTGGCCGGTCGGGTTTGGTCGGCTTCAAGGCTCACGCCGATGGCCCCATGCCCGCCGGAAGCGAGTCGACACTCGTCATGCATTCGCTTCCCGATGGCTACATTGGCGTTTGCCCGGTCGAGAGAGGTCGGATCAACGTCTGCGGCGTCATGCCCCGGCAGCGGCTGCGCGCGTCGCGCGGCAACCTGGCCCAGGCGCTCGGATCGTGGATTGCCGAAAGTGGAACGGCGCAATCCTATCTCGATATCGACCGCGAGCGCGAAGCCTGGCACACCATGCCTGAGGTGACAATCCAACGCTCCTACCCGCGTGCCGCCGGTGTGCTCTACGTGGGCGACGCGATGGGAACGATCGAGCCCCTGACCGGGCAAGGGATGACGATGGCCTTGGCATCGGCTCGCCTGGCCGCCAGCCACTTGCTCTCCGGCGCGGGCCATTCGAGAGCCGCGCCTGTCGATCGTGCCGCGCAGTTGGCCTACCAGCAAGCCTGGCAAGCACAGTTTGCCGCCACCATCCGCTCGTCGCGCTGGATGGGTTGGATGCTCCGCCATCCGCGCGTCCTGTCGGCCATGATCGCCACCGGCCAGCAAGTCCCCGGCTTGTTGCCCAGTTTGCTGGGGGCCGCGCACCGCCGCTCGCTGGCGGTCGCCACGCCCCGTTAGCGCGGCGTCTCACCAAGGGATTTTCTGCCGCGACGAACGGGAAATGCCATGGGCGACGCTCACAAAGTCCGGCGATGCGACAGGGCCAACGTACTGCTGATGATGCGGCCGAAACTGTAGAATATTGGCCAGGGGCCATGATTCTAGAACTGGTGAGGAGAAGAGCAGGTGATCCGGTGAAACCGAGAAAACGAATGTTGGTCGCTGGGATGCTGACAGTCGTGCTATCGGTCGGCACTTTTGCCGGCTGGGGGCTAACCGGCGCCGCGGCTCAAGACGCTTCCGAGAGAAAGGCCGTGAAGGCCGCGCGACGGAGTAAAGCGGAGAGTGGGGATAAGATTCCGCTTTCCGAAGTCGGACGCCCGCTTTCGGAGGGGCCAACCTTTAGCGAAGCGCCCCCTCATACCGTAGAAGAAAAAGAAAAGCTGCGATCGCGCGTCGACGCTTTGATCGCACAGCTCGCCGACGCCGATGAACCAACTTGCCTGAAGGCGATGGACGAACTGCGGGCGATCGGCCATCTGGCTCGCCTGCCGTTGGAAAAGGCGACGGCGTCGGACAATGTCGAGGTTTCGAAGCGAGCCAAAACGATTCTCTCCCAAGCTCCTGAGTTCACGCATATCATCGCCGACGCGGTGAATGGTCCGATTCCCCACGCCCGGGTTGTGCTGACGTTGAGCGTCATCCCGACGCGGGCGAACATGGACGAGCGTGACGAGGAGCCGCGCGTGACAGGGCAGTGGTCGAACGAATTTGGACAAATCGCGATTCCTGACGTCGACCCCAACAAGGTCAATTGCATCGCCGAAATCCAGCAGCCTGAGTACGGCGGAGCACGCTGTGAAGTGGAGCTGCGGAAGAAAGACGAGCGAAAAGTGCGGTTTCCGCTGGTGCTACGCCGCTCGAAGCTGGGGGAGCGGGCGGCCAAGGGGACGGTTGTGGGGCTCGACGGCAAGCCGGTCGCCGGAGCCGTGATTGCCTGCGGCAGCGTGCGCACCGCCGGCCAAGGGCTGATCGGCACCGGGCTTCCGCGTTTTGAGGCGGTGACCGACGAGGAGGGGCGTTTCAGCATTTATTACCCCGTGATCAAGCCGAGCGAGACGCATGGTGAAATGATTCCACCTGGCTCGCGCTACGACGTGCTGATCACCGTGCCGGCTGACGAAGCCTATTTTCCGGTGACGACGATGCTTTCGAACATGGAGCCAGTCCGCGTCGAAATGCCTCGTCCGGCCGCGCGTCACCGGTTTCGTTTTCAAGTTGCCGACGACGCCTGGCTCGAACGGCCCGACGAGTTGCGCAGCGTATATGTCGAGTGGCGTGCGCCCGGCGAGCGGCGTGCCGTGACGCTCGCAGCCGAGTCGCTCCTGCGCGGCCGGGGAGTTTTGCCGGGGACGTATTCAGCCGTTTCTCACGATGGACATGGAAAGTCCATTCAATTCCAGCCGCTAGTGGTCGACGAGCAGAGTCCCGAAGAGCTGATCTTTCGCCAGCCAATGTCGGTCACGTATCGGGGCCGCGTCGTCAATGGCGTGACGCGGGAACCGGTAGCCGGGGCGCTGGTCATCGGCTGGGATTCCTCGACGGACGGAAGCCTGGCCCGGCTGCATGAAGAGGACTGGAGGATTTTGGAGGAGCCGGCCACCGACCGTTTGAAGGAAGAAGCGGCGATTGCCCTGTTGAGTAAATACCACTCAGTGCAACAGATCGCGCGGTCGGACGATACCGGTCGGTTCGAAATGACCCGACCGCCCGGCGTCGAGTTTTATGGCATCACGGCCTTCGATCGGCATTCTGTTCCTTTTAAGGTGCGGGTCGTGGAGCTAAAACCGGACGCCGAGCAGCGCATCGACTTGGGAAAATTTCTGCTGTTTCCGGCGGCGAAGGTGATCGTCCGTCCGGTTTTCGACGGCAAGCGGTTGCCGGTTTCGCCCCAGTGGCTGCCCACCGAAGACGGCCAGCCGACGTGGTTCCCGCGCTTTCAGGCTGTGCAGCCCCGATCCGATCGCGAATTCGATCAAGTCGACTGGTTGACGCTTAACGAGCCGCAGCCGATTTTTGTGCCGGCGGGCGTACGGATGCGTCTGAGGGTCACGGCCCCCTATAACGACGAATGGGCGCCGGCGACCGTCGAAGCCCCGTTTCAACTCGAACCGGGAGCCAGCCTCGACCTGGGCGAGGTGCGGTTTGCACCATCGTTGCCGGTTGAGGTGTTAGTGGTCGATCCGCAGGGGCGGCCGGTCGAGGGGTTTGCCGTGCGGCGCAAGTACGATTCCGTTGAGTCCTGGAGCGTAGCACACAATACCGACCGGGACGGCAAGTCGCGGTTTCATGTCTTTCCCAATTCCCAGGGAAAATTTGGCATCGTGGGCCTGAAAGGGCCGCCAGCGATCGCCAAGGCGGCGAATCTGACGATCGAGTTTCGCGTCGCTGAGAAAGCCCCGGCCGAACCGTATCGCATCGCGGTGACTGACGAACAGGTCGGTGTGTTGAGAGACTCCAAGTAGCGTTTCAACTTCCTGACGGTGGAGCGAATCATGCGCAGGGGCAGTGCGAACTCTCAGGCAGGCATCAGGATGATCAGCACCGTATTACTCGCCGCCGCAACCACGGCGGCCTGGGCTGCCGAAGACGACGCGCTATCGGTGGTCAGGCCGGTTCCGGAAAATTTTCGGCCGAATGCCCCTTCGTCGTCGAATTGGAGCCGGGGCAGTTTTACCCCGGATTTCCCAAATGACATTATCGCCAGCGGCACGGGATTTGCGCCAGGCCCTTGAAAAACAGGGGTCTTCCGCCCCTTCCTGCCGTAGCGAATGGGAAATGTCATGGGTGACGCTCAAAAAGACGTCTTGCGGGTCAATTTCGACCGGCGCAGCAAGCTGGAATTTCACGGAGCCTGCGTCACTACCGATGCCGGACTGTTGACCTATCGAGAACTCGACGACGCCTTCGGCTTGACGGATCAAGTGGGCACCGCGGCGTTTGATGACCCGCGAACGGGAATGAACACCCAGCACACACTGACCGCGTTGTTGCGGCAATCGGTCTATAGCCGTTTGGGCGGCTACGAGGACACGAATGACGCCGAGCGGCTCCGAGTCGATCCGGCGATGCGACAGGTCGTGGGCGGCAGAGCCAAGCAGCGCCTTGCCGCCTCCACGAGCGAAGTGGGACGTTTTGAAACGACGATCCTCAGCAGGCCGAAGAATCTGGGTCTGCTGATCGATCTTCCTGGGCGATGGATCGATCGGGTCCGTCAGAGAAAGCCGGTGAAGGAGGTGATCCTCGACCTGGATAGTTCAGTCAGCCCGACGCACGGCCAGCAGGAGGGCTCGGCCTTCAACGGTTACTTCGGCTGCACCTGCTATCACCCACTATTCTGTTTCAACCAGTTCGGCGATTTGGAGCGTGCAACGCTACGTAACGGTAACGTCCACAGTGCCGACGATTGGAAATCCGTGTTGGAGCCGGTCGTCGCCCGTTACCGTGACGCCGAGGCGAAGCACTACTTCCGAGGCGATGCGGCCTTTGCTCGTCCCGAAATTTACCAGTTCTTGGAAGCAGAGGATTACCTATACGCCATCCGCATCCCGGCCAACGAAGTGTTGGAGCAGGAGATTGCCTACCTGCTGACCCGCCCCGTGGGACGGCCCCCGAAGAGGCCCGTGATTCAGTACGCTGGGTTCCTGTACCGGGCAGAAAGCTGGTGCGAGCATCGTCGTATTGTGGCCAAGGTCGAGTGGCACTACGACGAACTATTCCCTCGCGTGGGCTTCATCGTCACGAACATCTGGAAGCCTCCGGATGACGTCGTCCACTTTTACAATGGGCGCGGCACAGCGGAGCGGTGGATCAAAGAAGGCAGATATGCGCTGAACTGGACGCGGCTTTCGTGCCACGACTTTGCCGACAATCAGGTGCGGCTCCAACTGTTCGCCCTAGCCTACAACCTGGCCAATTTTCTGCGTCGGCTCGCGCTGCCCCTGGGTATCCGGCACTGGTCGTTGACGACGCTGAAGGAAAAACTAATCAAAGTCGGAGCGAAGGTTATCCGGCACGCCGGTTACCTGACATTTCAGATGGCCGAGGTCGCCATCCGTCGCAATATCTTCCGGTCGATCCTGCGCCGAATCGCCAAGTTCCGACTCCCTGCACCGCGTGCGGCTCCAACATGACGAAGTTCTTACTTGGAAAATCCGCAGATCAAGTGCCAAGAGTGGCGAAGCTCCGCGCCGCTTCTGACGTCAGACCGGCGAACCAGGCGGACGGCGCCTCGGAAACACCCCTCTGGAACGGTTCGTTCGGCAAAAGAATTGCTTTCGGGCTGGGCAAGCCTCAAAATGGAGAGCTGCTGGCTCGGCGGGGTAGGCGTTCAAGCACAGCCAAAACCTAAATGGGAAATTCCGGTCAAAGTCAAGAGCGGCTGGCTCGGCGTGGCAGACGATCAAGCATGGTGAAATCCTATATGGGAAATCCCAGTTCTTTTCTTGCCCTGGCCGCGCTCGGGGCAATCTTGTCGCTTTGCGGCGCCAAGCCGGCGACGGACGACAAGCCCCCAAAATCGGCGATCCCCTATACGGGGCTCGACGCCGAGCAACTCAAGGCGCTCATCCGCAACCGGTTCGACGTGATTCCTTGGAATGGCAAACCGTTCCGATACGCCGAACTGCTTCAGCTCTCACCGGGTAAGCAGCCGGGCACCCTCAAATCGATCAGCTTCAATCCCGACGGCGGCGGAAACGCGCGGACCTTGCAGGCCAAAGCGCTGAAACGATTGGTCGCCGGCGAGCGGATTTACGACGTCATCCCGGCACGAGGGCAAAAGAACGCCTTTCTGCTCGTCGATACGAAAAACCGCAACATCCTGGTCGACGCGAAGCTCAAGTCCGACGCCCGGAGGCTTTTGCCGGTCCCGTCGACCGAAGAGCGCGAAACCGCGATTCAAGAGGACAAAGAGCAGTTGAAAAAGGTCAACGAGGTGTTTTCGGACGGCCGATTCGAGATGGTCGAGACAAAACATTTCCTCTTCTGTAGCGACCTGCCCGAGAGGGTGCTGGCCCAGGTCAAAACCACGTTGGAGAAGACCTATTCCACGATGGAGCAAAAGCTGATCCCTGACGAGGAGAACCTTTTTCGGGGCAAGACCATGATCGTCCTATTCTCAACGAGCGATGACCTGGCCAGCTACGGCAAGCGCGAGATGGATCGCGTCGCACTCAACGGATCCCGGCTCATCACTCACCGCCAGCCGAATGGGGACGACCAGTTTGCCGCCTGCCTTGACGACGATGCCAACGAAACGGTGACGCATTTGGCGCGCATCTCGGCCTATGCCATTTTGGATCGCTATTGCTCGGACGTGCACCTGCCCAGTTGGATCCAGGAGGGCATCGCGCAATGGGCGACGGACAGCGTCCTGCCAGGCAACAAGAACTCGCAGAGCCGGGCGCGGCAAGCGGCCGAGGCGCTGCGCGAGAAACCCAGCCTGGGCGATTTCTTCGCCGCCAAGCAGTTCGACGCTCCATGGCAAGCGAGTGTCGCCGGTTCGCTGGTCGACATCCTGATCAAAACCGATTCACATGCCTTTCACGATTTCATCCTGCAGATCAAAGAGGGCGTCCCCTGGCGCGAGGCCCTGAAATACAACTTCGACCTCACACCGGACGACCTGACCCAGCAGTACGGACGCCAGATCGGGATGCCCGACCTGCGATCTTGAGTCGCCCGCACGTTAGACCGCTCGCCGGCGGTCAACGAAAACTTTGGCGTTCCGTCGCCGCTGCGGTAGATTGATGCTTAAAGGTTTACCTGTTTCGCACCCAGTCCTACGGCCAGGACGCGAAGACTTGTGTTTACTTTTCGCGCGATCCGCTCGACTTTGGCGTCGATCATGACGCGGGCCACTTCGTCTGCACGCTTCCCATCGCCGCGCCCGAGATCGTCAAACACGACGGCCAATACTACATCGCCTCGCTGTTACCCAGCTTAAAGGGCATCCAGCTCGCACGCCTCGATTGGGCGATGAAGTAACGCCGCCGGTTCACGGTCCTTCCGGCGTCCCCAGATCGATGGTCGGCGGGGCAGGGCCAGGACGCAGCCGCAGCCAGCCGGCTTTGCTCATGCTGATCAGTGCCGCCAGCACAAAAAACAGGACGCCGAGCGACAACTGATCGAGGCCGATCAGCAGCGGACGGAGTTGCTCGTAACC
>Ga0182024_10009871_pt1 | contig 19606 bp, 14 predicted proteins | sample P32metaG_FD_120480 | JGI IMG/M metagenome (GOLD analysis project Ga0182024, IMG submission 120480) | Permafrost microbial communities from Stordalen Mire, Sweden - P3-2 metaG (Illumina Assembly) | ecosystem: Environmental > Terrestrial > Soil > Wetlands > Permafrost | place: Sweden: Stordalen... | reverse complement strand
GGCGGTGAGGCCTATTTTCTAGGCTTTGGACCGTTGCCTTCGATAGCGCCGTTCCTGTCCGACTTGGCGGACCATCTTGCCAATCAGTACTTACTGGAGTTCCGGGCGAAGCCCGCTGAAGGGTCGGGCGCGCTCGAGCAAGTGACGGTCAAGAGCAAGATCACCGACCTCGAAGTGATGGTACCGGACAAGGTCTGGGTTGCGGGAGGCCAGTCCATATCGCCGAGCGCCCAAGGCGAGGAGCGGCCGTGAAGGGAATCCTCAAACTCGCCTATAAGTTGCTTGTCAACGACAAGGCGAAGTTTACGGCGCTGCTGGTGGGCATTACTTTCGCCGTCTTTCTCATGGTCCAGATGCTCTCAATGTTCGCCGGAATTCTCAAGCGCGCATCCGCAACGGTGTTCAACCTGGACGCATCCATGTGGATCATGGATCCGGCCGTGCAAACCGTCGCGAACACAATTGGCATACCGGATTACTTGTTGGACGCGACGCGAAGCATCCAGGGCGTCAATTACGCAGTGCCTATCTATTCCGGAGGCGCCCTGGTGAAGCTAGCCGATGGCGCCTACCAGGCGGTGAACGTGGTGGGGTTGGACGATACAAGCCTGTTCGGCCGCCCGCAACTCATCCAGGGAAAAATCGAGGACATCTATGGCGAGAACGCATTCATCGTGGTCAAAGATCCCGAGTTTCCTAAAATGGGCAACCCTCGCGTCGGAACGGAATTTGAGCTGAACGAACACCGGGGAGTCGTTGTTGGCATCGCCAACGTGGCCAGCGCCGGCTTGTTCGGCGTTCCGACGCTCTACACAACGTACGAAAGGGCGCTGCAATACATCCCGAACCCCCGCTTCACAATCTCCTTTGTTCTGGTGCAGCCCAAGAGTCCCGCGGACGTGCCCCACATCAAGCAAGAGGTGCAGGCGCTGGGTTACCTGGCATTGACGAAATATGAGTTCGTCGACCGGATCTCCGCCTTTTACAAGTACCAGACCGGCGTCGGGATGAACATCCTGATCATGACCGTAATGAGCTTTGTCGTCGGGCTCTCTATCTCCGGCCAGACCTTCTACACGTTTGTCTTGGAGAATCTTGAGAAATTCGGCGCGCTCAAAGCGATGGGCGCAAAGAGCGGCGAATTGATCCTGATGATTCTGTTTCAGGCCAGCTTCACATCTCTTACGGGTTACGGTTTGGGAATCGGATTGTGCGCGGTTTTGGTGACGCTAGCGAAGTTGAAGCTCCCCGATTATGCCTCGGTGATTACCTTTTGGAACCTGGCAATTGCGTTCGTGATGGTGGTGATCATCGCTGCCGTTTCGTGCTATTTCGGCGTCCGAAAAGTATTGCGGATTGAGCCGTTCGATATTTTCCGAGGTTGATGCCATGCCTGAAGTCGCAATTCGAGCAACGGGGATCGTCAAGTGGTTTGGCCAAGGCGAGGCCAGAACGCAGGCCCTAAAAGCTGTAAGCCTCGACGCATATTTGGGAGAAATGCTGTACATCGTGGGGCCGTCCGGAAGCGGCAAGACCACCCTGTTGAGCGTCCTCTCAGGCATTCTCCGGCCGGATTCCGGCAGCGTTTCCGTGGAAGGAGCGGATATCTGGAATCTTGGCAACGATAAGCTGGCCGATTTCCGTTTGCACAAGATCGGCTTCGTATTTCAGGATTATCATCTGTTTCCCAGGTTGACCACAGCCGAAAACGTGGCGGTTCCATTGATCCTGAAGCGAATGGACTGGGGCGCAGCGATCGTTGAGGCCAAGAAGTATCTGGAGATCGTCGGTCTGAAAGGGCGGGCCGATCTTCCGCCGGTAAAGTTGAGCGGAGGAGAACAACAGCGCGTTGCGATCGCCCGCGCCATTGCCGGACAACCGGACATCCTGATTATGGACGAGCCGACCGCCTCGTTAGACGGCGACACCGGCCATTCCGTTGTCGGATTTGTGAAGAACAACATTCTTAATGAAAAGCGCTGCATTCTGATCGTCACGCACGACGACAGAATCAATGAATTCGCCACGCGGATTTTGAAAATGGAGGATGGGCGGCTCACTGGATATGAGAAGGGAGGCGCCGAATGAGAAAGCTATTATTCATATTATCCTTCGTTGGCCTGCTGGCCGGATGCGTGGTCGCTTATGTGTCAGGCATTACCCAGCCCCCGCTGCCGCCGGCCTTTAATCCACCCACCAATCCTTACCCCAGCGGCATCTATGCGGAAGGGATGGTGGAAAGCGATCAACCGAGTGGGGAGGACATCAATGTTTACCCGGAGGTGTCGGGTACCGTAACGAAGATCCCGATGGCGGAGGGCCAGGAGGTCAAAAAAGGGCAGGTTCTGTTGGTGCTGGACGACTCCATCCAGAGGGCCACCGTCGAGCAACTGCAATCGCAGGCAGAGGCCGCTTTCACTCTGCTGAATGAACTGAAAGCTCAGCCGAGGAAAGAGACTCTGGACGTGAACGAAGCCCAAGTGGTCGCAGCGCAGGCCACGCTAAAAACCGCTCAGGATGAATTGGACAAACAACAAACCGCTTACGATCTGGACCCAAAATCGATCAGTAAGGATGCCTTGGATAGCGCCGCAAATGCCGTCCTGACGGCAAAAACCACCCTTGAAGTCGTCCAGAAGCAACGCGACCTGACCAAAGCGGGCGCCTGGATTTATGACGTCAATAACCAGGAGAGAATCTACAACGCCCTGTACAAATCTTACTTGTCCGCGAGCGCGCTGCTTTCCAAGTACACACTGCGCGCGCCTAGCGACGGAATTGTCATGGCGATCAACCCCGCTGTAGGAAGCTACGTATCCGGGCAAGGCGCTTACGATACTTACACCCAGGGCATGGATCCCGTGCTGGTGCTGGGAAGTCATCGCCACCTGAACGTGCGTTGTTACGTCGACGAGATTCTAGTGCCGCGGATTCCCAGTCCGGCCAAGATAAAGGCTCAGATGACCGTCCGTGGATCTGCGGTAAAGATCCCGCTCGAGTTCGTCAGGATGCAGCCATTCGTCTCGCCCAAGATCGAGCTTTCCGATCAAAGGCTGGAGCGCGTGGATGTCAGGGTACTGCCGATCATCTTCCGCATTAAGAAACCCAAGGACATAACCCTGTATCCCGGGTTGTTAGTCGACGTGTATATCGGCGAGTGAATTATGGCCCGAGGATCGATACAATTCGCGCTCGCGGCCGCCGCCGTGTTCCTAGCGGGATGCAGCATCGGACCAAAATACACGCGGCCTTCGGCGCCGGCTCCGCCCGCTTACAAGGAACTCGGAGCGCCGAATGTGGGGGGTAGTTGGAAACCGGCCCAACCGCGCGATCAAGCGGTGCGCGGAAAGTGGTGGGAAAGTTTCCAGGATACTCAGTTGAACCAGCTGGAAGAGAAGCTCAATCTTTCAAACCAAAACATCGCCGCGGCGGCGGCGAACGTCCAGGCCGCCCGAGCCATGATCCGGGAAGCCCGGGCGCAATATTTCCCAACCATCACAGCCAATCCGGGCATAACAAATTCACGTGTGTCCAGCGCGTTCGGGCAAAATATCAACGCCATTTTCACCACTTACTCGCTGCCGATAGAAGCTTCCTGGGAGCCCGATCTATGGGGCCGCATTCGAAATACGGTAAAGGCCAACACGTATTCAGCGCAGGCCAGCGTAGCCGACCTGGAGAATGTGCGCCTGTCCGCGCAGGCCCAGCTCGCCGCCGACTACTATGAGCTTCGCGCGCAGGATGCGCAGAAGCAGGTGCTGGATTCCACCGTGAGCGCCTATCGGGAAGCGCTAGAACTTACGCGCGACCTGTACAAAGCCGGGCTCGACAACGATGAAGCGATCGCGCAGGCGGAATCTCAGTTGAAAGCCACGCAGGCTCAGGACACAAATCTTGGCGTTCTCCGCGCGCAGTATGAGCATGCGATGGCGGTTCTGGCCGGTCAGCCGGCGTCGACGTTCGCAATCCCGGTGGGGGCCCTAAAGGCGAGCCCTCCATCAATTCCAGTTGGGATTCCTTCCAACCTTCTGGAACGACGTCCCGATATCGCCGCAGCCGAACGCGCGGTCGCCCAGGCGAATGCGCAGATTGGCATAGCCCAGACGGCCTTCTTTCCCACGGTCACCTTGAGCGCTTCCGCTGGACTCGAGGCCCTCTCGGTCGCGAAATGGTTCGAATGGCCGAGCCGGATTTGGTCGGTTGGTCCGAGCCTCGCACAGACGCTTTTCGATGCGGGATTGCGCCGCGCCACGGTCCAACAATACCAGGCAGCCTATGATCAGACTGTCGCAAACTATCGGGAAACCGTGCTGACAGCCTTCCAGCAGGTGGAAGACAACCTGGCGGCTCTCAGAATCCTCACTCAGGTTATCGAGCAGCAGAATGCCGCGATCGACTCAGCCGGTCGAAACCTTCGGGAAGCTGAAGTTCGCTACAAGGCCGGTCTTGATCCCTACCTGAATGTGATCACGGCGCAGACCGCTTTGTTGAACGACCAGCAAGCCGCGGTGAGTTTTCGAATGCAAGACATGGTTGCAAGCGTTCAGTTGATCGAAGCGCTGGGCGGCGGTTGGGACGCGTCGCAGATCCCTTCATCGAAGGAACTGAGAACCGAAGGCCCGGACGGATACAACGCCGCACGGTGAACCATTACGGGAGCTCGCTCCTGCGACAATAGAAGTAGCCCCCTCGAAATGGAACTCCGGGAAAAAGCCGCCCAACTCCCCCTGCTGCCCGGCGTGTATCTGTACAAAGACCAGTACGGCGAAGTGATCTACGTCGGGAAGGCCAAGAACCTGCGCGCGCGTGTGCGCAGCTACTTCAACGACGACCGCCTGGCCGAGCGCAAGACCGGCAGTCTGATCGCCGACGCCCGCGACGTCGAATACATCCTGGTCGATAACAACAAAGAGGCGCTGGCGCTAGAAAACCAGCTGATCAAGCAATGGAAACCTCGCTTCAACATTCTGTTGCGAGACGACAAGACCTTTCCGTACATCAAGCTCACTAAGGAAAAGTATCCGCGCGTGTACGTGACGCGCCGCCTCATCAAAGACGGCTCCACTTACTACGGCCCCTATTTCCCCGGCAACCTGGCCCACCGGCTGGTGCACTTTATTCATCGCCATTTCAAAATTCCATCCTGCAAAGTGGATTTCACGCGATCGCACACGCATCCGTGCCTGGAGTATCACATTCATCGCTGCCTGGGACCGTGCGTGGGAGGCTTAACCACCGACGAAGCCTACGACGCCGCCGTTCGCGACGTGAGGCTGTTCCTGGAAGGACGCCACAAAGACCTGGCTCGCGATTTGCGCGCTCGCATGCGCCAGGCATCTGAAGATACGCGTTTTGAAGAAGCGGCCGGGCTGCGCGACCTGGTTTCCACCGTGGAGGAGATGGAGGAGAAGCAGAAGATCGCCGCCGCCGAAGGCGAGAACATCGACATCCTGGCCTACCATGCCGAGCCGCCGCTGGTGGCAGCCAACCTGTTCCACCTGCGCAATGGCCGCATTGTCGATCGCCGAGAATACTACTGGGAGGATCTGTTCGATTTTCAGCCCGACGAATTCTTCTCGTCGTTGCTGAAGCAGATTTATCTCGACCAGCAATACATCCCCAGCCGCATCCACGTGCCGGTGGACTTCGAGGATCGCGAGGCGCTGGAAGAATTGCTCAGCGAGAAAAAAGGCCACAAGGTGGAGATCCTGATTCCGCAGCGCGGGCAGAAGAAGGCGCTGCTGGGACTGGTGGAAACCAACGCCAGGCATGCCTTCCAGCAGCGTTTCCGTATCATGCACCCGTCGTCGAAGGCGATGCAGGAAGCGCTGCAAGACGCGCTGGGATTGCCCGAGCCGCCCAAGCGCATCGAATGCTTCGACATTTCCCACATTCAAGGTACCGACAAGGTGGCCAGCATGGTGGTTTGGGAAGACGGGCGGATGAAGAAGTCCGACTATCGAAAGTTCATCATCCGGACAGTGGTGGGTAACGACGATTTCGCGTCCATGCGCGAAGTAGTAACGCGGCGCTACTCGCGCCTGCAACTGGAGAACAAGGCTTTTCCAAGTTTGATCCTGATCGACGGCGGCCTCGGCCAGTTGCACGCCGCAGTAGACGCGCTGGAGGCGATCGGGGTGATCAATCAGCCGGTGGCGTCGATTGCGAAACGCGAAGAGATCGTCTACGTCTACGGCCAGGAAGATGAACCGATCAAGCTGGATCGTTATTCACCCGTCCTGCACGTGATCCAGCAGGTCCGCGATGAGGCGCATCGCTTCGCAGTGACGTTCCACCGTACGCGCCGAGGCGCCGCGCGTCTGACTTCGGAGCTGGAGCAAGTGGATGGCATCGGCGCGAAGACCATCGCCAAGCTGCTGCGCGAATTCGGCAGTCTGGAACGGGTTCGCGAGGCGTCGGCCGACGACCTGGCGAAAGTGATCGGTCCGGCCGCCGCGCGCCGCCTGCGCGAATACTACAATATGGCAGGAGCGGCAGAACTGAAGGTGCTGAATTAGTGCTGTAAAACGGCTCCAACCGAGGTCCTATCATGCGTTTCGCTGCATCGGGGCCGATTGCGACGATACGTGCTGCGTCGGTTGGCTCGTCAACGTCGATAAACCTACTTACGAAGCGTACCAGCGCTGCGACGATCCCGAGATCGGCCCGCGTCTTCGCGAGTTGGTGACCATTAACACCGGCCATCCAAGCGACGATAACTACGCCCGGATTAAACTCTCCAGTCCCGCCTGTCCGTTTCTGGCGGAAGGCCTGTGCTCCATTCAGAAGAAGTTGGGCGAAGAGTACCTGTCCTTCATGTGCTCCGCCTATCCGCGCATCACGAATGTAGTGGACGATGTCCTGCAGCGATCGCTCGATTTGTCGTGTCCCGAAGCGGCCCGGATCGTGCTCCTCGACCCCGATCCGATGCAGTTCGACGAAGAGGAAGGTGCGCTTCGCGATCCAAGGCTGGGGCATATGTCTATTTTGAGAACCTCCCAGAGCCCTTACGAACATTTTCGTGAGCTTCGCGGCTTTGCGATCTGGCTCCTGCAGTACCGCGCCTATCCCGTTTGGAAGCGTTTGGCGATTCTCGGATCGGTCTGCGATGAACTTCATGAATTGACACTGGAAGGCTCCATTTCAGAGACCCTCGAAGTGTTGGAAGAATACCGCGATACGGTTGATCGCAATCTTCTGGATGAGCTACTAGACAACGAACCGCCCCAGCCGGCGGTCCAATTGGGGTTGGTCCTGGAGCTGATCGTGGGGCGCATTGGTTCCGACTTCACACCTGCGCGATTTGTCGATTGCTATCGGCAATTCATGCATGGTATCGAATGGACCGAAACATCGAGCATGACCGATATTGGACGGCGCTACTCCGAGGCTTTCTCCCAATACTTCGCGCCTTTTCTAAGCCGGCACGAGCATATGCTGGAGCATTACTTGGTCAGTTACGTCCACCGCACGCTGTTTCCGCTGGGGCCACAGGAGAAATCGATTCGCGACCACTGCATTTTGTTGATCGCCCACTACGCAGTCATCCAGACAGTCCTTATTGGTGTCGCCGGCTTTCGTAGGTCCGATTTCAATACCGGCCATGCGATTCAAGTGATTCAATCGGCCACCAAGACGTTTGGGCACAGTCTCACTTTTCCAGTGCTCGTCCGGAAAATCATCCAGGAGCACAACATTAAGAGTTGCGCCGGGCTCGCAATGCTGATGCGCAACTAAATTCCGAAGCGCGCACGTCCGCATGCGATAACACCTCTTACGGAGCCGCGACCAGAGGGAGCGAAACCAAAGGGCGTTAATGTCGAAAATGGCGCACGCCGGTGAAAACCATCGCGAGGCCCAACTGGTTGGCCGCGGCGATCACCTTTTCATCCCCGACCGAGCCGCCAGGCTGGATCACCGCGGTAATACCATGCTTGGCCGCCTCTTCGACACCATCGGGAAAAGGAAAAAACGCATCGGATGCGAGCACCGTGCCTGTTAACGGCAGCAGGGCCTTCATGGCCCCCACCTTCACCGCATCTACTCGGCTCATCTGCCCCGCACCCACGCTCACAGTCTGCCCTTCGCGCGCGTAAACGATCGCGTTGGACTTAACGTGCTTGCAGACCTTCCACGCGAATTCGAGAGCGCGCCATTCGTCGTCCGTCGGCGAGCGTTCGGTCTTCACCTGACACGTGCCGCGGTCCAACCTGTGCGCGTCCGGCGTCTGCACCAGATAACCGCCGCTGATCGATTTCACGACATTCTCGTCGGGAGCGCGAGATACGGCCAGCAACCGCAGGTTTTTCTTCGCCGCCAGCAATTCGCGCGCGGCGGCGTCGTAACCGGGCGCGGCAATGGCTTCGATAAAGGTCTTGGCGATCTCTCCAGCGGTCTCGCGATCCACGGCGCGATTGAATGCCAGCACACCGCCGAACGCCGAGACGGGATCGGCCTCGAATGCTCGCCGGTAGCTTTCGGCCAACGTGGCCCCCTCGGCGCATCCGCAGGGGTTGGTGTGTTTAACGATCGCCGCTGCCGGCCGGTCAAATTCGCGGATCAATTGCCAGGCAGCGTCCAGATCGACCAGGTTGTTGTATGACAGCTCTTTGCCCTGCAACTGTTCCGCGGCTGCAATGCCGCCCTGCCGAAGCGAATAGAGCGCGGCCTTCTGATGCGGATTCTCACCGTAGCGCAGGTCGAGAGCGCGCGGAGCGCGAATGTCCAGGAACGCGGGCAAACCGGATTCATCTTCGACGCCCACGCGCGCCAGGCGCGCGCTGATGGCCCGGTCGTACGCCGCCGTCAGCGCGAACGCCTTTTTTGCTAGTCTCCACAAAGTAGGTTCACAGAGGCTGGCTTCGCGCTCGTGAAGCTCTTCGAGAATTGCCGGATAATCGTCGGGCGAGACCACTACGGCAACGTCCTGATAATTCTTCGCGGCCGCTCGAATCAGCGTGGGTCCGCCAATATCGATGTTGGCGATCAGCTCGGACAAGGGCACGCCTTGCCTGGCCGCCACTTTTTCAAACTGATACAGGTTCACCACCACCATATCGATCAGCGGGATGCCATGCGCGGCGAGCGACTGCATATGTTCGGAATTGGCCCGGATGGCGAGCACCCCTCCCGCCACGCGCGGATGGATGGTTTTCAGGCGGCCATCGAGCATTTCGGGAAAGCCGGTGAGTTCCGACACTTCGCGCACCGGCACTCCGGCCGATTCCAGCGCGCGCGCCGTGCCGCCCGTGGAGACGATCTCAACGCCCAGATCGCGCAACCCTTGGGCAAACTCCACCACACCCGTTTTGTCGGTTACGCTGATGAGCGCGCGTTGAATCCGAGGCATTCCTTACAATAGTAAACGTGTCTCATTCCGTAACGTTAATTCCCGGCGATGGCATCGGGCCCGAAGTGGCCGAAGCAGCCATACGCGCGGTCAACGCCACCGGCGTTTCTATCGACTGGCAACGCGCCGATCTGAACGCGAGCATCATCGCGAAATCGGGGCAGGTTCTGCCGCCCCACGTGATCGAATCCCTGGAGCGCACGCGCGTGGGCCTGAAGGGCCCCGTCACCACGCCAATCGGCGGCGGATTTCCGAGCGTCAACGTCGCGTTGCGCAAGCACTTCGATCTTTATGCCAACGTTCGGCCGGTGCACTCGCTGCCCGGCCTCAAAACTCGCTTCGACGACGTGCTGATCGACATGGTGATCTTCCGCGAAAACACCGAGGATCTGTACTCGGGCCTGGAGCATGAGGTGGTGAAGGACGTTGTCACCAGCCTCAAGGTGATCACGCGCACGGCGTCCATCCGCATCGCCGAATATGCCTTCCAGTTCGCCAAGAAGGCCGGACGAAAGAAAGTTACCGCCATTCATAAGGCCAACATCATGAAGCTGGCCGACGGGCTGTTCCTGCGCTGCTGCCGCGAAGTATCGCAGAAGTATCCCGACATCGCCTACCAGGAGCTGATCGTCGATAATGCATCGATGCAACTGGTAATGCGGCCCCAAACTTTCGATATTTTGCTGCTCCCGAATCTGTACGGCGACATTGTTTCCGATCTGGCGGCGGGCTTGGTGGGCGGACTCGGCGTGGTCCCCGGGGCCAACATGGGCGATCGCGAGGCGGTTTTTGAAGCGGTGCACGGCAGCGCTCCCGACATTGCCGGAAAGGGCATCGCGAACCCGACTGCGTTGATGCTGTCGTCGGCGCTGATGCTGATTCATCTGGGCGAAGTATCCGCAGCCACGCGACTGCGCAGCGCCATCGAGCAAGTCTATGCCAAGCAGGAGGATTTGCCGCCGGATGTCGGAGGTAGTGCGTCGACCAACAAATTCACCGACGCAGTGATCGCCCACCTGGGCTGATCGGCCGCTAGAAATCTACTCGCTTATTGATGAACTCGCCGTCGCGGAGTTGCACGTCGAACTCGATGAAAGCTCCGCTTCGCGCTACTTTGATGTGATACGTGCCTGGCGCCAGGTTGAACATCGATGGCGTGCGCTTGGACTGCACCGTTCCGTCTACTTCGATGGTCGCGCCCGGAGGCTCCGACGTAATACTCAATGTGCCCGAAATTTTGCTGAGCCGCAGAAAGAGATCGCCATCCTGCGGCACGCTGAACACTCGTGGGTAGGGCCGATACCCGGCGAGTTGCACCTCCAGCGCGTGCCGGCCTCCACTGAGCGGCAGCATGCACGGTGTTTTACAAACGAGAGACGAGTTGCCGTCCACTGTCACTTGCGCGCCCGGCGGCTCGGTCAAGAACTGCACGCTCTGATCGGCTCCTGGTTTCGGCGCGATTGCGGGCGGGGGGATGGAACGTTCCGGCTGCGTCCGCGCCGGAGGTGGTTCCACTTCCTCGCGTGGCGCGGCGGCGGTAGGAGCTGGAGTTTTGGGAGCCGGGCTTTGAGAAGCCGGCGGGGCCTGGGTGGATGGCGCGGCTTCGGGAGCCGTGGCGTCAGGCGGCGCTTTTGGCGCGGGCGCTTGCTTCTCGGAATCGTCCGAACCCTGAGTCTGACCCACCGGGCTGGGTTTAGAGGAATTGGCGCCTGCGTCAGGGCCCGGCGCCTGCGAGTCCGTCGAGGCCTGTTCGGAATTGCGGTTGAATAAATACTTCTGCGCGCCGAACAAGACCAATCCAACCAATCCAATGCCGACCAGCATCCACACCAGGCTGCGCAGCAGCGGGCTGCGCTGCTCCGGCTCTTCGTCGCGGAAAGGCACGGGCGCTGCGGATTCCAAATACTGAGGAGCCTGAAGCGCCGGTGTTTCCGGAGGGGGCGCCGCAGGCGGCGCCGGGGCTAGCTTGACGGCCGCCAGCTTCGGATCCAGCACCGGGCCGACCATGGTCGGCATGCTGTGCGCCGTGCTTCTTGGCAAGGGATGCCAACCCGGGCTCGCCTGGAGTGCAACGGCGAGCGCATCCACAAACTGGATACAGTTGCCAAAGCGATCGTTCGCGCTTTTGGCGAGCGCCTTCTTCAGCGCCATTTCCACCTGCGGGCCGACGGTGGGATTCAGACGCTGCGGCGGCACCGGGTCCTCACGCACGATGCGGAACAACAGCGCCGGCAATTGATCGGCGAGGAACGGCTTTTCGCCGGTGAGCATTTCGTAGGCGATCACGGCCAGGGAAAACTGGTCTGCGCGGCCGTCCACGGCATGGCCTTGCACCTGCTCGGGCGACATGTAATTCGGAGTGCCCATCATGACACCGCTTTGCGTCATCTGCTGGGACATGATTTTGGCCACGCCGAAGTCGGTGATCTTGGCGGACGCGCGCTCGTCGATCAGAATGTTGGCGGGCTTGATATCGCGATGGACGATGCCTTTTTGGTGGGCGTAGTCGAGCGCGGTGGCGGTCTGCCGCAAGATCGAAAGTGCGTTTTCGTTTGGAATCGCCTCGGCGCCGTTCAGGACTTTTTCCAGCGACGGGCCATCCACGCACTCCATGAAGATATAGGCGAGCCCATTCTCTTCGGCGATGTCGTAGATGGTGACAATATTGGGATGCGAAAGCATCCCGGCCGACTGGGCTTCGCGAAACAGACGCTCGCGCAGCCGTTCCCGTTCGACTTCGTCGGTAAAATCGGAAAGGCGGATCGTTTTGATCGCGATGATCCGGCCGATAGCGGGATCCTGGGCGCGGTAAACCACCCCGGTCGCGCCGCGGCCGAGCTCGTCGAGAATCCGGTATCGGCCGATCTGATCCACGCTGATGACGCTATTTTATCAGTTCGGCCAATCTCGCCAAATTGACCTTAACAGGCTAGCCGCCTATTCCGTGTCCTCGGGCGCCCCCTTGGGCAACTTCGGACTGCAGCAGGCCAATGCGGCCACGCAGGTTCTGGAACTGCGGATGATTGCGCAGATTGTCGAACTCAGTGCTCAGCAGATGCACCGGAAGGGACGTATCGCGAGCGTCTACGGCGTGCTCCAGATAGGCCAGCGCTTCCTTTTCCTCACCCAATCCGGCATAGATTGCGGCGAAACTCATGGGCGATACGTAGTGGGAATCCGAGCGCGCCTTCAAGATTCCAATCTCACGCTGCGCTTCATCGCGGCGTCCGGCCATTGCATAGCAATATCCCATTTGACCGTGCAGCAAAGATCCGCACTTCATCTGCGTCGCATTGGTGAGATGCGCGATCGCGTCGGCGAACTGCCCTTTGCCTGCGTACGCCATGCCCAACCCAAGATGCGGCAACCCGTAATCGGTAGCCAAGCGCGAGACCAGCATGTGCTGAGCGATGGCTTCGTCAAAGCGATGGCAAATGCCATAGATCCAGCCCAAAACAAAATTGGGGAACAGCGAGGCAGGGTCCACCTCGAGCGCACGCTCTATTTCGGCCACTGCCGCATCCTGGCCGCCGCGGCACGCCAGGTGAATTCCATACGCCAGGTGGCCAACCGGCTCACTCTTATCCAAATGAATGCTCTTCTGGAGTTCTTCTTCACCGGCGGCCCAGTCCCAATCGAGCAGCGACAAGACGGCGCCCAGCGCGACATGGGCTTCGGGCAGCGATGGATTGAGCGAAGTGGCGCGCACCGCGGCTTCCTTCATGCGCGTATCGGAATCGCTGGGCGGCAGCAATCCAAACAAGGAACTGACCAAGAGAGCTTCCGAGAGCGCCGCCCAGGCCGCCGCGTAATTGGGATCGGTTTCCACGGCCGTGGTAAAGAACGCGACGCTGTTGCGAATGCTGTCCGGTGTGGCCAGCTTCCAGTGGTAGCGGCCCTGCAAGTAAGCATCGCAACTTTCCTTGCGGTCCGATTGCCGCCGGGCGACCATTCCGTCTCTGGCCGGAGCAGCCAGATCGCGCACTAACTGCTGCGCCAAATGGTCGATACAGGACAGATCCTGAAACCGGCCATCCGTGGTTTCGGACCAGATGTAGGAACCATCCACACCTTGCTGCAACTGCAACAACAGCCGAAACCCGTCTTCCTGCATCTCCATGCTGCCTTCGATCAGGTAGTCAGCCGTGTTGCCGGGGGCGGTAATCCCACTTGAGGGCGCTCCGCTGGCCGGCTGACTCTGTGATTTGGTCACTAGCACCTGGAAGCAGCCTTCCTTGATCAGTACGTGCGCCAATCGCCGCTGGATCTCTTCAGCCGCCGCACCCGCTTCCGCCGCGCCCGTTTCCGAGGTCGCATTGATCAGGGAAAAGAGCCCAATTTCCATGCTGCGCCTCGGGGAGAGCGGACTGACCCCGCTGGTCGCACTCCGGTATTCGAAAATCGGCACGTAACTGCCCTTGCGCAACACGATCCGGATGCCGTCTTCGCGACCTTCCGTGCGATAATACTCCTCCAGCTTATAGCGCAGACGGCGCGCTTCCACGCGAACAATCGAGTCAACCCGCGGGTCGAAAGCCTCCCGCCGATCGAACACCTCGAGCCCGATAAGATATTCCTTGAGCCGATGCGGCTGACCCAGGAGACTTTCTTCGACCACGAATTGCAGGAAACGGCGGATGCGATGGGATTGTATGAATGCGCGGCTACGAAGGATCAGATCCAGCTGAGCACGAATCTCGGCAGCGGGAACGCCGTTCAACACTGCGGTGGTCTCTTCGATGGGATTTACATCTGTAGACATCATCTCAATGGTTCGATCCCAAACCCAAGTAACCGGTTACATGGATCTTTTTAGTGGGATAATTGCGGCAAAATGCCGATCTTGGCATTTCACGTGCAGGAGTCGCCAGGAACCGCTTTACAGATTCATGCTGGCGATGTCGACCGGCGACCGGTAGCCCTCCACCACGACAATTCCACTGTCGGTGACGTGGTAAAGCTGGCGGTCGCGTTCCAGGTCGAAACCGATGGATGTGTCGGGTGGAACACGCACATTCTTATCCAGAATGGCCCGCCGAACCCGGGCGCGCCGGCCGATGTCGCAATTGTCGAAAATGATGGAATCCTCAATCGTCGCATGGGAATGCACGCGCACCCCCCGGCCGATCACCGAGGTCCGGACCATGCCGCCGGAAAGGATGGCGCCGCCGGCGACTATGGAATCCAAAGCCTCACCGCGCCGGCCGTCGCTGTCGAAGATGAATTTCGCGGGGGCGTCGAAGTACCCGGCGGTGCGCAGCGGCCACGAGCGATTGTACAGATTTAACTCCGGCGACACCGACCGCAGGTCCATGTTCGCATCGAAGAATGCGTCGAGCGTTCCCACGTCCCGCCAATACACAGGCGCGCCGGCCGGATCGCCTGGAATGCGGTTGGTTTGGAAGTCATATGCGTACATGTCGGCCCGGCCGATGAGCCCGGGTAGAATGTCGCGGCCAAAATCGTGTGAACTGTTCTCTTTCTCGCCGTCCGCGCGCAATTCATCCAACAGCAGCTTGGTTGAAAACAGATAATTCCCCATGGACGCGTACACGCGGTTGGGATCGCCCGGCATGGTGGGCGCGTCGGGTTTCTTTTCGTGGAAGCCACAGATCAGGCCGTCCTCGCGCGTCTCCACGACGCCGAATTCGGAGGCCTGTTCCTTTTCGACCGGGATCGACGAGACGGTCACCTGCGCGCCGCGATCGATGTGAAACTCGACCATCTCGCGGATGTTCATACGATAAATATGATCGGCTCCGAAGATGGCCACCACGTGCGGCTCGGCCTGTTCGATCAGATTGATGTTCTGGTAGATCGCGTCGGCCGTGCCGCGGTACCAGTCTTCGCCGGCCGATCGCATCTGCGCCGGCACCGGAATGATGAAGTGGTTGCGCAGCAGGCTGGAGGCCTCCCATCCCTCGCGTAAATGCTCCAGCAAAGACTGGCTCTTGAACTGGACCAAAACGTAAATCGAATAGATGCCCGAATTAATCAGATTGCTGAGTACGAAATCCACGATCCTGTATCGACCCCCGAAGGGAACGGCAGGCTTCGCCCGCTCCTTGGTAAGCGGGTAGAGGCGAGTGCCTTTACCTCCGGCCAACACAAATGCGAGCACGCGCAGTTGCATTTTATGAGTCTCCGATTGAAAGGTTGCCAACAGGGTTCATGCCTATTCTGGCAGAAGGCACGGCATCGCGAAAGAGCAAAAGTCTTTTTATCACATCCGCTTTAGAGATGGCCGTGCGGCGGCGTATGTTTCGTGTGTTACGATTTAAAATACACCGCAGTCATGATTCGTGCCTATCGCGGCATCGTACCCAAGATCGCCGCTTCCGCTTACATCGATCGGAGCGCGCAGGTGATTGGAGACGTAGTGGTCGGCGAACGCTCCAGCATCTGGCCGAACGTCACCGCGCGCGGCGACGTGAATGCAATTCGTATCGGTGACGAGAGCAACATTCAGGACAATTCGGTTTTGCATTGCGACGCCGGCTTTCCTTTGCACATTGGCAATCGCGTCACTGCGGGCCATATGGTGATGCTGCACGGCTGCACCATTGAGGACGAATGCCTGATCGGAATCGCCGCCGTGGTGTTGAATGGCGCGAAAATAGGGAAGGGCTCGGTGATCGCCGCGGGCGCGGTCGTGCCCGAGGGCGCCGAGATTCCTCCGCTGAGCATGGTGATGGGCGTGCCCGCCAAGGTGAAGCGATCCGTCACTGACGAGGAGCGCGAACGTTTTCGCCTGAACACCGACCGTTACGTGGAAGCCGCGCGGGTTTACCGGGACGAACCGGCTTGAAAGAACCGCTCCCTTTGGTCACGGCTCGGTATCGGGGCTCGTTTCGGTATCGGCGCTCGTGCTTGTTACTGAGCCGCGACCAGAGGGAGCGTCTTCATCAACAATGATCAAAGCAGTCAAAGGCACTCGCGATATCCTTCCACCCTCCAGCGCGATCTGGAACCAGGTGGAAAGCATAGCTCGCCAGGTCTTTCGTATCTACAACTATCAGGAGATTCGCACGCCGATTCTCGAAGAAACGGCCCTGTTCGCGCGCGGTGTGGGTCAGGAGACCGACATCGTCAGTAAAGAAATGTACACCTTCGACGATCGCGACGGAAGTTCGCTCACTCTACGGCCGGAAGCCACCGCCTCGGTGATGCGCGCCTACATCGAGCACCGGCTGGATCAAAAGCCCGGCTTGCAGAAGCTGTACTACATCGGACCGATGTTCCGCCGGGAGCGGCCGCAGAAGGGCCGTTATCGCCAGTTCTACCAGATCGGCGCGGAAGCCATCGGCTCGGAATCGCCGTCCGTGGACGCCGAGGTGATCGAGATGGTGATCGATCTTCTTCGCCGGGCGGGCTTGGAAGGCTTTCAGTTGTTGATCAATTCCGTGGGCGATGGGAATTGCCGGCCGCAGTACGTGACGTTGCTCAAAGAGAAGCTTCTCGAAGTGGCGTCGCGCCTGTGCGGCGATTGCCAGCGGCGCGTGGAGACCAATCCGCTGCGGGTGCTGGACTGCAAAGTGCCCGAAGACCAAGCCATCATCAATGCGCTGCCATCGATCCAGGATCACTTGTGCGATCCGTGCCGCACCCATTTCAACGCGGTGAAATCGCACTTGGACGACCGTGGGATCGGCTACGAAGTCCGGCCCCGCATGGTGCGCGGTCTGGATTATTACATGCGGACTACCTTTGAGATTGTGCACGGCTCGTTGGGCGCTCAGAATTCTGTGCTGGGCGGCGGAAGATACGACGGGCTGGCGGAATCGCTTGGCTCGCGCGTGCATTCTCCAGGCATTGGGTTCTCCATCGGCGAAGACCGGCTGGTGATGAGTCTGGAACAGGCCGCGCTGAAAGAAGACCCGCTCGTAATTGTGACGTTTACGGCGGGCGATGCCACGCGCCGCGCCGCCGCGAACGCCGCCGCCGAATTGCGCGCGCAAGGCGTCCGCGTGGAAGTGGCTGAGGGAAAATTGAAGAAGGTGTTCGAGGTCGCCAACAAACTGAACGCGCGGGTGGCGGTGATTTGCGGCGAGAACGAAACCGCCGCGGGTGAAATATCAATCAAGGACATGGAGAATCAGGTGCAAGTGCAGCTTCGTCGCGAATTGCTGGTGGAGAAGGTGAAGGAATGCCTGAGCAAGTACCTCTAGATTTCCTGGGCGAACTGCGCCGCACGCATACCTGCGGCCAGCTGCGAGCCTCGGACGTGGGGACCACCGCCCTGCTCATGGGATGGGTGCATCGCCGCCGCGACCTCGGTGGAGTGCTCTTTGTACATCTCCGCGATCGCGATGGCGTCACGCAAATCGTGTTTCATGCCGACGCCGGGGCCGAATTACATGCCAAGGCTGAGATGCTTGGCTCGGAGTACGTCATTGCCGTCGAAGGCACGGTGGCTAAGCGCACGCCTGAGACCATCAATGCAGCGCTCGAAACAGGCGAAGTGGAATTGGTCGCCACCAAGCTGTGGATCTTGAACGAATCGCGCACGCCGCCCTTCCCGATGGAAGAAACCGTCGACGTAAAAGAAGACGCGCGCCTGAAATATCGCTACGTCGATCTGCGTCGTCCGCACATGCAGCGCAATATCATGCTGCGATCGAAGATCAGCTTTGCGGTGCGTGAGTTTTTGTACAGCCAGGGCTTTCTCGAAATCGAAACGCCGTTTATGGGACGTTCCACGCCGGAAGGCGCGCGCGATTATCTGGTTCCCAGCCGGGTGCAGCCGGGCACGTTCTACGCATTGCCGCAATCGCCGCAGATCTACAAACAACTGCTGATGGTGAGTGGCTACGAAAAATATTTTCAGATCGTGCGCTGCTTCCGCGACGAAGATCTGCGCGCGGATCGCCAGCCCGAATTCACGCAAATCGATCTGGAGATGTCGTTCCCCCAGCAGGAGCGCATCTACGAAGTGGTTGAGCCGATGTTGAAACGGGTGTTTGAAGCCGCCGGCTACCCGGCGCCGACGGAATTTCCGCGGCTCACCTACGCACAGGCCATGCGGTCCTACGGTAGCGACAAGCCCGACCTTCGGCTGCCTCCGTTCCATGTACTGGACGGAGAATCCTGGCAGCTCGGCCTCACCTTTCCGCCCATAGCGATTCACATTCCGAAGACGGGCGCATTGAGCCGCAAGGAACGCGATGAACTGAAAGAGTATGGAACCGAGCGCGGGCTGCGCGTTTACGACGATCTGAAAAAGCTGGATCCGAAGCTGGTGGAACAAGCCCGCACCGCGTCGGGCGCCGCCGATGACGACTTATTTCTGATCGCTGGATGGCCTGGGCCGCCTCAAGGCCAGCGTCCCGAAGAGACGTTCTATCAAGCTTGCGGACAGCTTCGTTTATTCGCCGGCCAGAAGTACAACGACCGTCACAAGCTTCTGGATCCTAAGAATTTCAAGCCCCTATGGGTGGTCGATTTCCCGATGTTCGAATGGGATGCGGAAGAGAATCGTTGGTACGCGGCGCACCATCCGTTCACTTCGGTGCACGACGAAGACATCGACAAGCTGACCAGCGATCCAGCGCGCTGCCGCGCCAAATCGTACGATGTGGTGTTGAATGGCACGGAGCTTGGTTCGGGGTCCATCCGTATTCATCGCCGCGACGTGCAGGCCAAGGTTTTCTCGGCGCTCGGATTCTCGGACGACGAAGCCAAGAAGCGCTTCGGATTTTTGCTGGAAGCGCTGGAATACGGTGCGCCGCCGCATGGCGGAATTGCACTGGGCCTGGACCGCCTGGTAATGATCCTGGCGGGTGAGACGTCCATTCGCGAAGTGATTCCGTTCCCGAAAACCGCCCGCGCCACCGATCTGATGTCCGAAGCGCCATCCACGGTTTCCGAGCGGGTGTTGCGAGAGCTGGGCATCCGGATCGCGGGAGCGCCTGGGAAACCTTAGAGTGGAATCATGCCGGCCAGCGTCGTAAACATCGAGGGCGTGTGGAAGTATTACGGCGACTATCCTGCGCTGCGCGATATTTCCTTCAACGTGGATGGCGGAGCTTGCCTGGCGCTGATCGGCCGCAACGGCGCGGGCAAGACAACGTTGCTGCGGATCCTGGGCGGTCTTTCAAAGGCCGGACGCGGCCGCGTCTCCATCCTCGGCAAAGACACGCGCTCCAGCAGCACGCGCCAGCGCATCGGCATCCTGGGTCACGGCATCGGCGTTTACGAAGAGCTTTCCGCGTTCGAAAATCTGAACATGTTCGGCCATCTCTATGGGCTGGAAGATCC
>Ga0182024_10009870_pt1 | contig 19606 bp, 14 predicted proteins | sample P32metaG_FD_120480 | JGI IMG/M metagenome (GOLD analysis project Ga0182024, IMG submission 120480) | Permafrost microbial communities from Stordalen Mire, Sweden - P3-2 metaG (Illumina Assembly) | ecosystem: Environmental > Terrestrial > Soil > Wetlands > Permafrost | place: Sweden: Stordalen... | reverse complement strand
CTCGGTGCCGTACGTGCCTCCAGACACCATGAAGAATGTCGCCGCAACAAGGGGCCAGAGCGTCAGCTTCGCGGCTCGTTTTTGTGGGATGGAAATTGCAGGTGCGGGATAGCGGGTGGGAAGCGACAAAGAACTCAATTTTTACTATCGTCCTCCTTGAGCGACGCTCATTCTCGGTGGCAGTGAAGCTAATTCGCAATCGAAGAATACAAGAGCCATCGCTGCATGCAAGAAGAATCTGTAAGGCATAGGATTTATTTTTACTGCTTACAGCGAGTCATGTATGTCCTGTGCTGAGCTGCTTAATTTTTCAGGCGCAACTGGTTCTGATCTCGCTCGTCGCAAGGTGTGCGGTGGCTTTTCTGGCTAGGAGCGTTCCGTTCGAGCGGGCCAGCCGTGTGATAGACTCCGCCGTTCGTTCATAAATTCCTAATTCAGGAGTTTTCGACAGATGAAGCGTCGCTTCTCTTCCACTGTGATCGCAGCTCTGGGATTTCTTTGCGCTGTTCATCTAGTGGCGCCGCGTGCTGCAGCGCAACGCCCTATCACCATCGACGATTATTTCCAGATTCGCGAAGTGACGGACCCCCAGTTGAGTCCCGACGGCCAGTGGATCGCCTACACGGTCAAGACGCCGGTCCTGAAGGAAGACAAGAATGAAGAACGCATCTGGATGGTTCCGGCTGGCGGCGGAGAGCCGATCGCGCTTACGGCGGAGGGGGTTTCGTCTTCTCACCCGCGTTGGAGTGCCGACGGAAAGTACGTTGCCTTTCTGTCCTCGCGTAACGAAAGCAAAGAGCAGGTGTGGCTCTTGAACCGCCTTGGAGGAGAAGCGCAGCGCCTGACGCATACGCCTCAGGATGTGGACGACCTAGCGTGGTCGTTTGACAGCCGCCGCCTCGCGCTATTACTGCGCGATGCCTCGGCCGAAGAACTGGAGGCGTTCAAGGATCAGGAAGACAAAGATAGCGATCAGGATAAGGGCGCGAAGGAGAAGAAGCCCAAGACGCAAGGGCCGTGGGTCATCGACCGCCGTCAATTCAAGCAGGACGAAATAGGCTATCTTGACGACCACCGTCGTACCCACCTGTATGTTTTTGATCTCGGCAAGCACAGCCTGACGCAAATCACTTCTGGCGACTTTGACGATGAGGAACTCACGTGGTCGCCGGATGGCAAGCAGTTGGCCTTTACCAGTAACCGCTCTACGCCCGATCCGGACGCAACGTATAACTCGGATATTTGGGTAGTATCCGCAGACAACACCGATAAAGGCGCGCATCTCACACAGGTGACCAAGAGCCCTGGGGAAGAGCGCGCTCCGGCTTGGTCGCCTGACGGCAAATGGATCGCTTACACCACGCGTCTCGATCCAAAAGTTTTTGAATACGGTACCAAGCACTTGGCCGTCAGCCCCGCCGGTGGAGGTGAGGCCAAAGTTTTGACCGCAGCGCTCGATCGCATGGTGACCGATCCGCGCTTCTCGCCCGACGGCAAATTCATCTATTTCATTGTTGATGACGATGGGACGCAGAATCTGTCCCGCATTCCCGCCGCAGGTGGAGAAATCACCCGTCCGGTCGGAGGTCGGCTGATGGTGAACGCCTACGCCATGGCAAAGACCGGGGAAATTGCCGCGCAGGTGGCCACCATCGACCGTGCGGATGAACTGTTCACCATTCCCGGCGGGAAACTGACGCAAATCACGCATGTAAATGATGCGCTTTTCGCGCAACTCAAGCTATCGCACGGGGAATACGTGCACTTCAAGAGCAAGGACGGCACGGATGTCGCGGGTTACTTGTATAAGCCGCTGGATTACATGCCCGGCAAAAAAGTGCCCACCATCCTGAGACCTCACGGCGGGCCGGTGTGGGCCTATTACGCGGAATTCGCACACCTACCGCAGTTGCTTGCGGCAAATGGCTACGCCGTGCTGTTTCCCAACCCACGCGGCTCGACGGGTTACGGGCAAAAGCATGCGCAGGCCATCTTCGCCGACTGGGGCAACAAAGATTTCCAGGACGACATGGCCATGGTGGACTATGCGGTTGAGCAGGGCATCGCCGATCCCGACAAGCTGGGTGTAGGCGGGTGGTCCTACGGAGGCATCTCCACGAATTTCATCATTACGCAAACGACGCGCTTCAAGGCCGCCATCTCTGGCGCGGGCGAATTCTTGTATATGTCCAATTACGGTCACGACCATTACCAACGTGACTGGGAAACGGAACTTGGGCGTCCGTGGGAGAACAAGGAGCTGTACGAGAAACTGTCTCCCTTTTATCGTGTCGCCAGCATCACCACTCCGACGCTCATCATGGGAGGCAACATCGACTGGAATGTGCCGATTCTAAACGGGGAGCAGATGTTTCAAGCGCTGAAAAGTCTCGGCCGCACCACGGAACTGGTGGTCTATCCGGACGAGTATCACGAGTTCTCCACGCCTTCGCATATAAAGGACCGGCTAGAACGTTATCTCGCTTGGTACAACCACTACGTCAAAGGGGATGCCGCGCCCGCAACTCCGTCAGAGCAACCAAAGGCCAAAACTGCAGGGAACTAAGTCGATTGAAGCCAGCGTCGTCAGGTCACCGTATTCAGCATGTTTGTGGAGGATGTGATGCATAAACTGCAAATCGCCATGCTCACCATGTTCTGCGCCGCCCTGCTGGCACTTGGCGGCGCTCCGCACGCGAGCGCCCGGAATGACGCCACGAGGCAAAGCGAAGCGAGTAAGCCCGAATCCTCAGACAATTATTTTCACGAGATGCGCTGGCGCTGCATTGGGCCGTTTCGCGGGGGCCGAACCGTCGCGATCAGCGGTGTCCCCCATCAACCCAATGTGTTTTACATGGCAGCAGTAAACGGAGGAGTGTGGAAGACTACCGATTTCGGTAATACCTGGATGCCGATATTTGACGATCAGCCGTCTGGTTCGGTCGGAGCGCTTGCCGTAGCCGAGTCAAATCCCGACGTGATTTATGTCGGCAGCGGTGAAGGATTACAGCGCCCCGACTTGTCCACAGGAAACGGAATTTACAAATCGACAGATGCGGGCAAAACCTGGACGCGCCTGGGTCTGCGGGACGCTCAACAGATCGCCGCCATTGTGGTGGACCCGCAAGATCCCAGCCGCTTGTTCGTTGCCGCTTTGGGACATCCCTACGGACCGAACACGGAGCGCGGCGTGTTTCGCTCCACGGACGGCGGTCAAACGTTTCAGAAGGTCTTGTATAAGGATGAAAACACCGGGGCAGCGGATTTGGTTATGGATCCGACCAATTCGCGCACGCTCTATACCGTATTGTGGGCCGCGCGCGTCGCGCCTTGGGAAATTCGTAGTGGGGAATCCTTCATCGCCGCCGGCAGCGGATTGTTTAAGTCCACCGACGGCGGCGATACCTGGCACCCGCTGACCAGTGGTTTACCTAACACGGAGGACGGCTTAGGCCGCATGGGTGTCGCCGTCTCGCCGAGCCAGCCGAATCGCATGTATGCCGATGTGGAAACAAAAAACGCTCGCGCGGGAATCTATCTTTCCGACGACGGCGGCGAATCCTGGAAGCAGATTAACTCCGACCATCGCATTGGAGGCCGTGGGCCAGGCGCGATGGGAGTCGCGGTGGCTCCAGACAATCCTGACGTGGTCTACGTGGCGAACACTTCGTCGTGGAAATCAACGGACGGCGGCAAAACTTTCGTCGGTTTCAAAGGCGCCCCGGGCGGCGACGACTACCAGCGCTGGTGGATCAGCAAAGAAAATCCGCAGATCATCGCGCTCACCGCCGATCAAGGAGCGGCCATCAGCGTTAATGGCGGCGCTTCGTGGAGTTCCTGGTACAACCAACCCACGGCGCAGTTTTATCACGTCGCTACCGACAATCGCTTTCCCTACTGGGTATATGGCGCGCAACAGGAGAGTGGTTCCGCCGGCACCATGAGCCGCAGCGATTACGGTGAAATTACCTTCCGCGAATGGCATTCCGTAGGTGTCTTTGAATATGGCTACATTGCCGTTGATCCGCTGGATGCCAACATACTTTATGGAGCGCGCCTGACGCGTACCAACCAGGCGCTCGGCGAAGTGGCCGAGATAGCTCCGGAAGCCGTGCAGCGTGGCCAATATCGTTACGACCGCACGCTGCCGGTGGTTTTTTCTCCATTGAATCCCCATGAGCTTTTCTATGCGGCTAATGTTTTGTTCAAGACGGTGGATGCAGGGAGGGACTGGGAGGTCATCAGCCCGGACTTGACGCGAGAAACATATGGAACGCCGGCAAATCTAGGCGTCTTCGCGGGTTCCGATCCGGAAAAGGGAAAGCATCGGGGCGTGATCTATGCGGTGGCGCCGTCTTTCAAGGAAGCCGCCACCATCTGGGCAGGGACCGACGATGGCTTAATTCACATTACCCGCGACGCGGGAAAATCCTGGCAGAACATCACGCCGCCACAACTGACGCCGTGGAGCAAAGTCTCCATCATCGAGGCGAGCCACGTCGACGCCGGCACAGCTTATGCTGCTATCAACTGCTTTCGCCTGGATGATCTTCGCGCGCATATCTACAGGACACGTGACTTCGGTAAGACCTGGACAGAGATCATCAAGGGACTACCCGACAACGCGCCGATCAACGCGGTAAGAGAAGACCCGGTGCGTAAAGGCTTATTGTTCGCCGGCAGCGAAACGTCTGTGTACGTTTCTTTCAACGACGGTGACGACTGGCAACCCCTGCAACTCAATCTACCGCCCACCTCCATGCGTGACCTGGCTATTCACCGGGACGACCTGATTGTAGCTACCCACGGGCGCTCTTTCTGGATTCTGGACGACATTACCCCACTTCGTGAATGGAAGTCCGATGTCGAGGCCGCGCCTGTGTATTTGTTCGCGCCGCAGACCGCGGTGCGTTTCCGGTGGGACCGCAATACGGATACGCCACTGCCGCCGGAAGTTTCGGGCGGTCAAAATCCACCCGATGGGGCCATTATCGACTATTTACTGGCACGTGACGCACAGGGTGAGGTGACGCTGGAAGTTTTTGATGCAGGAAATCACCTGGTAAGGCGATACTCCAGTAACGATCGACCCAAACCGATGGAAAAATTGGCGGCTGAAAGCCCTATTCCAATGTATTGGGTCCGGCCGGAACGGGTCTTGTCCGCCGAGGCGGGCTTCCATCGCTTTGTCTGGAATGAGCATTACACTCCGCCCGATTCGCTGACGCATGAAATTCCGATGAACGCGATCCTGCATAACACGCCGGAGGTCCCGCTGGGTGCGTTTGCGATGCCGGGCCGTTATATGGCCAAGCTCACCGTCAATGGAAAGACCTACACGCAGGCACTGACGATGCAAATGGATCCGCGAATCAAAAGGCCAGAAGCAGATCTGCACGCGCAGTTTGAAATGGAAAGCGGAGCCGTTCGCGGGATGAACGAAAGCTTTAAGGCGCTCGCACAACTCCAGTCCGTGCAGGAGCAGTTGAATGAACGCTCCTCAAAGCTGGGAGCCGGTGCGCTTGCTGATTCCATCACTGCGTTGAATAGGAAAATTGCGGAATTGCAGGGAGGAAAAGAAAGCAGTTTCTTCGGATTACCACATAACGGGAAGCAACCGGAGAACTTCTCCACGCTGAACCAGCATTTTGGCAATCTGCTGTCGGTCGCGGATAGTGCTGACTCGGCGCCTACCTCGCAAGCGCGGGGCGCATACCGCGAAGAAGAGAACGCACTGAAGGAACTTCAAAAAAGGTGGTTGGCGGCCCGTTCTGAAGATATTCCAAAGTTGAACACGCAATTGGCGCAAGCCGGGCACGCGCAAATTGATCTGGAACGACCGCCTAGCTCCCAACTGTCTTCCAGCGATAGTGACGACGAGCCTTAAGCCATTGCACTGAACTAGATAGCGCTGGTGGCGAATGATTTTGGCCATGGTTAGGCTATAGTATGACCATGGTTGAAAATACGATTCAGCAATGGTAAGATGTGCGTGGTCGAAAGGATACCTCGGTGGAGGAAATGGCTATTTCCAAGTTTAAGGCAACTTGCCTCGCGGTTCTGGAGCGTGTACGCAAAACCGGCGAGCCCGTGCTTGTGACTCGCTTCGGACACCCCGTAGCGGAAATAGTTGCTCCGGGTGCGTTGAAGCCCGCTCGCCAACTTGGGACCATGGCTGGCACCGGACGCATTATCGGCGATATTGTTGGCCCTATCGGGGACGAGTCCGACTGGGAGGCAGGGCAGGAATAACCGACTCAGATCGCAGTCCGGCGCATACCATCTATTCATTCCCGTCCGGAAGTTTGCCAGAATATGAAGCTTCTGCTTGATACTCACATCTGGATCTGGAATCACTTGGAGCCGTGGAAAATCTCCTCAGAGGTAACCAAGGAGATGGGGGACCCGCGCAACGAACTCTGGCTGTCGCCGGTCAGTATTTGGGAGTTAGTTCTACTGGTCGAAAAGAAACGGCTGGAGTTGCACCGCGACATGGGCGAGTGGGTGCAACAATCCATGCGGGAGCTCGACCTTCAGGAAGCCGCATTTACTTCCGCGGTCGCGCATGAATTACGATTTACACTGCTAGGATATCAGGATCCAGGAGATCGCTTTCTGGTGGCGACGGCCAAAGTCTACGATCTGACATTAGTGACGGCCGATTTGCGAATTCAGCAAATTTCAGGGCTGCAGCTGCTGGCCAATCGCTAGAGAAGTTTGGCGGCTTGTATGCCGCTGAATTTACTTCGGTGTGCCGCTTTTCTCCAATTCACTTAGATCGGCCAGCACTTCTTCGCTGTGTTTATCCGGCTTCACGTCCAGATAGACCTTTTGAACCACACCGTTTGGATCAATCAGAAAGGTGTGACGCGCAGAAAGCTTGGTCACACCCATGTTCATCACCGAATCGTAGGTCGAAGAGACATGGCTGTCGGTATCCGCCAGCAACTTAAAGCTCAGCCCCTCTTTGGTGCAGAACTTCTGATGTGAATCCGGGTCCTGCATGCTCACTCCGACGATTACCGCGTTCTTGGCTTCGTATTGCGCCTGATCGCGTTGAAAATTGTGCGCTTCCACGGTACAGCCGCTGGTGAAATCCTTGGGATAAAAATACAGAACCACCCACTTACCCTTAAAGTCGTGCAAACTGACCGGCTTGTTTTCCTGAGAGTTCAGCGTGAAATCCGGCGCAGCCGTGCCCACGACGGGCGCTTTGTCGCCGGCGTGAGCGACGCGATACCCCACAGCTAAAATGACCACTAGCGCGAATGCTAAAACAATACTGAAGAGCGATGCTTTTGACATTTTCTGACTCCTGCTCAAGCCGTCAGGCCATTATGCTCTCAATTACGATGCCTGGTATGCAAAGTTTATTGGCTCCGGGAAACAAGTACCAATTACTTTGACTGCGTAAACAATCCGGACCCAAGGCGTACCTGAATGGTATTGATTCCAGGGTTCGGGCGTGAAAGTCCGGCATTGGAAATGTGCATGAACCGTATCTCCGCGCTCAAATTGTATTTGCTACGCAGAAAGTGCGCGCCGATCGCTCCGCTGGTGGTGAAGTTTACGTGCGAAGTTTCCGGCGGTGTCTTCACATTGGTGAAAAGCGTCCCGCCGCCGATGTCGAGGTAGGGAACAAAGCTTCCGCGCGGAGCGAAATTCCATTTCAGGGCAAAAGGATTGACCCCAAACCCGTAGGCCGTCCCGGTGCGCTGCACAACCAGGAAAACTGGGACTACGTCTACCGCATATTCAAACTGTCCCCGCAAAAAGCTCGGGCCATGCAGGTCGGTCAGAATCCAGCCATAACGGGCACCAATATTGAACACGCCATCGCTGGATTGGCTACCGTTTGTGCCGTGGCCACCACCGCTCCAGATCTGAAGATCGTGTCCACCTTCTTGCGGTTCCTGCGCGTGCAAGTTCGCGACGCCGCAAAAGAGAAGGGCCATCCATACGGTGACTTTAGCCACTACGATTTCTCTCGATAGAGCATGAATTCCTCCGCCAACGTCCAATGAGTCCACTAAGATACCAAATACCCGCACGATTGAATCCCTAAACTAATTTGGTATATTCACCGACGTTAATTGTCGAAAGTCGAGGGCGATGCCCGAATGGTGACGTGCTTACGAATGACGGGCAGCCGCGTCCTATCAGTAAAAAGGGTTCGTCCTTTGTGTGGCTGCAGGTTTGTTATAAGGTCTTATTCTCATCTTGCGGAGAAATCCATGAAAATTGCAGCTCGCCCGGCGGCCGTACGACAATTGTGCGGTCTTTCAGGGCTTTTATTTATAGCGCTCGCGGTGGGATTGTTGTCCCCGTTGTGCCTGGCAGGCCAAACTGTGGATGAAGTGATCGCCAAAAACATTCAAGCTCACGGCGGGATGGAAAAATTGAACGCGTTGCACACGCTTCGAATATCGGGGAAGTTGAATCAGGGTTCTTTCCAAGCGGATTTTCTTCAGGAAAATAAACGCCCCGGCAACGTTCGCGAAGAAGCCATCATCCAGGGACTGGCACAGATACAGGCATACGACGGTAAAACGGGATGGCAAGTATCTCCGTTTGGCGGGCGCAAGGATCCTGAACTGATGTCCCAAGACGACGTAAAGAGCCTGGAGATCGACGCCGATATCGAAGGTCCGTTGGTGGACTACAAACAGAAAGGCCACAAAGCGGAGCTGGTAGGCCACGATTCCGTGGAAGGTACGGACTGCTTAAAGGTAAAACTCACGCTAAAAAATGGCGACGTACGCTATTACTTCCTCGATGCCGATTCCTTTTTGGAAATAAAAATGGAAAACCAGAGCACTATCCGCGGTGCGGTGGTGTTCACTGAAAACTACTATGGAGATTACGAGCAGGTGAGTGGTCTTTATTTCCCATTTGCCTTCGAAAACGGAGAAAAAGGCAATCCTGTACGAACAAAGTACACCGTGGAAAAGCTGGAAGTAAATATTCCGCTGGATGACGCGCTTTTCTCGATGCCCGTAGCAAAAAAAGCGGACGCTAAGCCCCGCGCCCCAGAGCAGAAAAATCAATCAAAACTAGCCGCAAAGTGAGTTCTATGCGTTTCCGTATGAACTCGTTTGGTCAAAATTTAGTTCAAGGATGTAATTGAAATGTCGAATGCTACTCGCTGCTTCGTGTTGGCTGCATTTGCTGCCTGCGGAACGTTTTGTATCACCGCTCTCCGGGCGCAAGACGTGAAGTACGACTCCGACACCATCTCCGGTCTGGGCGCACGGAACATAGGCTCCGCGACCATGAGCGGCCGCATCGCCGCGCTCACGGCGGTTAAGCAAGATGGCCGGCTCACCGTGTATGTCGGCGCAGCCAGCGGCGGTGTGTGGAAATCCGTGAACGGCGGCACGACCTACAAGCCGATGTTTGACAAGCAAACCTCGCAGTCCATCGGTGCGATTGCCGTGGATCCCAAGAACCCCAAAACGGTTTGGGCGGGTACCGGAGAAGCCTGGACCCGCAACAGCGTTTCTATCGGCGATGGGATTTATAAATCGACTGACGGCGGCGAAAACTGGGCCAACATGGGACTGAAAGAGTCCGAGCGTATCTCCAAAATCTTGATCGATCCTAACGACAGCAACACCGTCTACGCCTGCGTGCCTGGAAAATTGTGGAGCGACAGTGAAGACCGCGGCCTTTACAAAACCACCGACGGGGGAAACACCTGGAACAAAATCTTAAAGGGCGCCAACCTCTCCACCGGCTGCTCTATGATTTCCATGAACCCGCAAAATCCAAAAATAATTTATGCGGGGATGTGGGATTTTCGGCGCAAGGGTTGGACGTTCCGTTCCGGCGGAGAAAACTCGACAGCGCCGAGCGGCAGCGGGCTGTTCGTCTCCTCGGACGGCGGCGCGACTTGGAAAGACCTTGACGACAAAAGTGCGCAGGGCCTGCCCGCGAAGCCGTGGGGGCGCATCGCGGTGACGATAGCGCCTTCGAAGCCCGAGGTGGTGTATGCGCTGATCGAGTCCAATCGCAGCGCGCTGTTTCGCTCTGATGACGGCGGGAAAACCTGGCAGGAACGTGACCGCAGCAACTGGATGGTGTGGCGGCCGTTTTACTTCGGTAATTTGATTGTCGATCCGAAGAATGAAAATAAAATCTACAAGCCAGACCTGGTTCTGATCATGAGCGAAGATGGCGGCAAGAGCTTCAGCACCATCTCAAACAGTGCCCACGGTGATTTCCACGACGTGTGGGTTGATCCAGACAATACTAATCATCTGATCGCCGGCGATGACGGGGGCATCTGGTATTCCTACGACAGCGGCAACACCTGGTGGAAGGGCTACAATCTGCCAATTTCGCAGTTTTATCACGTAAGCGTCGATGAACACGATCCGTATCACGTGCTCGGCGGTTTACAGGATAACAGCGTCTGGATGGGCGACTCGCAATATCCCGGCGGCATTACGAATAGCCGGTGGGAAAACCTGTTTGGCGGCGACGGTTTCTGGGCTTTTGCCGATCCGTCCGATCCGAATTATGTCTATGCCGAATCACAGGGTGGCAATGTCGGACGCGTGAATCGCACCACTCTGGAAGTCCGCTTTATTCAACCGGAGCCAAATTACAGGGAAGGGAAGTTGCGCTTCAATTGGAACACGCCACTGAACATGAGCCCGAATGAGAAGGGCACGATTTATATCGGTGCGCAATTTCTATTCCGGTCGCGCGACCACGGCCAGACCTGGGAGCGTATCTCGCCTGATTTGACCACCAACGATCCCGAAAAGCAGAAGCAGGAAGAATCCGGCGGCGTAACCGTGGACAACTCCTACGCGGAAATGCACACCACGATTTATTCCATCAGCGAGTCTCCTCGTGAAGCGCAAACCATTTGGGTGGGCACAGACGATGGAAATTTGCAACTGACGCGCGACGCAGGCAAGACCTGGACGAATGTAGCCGGCAATGTGTCAAATTTGCCAAAAGCTTCCTGGGTGTCGTGGGTGGAAGCGAGTTTGTACGATCCGGCTACTGCTTATGCGGCCTTCGATCGTCACACTTTCGGCGATATGACGCCGCATGTTTTCAAAACAACCGATTACGGAAAAACATGGACGTCGGTCGTAAGCCCGGAAAGCGGCGTGCGCGGTTTTGCCCACGTGATTAAAGAAGACACCGTCTCGCCGAATCTACTATTCCTGGGCACGGAATTCGGGCTCTGGATTTCTCTCGACGGCGGCAAACAGTGGGCGCAGTACCATGGCCGCGACTTTCCTCAGGTACCTGTGCGTGACCTTGTTGTTCACCCGCGAGACTTCGATCTCGTGATCGCCACGCATGGCCGTGGAATCTGGGTGATAGACGATATTTCTCCGTTGCGAAAGCTCACGCCAGAAGTCATGGCGCAAGACGCCGCGTTTCTTCCGGGGAAGACGCCGCAGCAGCGATTGGAATCCAATGGCGGGTGGGCGGAGGGCAGCGCAACATTCATTGGGCCCGACCCTGCCGATGCCGCAGTGATTACCTACTACCAAAAGAAACGCCACATCTACGGCAAAATGAAGATCGAGATTATGGACGCTCAGGGCAAGGTAGTGGACACTCTGCCACCCAACAGCCGCCGAGGCATCAGCCGGATCGAGTGGTCGATGCGACTGAAGGCGCCGCGCGTTCCTCCCGCGGCAACCGCAGCGTTCGAAGCCAGCCAGGGCCCACGCGTGTTGCCGGGAACGTACACGGTCAAAATGGCGCGTGGCAATGACAGCTTCACCACCCAACTCAACGTGGTCTTGGATCCCCGCGCAAAATTTACGGCGGAGGACCGGCGCCTGGAATTTGAAGCTGCAATGCGTGTCTATAATCTTCTGGGAGACATGAGCTTCGACGTCGATCGCATCAATGCCGTACACGATGCTCTGCTAGAACGTGGCGCTCATATCAAAGGAGACCCAACGCTCGCCAAGAAGCTTGCGGACCTGGCGCAACAGGTTGAGGAATTGCGTCGCAAAATTGTTGCCACTAAGGAAGGCGGAGCGGTCACAGGAGAAGAGCGAATCCGAGAAAAGACCACTCAGCTTTACGGGAACATTCTGAATTATGAAGGACGGCCGGGGGACTACCAGGTCGCTCGTATTGATTCGTTGAAAAAAGAACTGGATGATGTGGCTGCGGAGTTTAATAACCTGGTGGCCAAAGATTTGGCGTCGGTTAACCGGTCCTTGAAGCAAAAGAAAGTGCAACCTATCGAGCCCATGGATAGAAAATCCTGGGATGCCGCAAATAGTCCTGCAGACGGCGAAAGTGCAGGCAAGCCGCCTTCCGAACGTTGGGAGCGGGATTGAGTGAAACCCGCGAAACTTATTTACATTAGCAGTGTTTCATGAATGGCGGTGGGGTAGGAAGTTTGTTGGCTCGGCTCCGGAGGATCCGTCTCCGACCGCAGCTTTGATCTATAAGATCTCTCGAGATTTGCTAAAATAGCCTTATTACCCCCTCCGCCCAGGAATGGGGAGCACCACCTTCGCTCAGCCGTTTGACGGGGAGCCCCTCCTCCCGATTAGCAACAACGCTTGATGTCGCATTTTTTTGCGACGCTGGCGGTTGTCCAGGGAGAGGCAATCGTGAGTACTTCCGCGCAGCAGTTCACTAGTTCACCTCAAATTCACGAACGGCGTGTGAATCCTCGCATCCTTCCAAAATCGCTCATTTACGTAGCTTGCGGCGAGAACAACGGCGGCATGGTTCTTAACGTCAGTGACGACGGCCTTGCTATATCTATGGCGATCGCGGTAGGGCACGAAGCTTATTCGCATCTGAACGTCCGCATGAATGGGCTGCCGCAGAGTATTGAAGTCGAAGGCCGAATGATTTGGACTACTAAATCTAAGAAGCGCGCAGGGATACAACTCGTCGACGTCAACGATACGAAACGCGAGCAGATTCGCGAGTGGATTGCACTGGAAGGCCTACGCGATGTCAATATGACTCCGCGTGCCGTTCCTGAAAACGAAACCATCTCCATTCCGGTGGCGACCGTCGGCGCCGTAAATCCGATGGTATTCGCTGAGCCGCGCTCTTCGTTGCTCGACGCGTTTGGAGGCACGCCTCCCGAATCTTTGGGGCCTTCGCTTCCGGAGCGTTTCGCTGCGGAACAGACCGCTCCGCAGACGTCCCCATCACAGGGATTTGAGACGTTCAACGCTACCGGCTTTAGAGAGAAAGAGTGGGATCTGGCTGCTGTAACGATGGTCCCGCGGAAAAAGCCGCGTCCGGAAGGATTGTCAGCGTTTGGGTTAATGCTCCTGTGGATCGCGATTCCCAGTTTCGGCATAGGAATCCTTGTGGGCCGCCGTCCGCTGGAGCAATGGCTTTCTCGCGAAAGCAGTGCTGGAAAGAATTTTCCAGCTATCACCGAACAGACGCCCAAAAGTCAGCTCGCTTCCGAGCAATCATCAGCTAGTCAGAATGTGGTTGCTGAAACTTCGCAAGCTGCGCCGTCAGAGTCTAACGTTCACGCGCCAACCTTCGCCGTGCCCGGGTCCGGTGACTTAAATAAATCTGAACCGGTGCAGTCTAGTCCGGCTAGGTCCTATCAAACTCTCACGTTTGGCGAGACGTTAGTGGATCCCAAACTGTTGAATTCGATGTCGACGCAGGAAGCGCGGGCCTTTAGAAATTCCCTTCGCACCTCGACCGACCGAAGCCCGAAGCCCGGTTCCGACAATCTTGGAACCAAAGCCATCCCACCGGTTGTTAATCCTGTTTCACCGAACCTGACTGTTTCACCGAACCTGACTGTTTCACCGAACCCAACGATTTCAACGAATTCAACGGGGCCCACAGCTCCATCAGCTCCTGCTGCTGTGGCCATAACGAAGATCCAGCCACGAAGTGCTATCACCTCCGCTGCGACTGATGCTGACGCGAAGAACATTAGACCAATAGCGTCGCCTCCCGCAGTTGTGGCGAGCAATCAAGACACTTCGGCACACAACACTCTCGTTACACAAAGCTCGCCTGCAGGCGAGCCCACGCCATCCAGCTCCGCGGTGACTTCACGCGTCACATCTCTTGCTAACCCTCGAAACTCGCGCGTCACATCTTCTGCTAATCAAAACTCTGCTGTGCCAGCGGGAGGGACGCCAAACGCGTCTTCTGCAAACTCAGCGATGTCCCGCCAAAACGTTGGTGTATCCACGCCAGCGGGTACAGCTTCGTCAGTAATGCAGCGTTCGTCGGGAACGGTGGCGTCATCTTCAGCGAGCTATCCGGTCCACGACAATGTTGTATCAACTGCGAAGGCTCCTGCTTCGTCGGGATCGGGTACCAATGTAGCGCCGACAAAAACGGGCCCGGCTAGTGCCGCACCGCCCGCTACTACGGTCGCCAACGCGAATACTTCAGCTAGCTCAGCGCGGATGAGTCCGTCGCTGGCTGCCGGCCCCTCCATGACAGCGAGTGCGTCGCCGAGTCTCGCTCCGCCAAGCGTCCAGGCTCCATTGCATGGTGTGATGATGGTAGCGAGAAAGAACGATGAATCTTTTCTGCTAAAACTGCCAGCAGAATCCGTGCCTGGCGGAAAATCCACCTCCATTCGCATGCAGCGATTTGTCATGGTGCCAGCCGAAAGCCGTTGGCATCATCACGGTCCAATCGCGAAAGTGACCATTGGCGAATTGTTATTGCAAGCTGCACTAGATAAGGGGGAACCCGGCATCCAGGCGCACTCGGGGGACGTAGTCACTGTCCGCGTTTTTGTGGATAAAGAGGGGACCGTAGAGGACCTAAAACCTATGAGCGGACGTTTCGCTTTGATGTCGCGGGTAATGCGATCTGTGAGGGATTGGCAATTTGACCAGACCCTGATCGATGGTAAGCCAGTCGAATCCGAAGTAGACATTACAGTTGAATTCCGGCCCAACTCTCAGCTCTAGCTCTCAGGCACCGTTGCAATTTCTTTGTTCACAATTCACTTGAACCTTCGCCCTGCCAGGGCGGCCACGATCTTGATCGCGCCCACCATCATGATCCGTTGGCCGTGATGTGGGGCTGCGGAAGTTTCCTCAAAAATGGACCACACAGAAGCAGACGAAATTCGCCGGGACTGCTTCTGTATGGCGAATAAAAAGCGAATATGATAGATTCTTCTCGCTATGCCGGTCCGCTCCTGCCGCGTCACCATAAAAGATTTGGAAGGCGTTAAGCACACCGTCGAGGTAACTGCGGAAACGCTTTATGAGGCGGTTGCTCTGGGCTTAGTAGCCATTCGAGGCAATGATTGGGTCATGGGCATCGCACAGGGAATCAATTCCGTGCAAGTTTCCGTCGTGGATATTCCCATCGAACATTCAGTTAGAATCCAGGATTTCAACGCATGGCTTGAGCGCACCGCCGGATCCCCGAAAGAAATTTCTAAACGCTCCCGTATCAAAGCCATCCTTGGGTTGCCCACTCATCCTCAGAAAATCCTGTAGAACGCCTGATCGGAAATCTCCGTTCCTGACCTATTTTAACGATCCTGTAATGATTCGCCCTAGACCCTGAGCGTAGGGTGGCTGCTGGTCGCTCGCGCCATTTGCAATTAGGTTCCTGAATTATAAAGTCCTAACGCATGTCGCGACCGCCTGCCCGGCTCGGCGGTTCCCATAAACAAGTAGCCCTTCAGCGTCGGTTTCTGCATCCTACCGATGTACCTGGAGGACTCTTAATGAGCGAAGCGCTAGAGACTTATTTGCATGATCACCTCGCCGGGGCTGCGTACGCCATAGACCTGGTGGAATTCATGCGCGACCGGCACAACGACCCGGAACTCCGCCAATTCGCCTCTCATCTTCTTATTGAAATCAAACAGGACCGCGACACCCTACGTCAGCTTGCCGAGCGCGTCGGCGCTGGCGGCAGTACGTTGAAGGAAGCGGCATCCTGGTTCGGGGAAAAGCTGACCCGCATGAAACTGGGCCACGACAAGGACGAAGGACTGGCAACCGTTGAGGCGCTGGAGTTTTTGGTTGTCGGGATTCACGGCAAATTCGTGTTATGGCGCGCTCTGAATGTCATAGCTTCGTCCGATCCGCGATTAGCGGGGTTTAATTTTGAGGTGCTTAAGGCGCGCGCGCAGAGGCAACATGACAAGGTCGACAAATTCAGGCTCGAGGTCGCCCGCCAAGCGCTTGTGTCGAGGGCTCGGGGAGTCAATGATTTACGGTATAGCGGTTCTCCAGAAGCGTGCAATCATGCCAGTGGAGGATCAGCCATGCAGAAAAACACACTGATCGGAAGCGTGGTAGTCACCTTGGGTATCGTGCTTGCCATCTCGATGTTGCCGGATCTCATCCGCTACATGAAAATTCGCTCCATGTAGAATTTCGGCGTTTCGCTGGAACTATTTCCTCGAATCCGTGCTGCACAACAGTCGCATGCACCGTGGTGTGCGTCCTCTCGTCGTGAATAGACAGACTTCTCACCAACCGAATTTCCTCATCAAGTCACGTGCGAAACTTCTATTTATAGTGTGGCTACCATCCTGTAACAATTGCCGTGTAACAACGGACGGCGGCATTTTCGAATGATCGCCTACACGCAGTTGGCGAAAGAGAGGATTCAATGTCAAAGCAGGCAGCGGAGCATCACACCAAGGCCGCGGAACACCATGAACACGCGGCGCGTCATCACAAAGAAGCCGCAAAACACCACGAAGCGGGTAAGCACGAATAAGCAGGGCATCACGCGCACCTCGCCCACGGCCATCATCAACACGCTACACATCATGCTTCCGAAGCGGCCAAGTCACACATCGAACACCACGGCAAGTCCAGTCCGGCTCACGCCTAAGTTGGCCGAGCGGGGTGGCCAACCGCCCCGCTTTTTTTTCTCTCCTCATCGCAATCCCCGAATCACGCCGCTTACAAAACACTCGTCATTTTGCGGAAGGTCGCAGGACGATGCGCTCGCGAATTGATCCGCGTGAGATGAACGCTGGTCCGTACGCATCCCTAAGCATGCTATTAATTGGGACCGCCCTCCGGAACAGCGTTTATGGCGGGCGATCCGCCTCGTTTCGGCAGATTCTGTAAAATGAATACGGATGCGCATACTCATCATCGAAGACGAACAGAAAGTCGCAGCCTTCATTCGCAAAGGGCTTGAGCAGGAAGGCTACGCCGTGGATGTAGCCAACGACGGCGAAGAAGGGGCCTATCAGGCAGAATCGTTTGATTACGATGCGTTGATTCTCGATCTCATGCTGCCCAAAATGTCCGGATTTGAAATTTTAAAGAAAGTCCGCGCCCGCAAACCGGCCTTGCCGATTTTGATCCTGACGGCCAAAGGAACAGTAGAAGAAAAAGTTGCCGGCCTCGACGCCGGAGCCAGCGATTACCTGGTAAAACCCTTCGCGTTTGCCGAACTTTCGGCGCGAGTCAGAGTATTGCTTCGTCGCGGTGCGCAAGCGAGCCTCACACTAAAGCTGGCGGACCTCGAGATGAACACGGCGTCCCGCACGGTCACTCGGGCCGGACTAAAAATCGATTTGAAGTTGAAGGAGTTTTCGTTACTGGAGTTTCTATTGCGCAACGCGCGCCGCACTGTGACGCGCACGATGATCATCGAGCATGTCTGGGATATCCACTTCGATTCGGTCAGTAATGTCGTGGACGTCCACATCAACACGTTGCGCAATAAGATTGACCGCGGTTTCTCGCCAACCTTGATTCACACGGTTCGAGGCGTTGGTTACATGCTCACCGACGAGTCCACATGAAAGCTCTGAGTCTTCGTGCGCGGCTTACGCTCTTCTATTCCACGGTGCTCACCGTGGTGCTGGCGTTTTTTGGTTTGCTTTTTTACAACGCACTGGGATTTTTTTTGGAGCGCAGACTTACGGACGAACTGAAAGAACGCGCTGTGTTTGTCGCCAATCATGAGCGCGTGCAGGACGATGGCGTGCAATTGGTTTTCAATCCAGATGATCGCGAAGAAGCCTATCTTGTGCATTCGGCCGCCCGCTACTACCAGGTCTTCCAGCTTCCTAGCGGCACCCTCGTGGTTCAATCCCAGGAACTGGAATTAATGGGCGTGCAACTTTCACCTGAAATGGTTCGATCCCTAGCCAATGCCCAGGAATACTCGGACATGCAGCTCGAGAAAGAGAGGCTGAGATTCCATAACGGCGTCATTCCGGGAAACAACAGCGCGAATTCCTATCTGGTTCGAGTCGGAATTCCGCTTACTCCTGCCGATGAAGCGCAGAGGGGATTTCTGCGCTCGTTATTGTTTTTAACTCCATTGGGTATTCTGCTGGCTTCACTTGTCGGTTGGGAAATGGCGCGAAGAGCCTTGCGCCCCATGCGAACCTTAGCCACCGCCGCCAGCCAAATCGACATCGAGCAACTCCAGCAACGACTGCCAACTCGTGGCGCGGGCGACGAGGTCGACGAGGTTGCGCAAGCCTTCAACGAAACGCTCGCACGCCTCGAAAATTCCGTTGGTCAGATGAAGCAGTTCACCGCCAGCATCTCTCATGAGCTTCGCACTCCACTAACTACGCTACGGGGCGAGGCAGAAATAGCTTTGCTTCAGGCACGATCCGTTGAAGAGTACAAGCGCGTGCTGGCCAGTCAGTTGGAAGAGTTTGACAAGCTGTCGCATATGATTAACCAGCTTCTAATTCTCGCCAATGCGGAAGCCGGTGAGATTCAATGGACAGCGCAGAGCGTCGATCTGTCTGACCTGGTGGCGTCCTTACTGGAGCAACTAGAACCCGTCGCCGCAGTAAAGAAAATCACGCTGGAAACCACCAATCTGGAGCCCCATCTCCACGTCCGCGGCGATGCCAGTTGGATTGAGCGCGTCATTCTCAATCTCCTGGACAACGCTATCAAATTTACGCCCGAAGGTGGGCACGTTAAGGTGAGTCTCGGTGTTGAAAGCCAGCAAGCAGCTCTGCACGTCGAGGATAACGGCATCAGCATTCCTGCCACCGCCCTCCCGCACATCTTCGAGCGCTTCTACCGTGCAGAACCTTCGCGTTCGAAGCAAATCGAGGGTGTAGGCTTGGGCCTGGCCCTCGCACGCTGGATCGTCGAAAAGCACGGCGGAAGAATTACGGTCGAAAGCGAAATCGGGAAGGGAAGCCGTTTTACCGTTTTATTGCCTCTTTACTTCGTTCCAATCGTCTGAGAAGAAAAGGCTTACGCCTCTTGTCCATTCATTAAGCAGAAATTAGATTCATTTCATCTTTGCTTCAGGCTGGCCACTTAGAGTTCTTCCTGCACGCTCCCGAGGTTTTGGGCTAACGACTTGTTCCGGAGAAAGATTTCGAAAGAAGGAGACTAGCAGCGATGAATCTAACCAGGAAGTTCGGTATTTGGACATCGTCTATCGCGCTTTTCGGCGCGACGTTGATAGGCGGCGTCATTATCGGTAAAGCTCATGCGAGTACCACGTGGGAGGCGCCGATATTTGCCTCCGCTACGAAAAACGCTCCAGTAGCAACTCCGCTTGCTGCGAGTTATGCGCCGCTCATCAAAGAAGCGATGCCCGAGGTCGTAAACATTGCGTCCTCCCGCACTGTTAAGCGCGAAAATCGAGAAGAAGCCAGCCCGTTGTTTAACGATCCGTTTTT
>Ga0182024_10009869_pt1 | contig 19606 bp, 20 predicted proteins | sample P32metaG_FD_120480 | JGI IMG/M metagenome (GOLD analysis project Ga0182024, IMG submission 120480) | Permafrost microbial communities from Stordalen Mire, Sweden - P3-2 metaG (Illumina Assembly) | ecosystem: Environmental > Terrestrial > Soil > Wetlands > Permafrost | place: Sweden: Stordalen... | reverse complement strand
GGAGTCGGGGCAACCGGCTTCCGATCTCAAACCTGAATTGGATTCGCTCAAGACCGCTGCTGCAGCCAGCCAGAACAACTATGTGGTGGCTTTAGCCGCCAATGCTCTCTACCGGTCAGGCGACAAGCCGGACGCGAAGAAGCTGATGGATCGCCTCGTCGCCAAGCAAAAAGTCGATGGCAGCGTGGACGGCGTCAAGAGTTCCATCGTCGGCTCAGGCGGCCAGTCGCTGGCAGTCGAAGGCACCGCCCTGGCCACACTAGCGTGGTTGCGCGACCCCGCCTATGCAGGCAGCGTTGAGAAGAGCATCAAGTTTCTCGCTGATTCATGCAAGGACGGTCGCTACGGATCCACTCAAGCCACCGTCCTCGCCTTGCGCTCAATTGTCACCTACGACAAGCAGCGAGCGCATCCGAAGGCGCCGGGCAAGGTGCGGGTATACGTAGATGGGCAATCAGTCGGCGATTGGGCTGCTTTCGACCAGTCTACTCAAGGCGCAATTAAACTGCCCGACTTGACCGAGCTGCTCACAGCCGGCGAGCACAAAGTGGAATTGCGCATGGAAGGCGGCGGGCCGATGCCCTATTCGCTGGCGGTGAAATACAATGCTGCCACTCCTGCTAGTGCCAAGGACTGCAAACTGGACCTGACGGTGAAGATCGCACAAGACAAAGTGCAGGAGGGTGCTTCAACGGAAGCCAACGTCACCGTGATCAATAAGGACAAGGAAGTGGTACCAAATCCGGTGGCAATCGTCGGTCTGCCAGGCGGCTTGGAGCCGCGCCACGACCAACTCAAAGAATTGGTCAAGAAGGGCACCATTGACGCGTATGAAGTGCTCGGTCGCGAAGTTGTCCTCTACTGGCGCTCCCTGCCTGGCGATGCAAAAGTGGAAGTGCCACTCCATCTCATCGCAGCGATTCCAGGCACCTACACGGGCCCCGCCAGCCGCGCTTACCTCTATTACACTGACGAGCAGAAGCAATGGGTGGATGGACTTAAGGTGGAAATTGCAGCTAGGTGATGTTGTGCTCAATGCGTTTGTACTGGACCGAAAGTGTAGAGGCACCACATTTGGTGTATCTAAGATTGATGTATTCGTCCAGTAATATCAATGGTTGAGCAAAGTCCACTTTTTTAGATCGCATACGTGAATACAGATCCTCTTGGTCCCTTTTCAAGTATATCACTAGGTGGTATACTTAACCAATGAGAATATTCAACCTGAGTTTTCTAGAAAAGTCAGGTTCAAGACAAGAGGCTTTGCAAAAGGTGCCAAAGCGGAAGGACTATCGGATGTGGCTCTTGTTGGAGGTATATCTGAAGTAAGGGATGGGCTGATTGACGCTCGGTTAGGAGGAAACTTAGTCAAGAAACGCATTGCTATCGGAGGCACAGGTAAGAGGGGTGGGCTCCGCTCCATCCTGGTCTATACAGGACCAACAGGGAATGTGTTTTGCGTTTATGTCTTTGCGAAGCGTGAGACAGACAATATCAGCGCAAATCAGCTCAAGGAGCTGAAATTACTGGCAAAGGTTCTATTGGGTTGGAAAGACAAAGAGATTGATAAGGCGATCAAAACTGGTGTTCTAGAGGGTTCTAGAGGAAGTTAAGCATGTTGAAAGTAAAAAACAAGAAAGCGAAGACCGTGACGACAGCGAAGAGAAGCACTAGCACAGCCCCTAAGAGAAAAAATCGTATTACCGAGGCAGTCCATGAAACAGCTAAGGACTTTCATGCGGCGGGGCTGATTAATCACACCACAATGCGTGAGTTTGATGCCCTGTGCTTGCCCAAGGTTCCATCCTATACAGCACGGCGAATAAAGGCACTTCGGGCCAAGTGCAAGTGCAGTCAAACAGTTTTTGCCATGTACTTGAACGTATCTGCATCCTCACTCCGACAATGGGAACTTGGGGCCAAGAAACCGGCAGGAGTAGCGTGCAAGTTGCTGAACATAATCGAGATGAAGGGACTCGAAGCGCTGGTATAGCCGACATAATAGACGTGGGCACCCCATATTTCCCTTCTAATTAAAATTGCCAGCAGCCAAGGGCTGACGTGTGCTCTGAATTTTCTCGGTTTTTTATGATCCCCTATCCCGAAAATCACCATTTTATGATGCTTGGGATAACTGCCGGAAGTCTGACGGGGTTGATTTAAAGAGAGTGCCGAGAGGCAGAATTGAACTGCCGACACAAGGATTTTCAGTCCTCTGCTCTACCGACTGAGCTACCTCGGCGCAAAATCACTCACTTGACGGGCGCAAATGAGACGCAGGCTCAATATATCACAATCCATTGGCGATGAAAAATACTCCAGACATAAATCGCCTCATGTTCCAGTGCGATCAGCTATTGGGCAGCGGCAGGCGCCAAAGTCGTGCGGTTGTAAAGGTTACAGATTCTCAAACCTTGAGCATCTTTGCTGACCAGATAGTCGACGGCAATTTGCTGGGTGACAGGGGGTGTTCCCGCAGCTTGCATGACCAGCGTGCCCGTAAGCCCCACCACTATGCTGCCATCCGGATTAATCGCTTCTGCCTGCACTGACACAGGTTGAAAGGCGGCTACCACATGTCCGGTCAGTATTTCTTGTTCGATTGCAGGAGTCCAAAAGCATGCCTGGAACGCCTGTGCAGCCTCGGGCGTCATCCAGCGGAAGGCCTCAACGTGGCTGGCTCTTGCCGCAGCGGGTGTGTACTCCATCGACTTTGTCGCCCACCATTTGACAAAGTCACAGGAAAGATTCGGTGTGAGCGCGTCCGGTGCCGGAGCGGCGGGTTTGGCAACAGGGACCGGCGCAGGTGCTGTGGGAGCCTGGGCGGTTTGAGGGGTGCCCGACTTGTTGGCATTAGCAGGCTCGTCGGATGAGAAACCGACACCTACAAAAACGAGCAACATGCCGACTATGACTAGACCGAGCAAAAGTTTCTTCTTGGGGTTCTTGAGAATTTCGTTCATTGCTTTCTTAATCGGGAGAGACGCCTGTCTGGCGAGGTGGTGAACTGAATGTGTTGATTGTGCGCCAAAATCCCCAAAAATCAACTAGTTGCATGGGGATCCTCCCATAGCTGCCATGCTGTTTGTACGCAATGTCTAAGACCCGGTACAATCTGATTGCGGCAGCGGTGGTGAATGAGAGCGAATGTCTGACGAGCAAAACAGTGTGGAGATGTTGACCGAGGGTCAGCGCAAAGATGGCAAGCCTCAGGGTTTTTCTGAGTTCAGGACGTCGCGAAAGTTTGTCGCCTATACGGTTAAGCTTCCAGCTGAACAGCTAGCGGCGTTGCAGTCGATATGGCTTGAACTCAAACGTCTGTACGGTTCCAATTCGCCTGACAAAAGCGGGATGATTCAACAGGCGGTTGATGACTGGCTGAAAAAATGGGATGGTCCCGGCAAAGAACAAGTGCTGCAAGACCTGCTGGAAATCCGGCAGGATACTCGCCGCAGGCAGTACAAAAAGACGCTGTGATTTTCAGCCACCGCGGAATTTTTTCAAATTAAGTGCAGGCTAAAGCTAAAGCTTGAGCGTGTAATACCAGATGCGGTATCGTCACAGCGCACACCCGCACTACCGACTCTCGATACAGCAAGGAACTGGCTTGTCTGGGCGATTTTTCGCATCTTCGGCCCACACTTTTTCTGATTTGATCGTCTTGGGTGTATCAATCACTCGCGCGATTCTGATTGGGCCAAATTCGGCTTCAAAATTCGATATGTCGGTTGCTAGTCCGCGAACAGCGACCTTGTGCTCTAGCCAATCTTTTCCAAAAGCCGCCCTTTGCTCTTTCAGTTCTCGGCGCATGTATTCATTCACAGATATCATTACAGTGACGACAAGATGGAAACGATCAGCGGAAAGATCGAAATATTGCCGGTATATCTCTAGCTCTTGCATCACTGATTCAGGCAACTTTAGCGTCACTTCCTGATAATAGCTTCCAATTTCCTTCAGGCAATCTTCGTAATAAGAGGCACAGTCCTCATGTTGATAGTCTGAGTTGTCTTCCAACTGCTTTTCGATCATGTCCTTTCCAAGCCTTAATTCGTCTGGAAGATGGAAAGCCAGGTCGATCTGCTCTCCTTCGTCGATGTAAGGATTTTTCTCAGTGTCCAACTTAACCAGGCGCAAATGGTGTTTTTCGAGCCCATAAATTTTTCGCATATAGTTGAGCGAATCATCCACCAGAGCCATTGACACAGCAAGCTGTTCCTCTTCACTCCAGTCGCAAGAGAGATCTGGATGACGAAGTGCATCGACAAGTGAGTCGCGTGGGATCAGGCAAGCAAGTTCTCTTTCAGCCGGTCCTAGATTGTGCAAAGAAAGACCGTAAATCGTTTTGTAGGGCGGATAACCAATAGCATCCCAACCAAACTCGGCCAGGTTGGCAGTTTGGCTAGTATCAAGAACATCTGACAGATTTAGCGATGAGTAGCTTACCTGGACGTTTACCGTCCGAGGGTTGTCAAATTCGTCGTGAAGGGTCAGTTCCATCTTGCCGGCTGGTCCTCTATAACGCCGCAGCAAGCCACCGCTCAACAGTGGTGGCACGCAGCGACAGCGATCGATGCTCCTCATTAGTCCACGGATGGCAAACGTGTAGCCGAGTGTTTCAGTCTCGCGCATATACTCAAGGAAGCGTCCATTTAGTCGTAAGGCACCCACGACCACAAGATCCGGTCGGTTCCGGGGGACGCCAAACACAAAGGCTAAGTCTGAGAGCTCTTTGAGAACGTCACCTTGAAAGGGCAAGGTCCACTGCTCATATTCTTCTTCTTCGCTAGGGTCAACAAGTTCTGCCAATCCAAGTTCGCCCAAGAAATCGCCTGCCTCCTGAAACGGATAGGTCGAGCAATCGATTCTTATCAAGCGGACGTTGTTCGGCAGCAGCACCTTCATTAAGCGAACAAGGTTGATCGATTCCTCGATCAGATTTAAGACACCTTGGTCCAACTCGGCAGCACTTGCGCCAGGAGGGCAAAACACCTCCTTCAGCTCATTGGTAGGCAGCAAGCATTTAAGAGACACAGTGTTTTCTCCAAATTTACTCAGCTCCAAATCATTTTTAGGGGATTGCTATTCTCTTTTTAGATGGTGATAGAGATAGAAGCCCATTCCGCCTAGAACAAAGAGAACGATGGCGACATCGAATTTGTGCCAGACGTCTACGAACATCTCCATGTTTTTGCCAAATTCGATGCCCACCCAGGTGAGGAAATAGCACCAGGCGAGAGAGCCCAGAAAAGTAAATGCGCAAAATGTCAGGAAGTGGGCTTTCAGCACGCCCGCAGGAAAAGAGATGAAAGTGCGCACCACAGGCAGCATGCGGCAAATCAAAAAGGTGGCATCTCCGTACTTATCGACCCATTTATCTGCGGTTTCCAGATCCTTAGTTTTCAGTAATAAGTAGCGCCCATATTTTTGCAGAAAGGGCCGGCCGCCTAGCATGCCAAGATAATAAGAGGGAATCGACCCCAGAAGGCAGCCCAATGCCCCGGAAAGCGCTGCCAGGTGAATATTCATTTTGCCCTGTTGCACGAGAATGCCGGCAGTGGGCATAATCGCCTCGCTTGGCAAGGGAATGTTAGCCGACTCAATGGCCATCATGAGCACGACTCCGGCATATCCCCAGGAAGCGACACCATCTTTGATGATTTGCAGGAAGGGATCGATAAATTGATGCAGCACAGATTCACCTACTGGGGTTGACGTTGCCGTAAAATTTTACCGCTCGCGCCACACCCGCACCTTGAGGAACTCTCACGCTAAACATGTCCGCATCGAAACCGCTTTATTTCACGGTTGCCACCGCAGGTCACGTAGATCACGGCAAGACGAGCATGTTACGGACGTTAACAGGCATCGATCCCGATCGTTTGAAGGAAGAAAAGCTGCGTCAGATGACAACCGATCTGGGGTTCGCCCATCTGACCTTGAAGGGTGATGGCGGGGCTGCCGACATGGTGGTTGGATTTATTGACGTGCCAGGACACGGCAAGTTTCTGAAAAATATGCTCGCCGGGGTTGGTGGCATTCATATGGCACTGTTGGTGGTGGCAGCCGACGAAGGACCGATGCCGCAGACGGTGAATCATGTGAAAATACTGCGCTTGCTTGGAGTGACGCGCGCCTTGCTTGTGGTTACGAAAGTGGATATAGCGGGGCAAGCAGCTGCTGAGGAAGTCGCTGTTCAGGCAGCGCAGTTGCTCAGTGAATATGAGATTGAATGCCTGGACGCTGTGCATGTATCTAACACAAAAGCGACCGGATTTGATCAATTGAAGAATAGCTTGCGCACTTGTTTGCAGCGCATGGAGAGGTTTCCTGAAGGCGAAGTTGCCTTGCTGCCGATAGACAGAGTTTTCAGCAAGTCAGGTTACGGCGTTGTTATCACCGGCACGCTGGTGCGCGGGCGACTGGCTGTCGGCAACAGCATATTCATCGAGCCCGGGGGGATCAAGGGGCGGGTGCGCGGATTAGAAACTTTCAAAACGCAGTTGGAGCAAGCGCTCTCTGGGCAAAGATTGGCGGTAAACATCGCTTTGAAAGAGCAGAAATCACTTACCCGGGGCCAGGTCATCTCTACGTCGGCACTGCCTGTGGTGCAAACGATTATCGCCAATTTGCACCAGGTGGGGCCGCGTTCTGAGTGGGTGAAGGAAAAGGAGATAATCGATCAGGCGGTACGCTTATATCACGGAACCGCTGAGTGTCTTGGGCACCTGAGATGGTGCGAAGCGATAGCTGAAGTAGATCAACACCGCCAGCTCGTGGCCCAGATAGCCCTGCATGATTCGCTGGTGGCAGAGCCGGGCGACAAGTTCGTTCTGCGCTATGGTGACGATGGCATCACCGGTGGTACCGTGCTGATGACGGCTCGCCCGCGCTGGCTGACAAGGCAGAAACTGAACGAACTGGCAAAGAAACTTCTCGATGGTGACTTAGTTGGCGCCGCCATTTTGTTTGTTCGCTGCGCCTCGCAACTGGCGAGCGATAATAATCTGTTTGATTCGTTTGTGCCAGTGTGGCGCAAGGCACAGGTTTTGGATAGCCTGCGCTTGTCGCCTGATTTGATGGAGATTGGTGACAGCTTCATTGACAAAGAGAGATTCCAGTTGATGAAAGGAAGGCTCTTGGAGTTAGTGAAAGTCGCTGGTGCCAAAGATGATGGCACGGGTAGTGGCAACGTATCCATCGAATCTGCCCGTGTGCAACTTGCGCGAGGGTTGGACAGAGCGGTCTTTCAGCAAATGGTGAAGGAGCTTACTGACGGCGCCGAAGTTGTGCGCGATGGCGATAAGCTGTCACTGAAGAAAGCCTCTGCAGTTCCTGATGCGGCCATGTCGTCTCTGGCGGGAGAAGTGTTGTCCATTTTGGAAAGTGAGCTTTGTCTGGAATTGGAGGAGCTGGCAGCCCGAGTTAAGAGCAACCGGAAAGCCGTAACCGCGGCTGTGACACAACTATCTCAAGAGAAGAAAGCGCATATAGTGAATTACGATTTTGCCGCCAGCGAAAAGTCGATTCATGCCGCGCACCAGGCACTAGCCAAAATATGGGGCGCCAAGCGAGAAATTTCTCCAGCCGACTTTCGCGATGCCCTTGCCACCACGCGCAAATATGCCCTGGCGTTGCTGGCATATTTCGACGACAAAGCTGTGACCAGACGCATGCAAAACAGCCGGGTGCTGTTAAAGTCACCACCAAGTTAATCGTCAAATCGCTTGCCAGACTCTATGTAACCAGACCGCGCAGCTCATGCCAGTGGAGCACATGAAAGGCGTAGCACGCCTGCTCCAGCAGTGATGAATAGCGCCCACTGCGGAAGGACACTGAATTCATGCCTCTTTGCGTGTATTCGCATACATCGATATCCTGTTGCTGAACCAGGTGACTGCTCGAAATATCTTCTCTAATTCTCTTCCGTGATTCCCAGTCTTCGACATCTTTGTGGTCGAAGAAGAAATCAATAATCACTCTGCATCGATCGACTGCAAGCGGCTCGACGATATTAATATCCATCATGTGTCCATAACGATTGATGAACAAGTTTGGATAAAGATAACAGTAAGCGACACTCTCTCCAAGCCGAGGATCAGGGCTCTTGGTCGGACCTTTTTGCACCGAGCCGCGCTTGAACACTTCTACCTTGAACTGGTCCAAATTGAGCTGATTCGCCAGTTGCTCGTGAGCGTAAACGCAGTGGTAACAGCCGTCAAGCGAGTTGTCGACAAAAACTTTCCAGTTACATTTCAATTCGTAAACTTCTCGTTTGTAGAACTTCAACTTGTCCCAGTTCGTCGCTGACAGTACATCATCCAGCTCTTTGACATCCGCCTTGAGATCGCGCGGATTTGAAATGCCGCCAAATGGACCATCCAGATCTAGAAATATCAGCGGACCCCACGTTTCGACGCAAATTGGAGGGAGTCCAAAACGTTCATCGTTGAACTTGACTTGCCTGCCTAGCAGGGGTGCCTTTTTAAGCGAACCATCGTGCCGATATTCCCAACCATGAAAAGGACATTGGAAGAAAGCGCAACTGTTATGCTGCGACTCGTCGTCTTGCAGCGCCACAATAGATCCCTTGTGCCTGCAAACGTTATGGTGAGCATAAAGTTTGCCATCATCTAAACTGCGCACTACGACGTAAGGATTATCGACAACTGAACCGGTGAAGTACTGGCCCGGCTTTTCAACTTGATCTGATCGACCGACGGGCACCCAGGCTCTCTGAAAAATATGGGCGACTTCCTGTTCAAAGAAATTGGTGTCCGTGTACCAGGTATAAGGAGGCGTGCTGCTGTCTTCAATGCCCCTACTGGGGTTCCATTGATCGATAAGTTCGTCGAATTGCTTAAATGGCATATTTTCGCCTGAATGCTGGGATAACCGCCAACGATCGCACGGATGATTTGGATCGCTGATCTGTGGTTAATTGTAGATGATTTAGAAGATTGAGATCATCCGCTACAGCTTGCCGAGCAGCTATCATTCCTACTTGCAAAACAGCTGCGTGCTGTTACGGGTCACCACCGAATTTGCCAAGTTTCTCGAAATCTGCAGAAATTACTTTATTAATCCTACCTTTACGTTTCTGGAGCATCAGGAAAGAGCCCCGGCATCCAGCGTGAGGCAAGCGCAGCCGGGAAGGCCAAACGCAGAGGCGCACGATCGCTTGCTGCCACCAATACACCTCGCTGGACAAGCCCAGCCACTACCCTGCGTGCCTGTCGTTCACCAAGACCAATGATTCTGGGCACGTCGGAACGAGGCAACTCTCCTCTATACAGTACCGCCTCCAAAATTGCCGATGCATTTGGTAAGAGCTTGTCGATTTTAGACTCCTCCTGCGCCCAAGACAGAATCCGCTCCCGCAGCCGATCGGGCTGCACTAAGCTGTCCATGAAGTTCACCTGATCCAGACACGTTAGTAGGAAATATTTAGTGAACCGAGCTAGTGCTTCCTCGCTGAGATTACCCCGTCCGTCTAGATCGCCTTGACGTTGGCGATCGCAGTTCATTAAGTGCTGTTTGTAGTCAGCTTCGCTCCTTGCCAGGCCCCGAGCTACAGACCAGATGCTTCCTGTATTCAACTTATCCAAAAGTTGTGCATATGACACCAGACGGGCGACTCTTCCATTTCCGTCAGTGAAAGGGTGAATCCAAAGAAGACGATGATGGACCGCGGCGGTGGCGAGCACCATTTCGCTGGAACCAAGATTCGAATAAACTTGCTCATAGCGATTTAAAAAACGCGGTACCGCTCCGGGACTAATTGCAACATGTCTGCCAATTTCAACGTCGCGCGTTCGCATCCTGCCAGGTTCTAAAGCAACTCGGCTTCCAGTGGAGGGGTCTTCGACCCAGAGAAGATCCTCCGGCAAATTTTCGCAAAAGCGACGATGAATTTCTAAGATTGCATCCTCTCTGCCCGATCGGCCCGAGACCCCACCACCATCAATCCAAGCCTGTACGATTACATGCGCTTTGGCTTCCAGCTGCAAGTCTCTCTTCTCTTTGTCATGACTGTAGTCATTGTTCAACGCGCGCTCGATATCTATCGGGTGTGTGTTGTGTCCTTCGATTAGGTTGCTGTAATAGCAATTCATTTTTCGGACGAGATCAGCCACGGCACTATGCACGCCGTTTGGCAGCCTTGTTCTAAGCGCTGCCGATTTCGCTGCCAACTCAAAGGCAAGATCCATTAATTCCGGACGATCAGCGCAGGACGAGGACAATATAAGCGGCTCCATTAGAGACGTGTTTTCGCCCCTATCTATGACCGCTAAAAAGTCCGGTTCAAAGTCCGGTTTTGTGCTCCCCATGAGTCCATAGTAGCAGTAATTACCGGAATTAGTTATGATTAGAAGACCGGTAAAAAGTCCGGTTTAAAGTCCGCTGAGAAAGGTGACTAGCTTGGACCTAGCTTGGCCACGCTGGCGCCGTTTCGCCTGCTATGCCATCGTCGAAAGTGTCTTGATCGAGCGAGTTTTCTTTCGCCTGAACACAAATGAATTGCAACGGCTCATCCAAAGTATTTCTCAGACACCTGGCGCCATCTGTGCTGATTCGCACCACGCTGCCCTCTTCAACATCGATGGTTTCGTCATCGACTTGCATCTGTCCCTTTCCTTTTACGAAAAGATAGATCTCCTCATTCTGCCTGTGCTTATGTGTGAATGGAACGGAGACCCGCCCCGCTAGTGAATTAATTGATATCTGCATGCCGGTGGCGCCGAGCAGTTCGCGCAGAAACATCTTGCCGTTGACAGTGCGCTTGAACTTCGGGTGCTTCAACTTGCAGTTATTCAGATCGTCAAAGCGACCTGTGTGCACGGCGCTGAAATTGGTGCCCGAATGTGTTTGCACATTTACTTCTTGTTCGATTGGAATCTCTTGTTTTACTGGCATGAGTACTCTCCTTCAGTTTGAACATTTGAACGAGCTATTATATTTGTACCGATCAGTATAGAATGGAATTGGACTTATCTGATCGTCGGTTCCATTAATTTTGTACTGAACGGTTCATAAATATGACAAGGGGGCGCCCCCGACAATTCGAGGAGAAAGAAGCCCTCGCCAGAGCAACCCTTGTCTTCTGGGAGAAGGGCTACCGGGGCACGTCTCTTGATGATCTGACAGAAGCAATGCAGATTAACCGCCCCAGTCTGTACGCCTCGTTTGGCGACAAAGAGCAGCTCTTTTTGTCTGTAATCGACCACTACCGACAGGCATACATCCGTCCAATTGCGCTAGAGCTGTTGCGAGCCGCGGATCTTCGCACTGGCTTGCTTGTCTTTTTTAAAGGAGCCGGGCGAATCATTTGTGGAGGTGTTAACCCCCCCGGCTGTCTGATCGCTTGTCTGCTCAGCGAAGAGTGTTGCGAATCGGAAGTTATCCGGCTCAAATTAGCGGAAATCATAACCTCTGCCGATGCCGCATTTACCGAATTATTCGAAAAACACAAACATGAGTTGCGCGAGCAGTTGACACCGCCAGTAGCAGCACAACTGCTTACAAGCACCATGCATGGTATCGCCATTCGCGCTCGATCAGGTGCGTCACTGGATCAGCTTCTTCCCATTGTCGAAGGATTTATAGCCGCTTTACTGAAGCCTGATGGAGGATGATGAAAATGGGGAATGCTGACGACAGATGTTGTGAGACAACTGGACGCGCTCTGGGCAACGCGCCTCATCGTCTCATTAGCCACAGCCCGAGCTTCTTCCAGAAGGTCACCGCCAATAGCCTATCGAAGAAGTGACTGGTGCCGCGCTGCCACTCAGTCTGCGCTCATTCTGGGAAATCGTCGGAGGAATCAATTTCATTTAGGATTATGAATGCGATGAGGAGATTCCAGATTTGGGAGTAGACCTGGAGATGGATGCGCTCGACCCGCTGTGCCTAGATGCACCAGATATGGTGACGCGTCTCTTTGAGGAATGGAAGCACCAGAGAGCCGACATGGATCCTGAATTAGCCGATCCATTCGAAGTCGTCCTCGCTCCTGATTATTATCACAAGGCCAACATCAGTGGCGGCGCTCCTTACGCTATAGAACTTCCCTTCCATGGGGCTGATCCGATTTTTGCCAACGAGGCTCACGCTCTCCCATTTGTCGATTACCTCCGTCTTTGCTTTCGCTGGGGCGGATTCTCAAGGCTTGATCGTCACGCCGACCGCTCGGATGTGCGGGATTTTGTAAAGACTATGACCAGGGATATCGAGCCCTTCTAGGCGTTCTAAAGGCTTTTCAGGCAAGGGCTGAAAAGATCAGAAGGGCTCTTGAGCAACGGTATGGAACATGATGGGAAAACTAATCAGGCAGAAGCTGCTCGGCAGAAGACAACGCATGGAAGCAGCGATTCATCTTCAAAGGCACCACATACCTTCCATCCTTCGTGCGCACGCTCATTAATCAGATCGGAAAGTTTTCTCTCATGGTCGGTGAAAAATCCGCCGCTGGCATGTTCTACATGATATTCACACTCAGGTTCTCCTGTGTTCGAGAGAAAAATGAGAACTGGTGCCAGTCCGCTGTGCATGATCGTGCGCAATCGACAATCGTTGCGCACCTCTTGCTGGGAGATTTCCGTCTTGACACTGTCGGCGGTGCTGCCAAAAATGCTGATCGGCAATACGACAAGCTTAGTAGTGTTCTCACCGGGCTTCATATCTTTCTTTCTATAGACTGCGATCGGCGGGCTCAAGGGACTATCCAAAACCGTTAGTACAAGCCAGCCTTGATCGTGACGATCGATCAAGGCTGCGCGAATGTCATCAACTCCCCCTTGACCTTTCGCGTGTGCAATGGTGTCGACCTCATATTGGCATGGAGCGACTAGCGGATGCTTGAAAATCAAAGAAGGCATACGAATTTCGTCGCCACAGGCCTCAACCAGCTCCCAGCCGTCTTTGGCCTTCTCGAAAACGATGCGGTGAATTGCTTCAGCTTCCGTTTCGCCGTGTTGAAGGTGCAGTGCTTCCACGCAGTATTTCAGGGATGGACCAGCAGTAGTATCCATTGCCACCTCGGCTAGATGAGTTTATACGTATAGTCTAGAACGAACCTCCTGTTGCAGAACTGTTGGTAAGTTGCTTTGACCAAAATACGCGGCAAGCCTCGTTCTTCAGGGCGAGGGAGGATAGCGCCGGGCGTAAGCCGGCAGAGAGAATTCGCTTGCAATCCAAAGAATATCTGGTACCATAAATATGTATGGTAGGCAAAGCGCAAAGCCAGCCGCTGAGCGGTTCGTTCAAGGTGGTTTGTCCCTGGACAAAATCCAAGCGCTTGGGTTATAGTGGCGAAGGGTTCCGGTGATGCCCGTCGATTTCCGGAAATTCCAAAGCGAGTTGAAAAACCAGGGATACAGCGTCGAGCGTACGAATCAAGGACACTACTGGGTGATCAGACCAGATGGTGGCAAACTGATCAACTTTGCTGTTGGACACGGGAGCAACAAAGGAATGGTCTTGGATGCATATGTGCGAGAAGTGCGGAAAGCTGTTGCGGCGGACAAATAGAGGCGGGAATGAGAAAGACATTGGACAAACAAAAAATAGTTCGGGCTGCCATCTGCAAGCGAGGTGAAAGCAGTTTTGAAGTTCGCTCGCCTGAATATGATCGTGTGCTGGGTGCGGCTGAGACTGAGGGGGAGGCATGGCAATTGTTTTTTGAATTGCTGGCAGAAGTTTGTGACGCGTATCATAAAAATGAGCTTGTCGGTCACGAGCGAGCAGCAGCGCAGATGCTTGGACGCAAGGGGGGAGCGGTTAGAACGCGCGCAAAAGCGAAAGCCGCAGTCGAGAACGGCAAGAAAGGAGGGCGACCACGAAAGAAAGCAGATTGAAACTATGAATCGACAGAGATCACGATGTGATCGCCGGCGACGCCAAGTCTCTTGCCGTGTTCATCGAGTGCCCAGGCGCGGCCTTGATAGATTCCCAGATCCTTAAACATAGATCTCTTGAGAGTGAATTCTCCAGAGGAGCCCGCTTCCTTTAAAGTCGTCATGACCACCGAGCTGGGCGTCGTGGTGTTCTGTTCGGCGAACAAGAGATTTGCCCGTGTGATTTCAAACTCCGCGTTCGCTGCTCCCGGCATCGTGGTGGCGTCGTAAGTTATGGACTGCGATTGTTTGTCTGCACCCAGATGCACAAATCCCTTGGTCCCTAGATAATCGGAGTTGGCGAAGTCTATGGTAGGCATCATCTCTTTTGCTGGCACCAGAGACAGCGATTTTACTTTCACTTGCGCCCCTTCCGGAAAGTAAATCTTGTACTCGTGCGTGTTGCCACCAAGCGACCATTCCGGCAGACTGCGCAACGCAAACAAAACATTCTGATCTGAGTTTCCGCGGTTAAGGGTGGCGTGCACTCGCCTGGCTGAATCGGAATTCGGTATCAGATCGTTTGAGACAAGCAAGTCGGTGCCAGGATGTTTGATCGTCTCTTTGGAAGATGCGGATGTAACCTCTAACCTGATAAAGTCGGTGTCGAAACAGGGGACATCGCCGGGTTTGATCAACAAGCTAGGGCGCGTTCCAGGATTGTCGTTTGACACGAATATGGTGCCATCTGGCTGCGTCATAAATTTCGTTCCGCCCTGACCATAGGTGATGGATTCGAGCTGAGATCCGCTCCAAGTTTTGGTTTCGCCTTTGCCAAGATTGAGCGGGTCTGGTATCGCCAGTCTTTTGAACTGCCTTGCGTCGTGCTGCCACACAGCAACGATGATCTTATCCCGGTGTTCGGCAATGGAATTCTTCAAAAACCCAAAAGGCAAAATCGGCTCGAACCGGTTGACCATCAGGCAATTCTCAATGGTGCGCGGAAATTGCGGATACTGCATCATCCCTTTCAGAGCATTTCTGCAAACGTAGGCGCCATCGAGTTCATCTGGCAATCCGACCAGCATCACTTGTGGGTCACCGGGTATAGTGGCGTAAAGTGTTTCAAGGCCGGCGCGAATGGCGTTGCATTCCATGCCGGCCATGCGCCAGGGCTGATTGTTCATTATCAGCAAGCCGCCAGCCAGGCAAAGCGACAGTGCCAGCACCGTTTTTTGAATGATACCGTAGGTGATGCGCTTACTGGCCAGGGGAAAGAATGCCAGCGCCAGCGCTGCGCAGATCGGAGCGGTGGCGAGATAGGCAAGTCGACTGCCTTGCAAATCATCAGCGATTGCGAACAGCTTATAAACGGGAACCAGCGAAACAATCGACACGCACAAGAAAAATGTGAAACAAGGCAAGAGCTGCTTGTTCCTTACGAGATTGAAAATTGAAAATGCCAGCATTAGTGAGATGGAAACTTCCCAGGCGATTGTAAATGCGTTGTGGGGTCCAATCAAGCTTCTGTTGATCGGAACGAAGAGCATGCGCAAACCGTGTAGCCACGAGCCGATGAAATTTGACCAATTGGAGATGAAGGTGAGGGAATCGTCATACCCGCCCACAAGAGTACCGAGAGAGATAAATCTGACGCCGAAGTAAATGGCAAGCAATAGCCAAAACGGAGCGGTTTTCGCCAGAGCGTGAATGACTGCCGGCCCTTTGCGAGAATCGGGCGTTGTATCGGGCTTTTTGTCGGGTTTGAAACAGATCTCGTACAACACGAAAACGACAGGAACTGTCACGGCCATCTCTTTAGACATCAATGCGCATACGAAAAATAGAATGGTCCAAAAGACATGAGCTTGCTTTGTGCGCCACCGCATGTAGAACCAGACCGAGGCTAAGTAGAAGGCTGTTACGATCGCGTCAACGCGCCCTGTAATCCAGGAAACAGCCTCAGGGTGCAGCGGGTAGAGCGCGAACAGGGCGCAGGCGGCAACGGGAAAGGTCAAATCATCGCTGTTGGCACTCAACTTTTGCAGATGTCGAGCAATATGGAAAAGAAATATTGCCCCAATGAGCAGAAAGAGAACATTTGTGATGTGGAATGAAATCGCATTGGTTCCGGAGATCAAATAATCCAAAAGCATGAAGACGGAGATCAGAGGGCGGTAAAATCGGGTTGTGGTGCCATCAAGCCACGATGCATGAAAATTGCGCAACACCAATTCTGGATTATGCGCTGCATCCTTCAACCAGGTCAGGTGCACAAAATCGTCTCCGACAAAAAAATTGAACAAGACATTGGCATAAGCGCAGATCGCAACAAGACAAATCATTGCCAGAATGAGCAGCGTTTTTCTTCCTGAAGCAGGGGCAGTCACTTCAGGCTTGTCGGCAGATGTTTTTCCGGCGCCAGTAAAGACTGTGCCCATGTTCACGGCCGCTTAGAGACTGATTCGAGCGCAACATCATAAGCTGGGCGGTCCTCGATATGACAGCGAACTTCGTCGCGACGCTTGATCACCTTAGCTGGTGCTCCCGCTACCACCATATTCGATTCCACGTCATGTGTTACTACGGATGCGCCTGCGACGACTACATTTTCACCGATTTGAACCCGCGGCAACAAAAGTACCTTGGCCCCAATGATAGAGCCGCTGCCGATGGTGGGGCCTTCGCGTCCTTTCTGACATGGAGGATGCAAGCTGTCTACTGTGCACGACATCGGATAAAAGTTGACATTGTTCTCCACCGTGGTGTAGGTGGCGATGAAGACGTTGTTGTGGAATCTGCAATTATCTCCCACTCTGATTTTCCCGTCAGACTGTGACAGCGTGCCAAAGCTGCAGTTGCTGCCGAAGTAACTCTCTTCGCGAATAACAGCTCTATTGCCTGTTTGGAATCCGGGACCCATGGTGCAGCCGGCGTAAATTATGGTGCCTGATCGTATGTTGCTGTTGGCTCCGATGATTAACGGTGGATTGACATAGTTTTCATTGCTGGAGGCATCAGCCAACCTTTCGCCCAAAATGCACTGAGCCCCGACCTGCGTGTTGGCGCCCAGCGACACATTTTCGTAAATGATCGCTCCGGCTTCGATTGAAACATAGTCACCGATTTCGGCACCATCTGCGATGACGACAAAGGGACCGATGCGTACTTGAACGCCGATCGTAGCGCGAGGGCTTATTGACGCGGCTGAACTGATTTCGGTCACTGATGCGATCCCTTACACTGCCAGACCCTATCCGGTATACGCAGCAGAGACCACATTCGCAGGCAGAAAACCGATTTTTTGGGAAACGATTTCGCTGATGTTTGTCGCAATGGTGGCAATGTGATCATCTGAAAGCTCAGGATACATCGGCAAAGATACAACTTCGTTCGCCAGCGTTTCCGAAATGGGGAAGTCTCCCGCTTTGTAGCGCAAGTGAGCGAATGCCTGCTGCAAGTGCAGCGGAACAGGATAATAGCACATCGAGCCGATTCCGCGCTCGCAGAGCCGCTTGACCATGTCGTCTCGCTCGCTTGATCCTGATGTTTCTTTGCCGATCACTCGAATCGTGTATTGATGCCACACATGTGTAACCAGCGCCCGCGCAGATGTGTGAGCGATTCCGGGAATGCCGATGCGTGGGCAAATGATGCCCGCTATGTTAGCGAGCGCCCTGTCATATTTGTCAGCAACTGCTTGCCTTTGCTGATTCCATTTTTGCAGATGGGGAACTTTGGCCAGCAAGACGGCGGCCTGAATTTCGTCGAGCCGGCTGTTCACGCCCAGTTCTTCATGGAAGTATCGGCGCTTTGAGCCGTGCGCACGCAAGCATTTGAGCCGCTCAGCAACGGCAGGGTCATTGGTCACCAGCATGCCGGCGTCGCCGCAGGCCCCCAAATTCTTTGTCGGATAAAAGCTTATGCAGGCTACCGTGCCGAACGAGCCGGTCGGTCTGCCTTTAAAAGTGGCGCCGATGCCCTGGGCATTGTCTTCAATTACTTTCAATCCATGGCGGTTGGCGATCTCCATGATTGCTTCCATGTCAGCGGGAAGTCCATATAAATGGATCGGCAAAATCGCTTTCGTCTTTTTGGTAATCGCTTTTTCAATCAGGCGCGGGTCGATGTTGAACGTCGATTCATCGACATCTACAAAAACCGGAGTGGCACCGCGCATGGTGATGGCTTCCACCGTTGCCGCGAAGGTAAACGGAGTGGTAATTACTTCGTCTCCCGGCCCGATATCCAGCGCCCACAAAGCGAGGATTAGAGCATCGGTACCGTTGGCCACGCCGATACCATATGCGCAACCACTCATTTGCGCGACTCTGGCCTCGAGTTGGGCAACGTTTTTGCCGAGAATGTAGTTTCCGCTTCGCAATACGGTCAGAACCGCGTCTTCGACTTCGGTGGCAATTGTTTGGTACTGCTCTTGGATATTCAGCAGAGGAATATTATTAGACATTCAGTTGATACCACTGGTAAGTGCACCCTTCGTAACCGCAGTGAGTCTAACCAATACTTTTGTTGGTTAACAGGCAATCAAAATAAGGTTGCGAAGTGATCTTAGGTGAGACAGGGTTAAGCTGGTTCAAAGCCCGAATGATCGGAGTCTTGAAGCCGAAACCATGCCAGAAACTTTTCTTAAAAAAAATTCGATTATTTCACAAAGCGAAAAAGCGGCGTTGACAAGCGGCATTTGGCCTTCGCGCTCACATCGACGCTGAAACGGTTTAAGCTGCTGATTTGAAAATGGAAGGCAAAAAAAGAGGAGGCTCATTTGAACCTCCTCTAAATTATTAGGTCTTTGTTTATCTCTTGCCCTTGCCACCAGAAACGGCAACCGTTCTGGAAAGAGCATTGGTGACGAACAAGTTAAGGCTGACGCCTTCTTTCTCAGCGCGATCGACGAGAGCCTGGTGAAGAGACTTCGGCAAACGAACCGTGAACTTGCCGCTGAACTTCAGATAATCGCCATCAGACTTAACCGCAGATGGTGCTTTCGCTTTAGTTGTGTGCTTGGCGACGCTCTTGCGTGCAGTGGGCTTTCTCAGTCCCATTTTTTTCGTAGCGTGCGCCTTGGCTGGGCGAGCCGATTTCGGTGCGGCTTTGGCTTTGGCCTTACCAGCGGCTTTTCGCGTTCCTGTCATGTCTCTCTCCTTTAACCCGTGGGGATATTGATTGCCTGAATAGTGGTGCCCAAAAAATTCACTCGGGCAAATATTCTGGGCGCTTCGGCAGCAGTTCCGGTAAGCCCTATTGAGCCGCGCGGGGTAACCGAAGCGACTGGAGGTTTGGTATGCCACCTACCACCACTAGGGGTGGCAAAACAATTGTATCAAAAAGTCTATATAGTGGGTGCCTAATGTATATCAATTTGGTGCTAATTAAGTATCGCATGCGGTGCCATGTTTGGAAGATGCGCTCCACAGCTGGTGCCGCACCACTTTTGATGGCTGGTATCACCCATGATTAACGTTAAGGAATATTACTAAATTGGCAACGAGCCGTTGGAGCAGGCGTTCAAGATTCTGATAACTTCACTTGAGGGACGGAACTTGTCGTTTGGTCATGGCTCATTTCACTTACTAAATTAGCTCGTAATCATGGGCGGTGCCCAGGAGCGGGATCATGGGCGGTGCCAGGAGCGGGATCATGGGCGGTGCCAGAGCGGTGCCAGAGCGGAGTCATGGGCGGTGCCCAGGGTCGGAGTCATGGGCGGTGCCCAGGGTCGGAGTCATGGGCGGTGCCCAGGGTCGGAGTCATGG